>OQWM01000345.1_pt1 | contig 28476 bp, 16 predicted proteins | sample 1691531 | NCBI WGS metagenome assembly OQWM01 (sample SAMN03418257, study PRJEB22391) | human gut metagenome | biome: human-gut; feature: organic feature; material: feces | host: Homo sapiens | place: Tanzania | collected 2013-01
TTATTTACATTCAATGATTGCGTATTTAACTGTGCTGGAAAATCTGTCCTGATATATAATGAAGGCTCTGTGACATCTTCGATAGTTACATTTAACAATTGTTTGTTCAACGCTTCGGAGAAAGTTACCGGAAAAGCAGCTATTGAAGTTGATCAGACATTTACTGCTTATGAGGTTTATATAAATAACTGTAAAACCAACGGTTTTGATAAGGGCTCAAAGAGTAAAAATGTTTTATGGAATAATAAGAAAGGCGTAGGCAATGCCTTGAAATCTCTCAAGGTAGTTGTTGATGGAGTAGAACAGACACTTAAATAAAAACACTTTCATTCTGGCGGAGGTCGTGACATATTTCCTAATTGGTGTATACATGGCCTCCGCCGAGAATTGTTTCGTTGTATGTAAATAATCATAACATGAAAAGAATCAACTACATCTTTGCAGCAGCGCTGGCAATCTTAGCGTGCGGCTGCAACAAGGAACAGGTCACAGAGGCCGTTCCTAACGGAACGGAAGTGAGCGTGACTTTCACGGCAGAACTTCCTGGAATGCAGACCAAGGCCATCGGTGACGGTCTCACTGCAAAGAATCTCACAGTGGAGGTCTATGAGGATGAGACAGGCGCAGCCGGAACCCATATCGCTGCACTCCATCAGACCGCGACATTCACAGCTCTCAAGGCAGACGTCAAGTTCAGCCTCGTCAAGGGCAAGACCTACCATTTCATCTTCTGGGCACAGGCCGACAACGCGCCTTACACTCTTGATGCTGCTGCCAAGACCGTAGCCATCAGCTATGCCGGCGAGGCCAACGACGAGTCCCGCGACGCTTTCTACGCAGTCAAGACTCTCAAAGTGCAGGGTCCTGCCACCGAACCGGTGCAGCTCAAGCGTCCGTTCGCGCAGGTGAACTTCGGCACTGCTGACTTCGATGCCGCCAAAGCCGGCGGCGTGGAGGTAACTGAGAGCAGCTTTACTGCCACCGATGCAGCAACATCTCTCGATCTCTTCGCAGGTGAGGGTGTCGGCTCAACTGACATTACCTACACCGAAAAGGAACTTCCTGCAGAGACACTTACGCTCAAGGACGGCACGACATACAAGTACATGGCGATGAACTACTTCGTTCCGACAGGCAAGTTCGTCGAGTCTCACGTCAGCAACGTGAAAGCCCACTTCGTCTCAGCTTCCCACACTGTAGAGATTTCCTCTCCGAGCACTCCTGTCCAGTCCAACTGGCGCACGAACATCGTCGGCAACCTCCTCACCGACCAGGTGGTCTTCAATGTTGAGATTGTTCCTGCATTCGAGGATGAGACCACCATCGACATCGAGAACATCACCACCGCAGCCGGCCTCCGCACAGCTCTCGCCAACAGCCACTCAGCGAAACTCGCAGCCGACATCACCCTCGACGAGACCATCTCAGTCCCTGCCGGCAAAGACGTAGTCCTCGACCTCAACGGGCATAAAATCACTAACGCATCCGCTGCCATAGCGATAATGGTTGACGGAAACCTCGAAATCAAAGGCAACGGAACCGTCGACGGAGGTGAGGGCGGCGACAATCAGGCTGTCCATGTGAATGCAACCGGCAAGCTCGTCATCAGGGACGGAAACTTCACTGTCGGAGCTGATGCAAACGGTCTGGGCAACTCCTGCATCGAGTGCTGGGGCGGCTCAGTCGAAATTTACGGTGGCTACTTCCGCAGCGAGGCTGCATTTGGCGGCAAATACTACGTGCTCAACCAGAAGAACAACCAGCCCGGGACAATCACAGTCTACGGCGGCAAGTTCGAGAACTACGACCCTGCGACCGGTGACGACAACCTCGGCGGCAACTTCCTTGCCCCAGGCTACAAGACCACGAAGATAGGTGAAAACTACTTTGTTACTAAAGCCGATGTAACTCCTGTAGCTTCCAACGAAGGTCTCAATGCAGCCTTCAATGAGGCCGCAAATGCCGGTAAGGAAATTACGGTCAATCTTTCTGAAGGTACTTTCAACTGGCCTGACAGCAAAGACGGCAACAATGTGAAATTCCCCAAGACCATCAATGTTGTTGGCACAAGTAAAGAGGATTGTTTTGTCAAGTTCAGTGCCGGAAGCTATCCGGAAGACAGCGATGTTATTTTTGAGAATGTGACTATTGACAATGCTGTCGGATGTCTATATAATGAAGGCAGTCTTGCGCAGATGGTTAGAGTGAAAGATGTGACGGTTAAGAATTGCATCATCAAAAACCAGTTCCGTATTTTGGCTAAAGGCATAGTCAATATCAAGAATTGTCAGTTCATTAACACTAACTCAAGCGGATTTGACGGCTATTGTCTGAATTATTATGGATATGACGGCTCTACGGTAAATGTTGAGAACTGCACATTCGACACAGTTCAGAAAGCCATTGTTATTTATAGCGAAGGATATGTGAAAAACTATACCCTCAATGTTAAGGATTGCAAATTCACTGCAAGCGATTCTTCTACAGACAAGGCTGCTGTCCAGATGCATACTGAATACGGCATTCATGGTAATGTCACTATAAATAACTGCACCGCGACTGGTTTTAAGGCAAATGCACTCAGTCCTGAGGGACTTTGGTGGGAAGGAAATAATAATACAAAAGCCCCAACGAAAAAATTTACTATAAAAGTTGATGGGACGCCAGTTCAGACGGCCGAATAATTATTGGCATCATCCATCGGGAACCCTCAGCGATTTTTTCATGAGCTGAGGGTCCCGCTGGCTGACGCCCGCTTCGTTGGGAAGCACGTCTACAGACGCGTCATCCTATCTGAAGTGAAAGGCTGAGACAAACATAAAAAGTTCTATGTAAATAACCTATAATTTTATGAAACAAACAAAGTACATCTTCGCAGCAGCGCTGGCAATGCTGGCATTGGGCTGCAACAAGGAACAGGTCACAGAGGCCGTTCCTGACGGAGCGGAAGTGGGCGTGACTTTCACGGCAGAACTTCCTGGAATGCAGACCAAGGCCATCGGTGACGGTCTCACTGCAAAGAATCTCACAGTGGAGGTCTATGAGGATGAGACAGGCGCAGCCGGAACCCATATCGCTGCACTCCATCAGACCGCGACATTCACAGCTCTCAAGGCAGACGTCAAGTTCAGCCTCGTCAAGGGCAAGACCTACCATTTCATCTTCTGGGCACAGGCCGACAACGCGCCTTACACTCTTGATGCTGCTGCCAAGACCGTAGCCATCAGCTATGCCGGCGAGGCCAACGACGAGTCCCGCGACGCTTTCTACGCAGTCAAGACTCTCAAAGTGCAGGGTCCTGCCACCGAACCGGTGCAGCTCAAGCGTCCGTTCGCGCAGGTGAACTTCGGCACTGCTGACTTCGATGCCGCCAAAGCCGGCGGCGTGGAGGTAACTGAGAGCAGCTTTACTGCCACCGATGCAGCAACATCTCTCGATCTCTTCGCAGGTGAGGGTGTCGGCTCAACTGACATTACCTACACCGAAAAGGAACTTCCTGCAGAGACACTTACGCTCAAGGACGGCACGACATACAAGTACATGGCGATGAACTACTTCGTTCCGACAGGCAAGTTCGTCGAGTCTCACGTCAGCAACGTGAAAGCCCACTTCGTCTCAGCTTCCCACACTGTAGAGATTTCCTCTCCGAGCACTCCTGTCCAGTCCAACTGGCGCACGAACATCGTCGGCAACCTCCTCACCGACCAGGTGGTCTTCAATGTTGAGATTGTTCCTGCATTCGAGGATGAGACCACCATCGACATCGAGAACATCACCACCGCAGCCGGCCTCCGCACAGCTCTCGCCAACAGCCACTCAGCGAAACTCGCAGCCGACATCACCCTCGACGAGACCATTTCAGTCCCTGCCGGCAAAGACGTAGTCCTCGACCTCAATGGTCACGAAATCAACAATACCGAAGATTTGTATAATGAAGCAACCGGTGATTGGTCCCTTATTTCTGTCAGGGGAGGCAAACTCACCATTAAGGGCAACGGTGTCCTCAAGGCAAAAGAAAATGATTGTTTTACTGTTGACATTCAGGGTGGTGGACACGTCATCATCGAGGACGGCGAATACATCAGCAACGTCCACGCGGTCTATGTCTGGGTAGGCTCAGCTGAAATCCGTGGTGGCAAGTACAGCGTTCAGCAGAAATTCTCTGATCCAACAAAGGCCGATGAGTTTGTCCTCAACTGCTACGATGCTCACCATAGAGACGGCACGGCAAAGATTATAGTCACGGGTGGAGAGTTCGTGAAGTTCAACCCGGCAGACTGCTGGGCTGAAGGTGCTCACACCAGTTTCCTCGCTCCGGGCTACAAGACCACCGAGGTTCTCGGAACATGGTATGTGTCAAAGGCTACGGCATCTCCGGTCGTTCCGGCTGCCGGTCAGAGCGAACTTGACAACATCCTCGCGACGGGAGTGTCTGCCGACGTTAAACTCGCAGACGGAACATACAAACTTCCAGCGACAATCGCCGACGGCGTGTCCATCAGCGGACAGACCGGCTCTGAGGTTATTGACGGGTCAGTGACTGCGAAAATAACCGCAAAAGACTTTTCTGTGTCGGATGTTATCATAAAGGGCAGCGGTAAAGGTGTCGATGGCTCCAGCATTGCTCTCGAAGGCGCAAATTCAACAGTGTCGAACTGCAATTTTGAGAACGGACGTCAGGCAACTTACGGCAGCGACCTTTCGGTAAGTCAGGCGGCAGGCTCTGTGACGACAATCACAGGCTGCGATTTCCGCAAATCAGGATTCCGTGGCATAATGATCTGGGCGACAGGCGACGAGGTGAAGATTGACAACTGCCTTTTCGACAATACCTATCCGTTCAACTGCGACGCAGGAACAGGCAAAATCACCGTGACAGACTGCGAACTCAACGGCTGGACATCTTATACGAATACGGTTGAAGTCGTGACCTTCACCAACTGCAAGTTCGGTAAGAGCGCCAGCGGCTATGCCTATCTTGTCCCATATAGCAAGACTATAGTCAAGGACTGCACATTCTCCGCTGATTTCCTCGTCTCTCCGAGCGGTTCAGCAACATTCACCATCGAGTTCATCAACTGCAAATATGAGGACGGCAGCGCCATCACTTCCAGCATCATGGACACTGTTGATGTCAACAATAATGTCACATGGATTATCGATGGCGTGACCTACAACTACTGATAATGGTATAATTCAGAACTTACTTCAACTTCAATCCGGTCCGAAGGCCCCAAACCCTTCAGACCGGATTTTAAGTTTCTTGTCGTTTGTCAAGAAATGTTTTGCAAATCGAAAACCAGATTTATTTTTGCAAAAAGTTTTTGACAATCGCGCGTCCGTTGCGCCCGTCGACCAGGACCGTGAGGGGAATGTCGAGGTGTACGGCGCGTATGAACTCCGTCTCGTGGAACGCTGGAAGGGCATCGAGCACCGATGTGTCGCAGAGTTCATCGGGACGGGAATATGGGTTCACGTTGATGTATCCGGCATTTGCCGATGTCATGTTCTGGAAGAAATGCGTGCCCTGGCTCGGGTCGATGCGGAAGTCTTCGAGGCTGCATTCGACGATGACTTTCGCCTCGGAAATGTCGCTCCATTGCACCGGAACCCCGAGGGACGGAACTGACGAACCCCAGCGGCCGTAGCCTATGAGGATATAATTTCGTTTCTGACAGCGCATCTCTGAGTTTAGTTCGGTGATTTCGGATGCAATCTGCCGGGTCTTCATTTTGTCGAAGGCATCGCGTTTGAGATAGACGACATCACATATTCCCGTAATCTCACCAGGTCCTATGGCGCATCCGGACTTGAGCCAGGCATTGCTCTCGTCGGCTTTTGACCAGTCGATGTCACTGCGGAGTCCGTCGATGGAAATTGGGCGTATCTGCAGGACGCTGAAGCTCATATCCCCGTCGTCCTTGAAGTCCGCGGCAAACTCAATCTCGATATCGCATTTCACTTCCGATTTCATGAGCGAAAGCAGAGAGTCGAGGATTTCGGCGAGCGGATATGTCCTGTATTTCAGAATCTGCGCGAATGTGATGAATTTCGGCCCCTGTGGTGCTGCGGAATCGACCATACGCATATTTTCGTAATCCCATGTCGAGACGACCTTTCGCAGCGAACGGAACTTTCCACAGTCTGCGAGCGGCAGCCTTTCGATGTTCACGGCATCGTTGACAGATGTCCTGAACTTTTCCGGCCGGAGGTTAAGGGCAAGCACCGATGTTTGAGTCTCCTTCATCGTGAGTTCCGGAGTTGAGGTCTGGAGGATGTTGCGCGGGTATTTTGGGGAGAAGCGGAGCACAGTGTCTCCGTCGACAACTGCCTTGCCGAGACCGTAGGCGAGCTTCACGATGCCGTCTTCCGGGGTTTCGTTACCTATCGGATAGAAGTTGACCGAACGCGCCACTCCGGAGATGGCCGGAAACCAGTAGCCGCTGTCCTCGCTTCCGCAGACTTCCTGGAGCACTATTGCCATCTTTTCTTCGGAAATCACATTGGCTGTGGAAGTTATGTAGCCTCGCGAGGAGGCGAAGTAGGTGGATGCGTAGACGGACTTGATGGCCTTTGAGAGCAGGCGCAACTGCTGGTCTTCGTTGTCCGTGTGCGGAATCATGCATGTGGAATAAACTCCCGCAAACGGCTGATAGTAAGAGTCTTCGAGTTTTGAGGATGAACGGACGGCAAGTGGGCGGCGCGTCGTACGAATGAATACTTTCAGCGAGTCGGCGAGCTCCCGCGGAAGAGTGGATGCCACGAATTCTGAAAGTATCTCCTCATCGGTGAGGTCGGCCCCGATGACGTATTGGAGGCCATTCTCGAGTATAAAGCGGTCGAACCAGTCTGTGGTGATGACAATGGTGCGAGGAACAGCAATCCGCACGTCCTCCCACTTGTCGTAGAGCTTGTATTTGAACAGGATGTGGTTCAGGAACGCGAGCCCGCGGGCTTTGCCGCCGAGCGAGCCCTCGCCGAGCCGTGCGAAACGTATGGTGTCGTTGTAACTGTCGTTGTCAAAGCGGGCTATGACTCCGATGCCCTGACTGATGCGGAAGTCGCGGATGAGTTTCAGGTGCAGATCCCGGACTCTGGCGATGTCCCCGTCGTCCTTGATGCGGATTGGGCGGAATTCGCCGGCAAGTCGGAACAGTCCTCTCGCGTAGAGCCAGCGTGATATGTAGTTGCGGTCGGAGAGGCTCCTGAGGGTATTGTCGGGAATGGTCCGTATGATTTCCTCGAAGTCCCTGAGGTTGCGTCCTCGGGCGATGATTTCTCCGCTGTCAGGGTCGGTGGCAATGAAATCCCCGAATCCGAATTCACGGCCTATGTATTCGACGAGTTCGTGAGTGAGCGTCTTGGATGACTTGAGGATGAAGCCGGCTCCGAGACTCTCGGCTGTTTCGCGCATGCTCTCCTGTGAGGATTGCATCAGGAACGGCATTGTGGGGTCTTCATTCTGCACGAGTCGGCACAGGTCAACCCCGGCGTCGCTTTTCTCCGAGTCGGAACGATCTCCCTTGTGGAGCACAAAACCGATGTCAGAGATGACTCCGAGAAGATGATCTCCATATTTGCGGTAGAGTTCCACTGCTTCATCGTAGCAGGTCGCGAGCAGAATCTTAGGCCGCGAGCGCTTGCGCTGAATTTGCTGTTCCTCGTTGAGGGTGTCGCGTATGGATTCGCTGTTCTGCTGGAGGACTATCTTGTAGAGTAGCGGCAGGTAGGTGGAGTAATAGCGCACGGAGTCTTCGATGAGAAGAATGGCGCGGGCTCCCATTCCGAGTATGTCGTTGTCGGCGTTGAGCCTGTCTTCAAGCAGTTTTATGATTGCAATGATGACGTCGGTGTTGTTGTCCCAGCAGAACACGTAGTCGATGCAGGATGTGTCCCGTTCGGCAATCCTCCGGTAGATTTCCTTTGAGAAAGAGCAGAGCAGGACTACGGGTGTGTCAGGAGCCGTTTCCTTGACCTGACGGGAAAACTCGAAGGCGTCGACTTCCCCGAGGTTGTACATCGTGATTATCAGGTCATAACCGGTCTCCCCACCGAGTTTTTCGAGGGCTTCCGCCGTTGTCTCGGCCCTTTCTATGGCCGGCGGATTGCTGAGGTTTAGTTCGGAATACTCCTTTGTAATCTTATATTCGATGTGCCCGTCCTCCTCAAGGGAGAAGCTGTCATAGCTGTTGCAGACAAGGAGTATGCGCCGTATTCTTCGGGACATCAAGGTGTCTTTGCAAGGCTCTTTCATCATGTGTCTGCTGTCTTGAAGTGACCTGTTGACTATCGTGGGATGCTTAGACTAACCCTTGATCAATCATCGCGTTAGCCACCTTGATGAATCCGGCTATGTTGGCTCCCTTGACGTAGTTGATGTAGCCGTCAGGTTCGGTGCCGTATTTGAGGCATGCCTTGTGGATGTCCGACATGATTCTGTGAAGCTCGTTGTCCACCTGTTCAGCCGTCCACTGGTTGCGGATTGAATTCTGGCTCATTTCCAGACCCGATGTGGCAACGCCGCCGGCGTTCGATGCCTTTCCAGGGGAATAGAGCAGGCGGGACTTCTGGAATACGGCGATTGCTTCCGGCCTCGTCGGCATGTTCGCTCCCTCCACGACGCAGAAGCAGCCACCCTTCACGAGAGCCTCGGCGTCGTCCTCTTCGATCTCATTCTGTGTGGCGCACGGAAGCGCTATGTCGCATGCAATCTTCCATGGACGCTCTCCAGGATAATACACAGCTTCTGGATATTTTTCCGCATACTCCCGAATCCTTCCGCGCCTTACGTTCTTGAGTTCAAATACATATTGCATCTTATCTTCGGTCAGCCCCTCGGCGTCATAGATAAAGCCATCGGAATCCGAAAGTGTGACGACTTTCGCCCCGAGTCTCATCGCCTTCTGTGCCGCATACTGTGCGACATTTCCCGAACCGGAGACGAGCACGGTCTTTCCCTCGAATGTTTCTCCGCGTGTCGCGAGCATCTCCTGAGCAAAGTAGCATACGCCATAACCCGTGGCTTCCGGACGCAGACGGCTTCCGCCCCAACCGAGCCCTTTCCCTGTGAGAGTGCCTGTGAACTCGTCGCGAATGCGCTTGTATTGTCCGAAGAGGTAGCCAACTTCACGTCCGCCGACACCGATGTCACCAGCCGGCACGTCGGTGTCCGGACCGATGTGTCTCTGCAATTCAGTCATGAAACTCTGGCAGAAGCGCATCACCTCCGCGTCAGACTTTCCGCGCGGGCTGAAGTCGGAGCCTCCCTTCGCACCTCCCATAGGAAGGGTCGTGAGCGCATTCTTGAAGGTCTGTTCAAAGGCGAGGAACTTCATTATGCTGAGGTTTACGCTGGCATGGAAACGAATACCTCCCTTGTAGGGGCCTATCGCGCTGTTCATCTGCACGCGGAATCCTCTGTTTATGTGAATCTCACCGCGATCGTCCGTCCACGGAACCCTGAACATGACAACGCGCTCAGGCTCGACCATTCTTTCGAGTATTTTCTGATCCATAAGGTGCGGGTATTCAACCACATAGTCGGCAACGCTCTCGACAACTTCCCTTACTGCCTGGTGAAACTCCTTCTCGCCAGGATTTTTCGCGACAAGCTCATCCATGAACTTCTCAACGTAGTTCTTTGCAAATTTTTCCATATATAGCCTTTGTAATTTTTCGATGAAATCGTTATTGGGCCTTTTGTTTTGTCTTCTTATATGCGCTCGCGGACAAACCGTAGCGCTTCTTGAAATCCTTGTGGAAATTGGAACTGTCGTTGTAGCCTACTTTGTCGCTAACCTGCTCGATGCTCATACACGGGTTCTCTGTGAACATTCTGCATGCCTCTTCGAGCCGAAGTCCGTTTCTCCATGTCCGGAAGTCGGTTCCGAGCATGTCCTTCATATACCTGCGCAGCAGGCTTACTTCAATCCCAATTTCGAAAAGGACATCCGCGTACGACACGTCCCTCTCCATAAACTTCTTTTTGCTGACCCATTGTGACAGCTTCTCTTTGACTTCTTCCACCGTTTCTTCGGGAATGTCGCTTTGCTGCTTAAGCTCGGTTTCCACATCATCCTCTTCTTCTGTCTGCGACGGCGAGCGCAGGGCACTTGTGATGTATGAGTTGTCTGTGGCGTAGATTGTCATGCGCACGGCGAACAGATTGTAGGTGCAGAGGTATATCGGGACAAGCGCGCAGTATCCCCAACCTCCTATAAACAGGCAAATGAAACACGCCAGTGCGGAAATCAGTACAAACACGAACATCCAAAATACCCAAATGATTCGCGGGGCATAGTCTTCCGCGTAGTATTCGCTTGTGAGCTTGACCGCGCGTTTGTAGCTTTTGACGAAAATCGACGTGTATGAGATAATCTGTCCAAGGAACGCTATGCCGAGGGCGACATATACGTATGGGAAAATGTCCGGAAACTTCCAGTGTATGACGTACATTGTGGACACGAGGACGCTTATGATCAGAAATTCCCTCACCACGCATTTCATTGTGACACGTTCCGGATTTATGAAGACTATCACTGTGCATGTCATCAGCAGAGCTTCGTAGGGCGCTGTCGCAAGAATTGCCATCTTGTCGAAGGGCTGAACATATCCTACGAGGAAACATACAAAATTGAGGGTTGCCAATAGAAAGCCGGCAATGGCGAATATGGTGCGTGCATTGCGGAATTTTTCCAATTCAGGCCGTTTAGGTATTCTCAACGCAACAATCGTTACCGACAGCGCGGCAATTATTCCCGATGCCAGCAGCATCAAGTTTCTATATATTTCATCCATTTTTTTTCTTTCTGTTCTCGATTACAAACATGTAAAAATAGATAAAATTTCCGGTATTTCATCAAATACCGATGGTTTTTCGTTAAAAATAGTTCGAGTTTACCCCCAAAACTCTACTTTCGCACTCGAAAAACGATTCTGACCAATTTATTATAAATAACGAACGGAGCGCGCATCGCTATTGATGCAGTTCCGTTCTAAGTTGAGGTTACAGAATAAGAAAAACTGTTTAAAATTTAGTTCATTTGTGTGGTAAGTTTAAACGGATTTTAAAACAGACAAGCCTTTGTCTGATACGATTCTGACCCAAATGTTAGACACTTAACCTTAAAAACACGCGTTTTGTATGTTTACAGGCAGCGGCCTCCAGTGATGGACGTCGCTGCCGTAGTTTTTGTAGACCCTCTACCTCATTTCCCGGACGGTGTAGTCGAGGGACTGAAGAAGTGGAATCTGATGGAACTTGAGGTCGTGCGCAAATCGTGACCAGCACTTGTTTTCCGGGCTGCTCCACTGGACCTCGGCAAGTGCGAGTATGCGGGGGAGGAGCATGTATTCAAGATGCTCGTTGCGGGCGATGAACTCCGTCCAAAGATTGCCCTGCACTCCGAGAATGTGGTGGCGGCACTCGGCCGGGATGCCTTCAAGGGGTTCGTAGGAATAGCATTTCTCAATCGGAAGATAATGTCCGATTCCGGTCGGCTCGCGCATTGGGTCGGGACCTTGGCAGTAGTCGAGGTAGCAGTGCGTCAAGGGAGTCATGATTGCATCGAATCCGCTGCAGGCAGCCTTGAGTCCACCTTCAGTTCCTCGCCATGACATGACTGTGGCACCAGGTTCGAGAGAGCCTTCGAGAATCTCGTCCCATCCTATGACCTTCTTTCCCTTGTCCGCGAGCATCTTCTGAACTCTTGCGGTCACATAGTTCTGAAGATAGTGTTCCGCGGTCCATTCCTCGGTATCCTTGAGTCCGAGCTCGGCGATACGTCTCTGACAGTCCGGGCATTCCTTCCATCGTGCCTTCGGACATTCGTCGCCTCCGATGTGGATGTACTCACCTGGGAATATGTCGCAGAGTTCGCTGAAAACGCCGTTGAGAAAATCGAAGGACGACTCCTTTCCAGCGCAGAGTATGTCAGGAGCTATGTCCCAGAGCGTGAACACCTTGTACGGACCTCCAGTACAGCCAAGCTCCGGATAGGCTGCAAGAGCCGACACGAGGTGCGCCGGAAGGTCAATCTCCGGAACAATCTCTATCCCGCGCTCCGCTGCATAGGCGACGACCTCGCGCAGCTGCTCCTGCGTGTAAAACCCTCCGTAGCGGATTCCGTCGTTGTGGTTCACTTCCCAATCGACCTGACTTCCATCGCGCCATGCCCCGACACTCGTAAGGAGAGGGTATTTCCTTATCTCGACTCTCCATCCGTGGTCGTCCGTCAGGTGCCAGTGGAAGCGGTTGAGCTTGTACATGGTCATCACGTCAAGAATCTTCTTAACTTCGTCAATCCTGAAGAAATGTCTTGAGCAGTCGAGTTCAAGCCCGCGGTAGGCAAATCGCGGGAAGTCCCTTATCGACACGCAGGGAACATTTGTGCCGTTTCCGCAAGAAAACATTTGTTTCAAAGTCGCTATGGCATAGAGAGTTCCGGAATATGAACCCGAGCGTACCGAGATCCCGTCGCGGCGAATGTCGATTTCATATCCCTCGCCTTCAACGGAACTATCGTGGGTGAAAACAATCTTCGCCGATGACCTTTTTTCGCCGAAGGCCTCGGAAACATAGTCCCCGAAGCCTTCAACCATTTTTCTTTCTGCCTTTGGCAGTCCCGACGAACTGACCTTCGCACCCCCGGCATTGAAGCTGCCTCCGTGAGAGGTCACTTCGGCGGGGTAGGGGACTACAGAGATCGTTTTGCCGTTCACTGCCTTGATACATTCAACCTCATCTTCACTATACGGGGTCCCATCCCGGCGCAGGATGTCGTGAAACCAGACCTCTGGCTCGTCGGTCGGACATGGTTCGTGCATGGTCTCCCAGCCGAATATTGTGTTGGACTTGCCTGCCACGAAGCCCCAGTTGATTGCACCGACGTTCTCCCGTCTGAGCATCGGGAGTATGTTCTGGAAAGTGCTGTTCTGAGTACGTGCCATGTACTCCGTGCAGACCATCGGTTTACCATAGGCCTTGAGCGTGTCTATCATTGCCTGATGGCTCTCCGGAGACTCGTAGGTGTGATAGGTGACGATGTCAGAGTTCTCAATCTGCCAGACGTTCATCTCCCCGAGCAGCGGACTCCAGACTCCAGCAGTCAATGGCTGTGACGGGTTCACCCTGCGGGCCCAGCGGAAGATCTCCTTCAGGAGCGGGAATGACCTTTCGTAGTAGCGGTGCGGGTCCTGACCGCCGCCCGGCTCGTTGTAGAGGTCCCAGGCGTAGATGCGGGTGTCTTCCTTAAAATGTGTCAACACGTCGGTCACGTAGGCTTCAAGCCGTGCAGCAACCGCAGCTGTGTCGGCCGCATAGTCAAGCCCGCTGCCGGCCTCCCCGTAGAATAGCGCTCCAGGGTCTTTCGCCCATCCGGAGTTGTGCACTCCCTTTTTCGGCTCGGGCTGTTTTCCGAGCGCGTAGTTTTCGCACCAACAGTCGTCGAGGAAGACGAACATCGTAGAGATGCCGTGTGACGATGAGATTTCGAGATACTTTTCTATCCTGCCCTTGAATCCGTCGCTGTCGGCTTCCCACAAGGCGTGGTGGAGGAACACTCTCATGCAGTTGAACCCCAAATCCTCGGCCCAACCGAGTTCTCTGTCAATGGCTTCGGGATTGAAGGTCTCCTCCTGCCACATCTCAAGCTGGTTTATGGCGTAGGCTGGAATGTAGTCACATCCGGACACCCACCCCTTTTCCTCAAACCATGCGTTTGCCTTCTCCTTCGTCCAGACTGTTCCTGTCTTGGACGCGCAGCCGCAGAGGAGAAGGGTGGCGATAATAATTATGCTTTTGGTAGCTTTCATTACGTGTCTTATTACTGAATCTGAAACATGATAATGTCGCCAGGAGCTACGGTGAAACGTCCTGACTTCGCCGTGGCCTTGTAGCCTTCCTTATCAATCCGCCAGGCCTCTACTGTGAATGCGATGTCGAGTGTCATGTCTGCCTTGTAATCCTTGTTTACAACTGCGATGTAGGTCTTGCCATCCTTCCGCACTCTGGAAACAACGGCGCCATTGTCGCTCGTGGAGAGCGCTGAGATGCCTTCAGGAAGCGTCGTGAGACCCTTTGTTCCGTATGGCAGGTTCGCGCCGGTGTGCCACACGTCGGTGACGTCAGCCCCGAGGAAAACCTTTGACAGCGACTGGATCTCCTTGTTGAGGGTCTTCACGCGGTCATACACCTGCGTCGGACCATTTTGGTATATTCCCCAATAGGTGAAGTATTGGAATCCCTGTGCCCCATAGGCGAGGTTGCTGAACATTTGGACACGGAGTTCAGCAAGCGTCGGGATAGGGTAGAGCACCCCTTCGAGCTTGTGGGAGAGCGAGAGGGCAAATGCCCAGAACGGGATGCTGCGTGCCCGCGAGACACGCCTTATATCTTCGAGGTTCTTGTACCATTCCCGGCGGAGGGAACTGACGCCGTCGACTTCCATGACCGGGTAGTGGTCGAATGAAAGGAAGCGAACCGGCACCTGCGAGAGATAGGACGTGAGCTTTGACATATAGCCGTCGATGTTTCCCCACGCCCAGTTCGGGTATAGATTGATGTAGCAGAAGTGCTTGTCATCGACTGCGTTGATTGCCTTCACCTGCGACGCGAGTGTAGGAATGTCGCTGACCTCGGGCTCGTCCTTGATGTGGTAGCCGAAGAGTGCCGGGTGCGACATCATCGTGCGCACGGTGTTTTCTGTGTTTGAGAAAAGTTCATCGCTCTTCGTTATAAGCTTGATTCCTGCCTGCTGTGCGCCGTCGAGCGCGAGCATCACCTCGTCGAGACTCTTGTACCATCCGAGATAGACATTGATTCCGCATTCTTTCATAGAGGTGAACCTTGCCACAAACTGCTCAGGAGTCTGGTTGTCGGTCCATGCGATAATAGGGAATTGCCCGTCAACGGTAAGCCCAGTAAGGTCCATGACCGTGGTTGCGTTGCCGCCATTACCCGCGTTTCCGGGCTTCGGGAATTTTTCGCAGGCCGTCACCAAAGCGATGACGGCCGCGAAAGAAAATATCAGTTTGCTAACTTTCATTGACTGCTGTTGATTGTTCATAGATAAAAACTGCGCAGGAACTACTTGAGAATCACTTGCTGAGTGTCACCGTATTTGTCGTCTTGTTGTACTCAACTAGATAGACTCCTGGGGTGAACGGCTTTTCCGTGTTCTGTTTCCCGTAGTATCCCCAGTCGCTCATAGGCACGAGGAGGTCAGGCGAGCCGGACTTCCAGTCCTTCGCGAGCGCTCCCCAGGCATAGTTCGTATAGACCTGGAAAGTGAATCCCTCGGCGAGATAGATGTAGGAACGGAAGATTCCGTCGGCCGTCTTGTTGAGGTGCAGGGTCTGCCCCGGCGTTCTCGGAATGTCAGTCTCAATTATCGGGTACTCAATGTATGGTTTCTGCGGGAAGCTTGCGTTCTTTCCTATGAGAAGGACATTTTCAGCTGCAATGTTGTTTGTGAATATGAGCCATTTTTGCTCCGTCCTATACCAAACCTCATATTTCTCGCTCGCTCCAATGTATCTTGCGGTCTTTGCCGTCTCATCGATGTTGTCGAAAATCGCGAGGTTCACCATCTCCGCAATCGGGGCGTCGAAGTTCTCGAACTTCACTGTGCAGTTCTGCTCAAGTTCAAGCACCCATCGCACGAGGGTTCCGTCCTCTTGGTCGGCCATCCCGCTCTTGTCGAGAACGATGGCCTCGCTTGGCTGCGGTTCAGGGTTCGGGGTCGGATCTATCGGCTTCGGATCAGGGTCTGCGACGCCGGTCTCAAGGCCGCCGAGGACAGTTCCGGTGTACCTCACGAGAGAAGCCTTTTGGGAGGCCTTGTTGTAGTTGAGCATATAGAGACCTTCGCTGAATGATGCGCCGGCGTTGCCGTAGTTGCCGTCAAGTTTCCCATCCTCGGTCTCGGCCATTTCTGAGATGACCAGGGTCTCCGGAGTCGTTGATTCCCACTGAAGTTCATTGCCCCAGCTCCAGCCGTCATAAATCTTTATGGCGAAGTTCTCCTTGAGATAGAGCAGCGTGCTGAACTTCCCTTCGCCCGTGCGGATGCAGGATGCTGTCGCATAGCTGACATCAACGCCGCTTGCGAACCAGTTGAGAGGGTGTTTTTCGCAGTACGGAGACATCGGGAGCGATGCATTCATTCCGGTTACCCAGAGGACGTCCGTAGCGATATATTGTTCCTTTATGATGAACCATTTAGTATCAGGAATATAGTAAATTTCAAACTGATTTCCAGTGTGTCCGGTGTAACGTGCCGTATTCTTCTCCACATCGGCGAAACGGTCGGACTGCGGAATGGTTCCGTCAGGGAAGTTGAGGAAGACGACGCGACAGTCCTGCACGAGCTGGAAGCTCCAGAACACGCTGTTCCCCTGATCATTCGCCATCTTTGAAAAATCTATAGGGATTGTAAGGTCCAGCATCTTGCTCATCTGTTCCGTGAACTGGTCGAACGCGATCCACTTGATGCCGTATTCACCGGTGTCCGGTGTGTCGAACGTCCAGACTTTCCCCGAATTGTCTATGGTATTGTCCTCGTTCAGTTTGGAGACGATGCTGAAACTGCTCCCCAGTCCGGTGAGGTCGCCTTCCGTGCGGTAGCTTCCCTTTGTCGCAGTCGGTGACATCTGCCAGACTTTTCCGTTGCTGTCAACTAGGTAGAGCGCGTCAAAGAGTTCCGGAGTCGTAATCTGCACGTTATTTTCCTGCGCGAGTTTCTCTTCCGTGAACATGTCGTCGGTGTTCGTGACTTTCATTGTCACGTCCGGCCAGAATGGGGCGTCAAGAGTTACCGGTGAGAGCGGAAGGTCAAATTCCTTTTCAACCAGAGTTTCTGTTCCTTCAAGTTCAAACTCGGCGGAGGCCAGAACTTCGGCTTCTTTCTTGATTTCGAGACTGAACTTTCCTAGCTTGCTTCCCTTGACCTTGAGTGTCGCGGAGAATTTTACATTGTTGCCAGCGATGACAACGGATTCTCCATTCAGTCCTTTCAGTGAGGCATTTTCTATGACCGGAGCCTCCGGCTTGGTCACAACTGCCGGCTCATCTTTCTTGCATGAAAATGCGAGAACAGAGGCTGCGGCCAGAATTAAGAATGATTTTAAGTAACGCATAATTTAGTGATTATATGGTTTGTAAATCTATGTTTTCAGTTTATACGGAATATGACGACGTCGCCCTCTTCCATTTTCATCGGCTTTCCTTCATAGGCACGGCATCCCTCCGGTGTCATAATTTTCACTTTTTTCCGAAACCGGATGTCAAGAACGGCCGGGTTCACGCAGTCCCTATTCTGCACGGCAATGTAGTCATGCTTCCCGTTTCGCAGAAACGATACGACCGCACCATTTCCCGAGACGTCGAGACTCTCGATGACTTTGCCCGTCGTTGTGTCAAATCTTTTTGTGCCTTCGGGAATATTGTCTCCAGTGTGCCGGACATCGAGGACTTCGCATCCGAGAAATATGGGAGAATATGCCCGAATCTCTGAATTTACTTGACTGACAATGTCATACACTGAAGAGTGGCAATGACTTGCCGTATCATACAAGCCTCCTGCAGTGAAGTATTGGATGGCCTGCGCGCCATAGAGAAGGTCGCTGAAGACCTGAAGCCGGAGATGTCCGATTGTCGGCACAGGATAGACGGCTTCTGGAGACGGCGGACCGAGATGGTGCGCTTTGGTCAGGGCAAATGCCCAAAATGGTTTTCCGCGGCGTCGCGACATTTCGGAGAATTCCTCAAGGTTACGATACCATCCGGGGCGTACCGAGACGCTGCCGTCCTCGTTCTCCGTAATTGGATATTGGTCAAAAGAGTAGAATGGTACGTCCACCTCCGATGCGAAATATTCGATTCTTTCTGCATAAAGGCTGTCACACCATGCCCAGTTCGGATAGAGGTTTACGTAGGACGGATGCCCGGGGTCGAGCGCAGCAATCTCCCTTACGAGTCCGGCAATCCATGAAATGTCCCATATTTCCGGTTCGTCCTTGATGTGCCATGCGTATAGGGCCGGGTGGCTCTTGAAACGGGCGACGGACTGCGCGGTGGAATCCTTGATCTGCGGGAATCCCGGGATAAGCTTCAGACCGGCCTCCTGTGCCGCGTCGAGGGCAGCAGCAGCTTCGTCTTCCGTTCTATACAAGCCGAGATGGATGTCAATCCCACATTCCTTCAAAATGGGGAAGACCTCGGCGCTGCACTGTGGCGGCACTCCTGCCCATGTGATGACGGGAATGGTCCCAGCCTCTTTTGTGCAGGATAGGCAGAGCAGAAGTGATGCCGCTGCGATAGTTATGTTTTTGAGAATCATATTCGCTTGAAATGTGGTGGCTATATTGCAGTGACATATACATCTGCCTTGCTTCCGTCTCCGTTTTTGTCCGGCTCACGGGTGAAATGAAGGCGGATTCTATAGACTCCCGGTTTGAAATCGCTTCCGGGGCGTATGAATATCCCATCGGTTATAGACGCTGTTTCCGGGGTCATTGACGTCATATCCACGGTCGTGCTCCACTTGACCCAACGGAATGGCTGGATGGTGTAGTCGTCTTTGAGATAGACAAGTAGGCTGAAGTCGCCGGAGACGTCCTTCACTGCCGCAAGTGTCGCGTAGCGTACCTTGCCGTCCCCATCGAGGTACTTGAGGTCGTGCGTGCTGTCATCGTTGCCGAGCGGGAAGCAGGCTTTGAGACCGGTGATCCAGACCTGATCGGCGGTGTTGAATACGGCGTAGTTCAGAATCATCCATCCTGTGTCGGTGTCGAACCAAAAGCTCCATTCAGCGCTTTGTCCGGTGAATTTTGCCGAATTCTCTGAAAGAATCTCGAACCTGTCGCTCTGAAGCATTGACTTGAGTTCCCCGAAGCCCTCGAAAGTGACCTCACAGTCCTTGACGAGCCGGACCTTCTCCTTCGCGAAGTAGTTCACACCGCTCTGACTGACCGATTCCATTGCGGCCTTGTCAACGACGACGGTAAGGTTCACGAGTTTGTTGAGGCTGAAACTGTAGATGTCGAAACCAAACTTCTTGAATCCGAAACCTTCTGTGTCCGGAACGTCAATTCCGCTTCCTCCGTCTCCTACAACAGCAATCTTTCCGTTTTCCATTCCCCACACAACTCCGCTGAAGTCGGGCCTTCCTCCGCTGACTTTTTCGGCTATGAAGATTTTCTTTCCGAGCGAAGTGAGGTCAGTGCCTTCTGTGGTGTTGTAGACAAGGCTTCCTTCCGCTTTCTCCAAAGGGAACATGGCTCCGTTCTCGTCGACAACGAAGAGTTTGGACGGCGATGCCGGGCGATTCACGGAGATGTTCCGGTCCCTCGGTATTCTCGTGGAATATTCGCCGCCTGCGACGTTTTTCGATGACACCGTGACTTCCGGATAGAAACCGCCATTGTCGAGGTTTGCGGCAAATGGCATGATGAAGTCAAATTCCACCGCTGCCTTGTTGCCGGAAATCTCTCCAGTGCGGCTGAACACGACATTATCCCCATATTTGACAACGACTCCATAGCTTCTCAACTCGTTGTAGTCATCGTGTATGGCGGCCTTGAAGTTCACGATCTCTCCGGCAGTGATTTCCGTCTTTCCGTCGGAAGTGGATATTGTAGGATTCTCAATGATTGGACGGGAAGCCCATTCCGGCCAGGTCACGTTTTTGTCTACTTTTTCGGCGCAGCCGCACAGCACCATTGCCGCAGCTGCGAGTAGTATACCTCTATATTGTAATCTTTTCATCATGTTTTTATTTTCTGAAATAAACCACTAAGGATTTGAGAAAGATTTTTGAGGAGACGAATATAGAACCCAAAGATTCTCAAATCGCCTCAGCCTTGGCCTTGTCCTCGTCCCAGCCATCCCTTGAAAACTCCTGCACAAGCGTTTTTCCGATTTCAGAGGCCTCATTGACGGCATAGTCCGGAATCGGCATATACTGATGGGTCGGCACCGTACCCTTTGTGGTGCGTACCTGACGGGCATATCTGTTGAACCGAATCAGGTCCACCTTGCGCATACCCTCGAACCAGAACTCATGTCCGCGCTCTTCCAAAAGGGCATCAAGGAAATGCTCAGCCGAGTCTGTTTTTGATGGAGACAGATTGCCGAGTCCCGCACGTGAGCGAACCTCGTTCATCGCAGCCACAGCCTCAGATGAAGGGGCGGCTCCGCTCTGACGTACCTCGGCTTCTGCGAACATCAGCAGCACGTCAGCCCATCTCGCGAGCGGGAAGTCGTTGCCGAAACATGGCGCCGTGGCTGTTTCTGCAGGGTATTTGTAGGGGATGTAACCGTCCCATTCGGACTTCTTGCCGATTTCAGACGGTCCCCACCACTCTCCTGTGGTCGTGTAGTACTGTGTGAGTATGCTTTCCTTGCGGAGATCCGCGCTCTTGAAACTGTCGTAGAACTTAGGTGCCACATTGAAAGTAAGTCCCCAGCCCGGGCCGCAGACGGAGAACGGGGTGTCGTTGCCGAGGTCGTCCTTCTTTGCTGCGTTGTTAGGGATTGCAAGCATCGCGAAAGGATTCATACTTCCTTCCTTGAGGTTGCCTGTCGATGACGGGTCACAGCTGATTGCAGCGATGATTTCGCAGTTGAAGTCATTCTTCTCGCGGAACATTTCCTTGTAGGGGTTGATTCCGGAGGTGAACAGACGGTACTTTCCGGTATTGAGTTCACGGTACATATCAAGCGCTTTTCCGTACCATCCGTCCATGTGTCCGCCCTCATTGAGGCAGTGCTTCATCAGCATGAACTTCGCATAGTCACGTGAGAACCGTCCCTTTTCGTTCTGATTTTCGGGAGCATACTGCGCGGCGAACTCGAAGTCGTCATATATCCACTGTGAAATCTCGTCCAGTGAGGGCCTGACGGCGTTGTTCAGCGCCTCGGTGTTTTCGACCTTCTCCGGGTCAACGATGAGAGGAACCGGGCCGTAGACGTGAAGCAGATTGTACATTTGGAGACCCCGGCATATCCTTGCCTCTGCGAGAATTTCTCTCTTCCTTTCTTCGGAAATCTTGGTCGCAGGGGCATTCTGAATAGTTCCTATGACGCTCGTAAACCGCGTAACCTCTCGCGTCTTCGGATAGTTGTTCGGCCGGGCATCCTCAAGAACGCTGCGGGAATAATAGCGGCACATAGAGAAGTTGGCCTCGGATAGTTGCCTATAATTGATGTTCCACACTCCGCTCACCCACGGGGCCTCCACGTCTGATGTTGTGTCGAACTGTTTTAGCACGCCGCCGGCGGGAATGTACCACGGATGCTGGTTGCCGTTTGAGGCATAGAGCGAGTAGGTCCATGTGTTCGTGAAAGGGATATAGCAGGACATCATCAGCGACACGAAGTCATTTTCGGAGACAGGAAAGTTCTGCTCTGTCAGAACTCCGTAGATCTTCGGGTCAAAGTCCTTGTTGCAGCCTGTGCCCATGAGAAGGGCCGTTGCGGTGATTGCGATGTATATTGTCTTTTTCATCTGTTTCCTGTATGATAAAACCTACCTGAAATTGATTTTTGCACCGAGAGAGTAGCTGCGTATCATCGGATAGCCTGCCGGTGAGGAGCTGTTTCCCGTGTATATTTCCGGATCCACTCCGGAGAATGTCGTGAATGTCAGAGGGTTCTGCGCATCGAAATATACCCTTATAGAGCTAATTCTTTTTGCGAGCACCTTTCCAAGAATGTTTCCGTCAATGTTGTAGCCCAGAGTTATGTTCCTCACTCGGACAAAAGAGGCATTCTGTCTGCCAAGGTCCCAACCGGCGTTGCCCGGAAGGGCGTCGCTTCTGGTTGTCGCTATGCCGGGAAGCGTGCCGCTTGTGTTCGTCTGCGAGTTCCAGATTTTGTAGGCGAACTGGTTGGAGTTCTGCGGTGGGCCGTATGAGAGCGCTCCGGCGTTTGCCCATGCGTAGGCGTAGTTATACTTCGTCGCTCCGAACTGTCCGTACATGAATATGTCGAGGTTGAAGTTCCTCCACGTGAATGTGTTGCCGAATCCTATGCTTATTTTCGGAAGAACGTCGTCCATGTAGATGTCATCTGTGGTGATGATGCCGTCTCCGTTGCGGTCCTCGATTATCGGGTAGCCCGGTCTCTGCGAGTTTTCGCCGAGGCTCAGTTGCGAATCCGGCATATTGGAACGATCCTCGTTGATGATGCCTGTCACGTGATAGAAATACTGCGCGTTCATCGGCTCCTTTTCGCGGAGCTGATAGACTTGATAGTCATAGTTTTCTGTCCTCTTGACCCAGTACATATTATACTTCGTAAGAGTGAGCGTTGATGTCCAGCTGAATCCTCCGAGGTTCTTTATGTTCACCGAGTTGAGCGTGGCGTCCCATCCCGCGCGGTAGTAGTGTCCGTAGTTGACCGGACGCATTCCGACCATGCTCAGGGGCTCTCCGGGAGCTGTTCCGAGAAGATCCGTGACGTCATTGCGGAAAAGGTCGAAACTTCCATAGAGCCTGTTGCCAAGGAAGTAGAAGTCGATTCCGATGTTCTTCATTATGGTCTTTTCCCAAGTGACGTCTGGGTAGTCGGCACCGGACTTTATGTACGGGATGTAGTTGATGCCGTTGTTCCCGAACTTCACATAGCTCGGAGCCATGGTGTAGAGACCGTAGAGCGACGTTCCGAGGTTGTCGCGGCCGGTGACTCCGTAGCTTGCCCTGACTTTGAGCAGGTCAATCCACTTCACTTTCTGCATCCATGGTTCAGAAGTTATTTTCCATGCCGCAGAAACGGACGGAAACCAGGCGTATTTCTTTGACGGGAAGAACTTGTCCGTGCCGTCGCGTCTCAGTGTGGCTGACACAACGTACCTGTCAAGCACATCCACGGCGAGCCTTCCGAACTGTGATCTTTTCTCATTCTCCCACTTGGATGACGTCGGTGTGAAAGGTCCTTCTGCAGCAGCGATGTTGTCTGGTCCTATGTTGTCGTTGGCGTTCTTGAAGTCTACCTCCAACCCAGTTCCCGACTGGTTGTACACTCCCATTCCGAGCACGGCGTCAATGCTGACGATGTCGCGGATGTTCTGGCTGTACATAAGCATTCCCTCGATGGTCCTATCGTCGCGGTTCGCGTCTCCGATGTGTCCGCGAGAAACACCTGCCACCTCGTACCAGAGCATGGTTGTCGGGATGTAGAGCGAACGCTTCGCCTGTTCGCGGTTCAGTCCGTAGACACCGCGAACCTTCAACAGATCTTTGTAGAGGTTTATGTCGGCCGACACGTTCACATACCATCCGGAAGACTTTGTGTTGTCGTTGTACATCGCCATTTCTGCGGGGTTAGCCGTTGAACGGTATCTCATGTAGTTGCCTTCGGAGTCATAGACGGAGTAGTTTGGCGGGAACATAAGAGCGGACTGCAGGGCGTCCTTGCCGACACCGCCTGCACCGCCTCCGTCAGCGTTGGAGTTCGTGAAGTCGTTTGAGAATATGTTGAGTATTGTCGACACTTTCATAAAAGGGAAAATCTGTGCCGTGAGATTACTGCGGAGCGTGTATCTTCTCATTCCGGAGTTTATCACAGTGCCCACTTGATCGTAGTAGTTGCCTCCGACATAGTACTTTATGTACTTGTTTCCGCCATTGAGCGAGAGCGAATGGTTGTTGATACTTCCTGGCTTCATTATATAGTCGAGCCAGTTCGTGTTCGTAGCGGATGCGATCTGGTCCGGGTAGAACACAGGTGACCAACCTCCATCGTAGTCGTTGATGCCGTAAGGCTTCATGTCGTGATTCAGAAGGTAGCTTTCCTTGCTGAAAACGTTGGCGAAGTTCATGTACTCGGTGGAGCTGAGCGGTTCGAGATACTTGTAGTTACGCACGAATGAATAGCTGGATTCGAGTGTCACTCTCGGTGCGCCCTCAGCTCCTTTTTTTGTGGTTATGAGTATGACTCCGTTTGCCGCGTTTATTCCATAAATCGCAGCGGACGCATCCTTCAGGACTTCTATGGACTCAATGTCGCCAGGATTCAGGCCTGCAAGTCCCGCCCTATTTATGGAATTGGGTGTTTCAATTGTCCCGTTCCCCACTTCGAGCGAACCGCTCGGCATCATGATGCCGTCCACGATGTAGATCGGAGTTCCGCCGCCTCGGATGGACACGTCAACATTTCCTCCGGGCTGTGGGCTGCTGATGTTGGCGCGGAGTCCTGCCGCCTGTCCCATGAGCATCTGGGACATATTGCTTGTGGCACTTTTTGCAATCTTTTCTGTCTTGATGGTGGCTACTGAGGTTGTGAGGTTCTTTCTCGATGTCGTTCCGTAGCCGACCGCTACGGCTTCCTCAAGCAGCACGGAGTCGTCTTCAAGCCGGATTTCGACTATGGCATTGCGCTGAACCTTGTATTCGGCGTTAGTGTAGCCCAGTGATGAGAATTCCAGAACGTCTCCCTTGTGAGCGTCGATCGAGAACTGTCCGTCGATGTCGGTCACGACGCCTGTCTTTGTTCCCTTGATGATTGCGGAGGCGCTAATGACGGGCTGCCCGCCATGGTCTATTACGCGGCCCTTCACTGTGACTGCATCGGATGCCGCTGGCTTTGGCGTGACGACAATCTTGTCACCCACAGTCGTGTACTGGAGACCGGCCTTGCTGAGTTCCATGTTCAGCACCTCAGCGAGCGTGGCGCTGTCCACGTGTATGGTGACTTTGGTCCTATTCTCGATTTCCGAGTCGCGGTAGGAAAATTTCCAGTCGGTCTGCCTTTCAATTTCCGTGAAAAGCTGTTTCAATGGGGCCTCATTGAGGTTCAGGCTGATTCTGTCCTGCTGCGCGTGAGCCGACACGGAAAGCAACAGACCCAAAATGACTGCAAGAACGGCATGACGCCATGATGATGGTCTCATAAGCGGAATGTCAATTGTTTTGTGTGTTAGTGATTACTATGTGATTGCCACTGCTCCTGTAGCTGAAGCCGTAGTGCATTTTCAGAATGTCGAGTATGTCCTCTACGCGGTGTTCGCTGAATGAACCGGTGTAGCGGTCCGCAAGGTTGATTTCCGAGGAGCACTCGATGGTGACCCCGAAATGTCTCTGCAGCATGTCAACGACTTGGTAGAGTGGCTTGTTTATAAAAGTTATACGGTCCTCGAGCCAGCTTGTCTCGATTGCATTGTCTGTCCGTAACATATTTAGTCTTCCGCTCTCGGTCCTGATGCAGGCTTTTTCGTTTGGTGAGAGTTTGATTTCGGCATCTCCGTATCTCAGGCTTATGCTACCTTCGACAAGCGACACCTCCTTGAGGTCGTTGTCCGGATAGGCATAGACATTGAATTTGGTTCCGTGGACAATTATGTCCATCCCTTCCGCCGAGACTATGAATTCGTGCCCGGAGTCTTTTGTAACATCGAAATATCCTTGCCCAGAGAGCCTTACTCGGCGGTTTTTCACCCCGAAGTCTGCCGGATACTCAATGGTTGACCTTGTGTTGAGCGTGACTTTTGTCCCGTCAGGCAGGACTATCCTGGATTTCCCGTTTTCTCCGGCATCGATTCGAATCTCCCTGTCTGCCAGCAGATTCTGCTCTTGGCTTAGGTCTGCCAGACGCAATGAAAGCACTCCTGCCACAAGCAGCAGAAGCCCAGCGGCCACAGATGTCCAAAGCCGTATCTTCCTAATCTTAGGTTCGGGCATCCTCCTGCGGGATCCGCCATGCACGTCGCTCTCGTGCATCCAAGCCTCTTCGAGAATGCTCCCGATTTCATAGTCCGATGCCGCATCGACTTCCTTCCCGAGCGTTTCGAGTTCCTCCGGAGATATGTCTCCGCGTCTGTATTTTTCAAGCAGATTTTTCATGCGCCTCTGTTTTCTGAATGTGAGTACGCATTATATATCCGTTTGTTCCGGGTTTATAATATAGAAAATCCGACTTTTTGTATGCCTGCCTTCATTCTTTACATTGGCATGCACTCGCTCAGGACTTTGTATATAATGACAATCAGGGGCATATAGCGCAGAAGGTATTCCCTGATTTTCTTCATCGCGGTGGACAGTTGGTTGCGGACGACCTGCTCTCCGATGCCGAGTCCTGCGGCAATTTCCCTAACGCTGAGCCCATCCTCGCGGCTCATTGTGAAAATCTGCCTCTGACGTGGTGTGAGAGTCTCTTTTGCCGCTCCGATGCCTTGAAGATAGGCATCATAGTCATAAGAAATTCTGGACTCGACGCTCACTGCCCCGGAAAGTTCCACCCAGTCATGAATGTTCGGGTTTCGTAGTTGGCGGCGCAGTTCCTTTATCAGGGAGTTTCTGCACGATGTGAAGAGATAGCCCCGGACGGAACGTCTCTCGTCGAGGTTACCGCGATGCAACCATAGCCCGACGAGAGCTTCGTGGGTTATTTCACGCGCCGTGTCGGCTGACTTGACGTATGAATAGACGAAGCGGTATAGGGCGGGGGAATAGAGCTCATAAAGTTCCCTGAAGCCGGCCTCGCTGCCGTCCCCTCCATCTTTCAGTCTCCGTATGAGTTCCTTTTCATCCATGATTCCAGCCCCAAAGGTAATGAATTTTTCGAACAGCGCGGTCATTTCCCGGACGGTGTAGTCGAGGGACTGAGCAAATCGCGGTTTGTATTCCGCATATTTCGTATATATTCATAAAATCTTTATGCAGCTGTTTGGGAGTAGTTATTTGTTTACCGTCGCAGCAGTTCTCCTATTGCAAGATGGCACTATGCGAAAGTAAATCAGCTCAATGTAAAAATGTCCTATCGGAAATACATCGGATAACTGTCAAGTCTATAAAATTCACTACCTTTGTAATATTACAACATACGAAAAGTATGGGATGTTAAAATGCAATGAAACAGATATGGACAAGTCAATAAGCATATTAGACAAAGACTATTTGCAGTGGGTGCAGGAACTCTGCAAGCGTTATCAACGCTGCCAAATAAAAGCCGCAGTAAAGGTCAATCAAGAAATGCTTCGTTTCTATTGGGAACTGGGACGAGACATCATAGAGATGGATATTGAGAAAAAATGGGGCGAAAAAGTAATTAGAACATTATCCGCAGATTTAAAACGAGAGATTCCGAATGCTACCGGCTTCTCTCGCACTAATTTATACTATATCAGGAGTTTCTACTGCTTATATTCAGAACTTAATGCAATTGTCCCCCAGATTGAGGGACAATTATCGTCCAACTCCAAGAAATCAATTGTCCCCCAACTTGGGGGACAATCTCACTCATCAGTAGTCAGTCTGATGGAAGAAGATATATTCGCGTTACCATGGGGGCATCATAAGTTGCTGATAGACAAATGTTCCAACAATAGAGACAAAGCATTGTTTTATGTAAACCTATCACTTAAAAACGGCTGGAGTCGAGCGGTTCTGCTTAATGTCCTTGATACAAACTTATACGAAAGAAGCGGTAAAGCGGTAACTAATTTCAATTGCACACTACCAGCTGGAGACAGCGATCTGGCACAAGAGATGACTAAAGACCCTTATTGCTTCGATTTTACAGGATTACGAGAGAGATACAATGAGCGCCAATTAAAAGATGCTCTTGTCGCAAATCTTGAGAAATTTCTATTGGAACTGGGAACCGGATTTGCCTATATGGGTCGAGAGTTTAGGCTTGAAATAGGAGGAGAAGAACAATTTTTGGATATGTTGTTTTATAATATTCGTCTTCGTTGCTATGTAGTTATAGAAGTTAAGACTGTTGCTTTTCAAGCTTCTCATATTGGGCAGTTAGGAGCATATGTTGTTGCTGTCGATCATCTCTTAAGAAAAGAAAGTGACAACAAAACTATCGGCTTGCTTGTTTGCAAAACGAAGAACAATGTGTTCGCCCAGTATGCATTGGAATCAAGCAACCAGCCGCTTGGCATTTCTGAGTATGAACTGTCAAAATTATATCCCGAAAAGGTTGAAGGCACCATTCCTTCCATCGAAGAAATTGAGGCGAAATTAGGAGAATAATGTAATGAAGAATATGGATAGAGAGGCTCCTTTGTGGACATTCGGTTTCAATTATTGATTTATTACATATGAAACATTTACATTCTTTCAAACATTATGTCATCCTCTGCTGCACTTACACATACAGTGCAGGAAAGAGCCATAGCTGCTGCCAGTAACGGTGCAATCACCTTTTTTACATTTTTTCTCATTTTCTCTTCCTCCTGATTTCTGGTGGGTCTGCCCAAACATTCCATCATCCGCTTTTCCGGAATAAACGCTCGTTGTCTTGTCTGCGCAACCGTTTGTTCATGTTTTTAGTATATTCCATTATATCCTCAAAGTCAATTAGCCATTATTATCTAATTTCAGTACTATATTTTTGCTATATTGCACAATTCAGGACTTGATTTTCCGTTTTTCTGCGCAAACATCCTCCACTTTTGTGCAACCGTTTTCACTAAAAACCGCCTGCATGATTCTCCGCCTGCATGATTCATTTATTTTCTGTCCGTTTTT
>OQWM01000346.1_pt1 | contig 28452 bp, 18 predicted proteins | sample 1691531 | NCBI WGS metagenome assembly OQWM01 (sample SAMN03418257, study PRJEB22391) | human gut metagenome | biome: human-gut; feature: organic feature; material: feces | host: Homo sapiens | place: Tanzania | collected 2013-01
TTTTTGTGTCCTCTCTATAAAGTAACACATTGTTAAAGGATAGAGTTCCAAACTCTTCCTTTACCTCAACTATCTCTTCACCACTTTTCTTCCTCCAATAATGTAGATGCCCTTGGGCAGTGAAGACAGTGAGCGGTTGTTCGTCAGCTTTTGTCCGCTCAGTGTATAGATGGCATCGTTAGCGTGGGTAGCCTTTTCGCGCACAAGGGTGTTGATGCCTGTGCTTACAAGTCTGCCCACCTGAAGGGTTTTGGCTTGCAGTGCCTCGTCGTTATTGGCCACAAACACGGCCGAGAAGGGCTGTAGCGTGGCTTCAGCTTGTTGCACAAAGGTGGTGCCATCTGGTGAGAGCACGTAGGCGTTAGGCATGCTGGTGGCGCTGTAAAGGCCCAATAAGCGATAGTTTGTGCTATAGGTAGAGATGCTTTCGGTGGCCTCGATGGCGGCATCGGTGGCTTTAAAGGTCAGCGTCTTGCCTGTTTGGTCGAAGCTTGCAGCGCCTGTCTCGCCTTTTATGGTAAGCAGATAGGGGCGGTTAGGCTTCAGTTCGGGTGCCAATGTAAAGTTTACGGTAGTGCCTTGTGCCGATGTAAACTCCTCAGCTGCCAGTGCTCCCACGGCATCATCGGCGCTTTGAACAAAGCTTAGCGTTGTGCCATCAGCCTCAACAGTTTGTGGTGCAAAGGGCAGGGCTATGGTCATACAGGCGTTGGCATTGCGCTCGGCGGCACGCACATAGGTCACGTTGTTTGCCTTAAAGTTGTAGGGGAAGTAGAAGGGCTGGCCGTCGGTCAGCGTCAGTTGTTCGGCATTGTCGCCCATCACAATGTTGTGCACATTGCGTTTTAAGATGGTCAGCACGCGGCTGTTTATCTGTGCGCCCTCGTCAAAGAACAGGGTGGCATTGGCCGCTGGTGTGCCCTCAAACGCAACGGTGGGCACGTTTAGCTTGCCAGGCACATGTACGGCCACCATATCGGGTGTAACCTTAAAGCCTTTGGTGGGCGCTGCGTTGGCGGCACCATCGGCAGTCCAGTAGTCGATGCCTTGCACGAAGGTAAAGTTGCCCAAGTTTGAACTGTTGCTTTTGTCGGTGTCGATGTGGAAGTTGTAGGTGCTACCCAGGTTTAGGTTGGGCAGGGTGAAGGTCAGTGTGGTGCTCTCTCCTGGCTCTAACTTTATGGTTTGCTTATAGCTGCCACGCTTCCAGTATACGTTGCCATCCAGTTCCCACGGCGATGCCTCAACATAACTATAATAGGTGTCGTTGCCCTCGTTGGTTACCTTCACGCCGAGCTTCATCGCCGCCATGATTTCCGTGGGCGTGACGCAGCCGGGGGTTACAGCTACGTCACGCGCCAGGCACCAACTGACGAGTTCTTCGTCAAAGCCGGGCGAAACAATAAATTTTGCACCGCACTCCAGCGCCTGTTTGCACTGTTCGAGCGTGATAACTGTACCCGCACTAACAAGCATCTCCGGACAATTTTCGGCTACAGCCTTGATGGAGTCCGCCGCAGCCGTCGTGCGGAACGTAATTTCCATCACGTTCACACCGCCAGCCAGCAGCGCCTTTGCGGTCGGGACTGCGTCCTTTGCGTCGTCCAGCACCACAACCGGCACGACGCCGCATTTTTGTAATCTGTCCATAGCTGCTCCTTACGGTTGCTTTCCGATATAGGCCAGAATACCGCCGTCGACATACAGGACGTGACCGTTCACGAAATCGCTTGCATCGCTGGCGAGGAAGACGGCCGGGCCGATCAGGTCGTCCGTCGTTCCCCAGCGGCCGGCAGGCGTCTTGGAAATGATGAACTGGTCAAACGGATGGCGGCTGCCGTCCGGCTGGCGTTCACGAAGCGGCGCGGTCTGCTGCGTAGCGATGTAGCCGGGACCGATGGCGTTGCATTGGATGTTCGCGCCACCAAACTCGGAGCAGATGTTCCGCGTCAGCATTTTGAGGCCGCCCTTGGCTGCCGCATACGCCGAAACAGTTTCACGGCCAAGCTCGCTCATCATGGAGCAGATGTTGATGATCTTGCCGTGGCCCTTTTCGATCATGCCGGGAATGACCGTCTTAGAGCAGATGAACGGCGCGATCAGGTCAACGTCAATGACCTTGCTGAAGTCCTCGACGCTCATGTCGGTCATGGGAATGCGCTTGATGATGCCCGCGTTGTTGACCAGAATGTCGATCACGCCGACATCCTCACGGATGGTCTTGACCAGCGCCTGCATTTCCGGTTCGCTCGTCACGTCGGCCACATAGCCGTGGACGTCCACGCCAGCCTCCTTATAGGCGGCGATGCCGCGCTCTTTACTGGCTTCATTCGAGCAGTTGAAGCAGACCGTTGCGCCCGCTTGAGCCAGTCCGACGCCGATGGCAAAACCGATGGAATGTGCGCCGCCGGTGATAAGGGCAACCTTGCTCGTCAGATCAAACAGATTCTTCATGGTATCTCTCCTTATTTCAGGTTGGGCGTGTCGATCACGTCCATGTCGTCATATTCCATGTTCTCGCCGACCATCGCCCAGATGAAGGTATAATTGCTCGTACCGACACCGGAATGGATGCTCCAAGACGGACTGATGACCGCATCGTAGTTTTTCATAACGATGTGGCGCGTTTCATTGGGTTCGCCCATCATGTGGAACACGACCTGATCGTCGGGTACTTCAAAGTAGGTGTAGACCTCCATGCGGCGCTCGTGCGTGTGGCAGGGCATGGTGTTCCAGTTGCTGCCCGGTGCAAGCTGCGTCAGACCCATTGAAAGCTGGCAGGTCTTGACAACACTGGGGTTGATGAACTGGTTGATGGTACGCTTGTTGCAGCCCTCTAACGTGCCGACATTGCGCTTGACCGCATCCTTGATCGTGATGAGCTTGTTCTCATAGCTGCAATGGGCGGGTGCACTGGTCATGTAGAAGCGCGCGGGGTTCTCCGCGTCGTCACTGGAGAACAGGACCTCTTTCGTACCCTTGGTCAGATACAGGCAGTCCTCATAGCCGAGGTGGTACTCCACGCCGTCGGCCTTGACCGTGCCCGCGCCGCCGAGGTTGAACATACCGATCTCGCGGCGCTCTAAGAAGTAGTGCGTGCCAAAGTTTGCCCACACGTCGAGGCCCTTGTCGATAGAAACAGTCTCATGCACTGGCATACAGCCCATCGTGACCATGCGGTCGACGTGGCTGTAGACGGAAACGACCTCGTCGGCTTTGTACAGGCCGGTGATTAAAAACTCGTCCCGGATTTCTTCGGTGGTATAGCGCTTGAAATCGCGCTGATTGCAGGAATAACGGATGTCCATATTCAGTTCTCCTCTCCGATCTGTTTCAGTTGTTGGATGGTATTTTTCAACGTTTCGCCGGTCAAACCCTCGGTGATGACCGTTACGTTTCCGTTTTTGCGCGCAAATTGAAGCGCTGGATCGCATACGTTGGCCTGTGCATCCTTCCAATGGACGGCAAGGATCTTATCGCCGTAAAGCTCGATGGCGCGGCGGGTCTTTTCGACGCGGTGCGGATCTGCGTCACTTTCGAGCAGATTCACCGGGTCGAGAATGGCGTAGAGATTATCAGAACCCACGTCGGCGATCAGGCGTGCCGTTTTTTCCGGTGAACACAGTGGATGCACCCAGACTGTTTCGACCGCACAGCGGACGTTGTGTGCCGCCGCATCGTCGGCGAAGCGGCGGAAAACGGGGACAAGCGCCTGATAGCGCGATTCGTCGTTCTGGGCATTTGTAATGCCCAGCGCCGTTTCCGTTGCGATGCAACCTGCGTTCAGGATCTGCGCGTAGCGGATATGCTCGTGGAACCGCGCCTGTCCTTCGTCCGCCAGCGGATCGATATAGCAGCCGTAGACAGCGATGTGAATGCCGTGACGCTGAAAGCTTGCGGCAAGATCGCGGATCGTCTCCTCGGAATATGCAAAGCCCGGAAAGGATTTGTGCGCGACAAGCTGAATTTCATGCACGCCCAGCGTGTCCAGCTTCTCACACAGCGCCCACGGAGTATCTGCTGTAATGTCGTGGCCTCTTACACCTGTTCTCATGAATATCCCTCATTTCCTTTCGCTTTCTATTCCAGATACCAGCGGTCAACTACGCCATCATCATTCTTTTCGTCCTCCCGCATATATCGCTTCAAGATCCGATCCACGGCAGCAGACCACAACAGTCCATAGAGCCCTGGAACAATCATGATCAAAACCGGCTGCCAAGCAATCAGAACAATGGCAAATATTAGTAATGTGATTACGCATACAGTGGTGATCAGATGCCGAAATACGAACATCACAGAAAAAGCAATTGCGCGAACTATGCCAACCCGAAACCGGGAAAGAATCGGCAGCAGATACAGTCCAATTCCCGCAACTAACAGAATTTTAACCACTGAAAGAATGCCCTGCACCAGTTCCACATTGCCGTTATAAGAGAATAGTCGCATCACATTGGGAAAGTCGACAACATATGCAGACGCAAGGAATATTATTAGCAGAATCCCTGCTGGAATTGCTGCTTTCCAATTATCCCGAATTGCCTCAAAGAATGTACTGGTTACGGTTTTTCTATCTTTGCGAATCGATTTTGCAGAAACATGGTACAAAGCAACACCGGCAGAACCTGCACAGATCACCGTTGCTGTCGCAATCGCCCACAGCATACTGAGAATAATCAAATCCGCTATTTTTTCGATGAATTGTGTTATTTTACTGTCCAGGCGAAATAGCATAAAATCATTCCTTTAGGTACTTGTTTGCCAGCCAAAGCAGCCATGCCGGCGCACCTGAGAGGTGAATATTCGATGACCTCCCGAAATCGCAGCCATCGTTACCAACATAATAGTTCGGGATGAATAACGGCACCTGCAAATTATTCGAGGGGCCATTTTGCGGGTTGGTCGGTAAAATCTTTCGAATTGTTTCGATTGCTTTCTCATTGCGGCCGCTCAAAAAATCTGCATACGCCATAAACATATTTCCGTGGCTGTAAATAGAACCGTTTTCCGTATTTCCCTTATGCTTTATGCTGATTTTTCCCCACTGAGGATTCCATTGTGAGAACGGAGGATAGAGCAGCCTGTATCCGGCGTCCGTATTCAGAATTTCAATCGTATTCCACAGTATTTTTTCCCGCTCCTGAGAGCAAATTCCGGAAATGATGGCCCATGTTTGCGTATTCAGAAACAAGCTGCCTTCATCATCTGTCCTGCATCCAACAGGCGCGCCATCATCGTCAAATCCTACGATGTAGCGATCCTCATTCCAGCAGAAGCAATTAACAGAATTGGTAAGCTGTTTCTGAATTGCGCAAAGCTCATCATTCTCATGAACTTCCCGCAGAAGGGCAATTGCGTAAATCAGAGCCATGGTATTCCATGTGGATTCACCTCGGCCAAATCTTCCCGGGCCGTTGATTGGATCTGTCCAATCACCGTCTTTCATCAAGCATAAGCCATGAGAACCGGTTTGCCTGGCCATATAAAACGCCGCCTTTTCCAAGTGTGCCAGAATGGTTTCTTCCATTTCACAGTCGGAATAGCCAGCTTTGACAAGAAACAGGCCGTCATCTCTGCACAAGCGGATAATCTCTATCGTGCAGAGAATCAACCACACACAGGCATCGCTATGATCAAGCTGGCACAGTCCCGCCCCGGCAGAGCCATCAACCGCGTACCATTGTTTCAAATAACCATTCCATTTCTGGCGGTGCAGAATAGGCAGGATGCTCTTCCATGCCTTTTCCGGGGCAATAACAGCATAGCCCATGGCATCCTGAAGCTGGTTTCTCACCGGGCAGACGTGTGAGCCCCTATTGTGTGTTGCTAAATAGAGCGTCTGCCGCTTGGCCCAGTAGTTTACAAAAGCATTTAAATCCTCGTATTGTGTATGGATCTGCAGCGGCTTCAGCTGCTCCATCATGGCGCGCTTCGCGATTTCTAATTCCTGACGGAAAAATGGGAAGGCAGCCTTTCGTTCAAAAACATCCTTCTCTGTCTTTTCAACACCCACCGCATAGGTAATTGCCTTTCGCTCTCCGGTGCCAATTTTAATCCGATGCTGGAACGCGGCAACACATGTTTCGTAGTCAGATTTTTGGTTGCTGCCGCCTTGCAGAATCATGCTCGGCAAGGTGTACGGATCGTCCCCACCCCAAAATCTGCGCTTGGAGCATTCCACACTGGCAGGTTCGATGCTGCTCATAGCATACGCGACCCGAACATCATCTTTTAACTTTTCATATTCATCATATTTGAAAAAATATGGGAAAGACGTTTTGCAGAAGCAGCCATTTTTTTATTCGCAAGCCAAGCTTTGGTACACAATATTACCAAACTCAAAGCAGGCAAACACTTCGTAATCACTTGGGTCTCCTGACCGGTTTTCAATATCTATATTCCAGATTTCCCGCTGCCCCTCTGCCGGGACAAATACCGTTACTGTGCTGCTGAAGCCAGAGAATTCCTCGCGCACCACAGTTTTGTATAGATGATGCTCGCAGCAAAACGTAAGCCCCTTGCCACAGCACAGATGATGTACTTGCCCGCCGCATTTTACGTAGAAGTACTTTTCTTCCGCCAAAACCGGATAACGCCGATAGTTTTCGACCGCAAAGCTTGCTCCGCATAACCGTTGGGAAGTCTCCAGATAGTATTCTCTATTGAGGAGCTGGTTTCTCCACGGTGTTGGTGTTTTCGCCGTGGAAATAACATAGCGTGTACCATCGTCTTCAAAGTGTCCGAAATTCATACCATCTCGCCTTTCTGTCGCATAGCAGAGTCCATGTTAACATCCATGCTTAGAAATCATAGCCGTTTTCCATCCGCTCCGTATAATATAACAACGCAAGCCCCTGACCCCATGGCTGAATGCGGTGCTCGCAGATGATGTTATACTCTGCCTCTGTTCTCATAATTGGTGTCCCAGCAGAAACGTTCATTGCTTTTCCATCTGCGTCCACATTCTCACCCAACGTTTTTTCCATCTTGCGGACAATGTCCAGATAGTTTTCCTCCAAAACGCCCAGCCGAACGCCCTTCAGAATGGCATACCCAAAACCATATGTGCAGGATGCCTCCAGATAGGACATACTGCCGTCGAGTACTGTTCGCCACATACCGTTGTCCTTCTGGTACTTTTTGATACCGTCCAGCTGTTTCTTCAGCGCTTGAAGCAATTTGGGATTCACGGAGGCGTAATCCATCATTTCCACAATGCAGACGCTGACCCACGCATTCGCGCGTCCCCACTTGCAGCCGAGATGCCTGCCCAGCGTTTCATCCCATCCGTGGTACAGCAGACCATCCTCGTCCTGCAAAACCGAAACGTGTATATCAAGCTGCTTCATTGCTTCTTCCACATAGGCAGTATTTCCGGTCAGCTTTCCCATGTATGCAAGAAAAAGCCCCGCCATAAATACGGTATCCGCCCACATCTGCTGACCAACGACTACATATGGATCCGTATGAATAATCGCGCCGTTTTTCAGTCGCGGAGCATCATAAAGCAAATAATCAGCCTGCTTTGTTGTCATCTCCAGCAGATCCTTTCGCCCGGTCTGGCGGTAAAGCTCCGCAATGCCAATGCAGGGGATCGAGGTGTTGACTGTATGCGGGAACTTGTTTTCCGATAGCCCGTGTGCCACCCACTGCTGCAGAAATGGGAGATACTTATCATTTTCCACACATTGAACAGAATGATTGAACCCCCACAGAGCAACGCCCTCGCCCCAGCTGCAGTCCGACATATCCATTTGAAGCGTGCGATTTTGAATACGTTCGATCAAGTCTCTTAACATATCGATCTCCTTACCCATTGGGTTTTGACTTTTTCCAGTTATATACTGAAAGGGGACAGGAAAACCCCATCCCCTAACAGTGGTGTATCTTATCAGGACAAATTAGAAATTAGCCGTTCAGGAATGCGTCCAGCTGAGCCTGCATATCGGCCTGAACCTTGCTTGCGCCAGCTGCCTCAAGTTTGGAAACAAACTCATCATAGTAGCTCTCCCAGTCAGCACCCTTTCCGCCAAACCGCATGGGATCATAGAATTCGGAAACAACTGCGCCAATCTGATCCAGTTCAGTGGTTACATTGCTGGTGTCATAACGGAAGCCCATGGTGGGAGAAACGATATTGTCCGTGCTGTTGTTGATCTCCATCGCGATCTCATTTGTCTCGGCGCTGCAGCCCTGGTTCAGCCACGCATGGAATGTATTGCCCATGATCCACTTATGTGCGGAATAATTGTTGTCCGAGCCCTGAGAACCATCGTACTCCAAAGTCGTGATGGTGCCGTCAGCGTTCTTTTCGTAATGAGTACCCTCAAGGCCGTATACGATCGTGTTGTAAATTTCCTCGCCAGCCTCGGTGTTGATCAGCTGCAGGAACTTCAGAGCCTCAACAGGATGCTCGCAGGTAGCAGTGATGCCGTTGCCTCCTGCACCCCAAGAAGAGTCAAAATAGTACTGCTGGTGCATAGGAATCGCAATGGTTTCATAGCCAAAGGAATTCGTAAACTGAGCGCTGACTTCTTCCTCGGAACCCATGCTCGAATCCATCCAGACAACAATAGCTTCGTCGTTCAGTGCATTGCTGCGGCGCAAGGATTCAACGCTATCTCTCAGTGCCATTTCGGGAACCAGATAGCCGTCGACCTCATCTTTGGCGGCACTCTCAACGGCAGCCTTGTAGCTATCCGTCAGGTAGTTGTTGACAACTTCGGTCGTGCCTGCCAGCACACAAAATCCATCGTTGACACCGTAGTTGGAGATAAACTCCTTATATTCAATGCCGTTGGAGAACAGCAGGCCATTGACGGCAGGATACAGGTACTTGGTATCGACGCCATCAATCTTACGGGCAGCGTCCACGACCTGACGCATTATATTGTCCAAATCGACTGCGGTGTAGCTGCCTTTCAGCATTTCACGAATTGCATCTACATCAACGCCATTTTCTCCCTCAGCATACTTTGCAGGGAACACCAGATACTGCATATTCGAGCCCTGTTGATAGTTCGGCACGATGTAAGTGGAGTCGTTAACCGCAACCTTGCTCCACAGCCACTCCGGCAGCTCATTCTTCAGAGCGGAGAACTGTTCTTCATTCAGCATTTCATCCAGTGCAATGAAAGTTCCGTTGTTGACCTCGGTAACATAGTTCAGACCGACAGTATTCAGAATATCGATCTGCTCACCAGTGGACTGTGCGAGGGTAACAGAGGACGCATAATCAGCAGCCAGATAGGGATTCAGATGTACAGAGATGTTCTCAAACCCTTCGACCTGATGCAGCAGCTCATTGATATGATCGTTGACCGCCTCGGTATCGCGCTGGATACCGTTGCCGCGGTAGTACCACTCAAGAACAACCGGCTCTTCGTTTTTGGGTTCCGGATTGCTCTGTACTTCGCTATCCGTCGTGCTATCGGGTTCGGTAGTCGCGGGGGGCTCGTTCGCCGCGCAGGCAACCAAGCCAACCAACATCAGAACAGCCAGGAAAATTGCGAGGATCTTCTTTTTCATTTTCGGTTTCTCCTTTTGTTTTTTTACTATTTTAAGCCCTGTATTATCCCTTTACAGCGCCAATAGTCATTCCTTTTGCAAAGTATTTCTGAAAAAACGGGAATACGACCAGCATCGGGCCTCCAGCAACAAGGGCCATTGCGTAACGCAAGGACTCGGTTGGCATCAATCCATCCTGCATCATAGATGGATCTGTTGCCGCCATCTGCTTCAGCATTTGCGCTTCGCGCAGAATCTTCTGAAGCAGATATTGCAGAGAAAACAAGTCGGGGTTACGAATATAAATCGAGGATGTCGACCAGTCATTCCATTTCCCCACAAGGAACAGGAATCCAACAGTTGCCAGCGTTGCCTTGCTCAAAGGCATGACGATTTTGAAGCAGATCTGCAACTCACTTGCGCCGTCCAGTTTTGCTGATTCGATCAATTCGTTCGGGAGCGACTTATAATTCGTCCGGATCACGATCAGATTCCACGCGGAAATAAGTCCTGGGAAAATATAGATCCAAATCGTGTTTTTCAGATGTAGGACCTTTGTGTTGACAATGTACGAGGGGACAAGGCCTGCACTGAACAGCATTGTAAAGAACACATAAAATGTAATCACGTTGCGAAACACAAAGTTCTTGCGGGTCAGCGGATATGCCATAACGCCCATAATCAGCACAGCAAGGAATGTTGACACAGCTGAATAAAAAATCGTTGTCTTATAGGAATTGAGTATTTGTTCCGGATTCTTGAACACCAGCTTGAATGCATCCAATGTGAACTCCTTGGGTAAAATCGAGAATCCGCTTTGAGTCAGCGCACGTTCGGTGGTGAACGCCGCCGACACCGTCAGCATCAACGGCAGGATATAGCAAATGGAAATTAAGATAAAGACGATATGCAGCGCAACTTGCCCGGTCATTGAATCTCTCTTATTTGCGAGACTTTTCATACGCTCGCTCCTTTCCTATCAGAACATACTGTTCTCTGGACTGATTTTCTTTACGATGGCATTTGTCGCGACAACCATAACGAAACCAACAACAGACTGGAACAGACCAACTGCAGCGGATTTCTCCAGAGAACCGCCCAGCAAAGCGCGATAGGTATACGTGCTGATGATGTCAGTCGTTGCATAAAGTGTTCCCTGATCCTTGGGCACCTGATAGAACAAGCCAAAGTCACCGCTGAAAATGCTTCCCATAGCGAGAACAGTTGTAACAACCATAACCGGGACCAGATGCGGAATAATCACATGACAAATCTGCTGCCACCGGTTTGCTCCATCCAGCGTAGATGCCTCCAGCAAGGATTCATCCAACGACATCAATGATGCATAATAAATCACGCTGTTCATTCCTACAGTCTGCCAGATATGCGTGACCGTCAGAATCCATGGCCAGTATTTCGGCTCAGAATACCACGCGATCGCATCTCCGCCAAGCGCTTTGATAACTGCATTTACAAGGCCAAAGTTTGGCGAGAATAACGCATAAACGATGAACGCAATGATAACGGGAGACATAAATTTCGGAACAATCACAACAGTGTTATAAACCTTCAGTGCGCGCTTGCTCCGCAGGAAATACAGCATTAATGCCAGGCCAACTGCACAGACCAAATCAAGAATCAGAAATGCCGAGCTGTACAGGACTGTGTTGCGAATCGTTCGCACAGCGTCCTGAGACGTGAAGAAAAACTTGAAATTATCCAGTCCGCACCACTGACTGCCCCATACTCCGAGATTCGGGTTGTACTTTTTAAACGCTATCGCAAGTCCCGGCATTGGGAGGTAGCAGAACAGGAATACCAGAATGATCCCCGGAAGTGTCATCAACAACAGTTGCGCGTTTTCCTGAACTTTTGTGCGTCTAGCCTTGAGTTTTAGCCCGCTGCTTCTATTTTTTATGCAACTTTTCACGCAACACACTCCCTAATATTTCTCTTTTCATAATCGTAACAAGTTTTGTTTTGCAATTCCAGTATCGTTTTGTACGATTTGTCTTGTTTTGTTCTCAGTTAAGAGAACTAGTTGGTTTTATTGCACAATCTGTTTTGTGCAAAGCGCGGCCATTATTATCTTCAGCTTCACATTCTATTTATGACGATCGTATTAAGAAATACTGTTATGCTTTCTTCAAAAAGATGATTTTATCTGGATGAATCGTAAATTGCCGCCCGCATACTCCCGTTTCACGGTTCTGCCATGCGTCGTTCAGGACCAGCTCGTACGATGCTGTGCCAAGGTTGGAAACGACCATATACTGCTCTTCGTTGGTAAACAGAGACATATAGACCTCCTGCGGAACATCAGATTTAATAAATCCGCAATTTCTGACATTGACGCGCACCACGCTGCCTTCTGCCACCATCGGCTTATAAAGAGCCAGATATCTGCTGCTACGGTCAAATTCATGAATATCATCTGGAACGGATGACCATTCACTATACGTCGGCTCATCTGGGTGAGCTATCAAATGTTTGACGGCCTCTTCTTCATGCGTCATTATTTTTCCATCGAATTCTTTACTTTCAAAGACCTTTAATCCTTCTATGTTGCCATACTGCGTGATGGGTCTGCCATGGTAGAGCAACGGAAACTGCACAAAAGGAATGGTGTAGGCGTAAACCATATCCGGGTCTGAAATTTTTGCCACTCGACGATCGAAAGCTGGAACAAGATAGGGGGCGATGTCTTTACAGCCCTCGATAATATCCTTCACGTTCCTAGTCCCCTCGCCTACATACAGATAGTCATACACTTTTTCTTTCGTGTTGGGCGGCATCAGATTTCCGATATGCAGTTTGTAGATCAGTCCGCGTTGCTTCATTTCCTCATAGAACAGCGCCAGCAGATCCTCTACCTCTGCTTCATAGGGCAGCTCGGTAAGCGTTTCTCCACCGGGTACCCCTTCCACATCGTCGATGTACTTTTTCAGGAATAGGTCATGCCCCATGTCATTATAAATTCCGTCAAATCCATACTCGTCCAGCACCTCCATTGATTTTTTCCAAATGAACTCGCGCCACGATGGGCTTCCAGACCAGCAAACGCGATAATTCATCTGGCCTCCCCGCAAGTAAGTCACCATGCGGGTAAACTCTTCTTTGAAGTCCGGATCTTCTGCACCGATAAAAGTTGAAGATAGATAAGGGAGTATTTTTATATCATGCTCGTGGCACAAATCCACAAATCTTTGTAGTCCATTTGGGTCATGGGATGTATATTTTGTCCCACCGTAAAGCCGATGGCTATCCGCCCAGTCTGTATGTAATTGGATCAATTCATATCCTCGGTCATGATACTGTTTGATCAGTTTTTCGTCATATTCTGTCGGTTCGATTTTAAATGGATGCGGGTAATCTCCCAAATGGTAGATAACCTGTCCCGGCTTATAATCACGGATGCGCAGCTTCTTGTGGTAATTGGACGCTTTTTGCTCCGCTTCATTCAGGTTTATAATCCGCTTGTACTGGTCGGTTGCAGTCAAAATCATGAATTTCATGTTCCTTTCGTCGTATCGTTTCTGTATGTATCGTCAGGATATTGGTAGATTCTTCTATTCTCGTTATATCGGTAATCAAATCCGCCATATCCATGCAGATTCACAATCGTATCTCGTACATAGGGGACATTGGGTATGGGATCAAAATGTGCAAGGCCGTCAACAGAAGTGTCTCTTCCCAGCGATAACGCGCCTTCCCCATAGCCGTTGACACTGCTGACTCTATACTCCGCCAAGTCAGATGTATCATTGTCGAAGAACGTGCATTGTGTCCCTTCCCAGATACATTTTCTTTCGCCCGCCTTCATGCGATAAAGCCGGTACCCGGAAACACCGGAAACTTTTCCCCAGCATATCTCATACCCGTTTTTTCGAGCAAACACACGCAGTCCATCCGGCGGCAGTGGTACATCGCATTGCATATGCAATACAACACGCTGGCTCCATGGCCCGCACCCCTGTGCGTTCACCGCCCGAACCGCAATAATCTCACCGTCGTGCAGCTGAGGAATGAGCTCACCGCTGCGGCAATCAAATATTGCCTGGCCAGTCTGTACCTGGTAGCTTTCAGCGAAACATGCTTGTAAAAATTGCAGTCGAATTCCTTCGGGTGTCTCCACATAGGAAAGCTCTTTGATGCAGCCTGGGACGGGTAATCCACTCGTCAGTTGAAATGCACCGCTGGTAACTGTTAGAGTTCCATTCTCCATGAAGCATTCTTTTCCGTTCTGATATGCGCGGTACGCTTTCGGTACTGTGAGCCGCAGGCAAAGCTGTTGCGGCGTTTCTGCGATACCGGTGATCCCGTCTTTCCGGATGCAGAGACTGAATGCACCGTCTCCCGAAACCCGTGTCACGTGGAAGTCGTCCATTCCAATACTCACACCATCGATCACTGCAAGCTCTATATATCCGTCCTGTTTTCTTGCAAATCCGACTCTTCCACTAAAATAAACCCCATCTTCGCTGTATCTTCCAAAGTAATTGGCATTAAAAATATATTCTTTTTTATTATGTTCCGTTACTACCGCACCATAGGGACGCACATATGCTTCTATTCCGGCACGATGGGTCACGACAGTCAGGAAATCGCCGTAGCCATCATATACAACGCCGCGGGTGTCCTTGTCTTCACAAACAGCCGGAAGACGTGGAATGCCATCGACAGTAAGTGCCGGGCCACGCACCGTTCGCGGCTTAGCTCCCGGACGCAGCTGATGGATCAGCGGCATCGGCTCATCCTCAAAATTGTTCCATACGAACCGCCCCTCCGTTCTCGCATCCCGGACGGCATCGTAGATCACAATATATCGGTTGTCCACCAGCATGACACTTCTGTACCGATATTCATCGGACGAATAGCTTCCTGCATCCAGTCTTGCATATTGAACGAATTCAAAATCCAACAGAGGATGTGTCAGGTCATTCTGACCTACGCTCTTATAGGTATGATCCATCAATACGCAGAAGTTGCAGCCAACATCGGAATCGCCAAAGTTGTCATCGCCAAAATCTTCGTGGCGGTTTCCGGAGTACCGTTTCCCATCTGCATGATAGTAGATGTTTCCACAGCCACCCCATGCGGCTCGTCCCCAACGGTAATTTAAGCCTTCATCCAGCTGCTGCAAAAAAACATGGATCTCATCTTCCTGCCCCACATGTGCACGAAGATTGAAACCATAACCGGTATATTTTGTTGAGCGTAATATCTGCTCTGCTCCATGTGCCTGCCATTCTGGAAACCGTTTCAAGCATTGCAGCCACACATCCGCATCCTTACTGTCGCTGACAATTTCGTGTCCGATCGCCGGTTCTGGGGGGCATAATGCCAAAAGCTGGTCGGAGAGCTGCGGATCATAACGGCGCAGTGCCAAGCCTAACGCGCGAATACTCCACAGCGGGTAGAGCGGATTGTTATCATGACAGCCTGCGTGTGCGCCAGTATACAGAAAGGTTCGCCTTCCCGCTATCGGCACAGTCACTGCATTTACCAGCCAATTTCCAAGCTTTGCGAGCTGCGGATACAGCAGCGGATCATCCCCATACTGAAGCGTCAGCAGCATCGCCGCCTGAGAAGCGTGTTTCATGCTGCCCCATGCGTAGGTTCCATAGCTCTCGGTATAGCGGCCACCTTTCGCTTTCCATGCATCCACATCCGGGCGAATATGATATTTCAACAGCAGGGCCACGCTCTTCTCATAATGACGTTTCCATTGCTGCGCTGCAGGATGTTCCGGGAACAGTGCTGCACAAATTCCAACACAGTTTTTTGCATCCAGTAAGAAATTAGGATGTCCTGCCAGCATATTGTCGATCGGGAATGTTTCTTCGCGGCAGTTTGCGTAGGCATAAAATGCCATAATGGCGCTCCACTGCTTAAACTGTTCCTCCGACATTTGCGGGGCCAGCAGATCAAATGCGGGCGTCCATGATTCAAACAGTCGTATTGCAAGACTGGACGGGTATCTGTAATATTCGCTGTTAAAAATCCGCTGGAGCATCTGCTCTGGTGTGGGAAGCCCGTTCACGCCATCAACGAATCCATAACGAAGCTTTGGGTCAATGCTCTTCGGGTCAAAGAATCTTGGATACTGCGTTTTATCGTGGGGCCACTCCAATACCCAATCCTTAAATAGATTTAATGGGATCTTCGCACCATAATAAAACAGACTTTCAACATAGCTGATGCCTTGTCTGTTCTCCAGATCTGCCGGGTAGATCGTGATCGCAGTCTGGCGAGACCCGCAAATCAGCGGATAGTGGAACCGAAGGTCGCATTCGTCGTCCTTGTATTTGCAATAAAATTTCGGAAGAAACCCATAGTGGTAACCGTCAATTGCATACGAGCCATCCCACCAGCGATGGAAATCCGTACAAAAGACCCCCGCAGCCAGCTCCGGCCCGACAAATGACATGAAGTGCGTTCCGGCCATCCCGCTGGATTCATCATAGGGCGTAAGTCTTGTCTGACGCAGGAGACCGTCATCCTCAGTATACTCGTCTGCTTTAAACAGCGGACCGGTCGCACGGTTTTCATTTACACCGCTCTTTTGCACCCGATAAATCGGATCAAGGTTTTTCCAAATGAGCTGCATCGCGCCGGAATTAGCCGCATCCATGGATTCATCAAGAATGATGTATGGGTCACACGCAGTCATTTCAATTTTTTGAATATAAGTGTCGCCATTTTCAAAATGAACAGAAACCATTACCTTTGCAAAAATTGGTCCGTTCTCTAATAGTTCAATTTTCTTTTCACGAACTGGTGTATTCAGCACGGCCTGTCCCACACACACTCCCTGTTGGATGGTGAAAAGCACCTCCGATGCCCCTCCGATATGAACAGAGAGTTTCCCGTTGGACAGCAGCCACCCGTCTTTGTTCGCACAGGCGATCAGTGTTGGCTGAGGGTGTTCCTGCGTACAAATTCGGAAGTGCTTTGTGGCTCCGCAGGGCAGATCCGTTGTAAAGCTGATTTTTGCGCTTTGAAGCTGATTTCCGCAGTATACCCGCTGGAAAATCTGTGCCGCCTTTACAGTATGCTCTGACATGACACACACAGTGCGCTCATCGACTGGCTGTGAGAACGACATTTGATAGGAGACCATACTCTCCGGAAAGCTGAACTGAGGGTGCAGCATACAATTTTTCAAGGTGATTTCCATAATTACACATCCTTTTCACCCGAGTTATTCTGCGTCGTACTCCTATTCTATCTTTTTCTGAATGTTATTCCAGTATCGTTTTGTTTGATATGTCTCGTTTTGTATTCAGTTTTGTTTCAACGTGTTGAATTAAAAGCACGAATTATGCTACTATATTATTGGATTTTTACAAAAGGGGGTTGGGCGTTTTTTGACGCAAAAATATGATAAAAGTGCTTTTGGTAGATGACGAACAGCCCTTTCTCAATTCGGCTGCACAATTTATCCGCTCACAGATGCCCGACTTCGAGGTCTGCAGCTGCTTTCTCAATGGCGAAGATGCTCTAGACTATTTTCGTGATAACCATGTCGATATTCTTGTAACTGATATTTCCATGCCAAGGATGGACGGCTTAGAGTTGGCACGAAATGTATACCTGAATTATCCGCATTGCCGGACAATTATCCTCAGCGGCTACAATGATTTTGAATACGCTCGTACTGCGATCAAGTACAGAGTTATGGATTATTTATCGAAACCCGTTGATTATCGCGAACTGAAATCCTGTTTGGAAAGTCTGTCCGTCCCTTCACAGTCGACACTTATGCCGCTGTCATCCACTCGCTGCGGACAGTTTTGGTGGGATCTAACGAGCGGTAAAATAACCTCTCAGACAATGCTGACCACCAGATTTTCTACACTTGAGTTTCCATTTCGGCTAAACAACAGTAGCGGTGCGCTCCTGAGAGCCACAAGCCGACTTGCCTCTCCCAACGGGGAATTTCTTTCACAGGTACACACCGCCCTTGAACACCATATTCGGGATTACTATTTCTTCTCGTTCGCACAGTCCCATGATGAGGCGTACTTTGCTGCTGTGCGAAAAAACTCAAATTCTTCAAAGGTATCTGATTTTTATAATTTGTGTATTCCTCCCTATGCCTGCACGGTCTACCGATATTTCGATTCTTTGAAAGATTTTATTCCGGCAGAAAGTCTATCAGCCGACATTTCCGATAAAACGCTTTCTCCGCTCATTCGCAAAGCAGTCCAGTATATTCACCAGAATTACGCCAAGGATATTTCCAGAACCTCTATCGCCAAAGAATTCTTTGTAAGCTGTTCCTATTTTTCTACCCAGTTTAAGAAAGAGATGGGTGTCAGCTTTATGGAATATCTGACCAATATCCGTATCACCGTTGCAATCGAACTCCTTAAGTCCGACTACCGAATCAATGATATTTCCGAACGAGTAGGTTATGTAAACCGTGCCCGGTTCATTGCCAATTTCCGCGAAATAACCGGTTGTACACCATCAGAATACCGAAAACAGCAGTTGGGTATGGGGGCAGATCATGAATGAGCTTCGCAGGATATACAACGGTTTCAGGAAGAATCAGTATCTTCTACGGAATGCGTTTATTCTATTCTTCGTCTTCTGCCTGATTTTTTCAACTTTTGCGATGGTGTTGTACAGTTACTCTGACAGAGCGTTGGAAAAGGAATATCTCGCAGCTAATTCGCAGAAAGCTGACAATCTGGTTGACTATCTGGATAACACCGTCATGGAGATGCGTTATCTTGTATCCTCCTTGGAAACCAATGAATTGACAAAGTTTCTATTTTCAACGGAAAATCCCGACAGCATTTTCGAGAATTTTGAAAATCAGGTCAACGATGTCCTGACGGCACTCCAATATAGTCGTAAGCCGATCGAAATCATCTATCTTTACTCTGGCATCACAGATCAGGTTTACTCCGCCAACCGCCGACTTTCCCTGTCTGCACTGAGCGACAGCGAATGGCTGAATAATCTGAACCCTGATAAATACGGATTCAGTGTTTTTCCATACAGCATGAATCAGCGATATCCATTTGTGATTTGCGTTGCCAAGAGTTTTACTGTCAACGGCAAGAATTCCGTAATTGCCGTAATGATGAATTTGTCTAAACTCTCTGAGATATCTGACATTGCACAAAACAGCGAACAATCCTTTTACCTTGTCAGCAGCCAATCCGAACTTATTTACCGTACACATCAGAAAGCGATGCCGGAGTCCATTCAAACCGTTCCAATTTTGGAGAATCTCGAATTTGATAAAAACACCGATCTGATCTGTAATTACGACAATAGTAAGTACGTTCTTTCTTCCTGCCGTTCCGAAAAATATAACTGGTATTGTGTCGTTGCATCCAATATCTCCGATTCTGCAACCGCATTCTCCAATGAAAAGGCGGTATTTATTGCAGTTCTCACCGTCTCTCTGCTCTTCGCTGTCTGCTTTAGCTCGCTCTTTGTATTTCGTTCCTTCCGCCCTGTTCATGAACTCCGCAGTTTTCTGGAGCGTTCCGACTTGATTGTTGGTCATAATGATAATGATGATGACATTCAGTACATCAGCGATAAGACGATTGCTTTGATGCAGCACAATTCCAACTTGCGTGATAAACTTTCCTCTTATCTGGAGCAGCTCAATGAGTCTCAGCTTTTGGCTCTGCAATCGCAAATTAATCCGCATTTCCTTTTTAATACCATGAATATGATGTATATTCAGGCAACAGATTCTCTGGGATATGACCACCCATTGCCGCAGATCATACTGGCCACCAGTTCTCTGTTTCGCTATTCTATTGACACAACCCAGATGGTCACACTCGATACAGAGCTTTCCTACATGGATATTTACCTTCAAATTCTTTCCTCGCGGTACGGAAACAATTTAATCGTACAACGTGATATTGCCGCTGATGCGCTGTCGTGTAAAGTCATACGGCTGTTTATTCAGCCCATTCTCGAAAATGCTGTATTTCACGGTTTTTCAACTCGCTATCAATCTATATGCATCCTGACACTACACGCTCATGTTGAAAGCGATGCGAATGAGGCTGACCAGCGATATCTTATTCTCCGCATTCGGGATAATGGTATCGGAATGACCACCGAACGGCTGAATGAATTACAGGAAAGCCTTAAAAATGGTGTCAAAGGAAAGAGCATCGGATTACTGAATGTTGTGACACGAATGAAGTTAGTTTATGGTGATGAATTTCATCTGGATATTGAAAGCAAGCCGAACAATGGCACCTGTTTCACGCTGCGCTTTCCCTTTTTGACGGACTAGCACACTCGAATCAAGCTATTTTTATAAAGAAAGGCGGCCGTTTTCTGTATGCTTTCATTTCTATTTGTACAGATGCTCAGCGGCCGAATGGTTGAATGCTATGAAACGTTCAGAAATAAACAAAGCCTTAAAAGAGCTCGAAGCCATATGCGCGCGGGAGCATTGCTACCTGCCGCCGTTCTGCAATTTTACACCAGAGGAATGGAAGTCGAAAGGGCATGAATACGACGAAGTCCGTGACTGTATGCTCGGCTGGGATATCACCGATTACGGTCTCGGCGACTTTGACAAGGTCGGTATGTCGCTCATCACGATCCGCAATGGCAACCGCGCTATGCAGGATAAGTACCCGAAGGTCTACGCCGAGAAGCTGCTCTACATGAAGGAGGGACAGTATTCCCCAAACCATTTCCACTGGTACAAGACCGAGGACATCATCAACCGCGGAGGCGGTAACATCCTCATTCGTGTCTACAATAGTCTGCCCGATGAATCCATCGACCGCGAATCCGATGTGACCGTCCACTGCGATGGCAGAACCTACACCGTGCCTGCCGGAACGCAGGTGCGCCTCACGCCGGGCGAGAGCATCCACATTCAGCAGTATATGTATCACGACTTTGAGGTCGAACCGGGTACCGGTCCCGTCTTATTGGGTGAGGTCAGCCAGTGCAACGACGACAATACGGATAACCGCTTCAATCCCCCGGTCGGCCGCTTCCCAAAGATTGAAGAGGATGAAGTGCCGTATCGACTGCTCTGCAATGAGTATCCGGCGGCAACATAAAAGAAATTCGTATCTATGAGCCGCTGGTTCCGGCGGTCCTTTCTGGCTCATTGGATAGCACAGCCCCCGTTCACAGGTGTGAACGGGGGCGTATTGAATCGGTGCTTATTTCAGATTCTCGTTATGAATTTCAACAAAAGCGTCGATGACGCGCTGGATGTGCTCCTTCTCCCAGGTCGGATGCAGGAAAAGGTTGACAGTGCAGGCGCGCAGGCTCTTGGCTACGGGGCAGACGACACCTTCGTAGTTGATGCCCTTGGGGTTATACTCCTTGGAGCAGAAAGGGAATTTCGCCGTGCCGAAGCCGTTGAGCTCTTTATAGGAGCGCTCCTCATATGCCTCCGGCCACTGGATGCCGTAGCACGGGATCTTGCGCTTTTTCATCTCGTTGACGAACGCGGGCGCATCGATCTTGAGCGCGTCGAGGTTCAGCGTCACGGGGTACCACCAGTAGGCGTTCTCACGTTCCGCCGTGTTGACCGGCAGCGCTTTCACGCCCTTGAGGCCGGCAAACGCCTCATCATACATCTTGGCATAGGCTTTGCGGCGCGGCAGATTCCAGCTGTCGAAGCGTGCCATCTCGTTGATGCCGCAGATGGACTGCACCTCGGTCATGCGGTAGTTGAAGCCGACGCGGGTGTGAATGTAAGGCAGGGCTTCTTCCAAGGCCAGCATATTCATTCTGGCTTTAACATCGTAGCCATGGTCACGGAACGAGCGGCATTCCCAGCCGAGATCCTCGTCCATGGTCAGAACCATGCCGCCCTCACCGGCGGTGGTGAAATGCTTGGACTGGCAGAAGCTGAAGCAGCCGACATTGCCGATGGTGCCGACGGAGCGGCCGTTATATTTGCCGCCGATGGCCTGCGCACAGTCCTCGATAACATAGAGGTTATGCTTCTTCGCAATGTCCATGATGCGGCCCATGTCACAGACGACACCGTACAGATGCACGACGACGATGCCCTTGGTGCGGTCGGTGATCTTGCGCTCAATATCGTCCGGGTCAATGGTGTGGTCGGGGGTCACGTCGCAGAAAACGGGGATCGCACCGGCCTGCACGATGGCATAGGAGGACGCGATGAAGGAATACGACGGGACGAGCACCTCGTCGCCGGGGCCGATGCCGAGGCAGGAAATGCCGATATGCAGGGCTGCCGTGCCGCAGGAGCAGGAAACTGCCATGGTCGCGCCGGACCACTGACGGAATTTTTCTTCAAACTCCATGCCCTTCTTGCCGGTCCAGTAGCTGACGAGGCCGGAATCCAGCGCGTCGGCCATATCCTGCTTGGTTTTCGGGTCAAACTGCGGCCACATCGGGAAGCCGAGCTCGGCGACGCCCGCGCCGTTCATTGCGATTTCTTTTTTATCCATGTTCATGCACCTCATAAAAATCAGATTGTTTCGCAGCGCTCCGGCTGCAACTCTTACAACTTCAACATACCGCGCGCAAATTATTTTGTCCACTAAAATAAATCGGAAAAGTTTATAAATTTGTACGCAATGGAGAAAGCGCGCCGCGTGCTTGTATTTTGCGTTTTGATATGCTAGATTAAATCCATATTGGGCTGAAGGAGGGCGTACCATGATTCAGATTCGGGCGGGCATGCCGTCGGCTTCTTATCAGCAGCATTTGAAAGATCAGAATGCGACTCTGCTGTTTGACCTTGTGCGCCGCCGCTCTCCCATTTCGCGTGCGGAGCTGACGAAGGCATCCGGCTTATCGGCGGCGACCGTGACGGTGCTGGTCGATGAGCTGCTGCAGAGCGGCTGGCTGGTAGAACTGGGCGCAGTTGGAAGTACCGCGCGTGGCAGGAGACCGATCAACCTTGCGGTCAATGCTGCGCGGGGCGCAGTCGCAACGCTTGAAATTCTCTCTGACGGCTCGATCCTGAGCGTCTATGATATCTGCCTGCACAAGCTGACGCAGACGCGGAGCAGACTTCCGGCAAGCACAAGTGCGCCGATCATCACACAGCTGCGCGCGCAGCTTGCTGCGCTGGGGCTTGCGGAAGAACAGCTTCTCGGAATCCACATCCTGTATCCGGGCCTGATCGACGCCATGACCGAGCGGTTGAGTTTTTCCGCCGTGATCCGCAGCTGGCAGCAGTGTTGTCCGACGATCCTGCCCGATTCCCGGGCGGCGTTTCCGGACGCATATGTCATGTTGTCGAACAATGCTGCAGCTGTGGCATATTCTGCGTTTCTCCGGGATACGGAGCCGCCTCCTCTGCCGCTTCTGGTCATGACCGTACAGGAGGGCATTGACGCAGGCGCAGTCCTGCCGGGCGGACGCAGCATGCCGCTGGAGGCCGGGCATATCTCGATCGACCGCAATGGGCCGGTCTGCAACTGCGGAAACCGGGGGTGCCTCGAAACATTCTGCTCGACGACCGCGCTGTTTGCCCGCCTGCGGGCGGCTGGAATTCCCGTCAACTATCAGGATAACTACGGTTCTGACCCAAACGAGGCGGCGATTGCGGAGCTTGCGGTGGCCTTTACATCTGGCGACGAAGCAGTCACAGCCTGCCTGCAACGCTATGGCATGGATCTATGCTGCGCAATCGTGTCGCTGGTCAACCTGTTGGACGTGCGCGCGGTCCGGCTGGGCGGCTTCCCATATCTTTTGGGTGAGCAGTTCGCGGAGCTGCTGCGCAGCATACTCGCGGAGAAATTTCACATCCTGACCAGCACTGGAGCGCTGAATCTCCAGTTATTTGACTGCAAATACGAGGATGTCCGGAAGGCGGCTGTTTTGCAGACGCTTGAGGCAATTTTCTCGAAGCATTGACGTGGAAAGCGAAGAAAGGAAAAAAGATGACCAGACAATATCAGATTCAAAAAATCACCGGGAAACCGGACTGGAATAAGATCGAAAAAGCGCCGATCGACCAGAAACTGTGGCTACTCTGCGAGCAGGTCAGCGCCTACGCGCAGCTTGCGTACGATGACAGCCGATTGTATGTGCGTCTTCACGCGGAGGAACCAACGATCCGCGCAGAAAATACTGGCATGCTTGACCAGCCGTGTCAGGACAGCTGCCTGGAGTTTTTCTTCAGCGCCGCAGAGCAGGATGCGCGATATATCAACATTGAGCTGAACCCCAACCTGTGCATCTATTTCGGGTTTGGGACCGGAAGAGAGGATCTGATGCGGATCCTGCTTCCGGACGGCGCAAAGACCTTGCATGCAGCCAGTGAAAGAACGCCCAGTGGCTGGGATGTGACGTATGAGCTTCCTTTTCAGCTGCTGCGGCTGTTCTTCCCGGATTTTGCTCCGTCCGGAACAATCCGGGGCAATTTCTACAAATGCGGCGATCTGACCGTGCAGGAGCATTATCTTGCGTGGAACCGCGTGGACGCAGAACGGCCCGATTTCCATCTTCCGGAGTACTTTGGAGCGTTGATTTTTTCTGAATAAGCAAGCAGCCCGGCTCTGAATTCCGAGTCGGGCTGTTAAAGATGGCGGCATCTCATTGTATCAATGGGATGCCGCCACTTTGCTAATAACAGATATATCTGTGCTGTTTTGTTTGATTTGTCATGTTTTGTTTCGACTTTATTTCAGACATATTGCAACTTCCCTTTTGTCACTGTAAGCTGTCATTGTCAACAAAATCGCGGCATATGTCATCCTAAAATCGTGCAAAGTGTTCGTTTTGCATATGTGTCTGCCGCAGCTTTTACTGCAAACAGAAGGAGGAAGTTTATGAGAAAAAGACAACAAAGCCTGCAAATACGGATTGTGCTAATGTTCCTATGCGCAGCGATGGTGCTCTCGAGCAGCATTCCCGCTCTTGCGATCCAGCCTGCCGCAGCACAGGAGATTATTCGCCTTGGAACGGACAAGACGACGCAGGGGCACTGGGAAGGAAAATATGGCGCTGATGCTGCCATTCTCTTTGGCTATGCCTATACTGGTGATCGAACCCCAGCTGACTCAAGCGGGCGCTTCTTAATTGGTCCGGGCAACGATGTCAATTTGCTGCTGCAGTCAGAGAATTCATCGCTCCAAAGCTATTCTTATTATTGCGGCGGAAGATTGCACTGCTACAACAAAGACGATAATTTCATTCTGGATATGCCTTCTAGTTCTACAAGCACGAAGTTTTTGGCTGGCGCATACTGCGGCGCGAAATTACCTGCAACAGGCTATTTCTCGTCTAATTTTACGCTCAACATGAAAGATGAGGGCTATCATGTCATAACAATTTACGGCTGCACTGCAGCAAGCAACGCGTTCGACATTGTTTTTGTGAAAAATAGTTCGGAAGTTTTCCGGGATACGCTTCCCAAGGACACTTTTAAAAACGGCGAGTACGTCAGCTACCTCGTTCCCGGCAGCGTAACAGTCTTTATCCATGCGCCAAACGTCACCGGTGCAAGCGGCATTTTTGTTGACGATGCATCGGCGTGTGCCATTGACACGTTCTCCGTGGCATCCGATTCTGCGTCAACAGCCTCAAAGCTGACATGGTCTGAAACCAGTGTACCGAACAGTGCTAAGATCATTGTTGAAAAAGAAGCAGACAACGGTTGGGCTGAGATCGCAGAACTGACGGTTCCGTCCGGCGGCAGTTATCTTGACAATAATGTGACTGACGGAAATACCTATTCCTACCGTCTGCGGACTGTCTCCGGCACTGCGTATTCTTTACCTACGGAGACAAGATCCTGTACGATCACCGCTCCGTTGACAGGAACAGACGTGTTCCGCCTTGGCACAGATAAAAGGACACGCGGCCATTGGGACGGCAAATATGGCAGTACAGATGCTGCGATCCTGTTCGGATATGCCTACACCGGTGAGCATGAGCCTAAAGATAATGATGGACGTTTCAAATTCGCCCCGAACCAATATGATTACGTTTTCAGGGCAGCTGATAGTTCACTGAACAGCTATAACGTGTATAGCGGCGGTTATCTTTGGTGCTATGATGAAAGCGATGATTCAATTCTGGATATGCCGTCCGGGTCGGAAAATCAGAAGTTCCTTTGCGGCGCTTTCCATTATGCTACGAATGACTCTTTGTTTACATTGAACCTGACAGACGAGACATACCACGTCGTCACGCTGTACGGCAGCAAGAAAATGACCGGTGATTTTACGCTTATCTTTGAGAAAAGTGGTGAAGCAATATTTACAGATACATTGCCAGAGGACACGTTTGACGGCGGCGGCTATATAAGCTATCTTGTCCCCGGTAGCGTTACGATCAGGCTCAAAAAGGCGGCTCCAGCAGAGTGCGGTCTGTCTGCAATGTTTATTGACAAAGTTGACGCATTCCCTGCGGGTATCTCCAATTTTGCGTTGTCGGCTGGTGATGCCGCGCGCTCTGTTAAGCTGACCTGGAGTGAGCAGAACCTGCCGACTGGGATTACGCTTGTGCTGGATCGGGAGGTCGAAGAAGGTGCATGGACGGAATATGCCAGACTTCAGGCCGGCGTATGCGAATATCTGGATTCTGACCTTGCGGCAGGAACAACGTATAGCTACCGCCTCCGTACACTGGACGGAACCAGCTATTCGGCTTGTAGCAGCATCCTCACCTACATAGTTCCCGCATATCAGAATACGACGCTGACATTTGACAAAACGCTTTATTCTGCAAAGGATTCCACTGTTGCCATCGAAGCAACGGTAACACTGCTTGATGAAAGCAATGCAGGATGCACGAATCAGACAATCGATCTGACCGCGGATTGGGGGCACGATACACAGTCCATCGGTACTGCACAAACTGACAGCGATGGCATTGCAGCATTCACGTTCTATCCTGCTTATCTTGGTGAAGCAACTCTGACTGCAACATTTGAAGACAACGACGAAGCCAAGCTGAGTCACAGCAGCGCCACAGCTTCTGTATATGTCGGCGAAGTGGACTGGCAGCGTGCACCGATCATTTATAAAATCTCTGATGCGGTGCTTCCCGGTGATTTGGTCAATATCAATGGTTACGGCTTCTGCAACGAAGATATGACTAAGCTGTCTGTCAAGTATGCGCAGCATACATCTGACACCGTTTCCGCCGAACCGCCTGCGGATGCAGAAAATATGGAAATCGTGCAGACTGATGCACGCGATGGTTTCTATATTGTCACCGAGCTTCCCGCGAGTGCGGCAGCCGGACTGTATGATATTTGGGTTACGAACAGCTATGGCTATGCAGAACCGGTTACGCTGAATGCTGCGCGTCCGCTGTTTATCAGTGAGTACGAAGCATGGGACGGCCAGACGATCAAAATCTCCGGCCGCAACCTGCTTGCCGGTCAGTTTGGGGCTGATCTCAAAACGAAGGTTCGTCTGACCAACGACACAAACAGCTACGAGCAGACGCTGGTTAAGAATACCCCGTATTCCGTTGCGTTCGCCGTCAGTGCTCCGCTTGGCACTTACAATGTCGAGGTCTCCAACGACAATGGAGTCACCTGGCGTGGCCTTATTACCGACCAGACATTGACCGTTGTGTCCAAGGGCAGCGATCCGCTGAATATCGGCGTAGCGTGGATGGGTGATTTTGCATGGGAGAATGTCTTTGATATCACTGACTATGGCGCAGATGGCACAGATACAGAAGATGATACAGAAGCGGTTAACGCGGCAATCACAGCAGCATGTGCATCTGAAACGCAGGGCGGTGTTATCTACTTTCCAAACGGCAGCTATTATGTAGGTGAATTGAAACTCCCTGCAAATATTGTCCTCCTCGGTGAAAGCACGGATGGTGTGATTCTGTATTATAACGGCATGGGTGGTAATATGTTTGAAAGTGCTGATGCCGGTCAAACCATCGGGTATCAGGGCTTTGCTAACTTCTCGATCCGGCTGAGTGATGAAAACACCCGGCCCGATGCGTTTTTCTGGCTGGGGCCTGCTTGGAATTCATCTGTTGCACATGATCAGGCCAAGCGTCAGCCCACCGAATTCTTTATCAAGAACATTGATTTGCGGTATTCAATGGAAAGTATTGACCAGAGCAAAACTGCCGGAAGCGGACGAGGTTTGGCCGTTGTCGCCATCATCAAAGAGCGTTACCTTGTTCAGGACACATCATTCTCCGGCGAGAAAGCAGGCTGCAATAACGTTTATGTGAATGAGTATGGCAGCTACACGCGTGTTACCTGTAACTTCGACACAGGCTATTTGCTTTGCAGCGCAAAATACAATTTCACAGAAGATTGCCATATCACCGGCGGTCTTCGCAAGAGCGGCACAAAAGACAATCACGGCATTTTTGTACGCGCATTTTCTCATGTAGAGAACAACTATGTTGAGAGCGTTGGCAGTAATACGAATAATGATGGTGAGAGTTTCTGCGCTGAACCGCCGAAAGGATACTTCAACTACGGTAAAATCATCAATGCAACGAAAAACAGTATTACCGTTACACCAGACGTTGCATTGGATGACACCTATACGTTAAGCTACGGACGCCTTGTGGCTCGCATTATTGATGGTCGTGGTCTCGGTCAACAGTTGGAGGTTGCTTCTGTTGATCCATCAACAAATACCATAACCTTCAAGGGTGAGTGGAATGTTACACCTGATAGCACCAGTAAATTCTCATTATATCTTCCGCTGGAATACGTTACATTCTTCAATAATACTTCCCGCGATGCAACAAAGGGAATTTATTTGTATGGAAACATTTATGACGCTGTGGCCGCCAACAATATTGGGGTAAATACAGAAGGTATCTTTGTACACTCGGCCAACGGCCAGTACAACGGACGCGACAATCAGAGCAGCTTCGTCACCATTCGGGAAAATCAGTTGACAGGTCTTTCCCCTAAGTCAAATAGTTGCAACATCAGTTTCCATTCTCAGCGGCAGGCGGGCCGACGTTATCGAACATATTGCCTTTCAAAACCAGACC
>OQWM01000348.1_pt1 | contig 28377 bp, 24 predicted proteins | sample 1691531 | NCBI WGS metagenome assembly OQWM01 (sample SAMN03418257, study PRJEB22391) | human gut metagenome | biome: human-gut; feature: organic feature; material: feces | host: Homo sapiens | place: Tanzania | collected 2013-01
AGAAAGTTACCGAATTTCTATGAGAAAGTTACGGACTTTCTATGGGAAAGTTACCAAATTTCTAAATGATGACAAAATCACCTGTTTACAGAGACCTTCCGCATTTGCCATAAATGGCGTATTTTGACGCGCTGGACAATGCGGTTATTTATGCAGACAGATTGATTATTTATGCAAAATGGATTGATTGTTTATACCAAGACAGTTACTCGATTATACTATACAGTCTGTTTGAGTATGTTTAACAGACTGTATAGCTGCCGTTTATTATGACGGTGGCGAGGCTCCGACCTTGCTGATAGACTTCAACCTTAAGAAAGGTGACGAGAGGTAGGAGGACGAACAGTGGTATAAGGTGCTGGATGAATTAATTCAAAGATCCAAACGTAGACAAGCAAACTGACTCATGAAAGACCTCTGAAAATCTTGCAAAAATCTTATTATATATATACCGCAAGAGGATAGATTTTTATTAAGTCGGAGCCTTTCGCTTTGTCATGTCATAAAAATCCACTAACTTTGTCCGTCCTATTAAGAACACGGAACAATTGTAAAACGATATATACATTATGGCATTAATAAAATCAATAAAGGGTCTTACTCCGAAATGGGGCAAAGACTGCTATTTCAGCGAGAACGCCACTATCGTGGGCGAAGTGACAATGGGCGACGAATGCTCTATATGGTTTAACGCTGTGCTCAGAGGCGATGTGGCTCCGATTACCCTCGGCAACAGAGTGAACGTGCAGGACGGCTCCTGCATACACGTTACCAACAAGATTGGTCCTACCGTGATTGAAGACGACGTGACGATTGGTCACAACGCCACTGTACATGCCTGCACCATACGTAAAGGCGCACTCATCGGCATGGGCTCTACGGTGCTCGACAATGCCGTCGTAGGAGAAGGTGCCGTGGTGGCTGCCGGAGCTCTCGTTCTCGGAGGCACCATAATAGGAGAACACGAGATATGGGGCGGCGTACCTGCCAAGTTCATCAAGAAGACCAAGCCAAACCAGGCGGAGAGCTTCGCACAGCACTATGTGGAGTACTCCAAGTGGTATCTGGAAGAAGACGAGAAATAAAAAACGGGGAAAAAGACAAGCACATGGAGAAGACTCTGTATATCGACATCATACTGCCGCTGCCGCTGAACAGTCTGTTTACCTACTCCGTGCCCAAGGGCATGGAGCAGGAGGCAGAGAGCGGATGCCGTGTGCTTGTGCCTTTCGGAAAGTCGAAACTTACGGTGGGACTTATCGTAAGGAGCCACGACCGTAAGCCGGACTTTAACGTGAAGGACATCGAGAGGGTGCTCGACAAGGAACCGGTGGTGACACAAGGTCAGCTGAAGCTTTGGCAATGGGTGGCGGAATACTACATGTCGCCGATTGGCGATGTGTTCAACGCTGCACTGCCTGCCGGACTGAAGTCGGAGGACGGATACAGGGCGAAAACAGAAACATACGTCACGCTGCCTGAAAACCTTCGCCATGAGCAGTCGCTGCATGTAGCCTTCGGCATATTGAAGAGGGCTTTGGCGCAACAGAAGACCTTTGCCACATATCTGAACATGTCGCATTGGGACACTATAGTGGGCGACTGTCCTGACGAGAAGATTGTGGAGGTGACAAAAGACGAGCTTATTAACGAGGCTCATGCCACGGCAGGAGTGATGCGCCAGCTATTCGAAAAGAAATTCCTCGTCACCTACGAGAAAGAGGTGGGCAGGCTGAACTGCGGCGGGGAGCCTCATCTCGACAACATAAAGACTCTGTCGGAAGCGCAGCAGGAGGCTTACAACCAGATCCTGTTCCAGTTTCTGAAGAAGAAGGTGGTTCTCCTGAGGGGTGTCACATCAAGCGGAAAGACAGAGATATACATCCATCTCATAAAGCAGGCTCTCGAACGCCACGAACAGGTGTTGTATCTCCTGCCGGAGATTGCCCTCACGGTGCAGATAAGACAAAGGCTGCAACGTGTGTTCGGCGACCGCCTCGGAATATACCATTCCAAATATTCGGATGCCGAAAGGGTGGAGATATGGAAGAAACAGCTCTCCCCCACTCCATACGACGTTATCCTCGGAGCACGCTCCGCCGTGCTGCTGCCGTTCAACAACCTCGGACTCGTAATCATCGACGAGGAGCATGAGACATCGTTCAAGCAGCAAGACCCGGCACCACGCTACCATGCCCGCAGCGTGGCGATAATGCTTGCCCAGCAGTTCGGAGCAAAGACTCTGCTCGGCTCGGCAACGCCGTCGGCGGAGAGCTGGAACAATGCAGAAACAGGGAAATACGGACTGGTGGAACTCGACCAACGCTTCAAGGGTATTGAACTGCCTGAGATAAAGGTGGTGGACGTGAAGGACATGCAGAGGCGCAAGATGATGTACGGTCCTATATCACCACTGCTGCTTGAGACCATGCAACAGGCACTGGCTGAGGGCGAACAGGTGATACTGTTTCAGAACCGCCGTGGCTTTGCCCCGATGATTGAATGCAGAGTGTGCGGATGGGTTCCGAAATGTGAGAACTGCGATGTCAGCCTGACGCTGCACAAGAACATGAATCTGCTGACGTGTCACTACTGCGGATATACCTACCCCGTGCCGAAACAATGTCCCAACTGCGAAAGCGACGACATTCGTCCATACGGCTATGGCACGGAGAAAATCGAGGAGAAGATTATGGAACTGTTCCCCGGTGTGCCCGTAGCACGAATGGATCTCGACACCACCCGTTCACGCAATGCCTATGAGAGGATAATAAATGACTTCTCTGCCGGAAGGACAAAGATTCTTATCGGCACGCAGATGATAAGCAAAGGACTGGACTTCGACCACGTCCGTGTGGTGGGAATACTGAATGCCGACTCTATGCTCAACATCCCTGACTTCAGGGCTTATGAGCATGCCTTCACCATGATGTCGCAAGTGGCAGGCAGAGCAGGAAGGAAGGGAAAGCGCGGACTCGTCATCCTGCAGACCAAAGACGTGGAGCAGCCGGTGATAAAACAGGTGGTGGACAACAACTGGCGCGACTTCTATTCTCTGATGCTCGCCGAACGCAGTCTGTTCCACTATCCCCCATTCTACCGATTAATATATGTATATCTGAAGCATAAGGACGAGGACCGTGTTGACACTGCCGCCTTGGAGATGGGTGGACGACTGAGACAATGGTTCGGAGCGAGAGTGCTTGGTCCCGACAAGCCGTCGGTATCTAAAGTGCGCACTCTCTTCATCCGCAAGATAATGTTGAAGCTGGAAGCCGGCATAGACATAAGGAAGGTTCACCAGTGTCTGCATGCCGCCCAGCAGCAGATGGAACAGGACAAGCGATATTCCTCCCTGCAGATATACTACGACGTAGACCCAAGCTAACAGAAAGTTACCGAATTTCTAAAAAATAACTGATTTATGCTTGGTGAAATGAAGAACATTTCTTACATTTGCAACAGACTACAATTTCACATATTTTGAGTACACAGACGACAACACAAAGGAAGGAGATTCTTTGCGACTGTGATGGTTGAGCAAAAGGAAGATTTTTGTTTAACAATATAAATATGTGTTTATGAACAAACTATTCGAAAAACTTAACTTGGGCAGACGCAAGGCAGCCCTGTCTGAAAGGATTAGCGTAAGAAGTCATTTCAGACCTATTTCCATGGATTCCATTGACACTTCCGGTGCCTATCTCTACATTATGACGGTAGCTAAGATTGTCGAGTTACAAAAGAAAGGGTACGAAGTAGAGATCTTAAGAAAAATGCCCTCTACAAGACCGCGCAGAGCCACCGACATAGTCATCGAACGGAAGAGGAGGCAGTTGCATCCTGTGCCGACAACGATGGAAGCTTCAAGACTCATGTCCATCGAACTTCCAGGATACACCACCCCGTTCCACGATGTCTGCTTCTGCTCCGACACGCCTCCCGGACGCAGTGGCGGTACTGGAAGGAGGAGAAAAGCTTCGTTTCTGAAGCCGACTCAGACCATCGTCTACAAGAGCAAAAAGAAGGAACTTCTTGAAGAGTATCTTGTGCTGGTAAAGGAACACGCCAGACTGTCAAAGCGACTTATTAAGTACGGCAAGAAGCTTCATGAGGCATTGCCCGACGATGACACTCCTGTTCCAGACTTCAACATCTTCCAGCCTTTTGTCGATGAAGACAAACTCTCGAACTGTTTCTTCAGTATCTACCAGGAGTTCTTCGGCGCCACGCCAACGGTCTTCCTCGACGGCTACTACAAGAAGCCGATAGACCTCATAGCCTATTTCTTTATCCTTGTGGAATGGGAGAAGTTGGGTAGCTTCATCTTCAGCGAGAAATGCAAGAAGCCCTTCTTCGACTACGTTTGTGAAAAGGTTATAGCCAACCAGATTGGCAAGACGGAGCGCACTTTCTACAACCGTCTTACACTAACGATGAACGACTTCCGCCAGAAGCTGATGAAGGAGCCTGCTTCAAGCAAGTTCAAAGGTGACTGCTGGAAGAAGGATATGTTCATCAAAGATTTTCTAAAGGTTGTTGGAATTTTCCACGGGATGGAATATTACAAGGAACTGATGAAACACAAATACGCTTAGCGGACCCCCTTCTACAATGCCACTTCCGGGGTGGACTGCCTGTACAGCGGTCCACCTTTGTTTTTTCCACACGCCAAGACAATTTTTCCATACGCTTGATTTCGCTTCCCAGAGGTTGTACATTTGCATCAGACATCCGACAAAAACGGTTGTCCGCTTGCAAGCATGCCACTCATCATGGCAAAAGAAATTTTCAACATGTACAACTTTTAAAAATTAAAGCATTATGGCAAAGTTAATCACACGTAAGTACAAGAACAACAACAAGACCAATTCTGGATTCGGCAAATGGTATGGACGCACCGTATACACAGAGACCATATCTACCGAAGAGTTTGCAAAACACATCAGCACCCACGGCTCGCCCTTCGACCGCGCCACTATCCTTGGCGTGCTGATGTCAACCTGCGACTGTCTCGTGGAACTGGTGAAGGACTCGAAACGTGTACGCTTAGGCGACTTGGGAACTTTCTATCTCAGCACCGAGTCAACGGGAAGCGAAACGGAAAAGGACTTCACTGCCGACAACGTAAAGAAAGTGCATCTCCGCTTCTGGCCGAACCAGAAACACTCGTATGCCCTGGATTCCGTGTCGATGCGCAAGCAGACAGCGTTTGTTGACATCAACCAACTGCACGAGCCCACAAACAACACCGAGAATAAAGAATAGACATTAATCCCTGACTTATGGCTGTCATCCGTAAGGGTGGCAGCTATTATAATCTGAATGTTATGGCAATAAAGCAATACAGATATACGAAGTTGCACCTCGCTGCAGCATTCCTGCTTGCAGTGCTCGGTGTAGTGTTAATAATCTCCGCAATGTTCATTCCGCCGATGGGGTATATAGACCCAACGGTACTGACCGCCTTCGGCGAACTACTTACATTCTGTGCCGCCCTGGCTGGAATGGACTATCGCAACGGAAAAGTCTCAAACATCAAAAACGAAGAACAATGAGAACCATCACACTTATCATCATCCACTGCTCTGCAGTGCGCCCGAACCAACAGAGTTCAGTAAAAGACATCACGCTATGGCATAAGGCACGTGGCTGGCGGACTATCGGGTATCACTATGTTGTACGCCGCGACGGAACAATAGAGAACGGCAGACCGATAGAACAGGTTGGCGCACATTGCGTGAACCACAACAGATATTCTGTCGGCATCTGCTATGAAGGCGGACTGGATGCGGAAGGCAAGCCCAAGGACACAAGGACGGAAGCACAGAAAACTGCAATCCGGCAGTTGATACAGCGTCTGAAGAAGACGTATCCGTTGGCTGTCATCGTAGGCCACAGAGACCTGAATCCTCTGAAGGCATGTCCTTGTTTCAATGCCGTGTCAGAGTATAGGGATCTGCAACCATAACCCTTATGCCGTTGATATAGGCATTGACTCTCTTGCACCTTATTATATATATTGAGCCCGTTATAAGAACTTATCATGCACATCCCCTGCCCTCTCATATCGACAGAGAGCAGGGGATTATGCTGTTCTACGCTGTCTGTTAATATTTTTTAACCCATGCGGTTCAAACGTATCGTATTTGGAGTCAAACGGTTTTATGAAAGGTTCAAATGACTAAAGCGGACTGGAATGACGCTTTTTTTGCTTTATGGAAACAAACAGGGAACACAAAATAGTTTACCGAAGTGTATCAACATATTGTTTTTTTTCATAACTTTGTATACGTAAATGATACAGTAGGACTTTGTATCCAACATATTTAACAATAAAAAATAGAATCATTATGAAAAAGAAAATCATGAAGATTGCACTTGCCATCGCATTCCTGGCTATGCCTGCAGCATGTCCGGCACAAGGAATCTTAGGAGCAATTCTGCAAGCGACACAACAAGTTCTGCAACAAAGCTTGCAACAACAGCAACAGGTCCAGCAACCACAGCGACAAAACATAAGCCCCAATGACAACGATGCTCTTCTAAGAGAATGGGAAAAGAGACACGGAAGCAACCAAAGTAGCAATCAAAACAGTACTCAAAACTATAATTCAAATGGTTACAATTTCGAGAACAACCCTCTTTCCGGAGGTCTTCTAATAGACGACACCTATTACATTGACGAGAACGGCAACAAGATTAGATACGGTCTGGACAGCGGAAGCACTTTAAACAGCAGTTCCACGACAAGAAATTCCTCTTCGTCTTCAAGCCGCACTTGCGGACGCTGTGGTGGAAACGGCGGATGTCCTACATGTGGTAATACAGGCAAGGTGCTCAACACAATGTACGGTGGACACACGTACTCCACCTGTACCACCTGCCACGGCAGAAAAGTATGTCCAAGCTGTGGAAGATAATTCAACAGAAAGGAATGAACAAACCAAACAACATTAACAATAAAAAAAACAAAACACTTATGAAGAAACTTTTAATGTTAGCAATGGCTCTGACAATGTCTTTGCCATTATTGTTCACATCGTGCAGCGATGATGATGACGACGACAACGGCGGAGGTGGCAGCGGCAGCTCAAAGGTGTCACTCAAAGTTGAAGGTCAGAAGGCAGACTTCAGTTATATTTACTGGAACACTGACCCCGAGCTTTCACGCAACGGCAAGGTCTACTATCAGTTGGAGTTCTGGAGTTTCGACTTCTATGGCAAAAAGATACCAAGCAAGATGTCGATGTTCTATATCGGCTTCTATGCTGACGGCAGCGAGAGTGTTCTGCCTACAGGAACATTCAGCGACTACGACCTGTCTGGTGCTTTGAATGCTTCACAGAGCGATCCGGAAGGATTATATATTGAGGAAGACGAGAGCAAGAGCGGAAAGCTAATAATCAGTAAGGATGGCGGCAATTACAGCATAACCATCGATCCTCTCTATATATTGTCTGGCGATGATGAAGCCCATTTAACCACAACGCCGACATCTCTGAAATACACAGGCAAGTTGCCAAAAGCTCCAAGACAGAGTTGGGATGACTAACACCACTCCGTAACAACAAAAGGAACAAACTAAGAAATGTATAGAACAATCCCCGGCCCTCTCTCACACGAGACAGCCGGGGATTCTACATTCTATTAAATATGTGTGTTTTAAAGAGTAGTTTCTTAGAAGTCGATGTCGAGACCTATTCCGAACACATCGTTGTTACGAGTATAGTCGGCAGTATAGTTCAACTGCTCTGATACCTTCTCGGTAGTCTTCTTGTGCTTATAGAACGTGTGGAAATAAGCCACGTTAAGAGCCATCTTGTCAGAGAGCTGAATCTTTGTGCCAAGACCAACAGAGTTGGAACTTACTACAAAAGACTTATCCTCCATAGACTCTTCCGAGAGACCATAGTTGGTGCTCTGCCATCCGGCACTTACAGTAATAGCCTTGTTTATGTCATACTCCGCACCGGCGTTATACTCAAGAGTACCGCGCTTCAACATCTTATGACGGTCAACACGCTCCTTTGAGCCGTCAGCCTTAGTCCAGTTGTAACCGGAAGTAGCATTCTTGTCGTCGAACCAGTGGAAACCGACATTAATGCGAAGAGCATCTATCGGACTATAGCCAACACCGAGAGTGAGCAGAGCAGGAATATCACCAGCATCCTTATGATTCTGGTCTGGGTCATACTCAGCAATAAGCTCATTGATGTTCTCCTTTGCCTGATTGATGGAAGGAGCGATAGCCTGAAGCACCTGTACAGGAACACCTGCTGCTGCAAGGTTAGCACCAATGTTGTTCAACTTGGTGACAGGAGTGATTACCGTACCCTGATTTACCAGACACAGATGCGTCTTGAACTCATACTTTGCAGAGAAGTTCCATTTGCCTACCTTATAGTCAATGCCGAGAATCGGTGTGAAGCCATAACCGTTCTGGTCGGTATTCAATTTAATGTCAGAACTCTCCGGGTCATTACTGTCAACGATAGTGGAAAGAGGAAGCTTAGCGCCATTAGCACCAACAAAAGCAATGTTCTTTACATATCCATAATAGTTGCAGGTAGCATACACTCCACGAAGACCTGCAAAGACAGAGAGATTGTCGTTGATGCGATAAGCAGCACCGGCAGAAAGACCATAATAATACTGACGTCCACGCATAAAGCTCTCATAGGTATAGGCATAGCCACCCATCTGACCAGTTGCAGGATTCGCTATATTAGGATTGGTTGGCAACATACCACCAAGATACGGAGCCAAGGAATTACCGAGGAAACCGATATTTGCCACTACACGTTCGAAAGAACCCAGTCCGTCGTCGAACTTGCATTTACCACCGCCACCAGTGAGGGCGAAGTTAGCCTGGAAAGACCATTTGCCCTTATTGTATGCATATTGGAAAGAAGGTATTACAGGAGCAAAAGCCTTACCCTTGAAAGTTCTGTCGGCAGAAGGCTCATTGGCATTGTAATTGAAAAACGCATAAGAGTTGTCGATAGTACGAGTCTGCCACGCCGTCTGAAGATTGATACTAAGATGGTGTCCCTCCTTCATGAAAGCCACTCCGGCAGGATTGTAATATACACCATCGATGCCGATAGAAGCCTCACGGCTCATCATTCGGTTGAAGGCGATGTTCTGGTTGGTGTTAGTAAGCAGACCACCTGCATTAGCAGCAATTGCTGATGCTGTCATAAATACTGACAAGCAAACATTTTTTAAATTAATCATTTTATTCAAAAATACTTTTTAATACAAATTGGCTGCAAAGGTAAATTATTTGTTCTGTATTTCGGGTAAAACAAATCTTTGTTTAACATTGCTTAACCACAAAACATACCATTTTTGCGCAAAACAAAAGGTTTGTGCAAGAATATCGATGCACAAACCTTATTATATATATATAGTATTTATAATCAGTCAGAGACTATTTCTTGAGTTCCGGATAGCTGACTCTTGTATGGTAAATGGACTTCAGTCTTTCTATAAGAACCTGTTTTGCCACGCCAACGTCACGGAAGGTAATCGGACAATTCTCATAGAAGCCGTCTTTCATCTGCTGGTCAACAATCTTATTAACCAGATTACTGATGCTCACCTCTGTATATTCAGGCAAGGAACGAGCAGCAGCCTCAACAGAGTCAGCCATCATAAGAATAGCCTGTTCTCGGGTGAAGGGGTTAGGACCAGGATAGGTGAAGAGCGAATCATCGATAGGCTCGTCGGGGTGCTCGTTTTTGTAGGACACATAGAAATACTTTGTCATGCCCGCACCATGATGGGTACTGATGAAATCCTTTATTACATTAGGCAGATTGTATTTCTCTGCCAGTTTCAAGCCCTCGGTAACATGGTTAATGACAATATGTGCCGCATCTATCCTCGACATCTTATCAAGAGGATTGTTGCCGTTCTGGTTTTCGGTAAAGAATGCCGGGTCTTGCATCTTGCCAATGTCATGATACAGGGCACCGGTACGTACGAGCTGCGCCTTTGCACCTATCTTTTCGGCTATGGCAGAAGCAAGGTTACTGACCATAATTGAATGCTGGAAGGTGCCGGGAGCCACCTCACTCAGTCTACGGAGCAGGTTCTTGCTCGTATTGGAAAGCTCGATAAGCGTCACGTTGGATATGAAGCCGAACGTCTTTTCTATGATAAGCATCAGCGGATAGGCAAAGAGCAGGAGTATACCGTTTATGATAAAGTACTTGTACATACTGTTGTCAACGGTGGAGAACGTATTGTCGGTCATCAGCTGCATGGCGAAATATACGGCACAGATGGAAAGCGTGACAAGGAGGGCTGTCTGGAACAGCTGCGCACGTTGCGACAGTTCCCTCAAGGAATATATCGCTACCAGTCCTGCCACGAGCTGTACGATGATGAACTCATACTGGTATTTCACCGCCGCAGCACACAACATCACCATAACCACATGGGCAAGGAACGCCGTCCGGGAGTCCATAAAGACCCTTATAAATATAGGTGCAATGGCAAACGGCAGGATATACACGCTGAAGAGGTTGTGCTCTATCATCAACGACACCAGAATAGGGAAGATGGTTATCATGGTATAGAGCATTGCGATACTTCTCGGTTTGCCGAAATAATCCTTGCGAAAGAGTCCGAGATATACCGTGAACAGTATAATGAACAAGGAGACGAATATCAGCTGACCGGCTATTGTTGAAGGCACCGTCGTATCGCTTGCACTACGACGCTGAGTCTCTTTCTCAAAAGAGCTCAGCACCCTGTAGGTATAGTCATCGACAATTTCACCACGGTCGATAATCTTCTGTCCCGACAGCACCATGCCGCTTGCAAGAGGAATCTGCCCGAGCAGGTCATTCTTTTCCGCTTCACTTCTCTCCTTGTCGTAAACGATATTTGCCTCTATATACTCATTGAGATTGCAACGCTGCAGCAAGGCACGATGCGGCAGCAGCCTCTCATCCTGGAAAATCTGCTCATAGGCACTCATCGTGGAAAGGAGTCTGTTCACCTTTGTGCTCACGGCAGTCTTGCCATCCACGATACGTACCACCGCAGTAGTATCCTTAGCCATAGAAGAAAACTCCGAGGTGCCCATAATACCCGTCTGATACATCTGGTGGAGCTTGTCTGCAACGATGGAAGTATAGTTGACAGGCAACCCCGGAATGCCGCTCTTGAAGTCTTCAAAGAAACGGGTCAGCTGTCTGTTCTCCACCAGGGTGTTAAGGTTGAAATAGGGTTCAAAATTCCTCATCAAGCTGTCACGCTCTGCCTTTATAGCCTCGTCCGTCTTATATATAGGAAAATCGAACTTGGCTATAAGCGAACCGTACATCCATGGCTTGCCTACATCATAGCGGAACTGCGGTCCGCTGTTCCTCGGAATAAACCACACTATTATGGTCACGGAGATGACAATAAGCAACACACGGCTCATTATTTTTCTCCACTGATGCTTCTCTGATATATTGAATTTATTCATAGTTATATATTAAAGTGGACATACTTTCCGCATAACAAGCGGCCTTAATTTTCCTTTTACTCTGCGAAAATACAAAAAATAATACAACAATTGGTAAAAAAGTTGTATTTTTGCACATCTTATAGTTTTAAATAACATAACAAGAGGTATAACAGAGCAAATAAAAATCAATTTTATCTATATATAGAGAAATGTCAGAAAGAAAAGTAAGAGTGCGTTTTGCACCAAGTCCAACAGGCGCTTTGCACATCGGTGGTGTGCGTACAGCATTGTATAATTATCTTTTTGCCAAGCAGCATGGTGGCGATTTTGTCTTCCGTATCGAAGATACAGACTCCAACCGTTTCGTGCCTGGAGCAGAGGAGTATATTATAGAATCATTCAAATGGCTCGGAATAAAGTTTGACGAGGGTGTCAGCTTCGGAGGCGAACATGGTCCATACCGCCAGAGCGAACGCCGCGACATCTACAAGAAATACGTCAAGCAGCTCCTTGATGAGGGCAAAGCATATATCGCTTTCGACACCCCTGAGGAACTTGAAGCCAAGCGCAACGAGATAAAGAACTTCCAGTATGATGCCCACACCCGTATGCAGATGCGCAACTCTTTGGCTATGCCGAAGGAAGAGGTTGACGCTCTGATTGCCGACGGCAAGCAGTATGTCGTACGCTTCCTTATCCAGCCGGGCGAAGACATTCATGTAAATGACATGATTCGTGGCGATGTTGTCATAAAGAGCGACATCCTCGACGACAAGGTATTGTATAAGAGTGCTGACGAACTGCCTACATACCATCTGGCGAATATCGTTGACGACCACTTGATGGAGATTACACACGTTATCCGTGGTGAGGAATGGTTGCCAAGTGCTCCGCTCCATGTTCTTCTGTATAGAGCCTTCGGTTGGGAAGACACCATGCCACGCTTTGCACACCTGCCGCTGCTGTTGAAGCCGGACGGCAAGGGAAAGCTGAGCAAGCGCGACGGCGACAGACTGGGCTTCCCGGTATTCCCATTGGAATGGCACGACCCGAAGACCGGCGATGTGAGCAATGGTTTCCGCGAGAGTGGATATTTCCCGGAGGCAGTGATAAACTTCCTTGCATTGCTGGGATGGAACCCAGGCACAGAGCAGGAGCTGTTCTCACTCGACGAACTGGTAAAGGCTTTCGACATCTCGAAATGCAGCAAGGCTGGCGCACGCTTCGACTATCAGAAGGGAATATGGTTCAACCATGAATATATCCTACGCAAGAGCAACGAAGAGATTGCAGCCCTGTTTGCACCTATCGTTGCCAACAACGGTATAGACGAGTCAATGGAACGCATCACAAAGGTTGTGTCCATGATGAAAGACCGTGTAAACTTCGTAAAAGAGCTTTGGCCTCTATGCTCTTTCTTCTTCATCGCTCCAACCGAGTATGACGAGAAGACTGTACGCAAACGCTGGAAAGAGAATTCCGCTGAGGTAATGACAGAGCTTGCCGACGTTATAGAAGGCATCGACGACTTCTCAATCGAGAACCAGGAGAAGATCGTTATGGCATGGGTTGAAAGCAAGGGCTATAAGCTTGGCGACGTAATGAATGCCTTCCGCCTTGCTCTTGTAGGCATCGGCAAGGGTCCTGGCATGTTCGACATCACAGAGTTCCTCGGCAAGGAGGAGACCCTGAAGAGACTTAGAAAAGCCATTGAAGTGCTGAAATAAAAAAAACAACAAATAAGATAGGTCGTGTACAATATTATAATATACATATACCTTCTTGGTGTAGCTATAGCAAGCCGTTGGGACGGAAAGATACGCAAGATGTGGCGTGGAGAAAGAGATGCTTTCGATGTGCTGCGACAGAAGGTTGACCCAAGTGCGAAATATCTGTGGTTCCATGCAGCATCGCTCGGCGAGTTCGAACAAGGACGTCCTATCATGGAACGCCTCCGCAAGAGCCACCCGGAATACAAGATTCTGCTTACGTTCTTCTCCCCTTCGGGATATGAAGTAAGGAAGAACTACGAGGGAGCAGACATTATATGCTACCTGCCTCTCGACACACCATTGAACGTGCGACGTTTCTTCAGAATCATACATCCAGAGATGGCATTCTTCATAAAGTATGAGTTCTGGTGGAACTATATGACATATATGAAGAAGCACGACATACCGGTGTATAGCGTGAGTAGCATCTTCCGTCCGCAGCAGGTATTCTTCCGTTGGTATGGCTACAGCTACCGCAGAGTATTGAACTGCATAGAGAAATTCTTTGTGCAGAACGAGAAGAGCCGTCAGCTGCTTGCCACTCTCGGCATTACCAATGTTGAGATAACAGGCGACACACGCTTCGACCGTGTGCTTGAGATTAAGCAGGCTGCAACGGCGAAGGCTGCCGACATGCCTATCGTGGATGCCTTTGCCAAGGACTATAAGGTGTTCGTTGCCGGCAGCAGCTGGCCGCCAGACGAAGATATCTTCATAAGATATTTCAATGAGCATAAGGACTGGAAGATTGTCATCGCCCCTCATGTAATCGGTGAAGACCATCTGCAGCAGATTCTATCGAAACTGAACCGTACTGCCGTAAGATACACCAAGACCACACCGGAGGAGGCTGCCAAGGCAGACTGTCTGATTATCGACTGCTTCGGACTGCTGTCAAGCATATACTCTTGTGCCAAGGTAACATACGTTGGCGGTGGCTTCGGTGTCGGCATACATAACGTGCTTGAAGCTGCGGTATGGAACGTACCGGTTATCTTCGGCCCTAACAACAAACGCTTCCAGGAGGCACAGGAGCTGCTTGCCGCCAAGGGCGGTATGGAGATAAACACTTACGAAGACTTTGCGAAGTTGATGAACCGCTTCGACACAGACGCCGAGTATCTCAAGACCTCGTCCGACGCTGCCGGAAGCTATGTAAAGACAAAGGCAGGATCTGCCGACAAGGTTATTAAGGGAGTAGGTCTTTAAAGACGGATAAGCCTTGGATAAGTAAGACGAAATCACCAGTTTACTTGTAAGCCAGTCAACTTGTCTACTCGTTTACTTGTTTACTTGTCTACTCGTTTACTTGTCTACTCGTAAACAGAACAACACAACAATCCCCGACATCCTTTCTGTCATCTACAGAGGATGTCGGGGATTATTATATTTATACTTTCCCAATGACGCTAATCAATATTTACCGACAGCGAAATACTTGGCGTGAGGACTGCTCAGATACAATCCGCATGTTGAGCTTTGAGGATACATCGCTCCGTTCTCTGTCAGCTGTATACTAAGAGCCTTGAAATCGAGCAGACGGCTCAAAGGGAATATAAGTCTTTGGTCTGGCAACGACTGATAGCCCACAGCCGGTCTGATACCCTGGCAGGCACCCTTCGACAATTCTTTCAAAGAGAAATGCTCATCAGGAGAATATCCCCAAAGGCTTTTGCGCACCTGTTCATGCAACCACTCACTTGTTGCCTCAGCAAGACGGTCGCCAATACTTTGCATCAACAATGCCCGATAAGTATCTGTGCCTGTCTTCACCCTTTCAAGTTCCTCGGCAAACGACGGAGACACCGTAATGGCAAACACACCTACATAATCGTTATATCCACGTGGCGCCACATAGTCGCACAAAGACAACCTCGGTTCTCCTTTCTCAGCAGGATGCCTCTGTCTTGGTGTGGGCAGCACAAGGTCATTTCCACCCACAGCACCAGGCAACACAATACTATCCTCCGTACCGTAAGCCGGATAGAAACCCACCTGTGCCTGCATAGAATGTCTCTTCTCTATATCGTCGAGCATAGCCTCCGCCTCTTTCCTTACCGTCTCAGCCTCAACATGTCCGCTTCTGACTTTCCACAGATTATAGAAATATATCCAGTTGATATACTGACGGACTTCAGCAATAGAAATATTGGTAATGGAGCGATAACCGATATAAGTAGGCTGCGGCAAGACCTCCTTGCTCCAGTCTATCTGCAAACGGTCAAGAGCATGAACGCCATGTCGTCCACAACAAGGGCAGCCGGCAGACACAGGCTCTGCATCAGTCTTCTTGCCGTCGGCAAGCTGCATTATGCCATCCATCTTCTTCCTTGCGTTATGCTGTCTAACCTGTTCCTCCTGTCTTCTTCTGTTCTCGGCAATAATCCGGTCTCTGTCCTTACCCAACAACTGCAAGGCGACAACAGGATTCTGAGCAGCATCCTTCATGTGAAACACCGGACCATTATATACGGGTGCTATCTTCAGGGCTGTATGCAAATCACTTGTCGTGGCACCACCGATAAACAATGGTATGTCAATCCCTTCCCTTGCCAAGGCTTCCGCCGTATGACACATCTCGTCGAGCGACGGAGTGATGAGACCGCTTAGTGCCACGAAGTCAAAATGTCCTTCCTTAACAGTCTGCACTATCTTCTCAGCCGGAACCATAACGCCCAGGTCCACCACATCGAAATTGTTGCAACCAAGCACAACCGCCACGATGTTCTTACCTATGTCATGCACATCGCCTTTTACTGTAGCTACGAGATAACGCCCATTGCTATGGTTCGTCTCTGCCTTGTCTTTCTCAAGATAAGGCTGAAGAATAGCAACAGCCCTCTTCATCGTACGCGCCGACTTCACCACCTGCGGCAAGAACATCTTTCCCTCGCCGAACAAGTCGCCCACATGCTGCATACCCTTCATCAAAGGTCCTTCAATAATCTTTCCCGGCTCACCGTATTGAGCCAACGCCTCCTTAATATCATCCTCCAGAAACTCATCATCTCCAGTTCTCAATGCAGCCATAAGTCTGTCATCGACAGGCACGCTCTTCCGGTCAGCATCACTTTTCTGTCTGTCTGTTGACTCCTCACTACCCTTCTGTTTCTCCGCAAGCAGCCGTTGTGCGAAGTCAGCAAGTCGCTCGGAAGCATCCTCCCTGCGGCAGAGAACGACATCCTCTATAGCCTCAAGCAGATCGGAAGGAATATCCTGATACATCACTTTGGTGGCAGGATTCACAATAGCCATATCCATGCCAGCCTTCATAGCATGGAAGAGGAATACAGCATGCATAGCCTCTCTCAGGAAATTGTTACCGCGGAAAGCAAACGACAGATTGCTCACTCCACCACTGACATGCGCTCCCGGCAGATGCTCCTTTATCCATGCCGTAGCCTTGATAAAGTCAAGAGCATACCTGTCATGCTCTTTCATTCCCGTAGCGACAGTTAGCACATTAGGGTCGAAGATTATATCCTCCGGTGCCACACCAGCCTTTTCCGTAAGCAGTCTGTATGCCCTTGAGCACACCTCTATCTTGCGTTCGTATGTAGTGGCTTGTCCTTTCTCATCGAAAGCCATCACCACCATTGCCGCTCCATACTGTCGTATCGTCTCGGCATGGTGCAGGAACACCTTCTCTCCCTCCTTCAGGGATATGGAGTTTATAACACATTTCCCCTGCACACATTTCAATGCAGCCTCAACGACATTGAACCTTGAAGAGTCTATCATCCATGGAATGCGAGCCACTTCCGGGTCGGAAGCCATAAGGTTCAGGAAGCGAACCATCTCGGCCTCTGCATCCAACAGTCCGTCATCCATATTTATATCCAGCAGCATAGCACCGTCGCGAACCTGCTTGCGGGCTATGCCAAGAGCTTCGTCATACTGTTTCTCGTTTATTAGTCTCAGGAACTTGCGGCTACCAGCTACGTTGCAACGCTCACCTACATTCATGAACACGCCAGACATCTGCGACATCACCTCCAGTCCGGCAAGCCAGCCAGCACTTGGACTTTCGTCGGCAAGCTGCCTTGCTGTCCTTTCTTTTACCCTTTCTGCAATGGCACGTATATGCTCAGGAGTAGAACCACAGCAGCCTCCTACTATGTTCACGCTGCCGTCATCGACAAACCTACTGATAGCCTCTGCCATCATAGAAGGTGTCTCATTGTAATGTCCTTCCTCATCCGGGAACCCGGCATTTGGGAAAGCACTTATATAATAAGGTGAGCTTTTAGCCAGAGACTGCAGATAGGGGCGCATGTCTTCGGCACCGAAAGAACAGTTCAGACCAACACTCAGTATGTCTGCATTATGCCTTACCGATACGAGGAAGGCATCGAGGGTCTGTCCCGACAATGTTCTTCCGCTTGCGTCAGCAATGGTAACGCTGAGCATCACCGGCATCTTTCTGCCCGCCTGCTCATTCACCTTCCGTGCTGCGGCAAGTGCCGCCTTGGCATTCAACGTATCAAATATGGTCTCTATAAGCCATACGTCAGCACCGCCATTGCACAATGGCAGCATCTGTTCCACATAGGCATCGTACAACTCATCAAACGTCACCGCCCTGTATGCCGGTGCCTCCACATCCGGCGACATGGAAAGAGTACGGTTTGTCGGACCTATCGAGGCAGCCACAAAGCGAGGCTTGTCTGGGGTCAATGCCGTCATGCGGTCAGCCTCCTCCCGTGCAATCCTTATTGCAGCCTCGTTAATCTGGTTTATATAATTCTCCGTATGATAGTCCGACTGTGAGATACGCTGGGCATTAAAGGTATTGGTCTCTATTATGTCCGCCCCTGCCTCAAGATACTGTCTATGTATCTGCCTAATCACATCGGGACGGGTTATTGAAACCAAATCGTTGTTTCCCTTCAGCTTAACCTGCCAATCACGAAACATCTGACCACGGAAGTCGTCTTCTCCGAGACGGAAGCTCTGTATCATTGTTCCCATTGCCCCGTCGAGAATCCATACTCTGCCGCTGTCATGCACGAAGGTTTCGTAAAAAGATCTTCTTTCCATTCCGTTTCTGTTATATGGTAAATACTATGTAAGTCTACAACCTTATTCCATTCATTATCTTCTCCACGCTCTGCGAAGCGTTCATCGTGTAGAAATGTATTCCCGGCACTCCAGCCTCACACAGTTCCTTACACTGCTTTATAGCCCACTCCACGCCGACAACTTTCACATCATCGTTATTCTTGCACTTCAGAAGTTCTGACGACAGGCGCTTTGGAAAATCGATATGGAAGGTCTTCGGCAGCAGAGTAAGATGACTGACCGTTGTCAAAGGCTTCAGTCCGGGTATGACAGGTACGTCTATACCCTCGTCTCTCAGTCGCTTTACGAAAGAGAAATACTTCTTGTTGTCGAAGAACATCTGTGTAACGATATATTTTGCTCCGGCATTGACCTTTGCCTTCAGATACTGAATGTCTATATCAAAGTTCATCGCCTCGTCATGTTTCTCCGGATAACCAGCCACTCCATAGGAGAAAGGTGTTACCGGTCCGTCGCAATGGGCTCCTGCCAACAGCTTCCCTTGGTTGAAGTCGTTCACCTGCTCACACAGCTCTATGGCATGGGTGTGTCCTCCGGGAATCGTAATATACTTGTTCTCACCGCGCGGTCTGTCTCCCCTAAGCAACAAGAGGTCTGTAATGCCGAGATAAGACAAGTCTATCAGTTCACTCTCTATCTCTGCTGCAGTAAAGCCGCTACAGATGATATGCGGAACGGTTCGCACCCCATAGCGTTCCTTTATCGCTGCGGAGATAGCCACCGTGCCGGGACGGTTCAGAACGCTAAGCTTCTCATACATTCCGTTTTCCAACTGGCTGTATATTGTTTCGTATCTGTGCGTTGTGATATTTATGTATTCGGGATTGAACTGCATAAGCCGGTCTATCGTCCGGTAGATACTGTCTATTCCCTTGCCGCGCAATGGCGGCAACACTTCAAAAGAGAAATAAGGATGATGTTCTAATACCATTTTTTGTATTGCCTGTTATTTATATTTGTAATGAACAGTATAGTTACTGAAACACAAAGGTACAAATATTATCTCAAAAAGCTTACATTATGCAACACAAAAACGATATTATTAACAAAAGTGCACGGTAGGTAAACGAGTTAACGAGTTGACGAGTTGATGAGTTGATGAGTTGACGAGTAGACGAGGAAACAAGCTGACAAGGAGATTTGCATTATCCTTTTATAAGACACAAACTAAGATTATAAAAGGAAGTAAACGAGCAGACAAGCAAACGAGCAGACAAGGATATTTGCCCATCTACTGGTATTGCTTGTCATCGTCTCTCCGTGTGTGTGGCTTGCTTTTTCCTTTATAGACTATGCTTTATAAAAAACCGCATCCTCTGCAATTGAACTTTTACAGAATCCTGCATCAGCAAAAAGACCGCTAAAATTCAAATCCTCGTCGATTTCCGGCCAATGTATACCATATCGGCTAAGAAAGAAATTCTGCCGTTGCTCCTGCGTAGCTTCGGCAAGACTCTTCCATTGCATAAAAGGATACCCAGCCTTCCATCCATTTGTGGTTTCAGCCCATACATAAGCATCATCCACCCAAACCCTGTTTACTCTATATTGCTCCATTTCTTTTATAAAAGAATATTCACCAAATCGCCTTTCTATTTCTCCGCATTATCGTCCAATTCTCCGTATTTGTTCAGCACGCTTATTGCCACGCCGAAGATTCCTTTAACGAACTTGTCGGAAGTCACCTGTTGCATTTCCTTCAAGCCTTCTGCGCATAGCTGCTTCTCTGCCAATGACATCTGCGCACCTTTTTTCTTGCAGAGGTCGAGGATGGAATTGGCAAGTCCGGTAAGGACAGTGGATGCGCCATCGCCTTTCACCATACGCAGATTGTTCAAGTAGGCTACACGCAGGTTGCCGAACTGCTGGATGGGGTCGATATTCTTGGCTGACTTGCCCATACCTGTCACGTTGCCATCCTCGTCGAGTTCCATGGTGTTTCCCTCGCCGTCGTCAATAAGAATGGAGCCATCGCCACGGACTATGACGCTTTGTTTGTCTGTCAATAGTTCTGTCTTCTTGCCCCCATTATCGAATATGTATCCATTCAGACCTTTCCCTCTTAGCTTCTTCGACATCTCGGCAAGAGCCTTCAACCGTTTAAAGTCGTTCAGTTCCACGGCAGCAGAGTCAAGGTCTTTTAAAGCACCCTGATAGTCGGCAATGCCGCCATACGTCAGAAGACTCTTGTCGCGCTTTACCTTCTTCGGGTCCAGACTAAAGATTTCCACCACGGTGCCTTCCACGTTCTTCCCTTTCTCGTGCCATTCCAGTCCGTACACATAGCGGTAGTCGGGCTTTTCCTTGCTTGCAAAGAACATGAACAGATAGTTGCGCCCCGACTTGTAAGTGGGCCATCCGAGGCTCATGCTCTTTTCGAGATTGGCTCCATAGACGATAAGCCTGTTGCTCTTGGAAGTGTCGTAGGCTTTCTTCACAAACACATCGTAGGCTTCCGACGCATCCTGATAGAACGCCTTTTCGAGGAAATCGAGTTTCTTCTCCTCTTTCTTCGGCAGTCGGAACTGATATACAGTACTGTAAGCTCCCTTTGGACTCTTCTCGTTCGACTGGCTCCACACTCCGTATTTCCCTTCTCCCGCACCGAATACCTTGATGGCATTGGCGATGTTCTTCTGTGCTGCGGCGGCAAGCGGCAACAAGGCTGCGGCAGCCACGAAAATGGTTTTAAGAATTCGTTTCATAATATTTCCCTTTCTTCTTTCTACTTACACCTTATTATATTAATACGCTTCCTCCTCATCCCTTGCCGCTGCTATATCCGCGGAATGTATTATACTTGCGGCTTTTATGAGGTTCAACATATACTGCTGTTCATATTCCACCTTCCTCAGCTCTGCCTCTGCCAGCTGACTGGCTGTTCTGCTCACGGAATCGGCAATGGCTGCAGAGTGTGCCGTGGCAAGAAGATGCTCTGGCGGAGCTGGCTTATAGCGGTATTTGCGCGAAGTGCGGCGTGCAGGTTTGGTGGTTTGCTGTTGTCCTCCGGCATTTCGCATGGTGTCGGTGTCTGCCGTTATGGTGTCTGCCACGACAGCCTGTGCGACGGTTCCGTTTTCTGTTCCTGCAACGGGAACAGCCTCATCACCGCCATCTGCTATATGAAAGGCTACGGCTATCAGCACAGCCACAGACGCAGCTACGGCTATCAGACGGCGCAGGAACACGGTTTTGTCTCTCCGGGAAGCGAAGGCAGAAGCGTCTTCATGCCCCGTCGGAAGAGTTTCTTGCACAGGCAGAAGGCTCTGAGGCTCCCCTTCCCCACCAAGCAGTCCGTCATCCTTCATCCCTCCTTCGAAATACGCAAACATCTTGCGATAAGGCTGCAGCTCCTCGGGAATATTCTTTTCCTTGCGGAAATACTCCTCCAGCACGCGTTCCTCTTCGAGTGAGGTCCTGCCGTCCATGAATTTATCTATAAGTGTCTTTATATCCATAATATGAAATGTTTACATCATACAATCCGTTTTCATCCTCTTTTTTTCATCTCCTCAAGCAGTTTCCGCCTTGCCCTTGCCAGCAGCGTCGGCACCGATGCCGGGCTGATGCCTACTATTGCCGCAATCTCCACCGTCGACTTATGCTCCACCTGCCGCAGATGCAGCACGGCATGTTCCTTTGTCGGCAGACGGTCGAGCTGTATGTCAAGCCAATGCTCGTTTTCGGCATTCTCAAGCATTGCGTCGGGCTGCCGGAACCGGCTGTCGGTAGGCTTTGTCTTGTCCAGATCCACCGTCTTGGTCTTCCTCAGCATGTCTACCGACAAGTGGCGACCTATCGTCACGGCAAGCGCCGTCATCTGCATTCTTCCGTCGAGCCTGTCCCTTATGGTCCAGAGCTTGAGCATGGCATCCTGCGCCACGTCTTCCGCCGAATCGGCATCGAGCCGGTAGCCTCTTGCCACCGCTATGATACGCTGGCGAAGGTCTGCCGCTATATTCTCAAACTCCTGTTGAACCATACTCTTTCTGTTTATTCCCTGTTTTCTCGTCCCCCTTCATTTGTATATACGAAGACGCCATGAGTTTATGAACGAGGATTATACTTCTTTAACAATCACGTTTGCTTCTCCCTCCAGCCGACAAGCCGGCAAGCAGCAGACGCAGCCCAACCGTTCGCAAGTATACTCCTTGGCATGCGTAAGTATGCTTCTTAGCCACCGTAAGTATACTACTTAGCATACGTAAGTATACGGGTTATTATCTCAAGAGCATAAGGCGCTTCAGGATAAGCTTCTTATACTGCCGCTTCATGTCTTCCGGCAGGAAGGACACGTCGATAAGGTCGAGCCATTTTATAATTGCCTTGCGGAATTTCTTCGCTATATTATCTATCACCTTCTCGCTAACGCCGGATGCGAGAATGGCTTTCTCGAAATCCTTGCGCTGCAGCTTACGCTTCTTGCCGTTAAGCGTAAGGGCAAGTTCCTCAGTATCTTCGGGCATTACGATGAGCGTTGCAAGCAGGTCATAAGCCGGGGTGAGGCTATAGCCCATGGCAGTCTTGTAGAGAGAGAAGTTCTTCAGATGCATGTCTGAATTTCCCGTTATCCAGGAAAACACCACCACTTCCCAATAATTCACCAAGTCGAGCTGTGGCACGGCAGAGTATTTCTTTATCAGCTTGGCGATCTGCTCGTATGAGCCTTTGTATTTATACTCGGTAAGGCGTTCTGACAACTGGCACATGTCTTCCATGGCAACCTTGCCTCCCGTCGGAAGTCTGTCTATGCGCCGCGTTATATAGCACAGCTCGCCGTCGGCAAAGCGGATTAGTCCGTGCGGCACCACGGCAATCTTTGCCGCCTCCGCCATGTGCATGGTAAGGTCTTCCAGTTCGGGCAGGGCACGATAGGCTTCGGTCTGCGGCTTCAGGATATAGCGACCCCACAAGCCGACAATGGTAAAGCGGTCTGGCTCATACCGTCCTCCGGGATTTACATCAAGCGAGAGCTTGGCCTGCACTCCGGTAAGCGTGGTCTGAGCCCTCACCACTTTCTTCGCCAGCTCGCTTATCTGACTCCTGTCGTAAGGCAGTACCGGAGCGGTTTTCGTACCGAAAAGCTTCTTGGCACACGACGGATGATAGTCCACCTGCCCTTCCTTCAACTCCTTATAACAATATAGACATCTTGCCATAGTCATTCCTCCTCTTCATCTACCGGCACCACACTCACCGCGCCAATACAGTCTTTACAACACGCCAGCAGCAGCGACATACGGTCGCGCTGGTTTATCTTCCAGCTCTTTTCAGCTATACCGAGCAGCCAGCCCTCCGGGATTAGTCCGTCGAAGAAGGGGAAGAGTACCGTGTCGTGGTAGGACTCTTCCGCCAAAGGCATCGTGAGACTTATAGCCTCTGCCTGCGGCGACTTCAGATACTCACTGTCGTATGTAAACGTGAAGCCCGTCTCGTCTTCCGTAAGCATTCCCGCAAAACGGTCATATACAAACACTTTTCCCGATTTCATCACTCACCTCCTTTTCCTTCGTCAAGACGCACGGGGCCCACTTTCCTGCCGAACAGGGCAAGCACCTGGTTCACTTTGTCAAGACGCAACGTTGTCTTGCCCTGCTCCAACTCACGTACAAAGCGCAGTCCGACACCGGATTTCTCTGCCAGATCCACCTGCGTCAGTCCAAACTGCTTACGCATTTCCTTTACAAATATCGATAAACTATTCTCCATATTTTATACCCTTTAGGGTACAAATATAGTAAAACTACCGGATAATTACACCCTTTAGGGTATAAATAATTATATTTTATATCATATTATACCTTGTCGGGTATAACAATTTAATGACCATTTGGGGTTAACCGACCTAATGACCGTTTTGGATTTAAATATAAAAAGGCTACAGAAGGCATAAAACAGTCCTTCCATAGCCATCACAAAATTATAAATTATTCATCCTGATTATAGGTCAGCATAGTCTTTGTCTGCATTCATCACCAGCATGCCCGACGTACGTTCAAACGCCTCGTCAAGATCATTGCGCCGGTATGTGTCCACCGCCAGCACGTTGTCTGCCACCATATGGTAGACCATCTTCTCGTTCGACGGCATATACTTGCCTGCCTCATGGCTCCAGTTGCTGAGCGACAAGGTGTAGCCATAGTCCGTATATTCATAGACAAATAGCTGCGAGGGTTGCCATTCTGCGGCAAGAGCGTTCCATCTAAGGGTCTCCTTCGAGGCGAGGCGTCCCTGGGCATCGTATGAATAGTGGTACTGGAGTTTTCGTGAAAGCGACTTTCCGTCCTGGTTGAAAACTTCTACCTTTGCCACTTGGTTGTCTTCGTAAACTGCGTTATAAATATAACCGTTAGTGTTTGATGTTGCTACGTTGAGGTATGATGCGAGAACCGTAGCTGCTGTAATGATTGCGTCCATAATCTTATAGTTTTTAAATGTTCGAATTTCGTTTTGTTCTTTCTACTAATAAAACGAACGTACCTTACATTTCGCTACAAGATTCCTTCATTTTTTTCTTTCGTTAACAGTTGGCGGAAGACAACAAACTCCCCAAATCGCTCATCGTTTTGGGGAGCATTGATATAAGCATCGGAATAATGCTTTTTTGGAAATTCGGTAACTTTCCCATAGAAAGTCCGTAACTTTCCACAAGAAATTCGGTAACTTTCTATTTTTAACTGTTTCGGGACGTGGTTTTTTCTATCATCCAATCGGAGATATTTCGAGTGTTGCCGTCAAAGTTCACACCTACCATTGTTATCGGTCTGCCGCTCAAGGCAAAACGCTGACGGTAGTTCTTTAGATTGATTTGCTGCAAGGCAGCCTGGGCTGTCTGGTTCAGCTTTATCTCCATAAGGTAGAGGTCGGCTTTGGTAAGCATTACTATGTCAACCCTGCCAGTCGGAGTGTGGACTTCAACATCAACGAGATAGTCGGTGAGCAGCGAGAAGATGACATAAAGCATCTGCTGGTAATGTCCCTCGCTGTTTGCATTGCTGCAATAAGGAACGGTGCCGAGGAAAGTCTGCAACATGGTCAAAGCCTCGTCTATATCGCATTTGTCGAGAGCCTGTGCTATCTTGCGCGCCATATTGGTTACGGCAAGCGTATTCGGACTGACGTAAAAGGGTATCAAGGCCTTGGTAAGCCCAAGCCTCACTTCCTTGTTCGGCACGTCGAGCGTGTAATAGTTGTAGTCCTTGTTATAGTCCTTGATGGTGATGTAGCCGCTCTGATAAAGCAGCGGCATCAGGGTCGGCATGTTCTCCGTCGGCGCATCAAACTCACTGGCAGAAGCCTCAACACGAGTGATGTCGGCAGGCTGAACATTGTATTTGCGCATCATATTTATAAGATATGTGGGAGTGCCGGAAGAGAACCAGTATGCCTCGAAATTCTTTTCGGCAAAGCAACTCAGCAGACTGAATGGATTGAACACGTCGGGAGAATATGCGGAGAAATGATAACCGTCGTAGTTCTCTTTCAACCTGTTTATGGTTTGTTCCCTGTCCATCCCCGTTTCTGTAGCCAGCGCATCAATGTCTGCCGACATCTGGGTCAGCAGTTCATCTGTCGTGATGCCGCAGATTCCTGCATAATCATCATTCATGGATATGTTGGTGATATTGTTCAGTTCGCTGAAGATGCTGAGCTGTGAGAACTTCGTTATGCCGGTCATGAACACGAAGCGCAGCTTTGCTTCGCAGAATTTAAGCGGACTGTAGAAGTTGCGCATAATATTCCGCAACTCGTCAAGCTGTTCCTTCTCGTGGACTGTGTCAAGCATTGGCGCATCGTATTCGTCGATAAGCACCACCACCTGTCTGCCGGACTTCCTGCATACTGTATTAATGAGGTCTATCAAACGGTTGTTGGTGCCGTTTGCCGGACTGCTGATACCCCATTTCGTTTCTTCGTCTTTCAGCCGGTAGCCCAGATACTCCTCCAGCTGCAGTGGATTCATGTGCTTGCCACCGCTCATATCGAAGTGCAGGACAGGATATTCGGTCCATTCCTTTTCCAGTCTCTCTATGGCAAGTCCCTTGAACAAGTCCTTCTTTCCCTCGAAATAACTCTGGAAGGTGGATACGAGCAGCGACTTCCCGAAGCGGCGCGGACGCCCCAGGAAGAAATACGCTCCGCTGGTATGTGCCATACGGTATACGTATTCCGTCTTGTCGATGTAGAGTTTGTCTTCTCTTCGTATTCGCTCGAATGTCTGTATGCCCAATGGGTAGAGTTTTAAAGCCATAATCGTAGACGTTTATTTGTTTCCGACCGTAAATGTACAGCATTTATTTGATTCCGCCAAGCTTTGAAGTGCTTTTCTTTGGGCATGAAGGTCTATTGAAAGGTTATTCCTTAATTTATAATAAAGATGTTCAGGCTCTGAGATTGCTTTTTGCTTGACCGATATTTGTATATTCCTATATATATTATTCTATTTTGTTATCCTCATATTTAGAGTATTGGGTATAATAGTTTTGGGATAAGTGGTATAACGGATTTGGGATAAGTGGTATAACGGATTTGGGATAAGTGGTATAACAGATTGGGGATATTTGGTATAACGGATTTGGGATATTTGATATAATAATTTGTTAAAACCATTCTTTTTCAATGGATTTTTAGTAACTTTGCTTCGGTAATCATAATAGACAAAGCAAATGAAACAATATAGACCTCGTATTGCTGATAAAATGTTAAGTCGCAGGCTTATGGGAGTTGGCGCAGTTCTGATACAAGGGCCAAAATGGTGTGGCAAAACCACAACAGCCGAACAACAGGCTAAAAGTGTCGTATATATGGACGACCCTGAATATATGGATCAAAACATAGAATTGGCAAGTCTGTCTCCTAAGAAACTTCTTGCTGGTGCGACGCCACGCTTGATTGACGAATGGCAACTTGCTCCACAATTGTGGGATGCAGCACGTTTTGAAGTTGATCACAGAGATGAAGAAGGCCAGTTTATATTTACCGGCTCTGCCGTTCCTGCCGACACGGACAAGATACACCATTCCGGCACAGGTAGGTTTGCATGGCTGACAATGAGAACAATGAGTCTTTATGAATCTGGGGAATCTACTGGCGAAGTCAGCTTGAATGATTTGTTCATTAAGCCAGATGTTGATGTTTTCGGAACTAACAATCTTAATATAGACTCTATAGCATGGCTGATTTGTCGTGGAGGTTGGCCAAGAGCTACTACAATAAATAAAGAGGTGGCATTGGACATGGCGTACAGATATTACGAGGCAGTTGTCAACAATGACGTATCACGTGTTGACAATGTTCGTCGCGACGCAGAGCGAACCAAAAGAATTCTTCGTTCTATAGCAAGGAATCAATGTGCACAAATATCTGTCAACACTATTTGTGCTGATATTGAGAGCAATGACACTGTTTCAGCAAACCGTCTTACCATAACTTCATATTTAGACGCATTGAAAAAGATTTTTGTATTAGAAGATTCTCTTGCTTGGAATCCAAACTTGCGAAGCAAAACAGCAATAAGAAGTTCAGAAACTCGTTATTTCTCTGATCCTTCTATCGGAGTTGCTGCATTGGGTATCGGTCCCAATGACCTTATAAACGACCTCAGTACAATGGGATTGTTCTTTGAGTCGATGTGCGTCAGAGACTTGAGGGTATATGCAGATGCTTTGGAAGGCACGATTTATCATTATCGTGACAGTAAAGGACTGGAGTGTGATGCTGTCTTGCATTTGAGAAATGGCAGTTATGGACTGATAGAGATAAAATTAGGCGGAGAGAAAAATATAGAAGAAGGGGCGAAGAATCTGAAACTCCTTGCTTCTAAAATAGATACCACAAAAATGAAAGCTCCATCCTTTCTGATGATTCTTACTGGTACAACAAAGTATGCCATACGACGTGAGGATGGGGTATATGTAGTTCCTATAGGGTGTTTAAAAGACTGATTATCTTATTCTTAGTGTCCCATGCGTGAGATATCCACTTCCTTCACTGTCTTCTCCTTGTAGCCACCAAACTTATAGATAACTGCAAAAGTGACAGATGCCCAGTTGT
>OQWM01000350.1_pt1 | contig 28353 bp, 20 predicted proteins | sample 1691531 | NCBI WGS metagenome assembly OQWM01 (sample SAMN03418257, study PRJEB22391) | human gut metagenome | biome: human-gut; feature: organic feature; material: feces | host: Homo sapiens | place: Tanzania | collected 2013-01
TTGTGGCGCAGTCAGGAGAAAGACTCTTGTTGACATTAAAAAGATAGGCATTAACGGCATAGCCCTGTTCTGCCATCATTCTTGCCACGGCGAGTGCATCGCCGCCGTTGTTTCCTGGTCCGGCAAACACAACAATCTGCGTGTCGCTGCTCCAAACACTGGTTATTCCTCTTGTGAGAGCCTTGGCGGCACGTTCCATCAAATCTATAGATTTTATGGGCTCGTGTTCTATTGTATATTTATCGAGCTCACGTATCTGTGTGCAAGTAAGTATCTTCATATCTGCAAAAATACTAATTAATTGGATAGTTTGCTGTATAGTTTGAATATTTTTATTACTTTTGTGCGCAAAAATACAAAAAAACTTATGGCTACAATTGATATAAAGGACAAAACCTTTGAAACTTTGATACCGGAAGAGGAGATTCTGCGCCGCGTGAAAGTCGTTGCCGACAAGATAAGCAATGACCTTAAAGGAAAGAATCCTCTGCTTTTGGGAGTGCTTAACGGCTCGTTTATTTTTGCTGCGGACCTGATGCGTATGCTCACCATAGAGAGTGAGATATCTTTCGTGAAGATGTCTTCATACGAAGGAACAGAGTCGACAGGCAACGTAAAGAAGCTCGTGGGACTCAACGAGAATATCGAAGGGCGCACTGTCGTTATCGTTGAGGATATCGTAGACTCCGGTCTGACCATGGAGCGCATGCTTGAATATCTTAAGGACTTCAAGCCGGCAGAGATTCGCATCTGTACCTTGCTGCTCAAGCCGGAGAATCTGAAGCGTAAGCTCGACATAGACTATGTGGCGATGGAGATACCGAATGACTTCATCGTAGGCTATGGTCTTGACTACGACGGACTGGGTCGTAATCTGCGCGACATCTATGTGGTGAAATAAATAAAGAACAAATATAGTAGGTCCAGACGGCTCCGAGTGATCAGAGTTGTCTGGGTATTGTTTAATAAAAACAAAATCAAAAAACAAATGAAGAATATTGTTATTTTCGGTGCCCCTGGTTCTGGTAAGGGTACACAGAGCGATCTGATGATCAAGAAGTATGGCTTGGGACATATCTCGACCGGCGATGTGTTGCGCAACGAAATCAAGAACGAAACAGAACTTGGCAAGACAGCCAAGGCTTTCATCGACAAGGGTCAGCTTATCCCGGATGATTTGATGGTAGACATCCTTGCCAGCGTTTACGACGGCTTCGGCAAAGAGCATGAGGGCGTTATCTTTGACGGTTTCCCACGTACCATCCCACAGGCAGAGGCCTTGAAGAAGATGCTCTCAGAACGTGGCCATAATGTGGCAGCGATGATAGAGCTCGATGTTCCGGAGGACGAGCTGATGACACGTCTTATCAAGCGTGGAAAGGAGAGCGGCCGCTCTGATGACAACGAAGAGACAATCAAGAAGCGTCTTGATGTTTACCACAACCAGACAGCTCCGCTCATCGACTGGTATGAGAAGGAGGGCATCCATCACCATATCAACGGTCTTGGTGAACTCGACCGCATCTTCGGTGACATCTGTAATGTTATCGGCAAGCTGTAATAGAAAACATATTTGACGATATATAAAAACCTCAAAGCGTTGAACAGCTTTGAGGCTTTTGCATATATCCTTATCTGATTATTATTCCTGAGTATATCCTGCCAGAGGCGGTGCCGAGGCGACGGGCGGAGAAGAAATCCTCCACATTATTATAAGTACAGACGTCGCTGACCAGGATGTTCTCCTCGTTGATGCCACACTGCAGGAGCTGGCGGCGGTTACATTCCTTTAGGTCTATGTGCCATTTGTATTCGAAGTCTGTACCTGTCACCTTCATCTGCTTGCTTATAGCGTCCATCTCAAAGTTGGCATTGGCAAACTCCTCATACACCTCATTGCCCACTTCAAAGGCATCAAGCGATATTCCCGGTCCGATGACAGCCTTGAGGTTGGAAGGCTTGGTCTGGTAGGCAAGGCGCATCTCCGTGACCGCTTTCACGACGATACGTGCCACGGTGCCTCTCCATCCGGCATGTACGGCGCATACGGCTTCATGCTCCGGGTCATAGAGCAGGATGGGGATGCAGTCGGCTGTAGACACTCCGACGCACACACCCTTGATATTTGTCATAACGGCATCCACTCCCTCAAGAATCATCTTGCGTATGTTCTCCGGTAGCGAGAGGAAGTCTTCAGCAATCTGTCTTGTCTCTATTCCGTGGGTCTGATGCGGTATTATCATGTGGTCGGCATCAATGCCCAGCTCGGCGGCAAGAGCCTTGCGGTTTTTATTTATCGCTTCTGCTTCGTCGCCGCAATATTCGTTGATGTTGAACTCGCCATAGTTTCCTCTGCTGCATCCGCCATGGCGTGTGGTGCTGAAAGAGATTATCCCATTGGCGATATTATAATATGAAAGTTCCGGAGCCGTCATCAGTCCTCATCCTCCATCTCATATTCAAAGTCATCGAGGTCGTCAACGTCTTCAACATCCTCGTCATCGACAAATTCGATCTCGTCTTCACCCTCAGAGCGAAGCTCCTCCGGCAGAGAGCTGAGATCTTTGTCGCGGTGTACGAGAGACTCCTCTGCTATGACGCCGGCAATCTTGTTGCTTTCGCTGTTAAGCTCTTTCCACAGGATGTCCTTCAGTTCGTTGATGCCCTGTCCTGTAACGGAAGAGATGAATACAACGGGCAAGTCTTCTGGCAGCGTCTCTTTCAGCATCTCTATAAGTTCCTCATCGAGCAAGTCGCTCTTTGTCACCGCCAGTACGCGATGCTTGTCGAGCATCTCCGGGTTGAAGCTCGTCAGCTCGTTGAGCAGAATTTCGTACTCTCGCTTTATGTCGTCGGTGTCTCCCGGCACCATAAAGAGGAGTAGTGAGTTGCGTTCTATATGTCTCAGGAATCTCAGTCCCAATCCTTTTCCTTCGCTTGCTCCTTCGATGATACCCGGTATGTCTGCCATGACGAACGACTTATGGTCGTGGTATTCCACGATGCCGAGCGATGGTTCGAGAGTGGTGAAGGGGTAATTGGCAATCTTAGGGCGCGCACTCGATACGGCAGAGAGCAAGGTGCTCTTGCCTGCATTCGGGAAACCGACGAGACCCACGTCAGCAAGGAGCTTCAGCTCCATGATGACAGTCATCTCCTGCATCGGCTCTCCTGGCTGGGCGTAGCGTGGGGCCTGGTTCGTGGCGGTGCGGAACTGGTAGTTGCCAAGTCCTCCACGGCCGCCTTTCAGCAGCATCACTTCCTGTCCGTCGTGCATCACGTCACAAATGAACTTACCTGTTTCCGCGTCGTAAACCACCGTACCGCACGGCACGTCGATGTATACGTCCTTTCCGTCGGTGCCGTGGCATTTGTCTCTTCCGCCGTTTCCTCCATGTTCCGCCTTTATGTGGCGTTGGTATTTCAGGTGGAGCAGAGTCCAGTAGTTATGGTTTCCTCGCAGTATGATGCTTCCTCCCTTGCCGCCGTCGCCACCGTCAGGTCCGCCGTTAGGCTGGTATTTTACGTGGCGCAGGTGCATAGAGCCTTTTCCGCCCTTACCGGAGCGGCAATATATCTTTACGTAGTCTACAAAATTTGATTCTGGCATATTCGTTTATCTTTCTGTTTCTTGGGGTTAAAGAAGTATTAAAAGTTGTTGGTCAAAGCGGTTAGTCTTTGATTTCAGAGAGTGCTTTCTCCATTCTTTCAATCACTACGGTGGAGAGAATCACCTTTCCGTCGGGTCCGATGAGCGTCATGGATGGAATCCATTGCACTCCGTAGGTTTTTGAAATCTCAGCCTCGCGCATTCTCTTCAGTTCGCTGACGTGCAGCCAAGTCATCTGGTTGTTTGCTATGCAGTTGCTCCATCTGTTGTGGTCGGTGTCGAAAGAAACTCCGACGAACACCACCTTCTTGCCGTATCTCTCATACATCTCCTTCACTTTGGGTATGTCTTTGCGGCAGTCGGGACACCACGAAGCCCAGAAGTCGAGCAGTATGTACTTGCCCTTGTGGTCGGTAAGACTGAAGATTTTCCTGTTGGGCATGGGCAGAGAGAATTCAGGAGCCACGGTACCTGTCTTCAGGAGATTCTGAGCGTATAGGGAGTCAAGGTCTTTGCCCTGCTCCGTCTGGCTCTGTGCTGCAACGTTGAGGGTGGCAACAAAGATGAGAGCCAATGATAAGATAGTTTTCTTGATATTCATATATTTATAGTTTTTATTCGTTTCCTATTCTTAGAACATTATCGCAATAGTCCACCACAGCCGGGCGGTGGGTTATGAAGATTATGGTGTGTGAGTGTTCGCCAAGTAGATTCTTCAGCAGAGTGCGTTCCGTCTCCGGGTCGAGAGCACTTGTTGCCTCGTCGAAGATCATCACGCTGCCTTCCCTGAGCAGTGCTCTTGCTATGGCAATGCGCTGTGCCTGTCCTTCGCTCAGTCCGCCTCCAGCCTCCGCACAGTTGGTAGCCAGTCTGTCGGGCAGCTCCTTTACGAATCCGGCGCATGCCTTGTCAAGGGCGGCATACATCTCTTCGTCGGTAGCATTCAGCCTTCCCATCCTCAGGTTGTCGCGTATAGAACCGCTCAGCAAGGTGTTTCCTTGTGGTACGTAGACGAGGTTACAGCGGGTGCGTGGAGATATATCTTTCTCTTCCACCTTATTATATATAGTGACATTACCTTTTATGGGGTGGAGCAGGGCAAGTATGAGTCTTACGATAGTCGTCTTTCCGGCTCCCGTTTCTCCGAGGATAGCTGTGCAGGAGTTTGGCTTGAAGTCGAACGTAAGGTTGTCTATGACGTTTCTCTTTCCATCGTCGTAGGCATAGGTGACGTTGCTGAACTTTATACCCACGCCGCCTTCCGTCTTGTTCAGGTAGATGGGTTCGCCCTGTTCCTCAAGCGGGTTCTCCTCCAGTTCCATGAGTCTCTCGGCAGCAGTAAACACCGATACGAATGCCGGTACCAGTTTCGTCAGGTTGCGTGCCGGTCCCTGAATCTTAGCCACGAGCTGCAGAAAAGCCGTCATGCCTCCGAAGGTAAGTGTGCCGGCAGACATTCTGAGTGCGCTCCACAGGAAGGCTGTAAGATAGCCGAGTGCGAAGCCGAAGTTGAGGATGAGGTTTGAGAAGACAGAGAACTTGGTGCGTTTCACCACGTTGTGGCGCAGCTCGCTCTGCATGCCCTCCAGTCTGTCCACCATAGCCTCGTCTTTCTCTAAGGTCTTGATGAGCATACGGTGCTGTATAGTCTCCTGAAGGATGCTCTGCACTTTGCTGTCGCTGTTGCGCACCTGGCGGGTGAGTTTCCTCATGTGTCCTACATAAACTTTGCTCGACAGGATGAAGACGGGCAGCATGAACACGATGATTGCCGCAAGCCAAGGGTCCATGGAGAACAAATAGCAGAAGGAACCGATGAAGAGAGCGAGCACCGAGAGCGTGTTAGGTACTGTTTCGGTGAGGAAGTTCACAACGTTGTTGACGTCAAACTCCAGTCTGTTGAGCACGTCGCCGCTGTGTCTTTTCTCCTTTCCTCTCCATTCCGACCTTAGGATACGGTCGAGCATACGCTGCTGCATTCTGTTCTGGGCCTTTATTCCGAGTATGTTTCTCACCCATACAGCGGAAATGTTGATGGCAAATCCGCAGAGGATAAGCAGTCCCATAAGCGCCACAGCCCAGTAGAGAGAGCCTTCGGTGGTGTGTGAGGCAACATCGATGGCATGCTTCACGGCCCACACAGAGGATAGGCTTACCGCCACGTCGAGCAGTCCGAGCGTAGCGTTGACCACGGCCTGCAGCCGGTTTCCCCTCCATGCCCTCCATAGCCAGCGTAGTATTTCCCTGGCAGAATAGTGGCTGTTGGGGATGTTGAACAGTGAGCGCAGTTTTGATTTTGTCATTCTGTTTAATATTCTATAGTCACTTATCCTTTTCTCGTATCAGCTCCCCACATCATCTTTTTGCGTAGTGTGGAGAAGTAAGTCATGCTTTGCGGCTTCACGATATGTGCGTCGTATGGTGAGCGTCGTATGGTGAGCACCTGGCTTTCGTCGCATTTCGTAGAGCGTCCGTCGGCAGCCACAAGGAAGTTGTGGCTTCTGCTTTCCACTTCGAGTGTTATTACTGCATTGTCGGACATTACTATAGGTCTTACCGTCAGGCTGTGTGGTGCCACCGGCGTTATGCATAGCGTGCCGGTGTGCGGCACGATGATAGGACCGCCGTTCGACAGAGAGTATGCCGTAGAACCGGTAGGTGTGCTGATGATGAGTCCGTCGGCATGATAGGTCACGATATATTCTCCGTTTATGCTTGTACGGATGGAAATCATGGAGGCGTTGTCTCGCTTCAGCACGGCAATCTCGTTGAGCGCACATTCCTGTGTCTCCGTTCCGTCGCCCCTCGTTGTCTCTACCTGCACCATGGCGAGGCAGTCCACTATGTATTCCTCCTTATATATATTGTCGAGCACCTCGTCAATCTCCTCAACGCTCACTCCTGCAAGGAATCCGAGTCTGCCCATGTTTACTCCGATAATAGGTGTGCAGCGGTCTCCCACACAGTAGGCGGAGCGCAGCAGCGTGCCGTCGCCGCCCATGGAGATGACAAAGTCTGCATTTTCGTAGTTTCCGTCGAACACGCTTACTCCGTCGAGACATAGTCCGCGCGTCTTTACGAGGAAGTCGTAAAAAGTCTTTTCCATGCTCACTCCCGCCATCCTTTCTTTCAGCGAGTGCAGCACCTGTTGTATTCCAGCCGACTTGTCAGCCTGATAAATATTGCCGAAAATGGCAAAATTGAGTTTCTGCAGCGACATATTTGTGGGTTTTTTATCTTTCCGTACACTATTTATTCTGCCATTGCAAATGTTTTTGTAACTTTGCGCTGGTAAATATGTCTGCAAATATACGCTTTTTTGGCGAAAGGCGGACATGGTGTATAAACAAATTAATTTGACATGACAAAATTAAGTGTAAACATCAACAAGGTTGCCACCCTACGCAATGCCAGAGGCGGCAATAATCCCGATGTGGAGAAAGTGGCTCAAGACTGCCAGCTGTTCGGAGCGCAAGGCATTACCGTTCATCCCAGACCCGATGAGCGCCATATCCGTTATCAGGACGTAAGGGAGATAAAGCCGCTTATTACGACGGAGTTTAACATTGAGGGAAACCCGATTCCAAAATACATCGACCTGGTTCTTGAGGTGAAGCCGACACAGGTAACACTTGTGCCCGACAGCGATGAACAGCTGACAAGCAATCATGGCTGGGACACGATACGCAACAAGGAGTTTCTTGTTGATGTAGTTGGCCGTTTCAAAGAGGCAGGCATCCGCACAAGCATCTTCGTAGACCCGTCGGAAGAGATGGTGCGCGGTGCAAAGGAATGTGGTGCCGACCGCGTGGAGTTGTATACAGAGCCTTATGCTGCAAACTATATGCTCGACCGCAAGGAGGCGATAAAGCCTTTCCTCGATGCATCGGTAGCGGCATGCGAGTCGGGACTCGGACTTAATGCCGGCCACGACCTCAGCCTTGTGAACCTTGCCTATTACCACAAGATGATTCCGTGGACAGACGAGGTGAGCATAGGTCATGCTCTTATCTCTGACGCCTTGTATATGGGCTTGAAAAACACAATCGAGGCTTATCTTGAGTGTCTGAAACAATAAGTCGGAATATCGGAAACAGAAATTTAATAACCCTTCATGGCGGTTGTTTCTTACTCTGATGAGGATGGAAAACAGTCGTCAGGGAGGGTGTTTTGGTTTTGTAGGGAGTGCCGGTCTGCGGCTTGCAGTTCGAAAGTCTATGGCTTAGGCTTGATAAGTCTATGGCTTACGGTCGGTAAGCATACGGCTTACGGGTCGTAAGGATACGACTTGCTTGGCATAAAGATATGGCTTTCCGAAAAGGAGCCTGTGGGTTGCCGGATGAAGCGAATTGCGAAAAAAGTGACGTGGCGGATTGACGGATTCAAATATTATTCTTACCTTTGTATAAAACAAACCGCATCTTGGCATGGCATTAAGGAAAGTATGATGCTTCTGCTGTAGGTCAGCGTTGTTTTTTGTAGAAGATAGTGGTTTAATGGTAACAATAAAAAGTTGAAGTACTATGGCACGAGAATACAAGTTGAAGCGAGATTCGCAGGACGAAGACAACAAGACCGTTTCGTCGGAACTCTTCCAGCGGTATATAAAGAAAGACAAACGTTCTATCAATGAAATAATTAAACAACAAAATCTTATGGCAAAGGTATATATGTTTCTTGCCAACGGGTCAGAAGAGATAGAGAGTCTGATTCCCGTTGACGTGTTCCGCCGTGGCGGTGTAGAGGTAAAGACAGTGAGCATAACAGGCTCTGAGTATGTAGAGATGGCACACGGTGTGGTGCTGAAGGCAGACATGAAGTTCGAAGACGCCGACTTCAACGATGCCGACCTGCTGATGCTGCCGGGCGGACTGCCAGGAGCCACCAATCTCAACGAGCATGAGGGAGTGCGCAAGGCTGTGCTCAGCCAGTATGAAAGCGGCAAACTCGTGGCTGCCATCTGTGCCGCACCGATGGTGTTCGGCAGTCTTGGCATCGTAGAAGGCAAGCGCGCCACCTGCTATCCGGGTTTCGAGAAATATCTCACCGGAGCAGAGTACACCCATGAACTGTGTACCGTTGACGGCAACGTAGTGACGGGCGAAGGTCCTGCCGCCACTCTGCCATACGCCTACACCCTTCTTGCCATGCTGACAACAGAGCAGACCGCCCATGCCGTGGCAGAGGGAATGATGTATCTGCATCTGATGGAGAAATAAACCGGAAGGGGCGGTCAGCTTATTGAAATGGACAAAACACAATATATTATTATAGTGGCAGGCGGAAAGGGACTGCGCATGGGCGGTGACGTGCCAAAGCAGTTTCTTCCCGTTGGCGGACTGCCGGTGCTGATGCACACCATAAGGGCATTCCGGAGTTATAACGATGCTATGAGGATAATCCTCGTATTGCCGAAGGCACAGCAGGAGTACTGGAAAGAACTGTGCGAGGAATATTCCTTCCATGAGCCCGTGATGCTTGCCGATGGAGGGGAGACACGCTTCCATTCCGTGAAGAACGGACTTGATATGATTCCGGATGATGACGGCGGCATCGTGGGAGTGCACGACGGAGTGCGCCCGTTCCCCTCGGGAGGCACTATATACCGTGCCGTCAAGGAGGCGGAGAAGACAGGAGCTGCTGTACCCGTGGTGCCGGTGGTAGATACGCTGCGCCATCTGTTTAAGGTGGAAGTGCCGGAAGATATGTACGAAACAGACCGGCAGTCGTCTTTCGTACTCGGAGGAGAAATACATTCCGCCACGGTGCAGAGAGACGAATACCGCATAGTGCAGACACCGCAGGTGTTCGGCGTGCAGGTGCTTAAGAAAGCATACCGGCAGGAATACAAGCCGGAGTTTACCGACGATGCTTCCGTAGTGGAGCACGACGGCCATGAGGTAGCCCTTGTAGAGGGCAACCGGGAGAACATAAAAATCACAACACCTTTCGACCTCGCTGTGGCTGAGGCCATACTAAGGAATGCTTGACATCTTAGACCAGGACATACAATATCTGTCTGGAGTAGGACCAAAGAAAAAGGAAATGCTGCAGAAGGAGTTGGGTATCGGAAAGGTATCTGACCTGCTGGAGTATTACCCTTATAAATATGTAGACAGAAGCAGAATATATCATGTCGACGAGTTGCGTAGCGACATGCCCTTCGTGCAGATAAAGGGTAGGATACTCAGCTTCGAGGAGTTTGAGACCACTCCCCGGAAGAAGCGTCTCGTGGCACATTTCTACGACGGTACCGGTGTGGCAGACCTCGTATGGTTCTCTGGCATAAAGTATGCGTCGCAGCAATATAAGGAAGGCGTGGAATATATCGTCTTCGGAAAGCCATCGGTGTATGGCGGCAGATACCAGTTTGCCCATCCCGATATAGACAAGGCGGCAGACCTGCAGCTCTCGCAGATGGGAATGCAGCCATATTATATGACCACAGAGAAGATGAAAAAGGCAGGGCTCACCTCGCGCTCTATAGAGAAGATAACAAAGAGCATGCTTGAGAAGATGAGTGAGCCGTTACGCGAAACTCTTCCGCCGTTTATTGCAAACCGGCTGCGCCTCGTGTCGAGAGATACGGCAATGCGCAATGTGCATTATCCCAAGAATGCGGAAGACCTGCGCAATGCACGTTTCCGCCTGAAATTCGAAGAGCTCTTCTATGTGCAGCTTAATATATTAAGGTATGCCTCCGACCAAAGACGCAAATACCGCGGATATGTGTTCCAGCATATCGGCAACATCTTCAATGGTTTCTATCGCGACCATCTGCCGTTCCCGTTAACCGATGCACAGAAGCGGGTGATGAGAGAGATAAGACAAGACCTCGGCAGCGGCAGACAGATGAACCGTCTGCTGCAAGGCGATGTGGGAAGCGGAAAGACACTGGTGGCGCTGATGACCATGCTGATAGCCCTCGACAACGGTTATCAGGCATGTATCATGGCACCAACGGAGATACTTGCCGAGCAGCATCTTGCTACGATAAGGGAGTTTCTCGGCGACATGGACATAAGGGTGGAACTGCTGACGGGAATAGTAAAGGGCAAGAAACGTAAGGCGGTGCTTGAAGGACTGATGGACGGAAGCGTGAACATTCTTGTCGGCACACATGCCGTGATAGAAGATACGGTGCAGTTTCTGCGGCTGGGACTTGTCGTTGTGGATGAACAGCATCGCTTCGGAGTGGCTCAAAGGGCAAAGCTATGGAACAAAAGCCAGAATCCGCCCCATGTGCTCGTTATGACGGCAACGCCGATTCCGCGCACTCTCGCCATGACAATCTATGGCGACCTGGATGTCAGCGTTATAGACCAGCTGCCGCCAGGGCGTAAGCCTGTGGTGACGTTGCACAAATACAACAATCAGACAACAAGTCTTTATAGCGGCATTCGCCAGCAGATAAAAGAAGGCAGGCAGGTTTATATCGTGTTCCCGTTGATAAAGGAAAGCGAAAAACTTGACCTTCAGAATCTTGAAGAAGGCTTTGAAACGCTTAAAGAAGTCTTTCCGGAATATCGTCTCAGTAAGGTTCACGGTAAGATGAAAGCGGCAGAGAAAGAAGAAGAGATGCAAAAGTTTGTTAAAGGAGAAACGCAGATTCTTGTTGCCACCACAGTAATAGAGGTGGGCGTGAATGTGCCGAACGCATCCGTCATGGTCATTCTCAATGCCGAACGCTTCGGCTTGTCGCAACTGCATCAGCTCAGGGGCAGGGTAGGGCGAGGCGCCAGCCAGTCATATTGTATCCTTGTAAGCAAGCCCCAACTGTCTGATGAAACCCGTAAGCGCATAAATATAATGTGTGACACAAACGACGGCTTCCTCATAGCAGAAGCAGACCTGAAGCTGCGTGGTCCCGGAGACCTTGAGGGTACCCAGCAGAGTGGAATGGCCTTCGACCTGAAGATAGCAGACATAGCAAGAGACGGGCAGATAGTGCAGCTGGCAAGAGAAGAAGCACAGAAGATAATAGACGGTGACCCGAACTGCGATAAGACAGAAAACAGTATGTTGTGGCAACGCTTGGCGGCACTTAGGAAAACAAATATTAACTGGTCCGCCATATCATAAAACCATATCCTTTCACGTGTGGAAGACGCATGAATAGTGCTAATTTATAGCGTTTTACGAAATATCCGATGTGTTAAAGCCACACTAAAAACTGTTAAGCGAAGAACGAAAATCAAATTATTTTACTATCTTTGCAGCGAATTTGTAATCATCATGACGAATATACAGTTTGTATATCCATCGTAATGATTAACCTTAAACAAAGCAATGCAGTGCGAGAAGCAGGCATTCCGTATTAAATTTTTATTTATGCAATTAAGAAGGACTTTAAAGACATTAGCAATAACGGCAGTAATGGCATTGGCAACAGTACCGGCAGCAGCACAGGACTTGTTGGCACGCCAGGCTCCAGTAGACAAGAAACTTAAGGCAGTAGATACATTGGCCCTGCGCAGTATGGTACAGCGTGAGCAGGCTGCAGCACCATCAGGTCAGCTATATAAGGATTGGAATAACCGCTATGCACACCGTGCATCAGAACTTCCAGACTCATTCAACATCAACTTGCGTCATTTCTGCATGCCGACAACGAGTCGCATCATAACATCTAACTTTGGTAGCCGTTGGGGACGTATGCACAAAGGACTCGACATTAAAGTATATATCGGCGATACTATCCGTGCAGCCTTCGATGGTAAGGTGCGTATTGTAAGATATGAAGCAAATGGATATGGAAACTATGTGGTGATACGTCACCACAACGGATTGGAGACAATCTACGGACATATGTCAAAGCATCTTGTAGGGGAAAATGAAACTGTTCATGCCGGTGACCCTATAGGACTTGGAGGAAACACCGGACGAAGCACAGGTTCTCATCTTCACTTTGAAACACGTCTTTGCGGTGTAGCCTTGAACCCTGCCCTTATGTTCGACTTCAAGAACCAGGATGTGACAGGCGACTATTATTTCTTCCGCAAGGATACATATAATAAGGAGTCACTTGCTGCCAATCGTGTACGTGGCAAGGAAAGTACAGACTTGGCTTCTGCCGACAACGAGAATATCGGAAACAATGTGGAAGGTGGAAACGTTCGCTACCATAAGGTGTCAAGGGGAGAAACCTTGGCAAGCATCGCTCGTAAGAGAGGTACGACAATCGAACATATTTGCAAGCTCAACCATATAACAAAGACAATGAGGGTGAAGCCGGGACAAATCCTGAGATACTCATAAATTCGTAATCAGTAACAATCAATATATTCATAAAAAAGGCTGTAAGGATAAACTTCCTACAGCCTTTTTTATGCTTTGTCGCAATGTTCCTGACGGAAAGAACGATGCACGATATTTACTTCTTTTCGGTCTTTACGCACTTTGTGCAGTTCTTCTTGTCTGCATTCTTGCATTCTTTCTTAGACTTGTCGCATGCCTTTTTGCATGTTTTTCCAGCCTTCTCTTTGCAGCATGCGTCCTTTGCTGCCTTTTCTTTGCAGCACTTGGCGTTGGCATCAGCCTTAGCCTTGCAGCATTTGCCGTCATTCTTGCATTCCTTCTTTGTTTTGTCGCACTGTGCCTTTGCATCACATTTCTTCTGTGTTGTGGTCTGTGCATTTACTGTGTTGAGGCTCAGAGCAGCCATCATAACAACAGACAAGATAAGCTTTTTCATCTTATTGTTCCTTTCTTTTAAAGTTATAAATAAACCAATAGTTTGTATTGGGTATACTATTAATCAGAGAGAATAATGAACTTCTCCTTTGCAAAAATACATGTTTACTTAAGGCAAATGAAAATATTTAAGTTATTAAATTATAACAAGATATTAAAAAATTCTATCACCAATGGTGGAAAAAACACTCCGAAGTAGCATCTTTACCATATTTTCCACCTCTTAGACGCATTTTTATACCATATAAGATAAAGGTAAGCACTAATTTTGCCACCAGAAAAATTACTAACCCTAAATAATAATAAGAGAAAGATGAAACTGAAATTCATTGCAGCAGCCGCTTTGGCTGTTTGTTCGACGCTTTGTGTTCAGGCGCGTAAGGTTCATACCATCGGTGATTCCACGATGGCAACCTATGATGAGAGTACAACGGTAACACGTGGATGGGGACAGATGTTCCAGCAGTTCTTCAAAGGCGACGTTACGGTAAATAACCGTGCAAAGAACGGTGCCAGTAGCAAGAGCTTCTATATGGAAAGCCCTTATTGGCAGTCTGTGAAGAAACAAATTGAGCCGGGCGACTATGTCTTGATACAGTTTGCCCATAACGATGAGAAGACCAACGGTTGTGATGGCGATGAGCTGAAGGCTTATTACAAGAGTATCGGTGACGAGGCAAAGGCAAACAGCACAGACTATCGTGGTACGACAGCAAGCGGAACATACAAACAGTATCTGCGCAAGTATATAGAAGAGACTCGCGCTCTTGGTGCTACTCCGGTACTTGTGGGTGCGATATGCAGGAAATACTTTGATGGAAATACTATTCGCAGAAACGGAAGACATGACCTTGGCGATAAGTTTGACCTTCTGAAAGACGGTAAGCTGACTACTAATAATAAGGTGGCAGCCGACGACCATACCTATGATTACCCTTATCAGATGCAGCAGGTGGCACAGGAGATGGACGTGCAGTATCTTGATCTTACAACAGCTACAAAGGAGCTCTATGAGAGCTATGGCGACGCAAAGGCAAATGAACTGCTCTTTGACGGCAACGGCAGTACACATACTTCTGCAATGGGAGCAACCCTCATAGCCCGACTTGCAGCACAGCTGATGCTTAAAGCCGGTATTCTGGTGGACAATATCAATCTGACAAGTGACTTGAGCGTGAACCCTTCACAGCTTGACCTCGGACAGGCTTACAAGGGACAGTCGGTAATAAAGGAACTGCAGATAAATGGTTTTGACCTTACTCCGGCAGAAGGAACAGTGGCAGTCACAGTAAGTGGCGGCCTCTCTGTTTCTGCAGATGGCAATGACTATGGCAGCTCTGCAACACTGAGCTACAAAGAAGGAACTATGATTGGCAGTGTGAAGGTGAAATATGATTTCGTGGTTGCGGGTGATGTGAATGAGACGGTAACCGTAACATGCGGTGACAAGACGATAGAAGTTCCTGTAAACGGAAAGTGTGTGGAGCTTGCTGACGGCGTACCTACGTCAGCATACTGGAGATTGGAGAAAGATGATAACTGCACAGCCGAAGGACCAGTGAATCCAGTTGGCGAGACATACAGCGAGATGAAGTTACAGAGGTATTCAAGTCCAAACGCCAACACCACATGGCCTGAAGGAACAGGCTTTGATGCCACACGTAAAGTGCAGCGAAATATCATAGAAGGAGAAGCGTGGCCGGCAGGAGAGATAGACGAAGTGTCTACACGCTGGATAGAGTTTGCCGTAAAGCCGGCAAAGGGAACAACATTCAATGTCAATGAGATTAGCATGTATGTGTGCGGTTGCGGAGGAAACGGTATGCGTTGTAAGATTTACTATTCAAAGGAAGAAAACTTCGCAAATGCTGTGAATATAGCAGACTTCTCTGGTGCGATGAAGGCAAACAACATGATGGAGGTAAAGGCGACACCTGTGCTTGAACTCAAAGAGAATGAGACATTGCGCGTACGTATCTATCCTTGGTATAATGGTTCTGCCACGGGAAAGACCATCTGCGTCAGTGATGTGAAGATTGGTGGCGTTGCAGTGGACAGTTCTACTGGCGTAAACACTCTGGAGAACAACAAGAAGACTACTGCCACCTATTATAATATATACGGCATGCGCCAAGACGGTATGCAGAAAGGACTGAATATCGTGGTGGAGAACGGAACAGCCAAGAAGATAATAAAATAAATAACAGATAATGAAAAATACAAGAATCCTAACAGTCATAGCTTCTGTACTTATCGCATGGATGGGACTGGGCTATGCAATGGCAGAAGAAGCCATCAGCGCTAAGGATGCCACTATCAAGTGGGCTTTTGACAAAAGCGCGGATAATCCTTCGGCAGCAGATGTATCAGAACCAGCTGCAATATCAACAACAAGCTTCTCGCTTGGCAGTAAATTGTATTTCAACGGAAAGCAGGGAGACCTGTCAAAGCTTAACCCTACCGAGAAGATTAGCAATGCAAGGGATGAGGCTTCGTATGTAGCTTTCTCTATTGTTGCGAAGAAAGGAATAAACTTCACTCCAAAGAAGCTTACATTCAACTCTCAGAAGTGCGGTACAAGTGGAGGAGTGCTTGATGTAGTGGCAAAGTATGGCGACAATACAGTGGAGCTGCTCAAGGGCTTTAATCCGGAGCGTAATTCAGTATCTTCGTCGGATATAGATCTTACAGCGTTGCAAACCATCAGCGGAAAGGTGGAACTGTATTTCTATGTCTATAATCTTGCAAACAACAAGCAGCTGGCTCTCGGCAATATCGTTGTGACAGGTGATTTGGACGGTACACCAGTAAGCGTTCCTGTCTATACTCTCAGCGTGAAGTCTGCAGATGAAACAGCCGGCACACTTAGCGTTAACCCGGCAGGAGACAAGTTTGACGAAGGTACACGCATCACTGTAAGTACAACCGAAAACTTCGGCTATCATTTCCAGGCATGGGTTGACGACAACAACACTGTCGTCTCTACAGAGAACCCTTATTCTTTCGATCTGAATGCCAACACATCCCTTACTGCTACATATATAAAGAATGAAGTGTATGCCTTGAACGTGAAACTCGAAGGAGGTGCCAATGCAAACCTCGTACAGTTCTCACCAGAAGGTAACGTGGTAAACGGTGTACACTACTATGAATCAGGAACAGACGTGAAGCTTACAGCCTTGAACAACCGCATTCTGACGTTCACAAGCTGGGAGGACAACTCTACTTCGCTTGAGCGTGAAGTGAAGATGGACGGAGAGAAGAGCCTGACAGCTAACTTCTCCAGTACAGACTATATCGTAGGTTGGGACCTCTATAACGACACTCCGTCACAGGAGCGTGCTGCAGACTATAAGGCTGAGAGCGACAATGCAGGACTGTTGTCTTTGCGCAATGCCGCTGGCAACACGTCAGGCTGGCTTGCCTGTGGTTCCCAGAAGGGAGGTCAGAACGGTAAATATGCTGCTCGCTGCTGGAAGAAGCTTACTGATAAGTATTATTTCGAAATCTCCTTCTCTACCATAGGCTATTCCGCAGTGAAGCTCTCTGCTGCTGTTGGTGACGACTTCAATGCTCATAGCATCGTAAACGCAGAATATTCTGTTGACGGTACAACATATACAAAGTTCGGCACTTATAATCTTCCTGCCCGTGGATGGGATTCTCAGGAGTTTGAACTTCCTGCCGAAGCTGCCGGACAGCAGTCGGTACGTGTTCGCTTCCTGCCAGACTATGACTCTCCGCTCATCGGTTCTGCTGGTGATTATGACGGACTTGCCGTGGCGGAAATCTTTGTGCTTGCAGACAAGGAAATTGTAAATGATAATGAAGCACCGAAACTCCTGTCTTCTATTCCTGCAGACAAGTCTACGGGAGCAACGGCAAATGGTTCCGTTATCCTGACATTCGATGAGAAAGTAGTAGCGGCAGAGAACAGCACAGCCACTCTCGGTGCGGAGCCCCTTAAGCCTACAGTAAGCGGCAAGACCGTAGTCTATCAGTACAGCGGACTGAAGTATTCTACATCTTATACATTCAAGCTTCCGGCAGGAATGATTCTCGACCGCAGCGGCAACGCTTTTGAGGGTACAGAGTTCAGCTTCACTACTATGGACCGCAAGCAGCCGGAGACAAAGGTTTATGATGCTGTCGTGGCGCAAGACGGTACAGGCGACTACACTACAGTGCAGGCTGCCATAGATGCGGCACCGGCAAATCGTGTGAAGGCGTGGCTGATATTTATCAAAGAGGGTACATATAAAGAACATGTTGACCTACCTTCCCAAAAGCCTTATCTGTATTTCATCGGACAGGGACGCGACAAGGTGTTCATCAGTGACGACAAGCTCTGCGGCGGAAGCAATGCGCTGTCCGTTGACAAGGGAGCAACCTTTGTGGCTCATGCAGCGAATCTGTATTTTGAAGGACTTAGTTTCGTAAACTCATACGGAGTGGAGAAGAACGACGGCCCGCAGGCTCTTGCCCTTAACACAGAGAACGACCGTATCGTGTTCAATAAGGTTGGTATGTACAGCTATCAGGACACATGGATTACAACAAGCAAGTCTAACTATCGCCACTACGTGAAGGATTCCTTCATAGAGGGTGCTGTAGACTTCATCTATAACAGCGGTAACGTATATTTCGACAACGACACACTGAACATCGTGCGTAAGAGTGGAGGCTATATCGTGGCTCCTTCTCATCAGAAGGATGTGGAATGGGGTTATGTCTTCATGAACAATGTCATCACTGCCCCTGGCGTTCCGTCGGAGACAGACGTATGGTTCGGCAGGCCATGGCACAACTTCCCGAAGACTGTGTTTATCAATACCAAGGCGGAGGTTACTATTCCGGCAAAGGGATGGTATGACACGATGGGCGGACTGCCTGTTCTGTGGGCGGACTACAACACCGTTGACGGCGACGGCAACCCTGTAGACCTCTCTCATCGTCAGGATACATACTGGTATAAGGATGCAAACGGCAACCGTGTGGAAGGTAAGGCTAAGAACTATCTGACCGATGAAGAGGCTGCACAGTATACAGTAAAGAATGTTCTCTCGGGTGACGACAACTGGCAACCGGAACTTCTTACTGAAGCTTGCGAGGTGCCGAAACCTGTTCTGTCAGACGGTATGATAAAGTGGAATGCCGTACCGTATGCCATCTGTTACGTAATTACGAAGAACGGAAAGGTTGAGGGCTTCACTACAGCCACATCTTGTGAGTATGCGGCAGGCAACACCTATTCAATACAGGCTGCCAATGAGTTCGGCGGACTGAGTGAAGCAGCAAAGGTTGACACTGCAACAGGAGTGGAGAACATAGAAAAAGCGGATGGCTTTGTTCCTAATGCAGTATATTCTCTTGACGGTACACGTCAGACTAAGGCGGCAAGAGGAATAAACATCTTGACAGACGGTAAAACGGTAAAAAAGGTTGTTTTAAAAGATAAGTAAAGTTGGTAGAGTTTTGCGCAGCAAAACATTGTAGTATTTTAGTCCGGGAATGCCATGCGATATAGCGTTCCCGGACTCCTTGTTTTTACCACCTTGCTACCCATGCTCGTTTTATTCATTTTTAGAAAGTCGGTAACTTTTATTTTTCTTAAATTAATGGAGCATCTTTGAGATCGTTTAACTGTAATACTTGCAGTAGAAGTAGAATAAAATGCAAAAACATATCATATATGATTTTACACATAGGAAAAGGTGACAGTATTGCCATAAATTCCGTGAAGTTTTATCAGAGAAATGATAGAATTATATTAACGTCATACGGGAAAGTGGTAATATTGCCTGCAACCTCGTGCCACTATACAAGAGATTATAAGGATTTAGCAATCTTGTTGAAGTATATTGGATGATTTATTTTTCTTTGGTGACGCAATGACGAAGTCTGGAAAAAAGAAAAGTCCATACCTGGGAATTAACCTGAGATATGGACTTTCTTGATTACAGAGATTTGTTATTTACGGATAACCACCTTTTTATTATTGATTATGTAAGAACCGGCGTGGAGGGCAGGCATCTTCTTCAGATTGCTGCCAATGAGCTTGCCGTCAATTGAGAATATCGTGTAGTTGTTGCTCTTAAGCTCTGCTACATTCTCAATGTCGGATGTGTTGTCTACATATACTATTTTGGATGCGTTAGACTCTCCGAGATTGTATACAACAGAAACCTGGTAGCCATGACGTTCTTCACTGATGTTCTTGTCGGTGAAGTTGGCAGACTTGACGGTTTCTTCGTTTATCTTCTTGCCGTTACGGAATATGTTGAATCCGTCGATAGAAAGGGCATATAGTACTGGCACGTAACTAATATCATCTACCATAATGCCGTCTTTGAGCTTTCCTGTATAGTGGATTGCAAAGTATCTGGCATCTGTAGGCATGGTAACCTTTATTTGTTGCCAATCGCCAGGAGCTTCGTCTGTTGTGAGAACCTTGAAGGCTGATGGTTCCTGTGTTGTGGTGGAGTACATGATTTCGTATGTCTCACCTGAGATGTTCTTGTCAATTTTCTTCAGATAGAATGACATTTCTGTACCGCCCTTTATTGCAGGAGAGATGAGATAGTCGTCGTTGTACGGCTGTGCACCGTCCATGCTGATATTCGCATACCATGCTATGAGGCATTTGTTTCCGCTGTAAGGCATGAGGTTAGGGCTTGATTCTGCGTCAAGACCGAGGTCTTTTGGACACCATATCTGGAATGCCTTGTCCTCGTTTTCGTAGTCGAAGTATGGGAGCTGGCTGAATTTACCGCTGCCGAGTTTGTCTCCGTCGTAGGTAATCCAGTCGCCGAAGTCTGATATTGCAAACGATTCGTAGTCTTCCATTCCATCCACAGTAGCCTCGTCTACAGTAGGCAGGACAGGTGCAGTCCATGTGAGATTTGCATCGTTACCATCTTTTGTGGCATTCAAATCAGAAATGCAAGGATAGGTTGAGGCTTTCACATCGGTGTATATGGTGGCAGATGTGTTGTTGCCTGCGTCTTCGTCCTTGTCGTATACAATCTCTGCCTTGAACTCAACAGCCTTTCCTGCTGTTGAAGCATTAACGTTGGCGGTGAGTTCCTCCGTTTTGGTTTCGCCTGGTGTTATCTCATCGCCGTTGATGGTACTGATGACCTCATCATTTTGCTTCAGTACTATGGTATAATCTTTTGCATTCTTATTACCTCTGTTTGAGTATGTTAAAGAGAATGTACAGTTGTCGTTGATGTTGGCATTCTCTGGACCAGAGAATGTTGCCACGGCGAGGTCGTTGTCTTTCTGCTCGTCAAAGTGGATATTGTCAACATAGTAGTACATCCAGTCGTTGTCGGTATATCCCCTCAGTGCAACCTGTATGTATTTACAGTTCTTGTATTTCTCGAGTGATACGCGATGTTCAATCCATCCGAACTTCTCGTTTGCTGCCGTAAAAGTGGCGATAGGCTCGTCGAAGTCGCCTCCGTCGGGAGCTACCTCAATCATAAGCTTTGTCTGTTTGTTGTCTGATGCGATGGAGTTTTCCTCCCAATGGAACATATAGAAGCTGAATGTCGGATTGGTGGTTCCGTCCATTGATACAACCGGAGTGATTAGTCTGCTGTCTACATAATAGTCACCCCACTGATTCTTGAACTTTACAAATCCGTTGTCGTTGTCTTGAGGTGAACCACCACCATCGTCAGAGCGTAATGTCTCCCAGCCCAGAGAACCCTGCACGTTCTTGTACGACCATGGGTTAAGTTCGAGTCTGCCGTTCGGGAAGGATTCCGCAACAGGGAAAGTGTATGGCTTACCGACGCCGATGAACTGTGTGACACCCTTGCTTCTTCCTGCTTGGTTGTCTGCTGTCACTGCATAATAGTATACTTCCTGCATATCCTGTACCTCTTCTTCAATACTGGTGTCGGTATAGGTCAAATCCTTGATGCTGTTGGCAATCGGTGAGAAGTTCTTTTTGTCAAGACTGCGCCATACGGTGTATGAGATGTCGTTGATGTTAAAGTATCCGCCGTTTTCACCCTTTTCTGGAGCTTCCCATGTGAGCTTAACGTGCATATTGCCGTCGATAGTTCTGAGCTTGAGATTCTTCACAGGCTCAGGAATGTCGAATCCAGCCCATATAGTTCTGGTGGCATCGATACCCATTTTGCCGTTGTATTCTGCTACGACCTTGTATGTGTTGTTGCCGTTTACAGCCTTGTCGTCCTTGTATGTTAATGCCTGTCCTGCTGTAGCGGTGAGTGTTTTTATCTCGGTGTCTTTGGTTTTTGTGTTTTCCTCGTCACCGTCCTCGCTTTCCTGTTTTTCCACAGTGTAGATGTGGATGTTCATGTTTCCGTTGATGGTTTTGCCGTTGAGTAGTTTCTCAGGGGCCTTGAACTGTAACGTTGCAGCGTTGGCACCATTTGGGTCTGCCGTTACAGTGTATTCGCTTACGGCCTCAGGTACGTCAGATTCTATACCCTGTTCGACGTTGATGTTGAATAGGTTGAAGTATGAACTGCTTGCATCGCTGTAGTTGTAGAATCCGATGTAGTAGTTGCCATCCTCTGGAACTGTGAATGTGGCTTCATGTGTCGTTTGCCATGATTCATAGACTCCATTAAGATCTATGATTTCAGTCTGCTCGTCAGGGTTGGCAGTTTTGCCAATGGTTACCTTTAGATTCGAGGTAGCGCCCATGTTTATGTCGAACTTGAGCTTGTACATGTGTTTCCCGTCAAGGTGTATAGCCGGGGTGAAGAGCCAGTCATTGCCTTTGTTCACGTTGTCAGAGCAATATTGCATGAGTTTCTCGTCTTCTTTCCAAAACCATGTTGCTTGGTTGTCATGTCCGTCGTTATCTACATCTACGAAAGTGAAAAGCTGTTTGCATGCGTCACCGTCGCTGAAGTCTTCCGAGTAAGGCAGTTCGTATGCGCCTATTGAGAGCACACTGTTCGATGTGGTGCTTCCGCCTTCAGTACCATTGCTATATGCTGTTATTTTGTAGCTGTATTTTCCAGTTGCGTTTGGAAGAGTCTCCTTAAAGGTCTTCTCCTTAGTATTTTCTGCAACAACAGTAGAAGAGTTTCCCATGAGTCTAGTAATGTTGTAGCTCACTTCGTCAGGGTTGATGTATCCGTCGTTCACTCCAGTCGTTGGTGCTTCCCATGTTATGGTTGCAATCTTGTCGTTGATAGTAAGGTTTACGTTCGATGGTGATGTCGCCACGTCCTTGCCGATGAATACCGTAGTTGTGGTTTTGCTGCTCTGTCCTGCCGCATTTGATGCGTTTGCGAAGAGTGTGTATAGCTTGTTGGCATCGAATGATACGTTGTCTTTCTTAAATGTAGCGCCTGGAGCAACAGTCTGTTCAGCCAGAGTCTCATCGCCAGAGCAAATCTTCACCGTCACCTGATCTGTGAGGTCTGTACCGTCGGCTGCTTTTGTAGGAGCTACGCATTGAATACTTCCAATGGTGCCGCCGTTTATATTAGGTGTGAATGAAAGTTCGGTTACAGGCATAGGAGCCTTATCAGCAATTTCTGTCTTCTTTACATAAAGTCCGATGAACTCTTCGTGTTCTGGCATATCGCAAACCTTGTATGCTGTAGCGGTGGTGGTGCTTACCTGATAGAGTGCCGATCTGTTGTCGTCCATATATCCCCAATATAGTAGCCCTGTGTTAGGATCGAATGTCATGGACTGGGAATACTTCGGTTTCTGCTTTGTGTCACCGATGAGTGTTGACGAACCGGTTGTTTTGTCTATCTTGTAGAGCATACCAAAGTCGGAAATGCCATAGAGTACACCGTTAGGAGAAGCAGCCAACGTAAGGTATGAACGTTCCAGGTCTGCCACCTTTTCAAAATTGCCATCTTCTTCATTCATGGTGCTTAGAATATACGGTCCGCCGTAGTCTTCGCTCGTCACGGCATATATCTTCTTCGTTTGTTCGTCGTATGTTACAGCCGATGAATTAACAAAGTTCTTCCATTCTGCGGATGGCTCCATGATTTTTTCTACTTCCCAAGTTTCGGGGTTATATATGCTGCATGCCATATACATCACCCATCCCCAGGCCTCTTCCATATAGAAAGTGTAGTACTTCCCGTTTGCATATACGGCTGCTTTTGATTTGAATCCTGCATCGGTTTTCACTGTGTTGACGGTTGTGGATGGCGTTGCTGTGAAGCTGTAGATTCCGTACTGACTTTCGTCTGTCATAGCCTCAGAGAAGACGAGGTTGCCATAGAGGTTGCTATTGTCGCCGACAGATTTGATGAAAGCTGGCTTGTTGTCGTTTGGAACTTTAAATTTCCTTTCTCCGTAGAATGGGGAGATAATAGGTTTCTTTACTGTTGTGATTTGTTTTCCGTTTGTTCTGTCCTCATTTGGCTTGGGATATTTACTAACCTGTCCTTGACCAAATATTGTGCAAGATAACAAAAGGAACGCTGAAACTAATAGTGTTTTCATACGCTGCGTTATTTTATTAATAAAAGTGTATTTGCGTACAAAAGTAACAAAAAAAACAATAAAAATGGAAAAGCATCATTTTTTTTCTGTAAATAAGTATAGTCCTGATATTTGTTGTGGGCTTGAGAATCAGTGGAATGGTGATTTTCAACAGAGTTATAAGAACCTGTTGCTTGTCAAATTTCTTTTTTTTGATTCTTTATGGCTAATGCTGATGTTAGGATGAAAATGATGTAAGAAAAGTGATATTCCTGTTTCATTCTCTTCTTTTGTATAAACTTAGCCTTCGTTTTATATAACTGATGGATATAAATTTGACAATAAAACGTCTTGTCAGATTAGGTGGTTTATAAAATAATCTGTAGTTTTGCATATGGAAAAATGTATGTAGATAGAAATAATATAGCAATGAAATTCCTTATAACCATAATGTCGTTTCTGCTCGTTGCCATCTGTAGCGTTGCAACACCGCGCTGCCGTATACAAAAGTATGACGAGAGCGACGGACTGACGCAGTGGCATGTGACTCAGATGATCCAAGACAGGCTGGGGATGATGTGGTTCTCTACCTGGAATGGTCTGTGCCGATATGACGGCTATGAGTTTCAAGGGTTTAAGGGACATGTCGGCGACGGTAATGAAATAGCAACCGACCGCATCCGAACGGTGTGGCTGAATGATGATGGAAATGTCGGCTGCCGGGTTGATGACGACCTGTATCTTTTCAATTTGCATACCTATATGTTTGAGACGAGACCCGGACTGAAGTCAAACCGCAATAATGCAAAGTCTGTAAAGTCAGACCGCCCATATAGATATAAAGACAAAGACGGTGTGCTGTGGACCGTCTATTATGACGGCAAGCTGACATACAGTACGGACGGGACAACGGAAAATCCTTATGAAGGCAGTGTGAAGATGGAGTCTGCAAGATTCTGTCTTCCCGACAGGCAAGGCAACCTGTGGGTGGCAGGTGTAAGTGGAATATACAAGATTTGTTTCCAGCATCGATATGGCAATGTGGAGCGTTTCGGGCAATCAACGGAAGTAAAGGCTTTCTTCGTGGATAGTCATAACCGCTATTGGGTGGCGACAAAGGAAGACAATGCCGTAAGGATCTTCGACAGCAGAAACAATCTTGTCGGTTATCTTTCCACAGCAGGCAGGATAACAAAGCAATACTCAAGATTCTCCGCACCGATATATTGTATAACGCAGACCAAAGACGGCACGATATGGATGGGCAGTAAGCCGGGAGGTCTGTACAGGTTGAAGAGCATGTCGGATGGAAATCAATATAAAGTGGACAGAATAGCCGGTCTGAGCAATAGTAATGTCTATGATATAGCGGAAGACAGGTGGGGACGTTTGTGGATAGCAACATTAGGTGGAGGCATCTGCTGCGTGGACAACCCTTCGGTAGACAGATCACGAATATTAAGGCCTTCGGCTTATCTGAAGAGTTATCCTAAACGACTCGCTCAGAAGGTGAGGATGATTTATATTACGAAAGACAATGTGCTACTTGCTGCGACAACAGACGGACTGCTCATAAGTAGACTAAAAAATGGGGAAGATACAAAGGATATGGTCTTCCGATGCCATACAAGAGAGGCTGGACGGAAAGATGCGTTGAGCTGCAGTGCGACGATGAATATCGTAGAAGACAGTAAGGGCAGACTGTTCATAAGTACTGAGAGTGGGGGCATTAACATGATTGCGTCCAAGGATATTACCGGAGAAAGACTGTCGTTCAAGCATTTCGGTAAGGCAGACGGACTGCCGACAGACGTGTTGCTGTCTGTAACAAGATGTGGGAAAAAGCTTCTTCTGGTAGGGAACAACAGTATAATGATGCTTGACCCGGACAATGGCAGTTCCACTTCCTTTGGCAAGAACTATTTCCTTACGGATAGCAGATTCTCAGATGCTGTACCGATGCGGAGGCCTGATGGCAACTGGTTGTTCGGACTGCAAGACGGAATGTTGGATATCAACATGCGTGGATTGAGGAAAAGCACATTTGTGCCCAATATAGCTTTGACGGATGTGTGCATACAGGGAGTGCGGAAAGAGAATGCCATCAATGCTCTTGATACCTTGGTGTTGTCGAAGGATGAACGAAGTCTTACGCTGACCTTTGCCGCTCTCGACTATTCCTCCGATGCAGATATCAGATATATGTTCGCCTTGGTGAGAGACGGGGATGACAATGATGTGAAATGGAATAATGTAGGGCATGACCATTCTGTAACCCTGCTTGATCTCGATCCGGGTACTTACACTCTTATGATAAAGTCAACCAATGCTGAAGGAATGTGGATGGATAATGTGAGACGGCTGACAGTCATTGTCACTCCAAAGTTCATGGAAACCACGTTGGCGCATCTTCTTCTGACATTGTTGCTTGCATCTGTTCTTGGGGCTATGGTCTATACCTATATATATATTAAGAGAATCCGCCGACAACAAAGAGAAGTGCTGGAGGCATATCTCGCATTGCTCAATACAGGTGATGTAGAGAAGAAGACTGCATCGCAGCCGGAAGTACAGACAAGGCTTTCGGAAGAAGATGATGCTCTAATGCGACGGGTGTCAGCTTTTGTGGAGAAGAACCTAAGTGATGCAGACATTGGGGTAGGGGACATTGCTGCCGCCGCCGCAGTAAGCCGTTCCGTATTGCAGCGAAAGATGAAACAGATAATGGGAATAACTCCTCTTGACTTTCTGAAAGAGGCGAGAATGAAGCATGCCTGTTATCTGTTGGAGTCTACATCGATGCCGGTAAGTGAGGTGGCATACGCCTGTGGCTATTCCGACCCGAAGTATTTCAGCCGTAGTTTCAAAGCCTCTACAGGAAAGAGCCCTTCCGAATGGAGGGAACCAAAACTTCTCTAAAAATGTATTATTTGTACATTATTTTTGGTGAGTGCCTGCATTAATCCTATATTTGCAAATACTTAGCTGCACTCGGCAAATTGAGAATAAATTCTCTTTGCGCTCGCTTGCAGAGTGTTTGCATTAACTGATAACATAAACACGGAAGGGTATAAATATGAAAAAGATTCTGGTAATATCACTGAGTGCGGCAGTCTTGATGTCTGGCTGTGGCACAGGAAATGACAATACAGCAGCTGGAGGCTTCATGGGAGCACAGCTCGGCAGTATCCTTGGATCTGCAATAGGTGGAATAAGTGGAGGTCCGAGAGGTGGCGATATCGGCACCATTGTTGGTATGGCAGGCGGAGCAATGGTAGGAGCCGTTGTCGGCAATGCTGCAGACAAGGCAGACCAGAGCAGATATGAAGAATACAAGAGCCAACGCCGTAGTCAGAGGTCTTATGACAACACCTCAGACTATTCGGACTACAGAACCGATGAGAACAATGACGCCAAGGAGAGTGGATTCGATCCGGCAAACGGCGGAGATGACATTATTGATTTTGGAGATAATACAGCTCCAATGCCAAGCGACAACGGTGGAACTATGAACCTCGGCGAAAGCAGTTCCATGCATATAGACGGTCTGGAGAGGAACACACCGCTGATAGAGTTGCGTAATGTGCGTTTTGTTAACGAAGCAGGCAATCTGACTTTACGAAGAGGAGAAATAGCCAAGATTGTGGTTGAGGTATACAATCGTACATCCGGTTTTATATATGGCGTGCAACCGCAGGTTGTAGAAACGACAGGAAACAAGCATGTCTTCGTGTCAAGTCCTATTCTTGTAGAAAAGATAGCTCCGGGTAGAGGAATAAGATATACCGCAATGGTCAAGGCAGACCGGAGAATAAAGGACGGAGAAATAAGTTTTGCCGTTTCAGCAAAAGAAAATGCAAACCAGAATAGTTCGGAAACGAAGACAATAACCGTCCGGACTATAAAATAAATCCGTTGCAGCGAAATGGAGTCGCTTGTATCTCCTTTGGCAGGAATAGAGATATAAAAAGTGGGTATTTGCATAGTCGATATTGCAAATACTCACTTTTGTCTTGCGGTTTTAACAAAATGAAAGTATCAAATTAAAATTTTCCTTTAAAAACTTGGATGGTATTCTTAAATTGCCTACATTTGCCACGTCTTAATAAGCAAATTGATATAACACATAAAGTATAACCTTTTAAAGAATACATTACTATGGAAGTGGAGAAAATTATGCAACAGCTGGAGCAGAAGCATCCCGGCGAGTTGGAGTACCTACAGGCAGTAAAAGAAGTTTTAATCTCCATTCAGGACGTTTACAATCAGCATCCTGAGTTTGAAAAAGCAAAAATCATCGAGCGTATCGTGGAGCCGGAGCGTATCATTACATTCCGTGTGCCATGGGTTGACGACAATGGCGAAGTTCATGTGAACCTTGGTTATCGCGTACAGTTCAACAGCGCTATCGGTCCGTATAAGGGTGGTATCCGTTTCCATCCGTCAGTAAACCTTTCAATCTTGAAGTTCTTGGGCTTTGAGCAGACATTCAAGAATGCTCTTACAACATTGCCAATGGGCGGTGGTAAGGGTGGTTCCGACTTCTCTATCCGCGGTCGCAGCGATGCGGAAGTTATGCGTTTCTGCCAGGCTTTCATGACAGA
>OQWM01000351.1_pt1 | contig 28346 bp, 20 predicted proteins | sample 1691531 | NCBI WGS metagenome assembly OQWM01 (sample SAMN03418257, study PRJEB22391) | human gut metagenome | biome: human-gut; feature: organic feature; material: feces | host: Homo sapiens | place: Tanzania | collected 2013-01
CATGCAGGATGCCATCTCCGCTCCGGCGGTGGGCGGCATCGTGCGCCTGACGAGGTTTATTCTCAGGGGGACATTCCTGGTAGAGCTGGTGGGCGCCCTGGCGCTGCTGCCGGCCTTTTGCCGGGACTACGGCCTGCGGGGGGTGTGGATGGCGGTCTTTCACTCTGTTTCCGCCTTCTGCAACGCGGGTTTTGACATTCTCGGCCGCGCCGGGACGCTGTACCCCTCCCTGACGGCGTATGCCGCCGATCCACTGGTGAATATCGTCATCATACTGCTGATCGTCGTGGGCGGCATCGGCTTTCTGACATGGGACGATGTTTGCACCCATGGCCTGCACCTGCGGCGCTACCGTATGCAGAGCAAGGTCATTTTGAGCGTATCGGCAGTTTTGATTGTGCTTCCGGCGCTGCTGTTTTTCCTGACGGACTTTGCGGACCTTCCCACAGGGCAGCGCATTTTGGCGTCGCTCTTTCAGGCGGTCACGCCCCGAACGGCGGGCTACAATACGGTGGATCTGACGGAAATGAGCGACACCTCCCGGGCGGTTACGATCCTGCTGATGCTGACCGGCGGCGCCCCCGGCTCCACCGCAGGCGGCATGAAGGTGACAACGCTGGCTGTGCTGGCCGCCAATGCCGCCGCCGTATTTCACCGCCGGGAGGAGCCGCAGCTTTTCGGGCGCCGGCTGGAGGATTCCGCCGTCAAAAACGCCGCCGCCATCCTGCTGCTGTATCTGGGACTGACCTTCGCGGGTGCAGCGGTCATCAGCGCTGCGGAGGGCCTGCCGCTGGGCGTCTGCCTCTATGAAACGGCTTCCGCTGCCGGAACGGTAGGGCTGACACTGGGGCTGACGCCGCAGTTGGGTACGCTGTCGCAGGGCATTCTCATTCTGCTGATGTTCTTCGGGCGCGTCGGGGGACTTACCCTGATCTACGCCGCATTCTCCGGACATGATCTCACCTGTACCCGGTGTCCAAAAGAAAAAATCACCGTAGGCTGAAAGGAGCGCACGATGAAAACAGTATTATTGATCGGACTTGGCCGCTTCGGGCGGCACCTCGCCATGCAGCTCAACGAGCTGGGGCATCAGGTCATGGCGGTAGACAGAGACGAGGAGCGCGTCAACGAGTGTATGCCCTTCGTCACCAACGCGCAGATCGGCGACAGTACCCGTGTAGATTTTCTGCGCTCGCTGGGCGTCAGCAACTACGATGTCTGCTACGTCACCATCAGCGGAGATTTCCAGAACTCGCTGGAAACGACGTCTCTGCTCAAGGAGCTGGGGGCGAAGTATGTGGTGTCCCGCGCGGAGCGTGACGTGCAGGCGAAGTTCCTGCTGCGCAACGGCGCGGACGCGGTGACATACCCGGAAAAGCAGCTGGCGAAGTGGGCGGCCATCCGCTACACCGCCAACCACATCTTCGGCTACATCGAGCTGGACGAGAAGCACGCCATCATTGAGGTCGCTGTACCGGAAAGCTGGCGGGGGCACAGCATCGGTGAGCTGGACATTCGCAAAAAGTCCGGTGTCAATATCCTCGGCGTGAAGCGGGACGGCAAAACTGACGTGACCATCTCGCCGGAAACGGTGCTGGACGGCAGTCTGACGCTACTGGTGCTGGGTGAGTATACGGTGCTGAAAAAGTGCTTCCGGCTGTAAGGCTGCATCTGTCATGATTGTGGTCGCCTCAAAATGTGATCATGGCGGCGGCCATGATCTCCAGTTTGAGACCGAGGACTACGCCGCCACAGAGAACATCATGCTGGCAATCACAGCGTCCGGATATGCCGGCGTATGGATGGACGGCATGATGAAGTTTGAGGGCAATGCCGAAAGGGTACGGCAGCTCCTGCATATCCCCGAGGACGAACGCCCGCGCACCATTATCCCCTTCGGCAAGCCGATGGAAATAGTCACGCAGAAGCCCAAGAAGCCCTTTGAAGATCGTGTACATATCCTTTGAGGGAGCTTTTCATGACGCTATATAACGCAGTCCCTCATGAGGAATACTCTCATGAGGGACTGCGCTTATTGCAATAGGATTCTGGACTCTATGCACGGGTGGCATTCATCTGTTATTCTGTGGCTATCGGTGCTTAAAACGGCACACCGCTGCCGCAGCCAATAGCATTCCAAACGCTGCTGCCAGCATCGCCATATTATCAACTGTTTTGAACAGATGTGTCTTGAATATAGTACAGGAAAGGCACCATCATAAGGTCTCGCATAGTGGCGCATAAAAGGAATTCGCCCCTCAAACGCCTGCGATATTGGGCAATATCTGCTTCCGATACAGGCGACGCCAACAGAATGTCAATACAGTGAGCAGCAGGATCCACGAAGCGGGATAAGATGCATAGACAAAACTGACAGGTACGGTACTTGTGTCGATCGCGGCAACCCATATAAGGCGCAATGCGCAGGTGCACAGCAGATTGATGACTACAGGAGCCACAGGACTGCCGCAGCCCCGGATCGCGCCGGTAAGTACATCGGCGATACCGAAAATGAAATAAAGTGTCGCCACCATATACAGATGCACTCCACCGGCGGCAATGACGGCGGGGTCTTCGTTGTAGATCCGCAGAAGCGGCTTATTGAGCAGTAGGGTAAGTGCGCTCAGCACCGCACCGGTCACGACCGTACACAGAATACATTTCTTCAAGATGTCCCGGATGCGGTCGTATTTTCCTGCACCGATATTCTGACTCATAAAGGTCTGCGCCGCCTGGTGGAACGAATTCATGGCGACATAGATGAAGCCCTCGATGCTGCCCGCGGCGCTGCAGCCTGCAATAACGACGCTGCCATAGGCATTGATAGCGCTTTGTATGGCCACATTGGAAAGGCTGAACAGGCAGCTTTGTATACCGGCAGGTATCCCGATTTTGGACATCCGTATCAGGCTGCGCCGGTCGATCCGCAGCTGTCGCCAGGAGAAATGAAGTTCATCATCAGTGCGCATGAGGCAGATCAGGATCAGCACGGCACTGAGAGACTCACTGATCACTGTGGCCAGCGCTACACCGGCCACGTCCATCCGGCATGCTATGACAAAGAACAGATTCAACGCTACATTTACCACTCCGCTGATAGTCAGGAAAATCAAGGGGCGACGGGTGTCACCGCGTGCCCGAAGGGCGGCGGCTCCGTAGTTATAGAGCATAATAGCGGGAGTGCCCGCAAAGTAGATATATAAATATGTCAAGGCAAGGTCGAAAATGTCCTCTGGTGTGGAGACGGCTCGCAGGATCCACTCTGCCGCCACACAGCCGATGCCGCCCAGCACGACGCCGCCGATCAGCGCCACGGCTACCGCCGTGTGTACGGCTGCGGATATCTCGTCTGATCGATCACCTGCGCTCAGATACCGGGCAATGAGCACATTAACGCCCACCGAAATGCCGAACAGCAGGTTGACCACGAGATTTACGATGGCGGTGGTGCTGCCCACTGCCGCAAGGCTTGCGTAGCTTGCATAACGTCCCACGACCACGACGTCCGCAGCGTTGAAAAGAAGCTGCAAGATATTGGTGGCCATGAGCGGCAGGCTGAAAAGCAGAAGGTTTTTCAGCAGCGGCCCTGTGACCATATCGATCGAATTGCCGGAAAACGGCTTGCTCTGTTTCATAATGACTTCTCCGCAAATTCCATGTTGTGCTTGGGTATTACGAAAATTATAGCGGGGATGAGCGGGGAATGTTTTGCATGCTCTCACATGATTTTTGCCTTCATTTGGCATGTGCCCACGGGCAAAGTGGACACATAGGCCGCGAACAGAGCACCCCCTATGGCGGTACGCCATAGGGGGTGCTCTGTTATCTAGATAAGATTGGTTCCGTGCCGCTGCCGGTTTTATGTGCGGGACCTGCGTACGGAAGCCGGAGGGATCTGAAGCTGGCTGCGATATTTGGCAACGGTGCGCCGTGAGATTTCAATATGGTCGTTCGCCAGAGCAGCGACCAGGTCCTCGTCAGACATGGGGTGAGCGGGATCCTCAGACTGGATCATGATCCGCAGTCGTTGCTTGATCGCCACGGAGGAAAGGGCTCCTTCTTCCCCGTATGTGACGGACGAAGAAAACAGTCCTCTCAATGGCATGACCTTTCCGTTAAATTGAATGTACTTATCCTGCACGGCTCGGCTGACGGTGGACGGATTGATCTCCAGCGCCTCGGCGGCGCTTTGTATCGTCATAGTCCGCAACTCTCCGCCGCAGAAGAATGCGTGCTGATAATCGGCGATATAGCGCAGCAGTCGTCTCAGCGTTTGTCCGCGGCTTTGGATCCCTTGTATCATATCATTGGCCTGCCGCAGCTTTTGCCGCAGATAATCGCGCAGCTCGGCGTTGTCTGCGCTGTCAAGCAGCATGCGATAATGCTCGTCCACTGAAATACGGGGCAGCGCCCGCTTGTTCAGGTCTATGGTAACGCTGTCATTTTGGCTGTAAATAAATGCGTCGGGGACGACGAAGCTGCTGCTTTCGTGGGAACCGAAGCCCTGCGCGGGGATGGGGTTCAACTGTGAAATAGCCGCGACGGCGGATAGGATCGTTTTCCGATCCGTGTGGAATCGCTTTGCCAGCTCGCTATACTGCTTTTTCGCGATCTGCTCCAGGCCGTCGCGCGCCAGCCCCAATGTCAAAGAACTGAAATGCTCACCCTGTGACAGCTGAAGGATCAGGCATTCGGACAGAGAGCGTGCGCCGACACCGGGGGGATCCAGCATCTGTATGGCAAAGAGAGCCTGTTCCAATGAGAATAACGAGAGGCCTGTTTCGTCAGCCAGCGCTTCCAGCGGACAGTCCAGGTATCCCCGGCTATCCAGACAGTCAATGAGAAAACGGCAGACGGGTTCAAGCTGTTCGTCGATCAACGCCGTCTGCCCAAGCTGCGCCAGAAGATGGTCGCGGAGAGAGCCTTCGTCTCCTGACGAAAGTGTGTTGAGTGCGTCTTGTTCTGCACTTGGCCCCTTCCTGCGTGCGAAGCAGTCGTCCCATGTTTCGTGTTCTGTGATCGTGGTTTCGTGGGCGGCCTGCGAGTCCAGTGAAACACTGGATAAAGAAGGCAGCTCAACCTCCAGCATGGGGTTTTCCAGCGCCGCCTCCTGTACGTATTGCAGAAGATCCAGCGCGGAAAGCTGAAGGCATTCCAAAGATTGCCGCATAGCGGGCGTCAGGCTCAACTTCTGCGCCTGCTCTTGCTTTTGTATAAATTGCACCCGCATCACCTTTCTTTTGTTTTTCTTTTGTGGTATTATACCAATAACATATTAAAAACTCAAGAGAAAAGGTTTCGTGCGGCAATTATGCCGATGCACGGAAAAGAAAATCTGAAAATTTGCACATTTTTTCCTGTGTACAGCATACTCTCTTATCCGTCCTTTGTGTATGATAAAAACATAACAGCGAATCCCACAGTTTTTTGAGGAAAGAACGAAGATATTTTGCTGGTGTATACAAAAAGCACCGATCCAGAGTAAAGTGAGGAATGATATTATGAAACAGCCTGTTGACAGACCCATCCGGTTAGGAATGCATACCTACACACTCCACTTCTTTGGCTTCGGCGAAAGTTGGGGATTTGGCAAGGACTACTATTTCGATCAGGTCATGAGCCTGTACGAGCTGATGGACAAGTGTGTGACGTGGGAACTGGATGGCCTGCAGATCACCAAGGTCGATTTGCTGGCGACCGGCGCGGCAGATCCCTTCAGCACAGAGAATCTGAAGAAAGTTGCCGCTTATGCCAAGAAGTGCGGCCTGTTCCTTGAGTTCAATTCCTCCTTTAATGCAGGGAGTGATTCCCGCGTGAACTGCACTGTAGAGGAAGCGCTGCGGATCGGCCACGATCTGGACGCGGAACTGGTCAAGTTCAGTCTGGATATCATCCGCCCCCGCGAACTGTTCGGCAGCTGGATGCACCCTGATGTGATGAAGCAGCTGCTGGTGCGTTATGACCAGTTCAAGGCGGCGATCCCCTTGATCGAGGAGTACGGCATACAGGTGGCGATCGAGAATCATACCGACACCTTTACGGACGAGATCCTCTGGCTGGTGGACAAGTTGAACCACACACAGATCGGCACATGTGTGGACAATATGAACGCCTACTATGTTACAGAGAATCCCCATTCGGCATTTGAAAAGATGCTGCCTCAGGCGTATTGCTGCCACTTCAGCGATGACCTTGTGTATACAGATCCTCTGGGCGTTCACATTGTCGGTGCACCTCATGGACAGGGCTCCATGGATTGCCGCCGTATGATCCGCATGATCCGGGAGCAGTCGCCTATGGATAAGATCATTATGGAGAATGAGATCGCTTTCCGCAGCATTGACGAGCCGATTGAGGAAGCGCGTGAGCGGGAGATGAAAGCCTGCGAAGAAAGCATCGCGTTTCTGCGCAATGAGCTGAAGCTCGGCATCCGCAACCGATAACGTGTGGCAACAATTATAAGGAGGTAATCAAGGCAATGAACATGAAGAGCAAGGAGCAAATGATCCACGAAGCGGCAATGGAGATCCTGCAGGATGTAGGTGTTGTTTTTCATAACGATGAAGCCATTCGTGTGCTGAAGGAAAACGGGATCCGGGTAGAGGACAATACCGCATTCTTTACAGAAGAGCAGGTCATGCATTGGGTCAAGATGGCGCCGTCCTCTTTCACGCTTTATGCCAGGAACCCCAAGTATAATATGACCATCGGCGGCGACAAGGTAAACGCCGCGCCGGCTTATGGCTGCGCGTTCATTGCAGAACGTGATGGGACCAAGCGCCCCGGCACCATTGCCGATTATGTGAAATGCGCCCGCCTGGTTCAGGAGGCGGAAGTCTATGACATTAACGGCGGCATTACCATTCAGCCCTGCGATGTTTCCGACGATACGGCGCCTGTTGATATGTTCTATGCGACCGTTCTCAATTCCGACAAGGTCATCATGCTTTCCACTTGCAACAAGAACATTATGGAAGCGCTGATGAAGGCAGGCTGCGAGATGTTCGGCGGCGAGGAGGCTATGGCCGAAAAGCCCCGCATGATCACCCTCATCAACACGAATTCCCCCTTGTCCCTGGACGGAAGAATGCTGGACTGCCTGATGACTCTGGCGAAGTACGGCCAGCCGGTCATTCTCTGCCCCGCCGCCATGCTGGGCGCGACCGGCCCGCTGCCTATCGCCGGCACGTTGGCCAGCGGCACTGCCGAGGATCTGGCGGGTACCGCGCTGGCACAGATGATTCGTCCCGGCACCCCGGTGCTGTTCGGTATGCAGTCTAACGCCATGGACATGAAGGGCATGATCTTTGCCTGCGGTTCCCCCGAGGGCGCGCTGATGCAGGGCTGGGGCGCACGTATGGCACGCTTCTATAACCTGCCCTCCCGCGGCGGCGGAAGCCAGACGGACGCGCCTGTGGTCAACGTTCAGGCAGGCTACGAGTCCATGCTGACTTTCTATTCCGCACAGTCCAACGGCATCAATCTGGTGATGGAGGCCGGCGGCATCGTGGACAGCGTCAATGCTACATCCTTTGATAAGCTGGTGGTGGACATTGATATCATTCGTCAGGTGAAGATCGCTACCGCTCCGCTGGAGGTCAACGAAGAGACCATTGATATGGAGGAGATCAAGGACTGCGGTCATGACGGCAGCTTCCTGACCTGCGATTATACGTTGGATAATTTCATGGATCTCTATATGCCGCATATTGGCGCCCGCGGCGCTAAGGGTTCGGCCTATATCGAGGAGAACATTGATAAGGAGATCGCGCAGATGCTGGAAGCTCACGCACAGCACGGCCCCAAGCTGGACGAGGACGTGAAGAACCGCGTGAAGGCACTGCTGGTCAAGGAGACCGGTATTTCTGTGGAACAGCTGGAGCATATCGAGACACTGTGACATGGTATATGGAGGCGCGGCGAAGATGATTCGCCGCGCCTTTTTCTCAAAAAGAGCCGGATAAGCGTTCTGGACAGCAAATCAGGTAAAAAGAAAAGGTGCTGCGGCAAAGCCGGACGTTGCTTGGAACGTTATAATCATGTATGATTAGGTAGATAAGATTTGGAACTCTTCTGTTGGAAAAGGCGGTGCATTGCATGAATACACAGTTTATTTCTATTCCGTTTCAGCCGCCCCTTGCTGAGACAATGACGATGCTGAAGATCGATCCGGAGATGGAAGACGAATTTCGCGACGTATATGAAGAATGCATATCGGTCGCATGTCCCAAGGCAGTGTTCTGTCTCGTGTCAGTGTATCAGGAGCAGAATCAGACAGTGATTGGCGAAGAACGGTTTCTGAGCCGGATCATGCAGGTCAATATGCAGAAGGTAGGCCGGGCTTTTCCCTATGCCGTCAGCTGTGGGCGGGAATTGTATGAGCTGGCGCAAAGCAAGACTGATCCGCTGGAGCGCTGGTGGGTCGATTGCTTCTCCCAGTACGCAATGCGCGCGGTGGACAAGGAAATGACTCGTGTCCTGACGGAAACGTATCGCCTCGGCCATACGGCAAGGATGAATCCCGGATCCCTTCCGGATTTCCCGATCACCTGTCAGCGAGCGCTGTTTCGTCTGCTGGGTGATGGGGCCGCTAAGATCGGCCTTGAGCTGACAAGCACCTGCCTGATGCTGCCTTATAAGTCCGTCTCTGGTATTGCCTATGAAACGGATGCAATATACGAAAACTGCATGCTCTGCCCGCGGGAGAACTGTCCCACGCGCCGGGCGCCGTATGACGCAGCGATGGGCTCGGCCACTTATCACCTGTCGGATGCCGACGGTGAATCAAGGGAGACCGCACAATGATCGGTATTGGAATTGATACGGGCGGCACCTGTACAGACGTTGTTGTTTATGATCGCCAGACAGATGAAATTCTGTTTTCCGCAAAGGCGCAGACAACGCGGCACGACCTGAAGATCGGAATATGTGAAGCATTGCGCAAGATCCCTCAGGAGCTGAGAAAGCGCGCTGACTATGTAGCGCTTTCTACCACTATGGCGACCAATGCCTGCGTGGAGAACGAAGGCGGACGGGCCGGTCTTATCCTGATCGGGGCGCACCCGAAGGTCGTTGCCCAGAACGGCGCGTCATATGGCCTTCTGTCCATTGACAGGCTCTGTCTGCTGCCGGGGAAGCCGGGACGTCCGCTTTCCGTGAATGAGCAAGCCTTCAGAAAAGAGCTGAAGGATAAATTCGCAGATTGCGCCAGCATGGCGATCGTACAGATCGACCCCATGGATGACGGCGGCGTGCTGGAACGGGAATGTGCCGCAAAGGTCAAGGATATTCTTGGCGTTCCCTGTGTCTTGGGAAACGATCTGTTCCACGAGCGAAATATTTTGCGGCGGGGCGCCAGTACGCTCCTGAATGCCCGGCTCCAGCCGGTCATGCAGCGCTTCCTCGACGCGATCCAGCTCTCGTTACAGGAGCTTGGCATTTCGGTCCCCGTCTGGATCGTCCGCAGCGACGGCACAATGATGTCCCGTCGGTTCGCCGCAGAGCATCCGGTGGAAACGCTGCTGTGCGGGCCTGCCGCCAGTGTGATCGGCGGACAGCATCTTGCGCATGAAAAGAGTGCGCTGATCGTGGATATGGGCGGCACCACCACCGATATATCCGTCGTAAGGGACGGATATCCGATCGAGGCCGGTGACGGCATACAGATCGGTCAATGGCGGACGATGGTACATGGCGTTTATATCCATACCATAGGTCTGGGCGGCGACAGCCGCATCCTCATGCAGGGCGAACAGCTTTCGTTGGACAGCCGCAGGGCTGTCCCTCTGTGCCTTTTGGCTGCGAAGTATCCCCGTGTTCTGTCGGTTTTGCGCAGTCTGGCGGAAAGCGGTATGCCGCATTTCCTGCCGCGCCACGAGTTTATTCTGCTGCTGGAAGCCCCGGAAACGCGCGGGAAATACGGGGAAGAAGAATTGGCTGTTTGCCGCGCACTGGAGGACGGGCCGCTGCAATTGGGGGAGCTGGCGGAGAAAACAGGACAGTCCGTATATGCGCTGCCGCTGGAGCGTCTGGAAAACGAGGGTGTTCTGATTCGCTGCGGCCTGACACCCACGGATATTATGCACCTGCGCGGGCAGTTTACCGCCTTTGAGGGGAAAGCCTCCCGCTATGCGGCGCAGTGGCTGTGTGCCTGTTTGGATATATCACGGGATACACTTTGCCAACGGGTCGAGACTCTGGTCGTCAAGAAACTGTATTGCCAGCTTGCCCGCGTCCTGCTGGAAACCAGCTGTGGCCTTCCGGCAACGCTGAAGGCACCCGGTATCTTAGACGCACTTGCCGAGCAATGCTATTCTGTGGCGTCGGGTGGCAACGCCGGTGCCAGTGCGCTGCGGCTGCACACGGATGCGGTCCTGATCGGCGTAGGTGCGCCGACGCGCTTCTTCCTGCCGCAAGCTGCGGCATTGCTGGGGACAGGTGTAAATCTTCCGGAGCATGCCAGCACGGCCAACGCATTGGGCGCAGCGGTCAGCAATATAAGCGCCAGCGTGCAGTTGACCATTCACCCCGTATCGGAAGACCTGACGACCTTTTATGAGGAGGGCTATCAAATCAGTGGAGGCGGCATTCCTCCACAGAGCTTTGACGACCTGGACGCCGCCATTCAGACAGCACGGAAGCTTTCGGCACAAATGGCGGAAGCGAAAGTTCGCGCCATGGGCGCCCTGGGCCGGATAGAGACAGCGACAACGGTAAACAAGGACTACGCGACTGCGTATTCTGCCACGCTGCTGGTTTCTGTCACAGTGGAAAGCCGCGCCTGTGTATCCAGTGATAACCAGCCGTAAATAGTCTTTCAGTCAGAATAAATCGTTTAGAATTACGAAAGAAAAGCTGAAATAGCAGTACAACTGCTCATGTATTAAATGCCAACGTCTCATATTCGTAAAATATCACCATTTTTCGTATTTATTTAATAGTTTTTCTGTGCTATACTGCCTATAATACTAAGTGAAGTAGGTAACAACATGTCAAGAAAAGACCACCGCTCAAATAAGCCGATCGACTTGCAGCATGCCGGCCAGATGGTAGAAGCATTTTCCCTTGCGTGCGCAACACCCTGCAGACTGTTGGATGAAAACGGTGACGTATTGCTTCCTGTGGAAGCGCCGGAACATACGCTTTGCGCACAATGTAAAGCCTTGCTGTGCCCGGCGCAGCAGTGTGAAGATCTGCATACATATGGCGGCAGACAGGCAGAGCGGTTTGGTGGACGGTATATCTACTTCTGTACCATGGGAATGGGTTGGATCGCCGCACCCGTTATGCTGGGCGGCAAGGTGGTCGGTTCGCTCTCCTGCGGCCCAATCATGATGATGGAGCTGGACGATTACATTGCCAGCACGCCGTCGCTTCAGAGCAGCATGTCCTTTGAGCGTTTGGAGCAGATCGGACATCTGCTGCGACAGTTTCCGCACCGGCCTCCCGAGGATCTGAATCACCTGTCATTGCAGCTACTGGCTTCGGCGCTCTATATCGGGGACAGCAGTATGGCGGTGATCGAGAAACGGAATCAAGCGGAGCAGTATCAGTCCATTGGTCAGTATCTTCAGCAATACAAGCTGGAGGATACCCCTACTGTTTATCCGATCGAAAAGGAGCAGGAGCTCATCAAAGCGATCTCCGAGGGCGATGAAAGCGACGCACGCCGCCTCCTGAATGATATTCTCGGCTATATCTTTTTTGCCACCGGCGGTGAATACCAGTCGATGCGCGTTCGCTCTCTGGAGTTGATGGCTATTCTTTCTCGGGCTGCGATCTCCGGCGGGGCGGATCAGGAGCAGGTGCTGTCGTTGAATCAGGAATTTATGCTGGAAAGCGACCGGCTCCACTCCGCAGACGATCTGGTAGGCTGGTTGACGCGTCTGATCACGCGCTATGCCGGACTGGTGTTTGAGCATAAAGATGTAAAGCGCAAGGATGTGCTCTACGACGCTATCAATTATATGAAACAGCATCTTGGCGAACGGGTCACGCTGGAGGATACAGCGCGGCAGGTCGGCTTCTCCGCGAATTATTTCAGCAAAATATTCAAGGACGAGATGGGCTGTACCTTCAATTATTACCTGAGCAAGCTGCGTGTTGACCGCAGCAAATCGCTTCTTCTGGTCAGTAAGCTCTCGATCCGTGAGATCTGTGACGCGGTCGGCTATGAGGAGCAAAGCTACTTCATTAAAGTATTCACGCGATTTACCGGTGTGACACCGGGGAAATTTAGGAAGAGAGGCGGGCGGCTGGACAGCAGTAAGGAACGCGACACCACCGTTCAGTGACAAAAAGAGGAGGAAGATTATATGAGTACCTTAACCGAAATTTCTGAAGCCATGCAGAAGGGCCGTGCAAAGCTCATCAAGACGTTGGTTCCCCAGGCACTGGAGGAGGGCATCCCCGCTCAGGAGATTCTGCAGGATGGTCTGCTGGCCGGTATGGACGTGGTAGGCCGTCGTTTCAAGGCCAACGAGATCTTTGTTCCGGAAGTGCTGGTGGCGGCACGCGCCATGAATGTGGGCGCGGAGCTGCTCAAGCCCTATCTGTCCGAAGCAGGCGTGGAGCCCAAGGGCAAGGTCATTCTGGGAACCGTCAAGGGTGACCTGCATGACATCGGCAAGAATCTGGTGCGCATGATGCTGGAGGGCAAGGGCCTGACCGTGATCGATCTGGGCGTCGATGTTCCCCCTGAGAAGTTCATCGATGCTGCCATTGAGAATGACTGTAAGATCATCTGTTGCAGCGCACTGCTGACCACCACCATGCCGGTTATGGGCGAGGTTGTTGAGAAGGCCGTTGAAGCAGGCGTGCGCGATAAAGTGAAGATCATGATCGGCGGCGCACCTGTAACGGAAGCGTTCGGCCAGTCCATCAACGCGGACGCCTATACGCCGGATGCCACTACCTGCGCTGAGGTCGCAATGCAGTTGCTCGCCAGCTGAGTTGAGCAAGGTTGACCGGTGTTCAATGCAGTGTGCCTGCGGCTATACCGGAAAGATATAACAGTACATGATAATGCGGGCAAAAACCCTTGCGGATCGCGAGGGTTTTTGCCCGTTTCCTTTTTGCAGTACGGTCAATGTCAGTACTGCGGATCTTGATAGGAGGTAATATATGCCCAACATAACGATTCACGGAGCCGACGGCCGGAGAGCGGTTCGTCAGGTGCCTGATGGAACGCTCCTGCTGCAGGTAATCGGCGAGGATCATCTGGAAACACCCTGCGGGGGAAGCGGGCGCTGTGGAAAATGCCGTGTAACGGTACAGGGACAGGCGTCTTCTCCCAGTGAGCAGGAGCGGCAGCTGCTGGGTGACGAAGCGCTGCAAAACGGCGTCCGCCTGGCGTGTCTTGCAGTTGCGGAAGGCGACGTGACTGTATTTTTGACAGACAGCAAGGCGGTTCAAGCCATCAGCAGTGAGGGCACAATGCCTGAGTTTGCGTTAGACCCGGTCTTTGAGAAGTTCGGTGCGGTCGTGGACATCGGCACCACCACATTGGCAGCCCGGCTGTATGCGCATGACGGGACGCTGCTGGCGTGTGCAGCGACGCCTAACCCCCAGCGGGTCTATGGCGCGGATGTGATCTCGCGGATCGAGAAATCTCTGGCGGGCGAGCAGGAGGCTCTCGCTCAATGCATTTGCGGTGGACTTGACGAACTGCTGCGTCAGATGGAGCGGGAGGCGGAGATATCCCCTGAGGAGGTGGATACAGTTGTTTTGACAGGAAATACCACCATGTTATACCTGCTTACCCACCGGGATGTGGACTGCCTTTCCCATGCGCCCTTTATTGCGGACGAGCTTTTTGGCCGCTGGGCCGATCCTGAGGAGCTTACGCTGGCCGCCGCGCCTGCCGCACGGATCTACCTGCCCCGGTGCATGTCGGCCTTTGTGGGGGCGGATATCACCTGCGCTCTGGTGGCGAGTCAGATATGCGCAAAAACGGACAGCGCACTTTTGGCCGACATTGGCACGAATGGCGAGCTGGCACTGTGGCATGACGGACGTCTGCTGTGCTGTTCAACGGCTGCCGGGCCTGTATTTGAGGGCGCGACCATCTCGCAGGGCATGCAGGCCAGTAAAGGCGCCATCGACCGTGTCACATGGCACGATGGACAAGTGTGCTGCCATACCATAGGCGACGCGCCTGCCGTCGGCATCTGCGGCAGCGGTATTATTGACGCAGCGGCTGTGCTCTGTGAGCAGGAGATCATTGATGAAACAGGTGCCTTTGCGGATGAAGAGGATGCATATTCACTGACGCAGGATGTGGCGCTGACCCAAAAGGATGTGCGTATGCTGCAGCTGGCGAAGAGCGCGATCTGCGCAGGTATGCTGACGTTACTGGAGGTAGAAAAGATCGACGTGGCAGAGCTGCCGCGGCTAGTCATCGCGGGCGGCTTTGGAAGCTTCCTGAATCTGCACAGCGCGGCGCGTATGGGCCTGTATCCGCCTGACCTGGAAAACCATGCGTCGGCCATCGGCAATGCCGCGCTGGTAGGCGCCGCTATGATGCTGCTACGTGGGGAGTATCTTACGCAGGGCATCGCACTGGCTGAAATGTCCGAGACGGTCGATCTGAGTTCCAACCCGATCTTTATGGATAACTACGTAGAGTGCATGTCGTTTTAAGCCGCACAGAATGAGATAATAGGAGTGATACATAATGAAATACAGTGACGTTTTTTTAATGGATGGCGCAGCGGGAACCACATTGTGGCATCTGGCGGATGCTGCCGGGATTGCCAGAGAACCGGTATGGAAATACAATATTGAACATCCGGAGCTTGTCCGTGAGCTGCATCGCCGCTATATTGACGCAGGCAGCCAACTGATCCAGGCGAACACTTTCGGCGCAAACGGCCCGGTGGTGACCAAGTCGTCACCGTATACCGTGGAGCAGGTGGTTTCGGCCGGTGTGCGGCTGGCCAAGAAAGCGGTACAGGGAACCGATGTGATTGTGGGACTGTCCTTTGGCCCGCTTTCGGTGCTGCTGGAGCCGTTCGGCGATCTGGAAGAGGACGAATGTGACGCCATCTATACCGAGATGATCGATGCAGGCGTAGCGGCTGGCGCCGACTGCGTGATCCTGGAAACCTTCATGGATGTAGAGATGATGCGCATTGCCGCACAGGCGGCCAAGCGCCACAACGTCCCCGTCCTGTGTTCCATGACCTTTGAAGGTGGAGGCCGCACCATGATGGGCAATACCGTTCAGCAGATCGTGGATACGCTGACGCCGCTGGGCATCAACGCGATTGGTATGAACTGCTCTCTCGGGCCGGCGGAAGCCATGACGGTGATTCGTCAGTTCCATGAGACAACAGATCTCCCACTGTTTTTCAAGCCGAACTCCGGAAAGCCGGTCATTACGCCTGATGGTCAGGAGATCGCGCCCTATACAGAGGAGCACTTCGCACAGGAGGTTGCACCCGCGTTGGAGTTTGTCCGTTATATCGGCGGCTGCTGCGGCTGTGACGACACCTATATTCGTGCGCTGAAGCGCTTGATGGAATAAAAGGTTTTTCAAAACGCCGGAAGGGTACACCGCATAAACGGTGTACCCTTCCGGCATTTTAGGATTGGATATAGATAGCTTTTTAGCGATGATAGAACTCGTCAACGGCGGCGAAGAAGGCATCGATATTGTCCCAGCTGGAGAGCGGCGGGATATCGCAGCCAGAAGAGATGACGAAGTTGGGATACTTGCAGCATTTCTCCATAACGTCCAGCGTAGCGGCGCGGACGGATGCAGGCGTACCGCCGCGGAACTGTTCGGCGGGGCTGACATTGCCCATGCAGATGATGTTGGAGGGAGCCTTTTCCATGATCTCTTCCATCTTGATGGCATTGCCGAAGTGGTAGGCATTTGCACCGCAGCTGAAAATGGAGTCCAGCGTCACGTTGGCGGTATTGCCACAGTTGTGATACACCACAGCAAAACCTTCGTCCTTTACGGCATCCACAATGCGCTTGCAGTAGTCGCCGGAGAATTCCTGCGCCAGAGAGGGAGACAGCAGGCCGGCCAGAGGCTCCGCGATCACAACGCCGTGAGCGCCGATCGCCTTGTAGGCCAGAATATACTTGGTGATGAACTCGGTGGTCTTTTCCAGAACCGTATGCATCATGTCGGGCTCATCATAGCAGTACAGCATGGCCTCGGTAACAGAAACCAGACGGCCAGCCAGAGAGAAGGGGCCGATAACGCCTGCCAGCACAGGACGGTCTTCGATCAGCTTCAGAGCCTTTTCGATGGCCTCGATGTAAAGGCCGGTACGACCAGTGCCGATCTCGGGAACAGCCAGCGCTTCGGCCTGCGCCAGACGTTCGTCCTCGTCCACCTCGGTGGAGATCACAGGGCCAACACAGGTAGGCACCTCGTCGTCGGACACATGGATGGGAGCGCCGAAACATTCTGCTTCAACAGACAGATCCATCAGGCTGACGGAGGCTGCCGCGTTAGTGCGGTCTGCCACCAGCTTCATGCCGCGGGCCTGCATATCACTGTCAGAGATAAGGTCGCGCACGGTGCAGTTCATCAACTGGATGGAGGGGAAAGAAAGCACGGGAAGAGCCTTCTTTACAGGCGCCGCCAGCACATCCGCGGTCCACTGATCCATATTCATCTTGCTCATAGTTGTTCCTCCTTCTGTTCTCTTTCATAAATATCGTTTGCTGTTTATGTGTATCACTGTAATGATTTAATCATAAAAGTCTGTTCTTTTATATGCCCTCACTATGCAAAAATAGTAAAATTCTACGAACTTTCAATGAGGTGATGTGTGTAAATCGGTAAATATGTATGATGGAAAATGTCAGTATTCAGACGGAAAAGCGGCACCAAGGCAAACGGGGTGGAACATGGTAGAAAGCTGCGGTATGATTGTCTTATTTACCGTTTTTCTGGTCAATACCCAAAACACGGCAAAGCAAATCCGGCCTAATGCACAGCGCTCAACTGCCGGTATGGTATCCTATTATTAGTAAAACCCCACAAAAAAATCTGTAAAAGTCTCTCTGTTATGATGCTGTTTTGCATGTGATGATGAAATGGTGTATAATGGGTAATAAGCCAACATCTTCTTTCGGGAATCGTTGGACTCTTTTCCGCCGGGCTTTGTACAGAATAATGCGAGGAGGAAATGCAGTGAAAAACAAAAAGGAAAATAAGGGGACGATCTGGCAAAAGATAGATATGCACATTCTGATCCCGGGGGCACTTTGTCTGCTGCTGATTGTTGTGCTGGGCGCTGTCATTCCCCGTGAGTTTGACGCGGCGCTGCTGAATGTGCTGGATTGGATCATGAGCCACTTCAAGTGGGTCTACGTTCTGTGTGTGCTGATGGTCACGGCGCTGTGCCTGTTTATCGTGTTCAGCAAATGGGGCAACATCCGCTTCGGCGGAAAAGACGCAAGGCCCAGCCTGAAAACCAGCACCTGGTTTACGCTTTCTCTGACAGGAACCATCGCGGTGGGCATCTGCTTTTACGGTGTGTCTGGCCCGGTCAACCTGTTCATGAACCCACCGGAATTTCTGGGTGTCGAGGGCGGCACGGCCGAGGCCGTGATCCCCACGTTGGAATACTGTTTCCTGCATTATGGTATTCCTCCGTTCTTCCTGATCTGCTGTGTCGCACTGATGATCGCGTTGGTCTACTACAACGGCAGACAGAGTCTGAAAGCAAGCTCCACGCTCTCTCCGCTGCTGGGTGACAAGTGTCACGGCATCATCGGTACCCTTATCAATATCCTTGTCATTATCTGCATGATTGACTGTGGTACGAATATGGGTCTGGCAGTCATTCAGTTGAACGCAGGTATCGGCACGGTGTCCGGCATGAGTGAGACTCCCAGTTTCGAGCCGTATATTGTGATTGTTTATACCGTGCTGGCGATCGTGTTCGCATGCTCCGGCGTACATAAGCTGATGGGTAAGCTCAGCAATTTCAACGCCATCTGCTACTTTGTTATTATGATTTTCGTGCTGCTGTTCGGGCCGGTAGGCGGCAACCGTCTGCTGACGCTGGGTTTTGAAGCTGTGGGACAGTATATCACGGATTTCCTCTCCATGATCTCCTTTGGTGATTCCGTGGCGCAGACAGGCTGGCAGAACAACAACACCATGTTCTACTATTCCTGGAATCTGGTGCCTGGCCTGCTGCAGGCGCTGTTCTATGTGTCCATTGCCTATGGGCGCAATCTGCGCCAGTTTATTCTGGTCAACTGCGTTATGCCTGCCGCCGTTACCGGTCTGTGGTATGTGATCTTCGGCGGTACGGCGATGCTCCAGATCCTGGATGGCAGCAACCTGTACGACCTGATGCTTCAGTACGGCGATGGTATCGCGACCTTTGCATTCCTGGACACGCTGCCGGGCGGTGCGTTCCTGAAGTGGTTCTTCATCGTACTGGCAATGATCACATTCATCACCTTCGCCGATTCTATTGCCTATTCAATCCCCATGCTCTTCATGAAGAAGACGGAGCTGGATCCTTCTCTGACAAAGGTGCCCAAGAGCTTCAACGCTACTGTTGGCCTGTTCATGGGCTTCCTTACCTTCGTGCTGCTGTATGTGGGCGGCTACGATGCACTGAACTCCGCCATCGTTGTCTGCGGCTTCCCTGCCGCGATCGTTACGATATTTGTGGTGATCGCCGCCGTCAAGTTCCTGAGCAACCGCAAAAAATATGACTATACTTACCGGGAGGAATTGGGTATTCCGGATGATGTCCCCGGTGAAGATCCGGGCGATCCGGTGCCGGAGGTACTGGAGATCATCGAATAATTATATCAACAATTTCTTTCATCGGACAGGGGCCGGGCGCTTTACAAAAAGCCCCGGCTCTTGTCTGAGCCTGTCATACATGCAGGAAGTGCAAAAAATTTTGCAACCTCAGAAAAGGCGTGGTATAATACTGTCGGAAGGACTGCGATCATTGGCAAGGAGGATAGCTATGCTAATAAATGAGACCTTACAGGTGCTGTCAGATTGCGGCTTGGGCGCCATTGTGGCGAATGATGACAGTACGATCGTAGAGGCGAATCCTGCCGCGCTGACACTCTTGCATGATGATATGCTGGTCGGAAAAGCATTGACAGATGTGGCTCCGTGCTTGTGGCAGGATGATGCCTGCAATCTGTATACGTCGCCGGCGTTTGGCGTTTATCTTCTGCGCTGTCCCACGCCGCAGGTGGACGGCCTTTCTGAGAACGCGAAGCTGATCATATTCCGCGACGCGACCCGCGACGCCTGCCATGATATGCTGGTGCAGGTGCTGGGTCAAGTCAGTGAATCGGTGATCCTTTTTGACCATCAGGAGCGCATCTATATGCTCAATGACGCAGCGGAGCACATGGATTCCATCGTGACGGATGATGTAAGGGGCGAGATCGATGCCAATGTATATATACCGAAGGCGGGCAGCAAGCTGGCCATTCCGGAAGTGCTGCGGACGAGACAGGCAATACTGAATTTGCAGCAGCAATACACGACTCGGTATGGAAAAGAAGTACATGTTATTACTGACCTCTATCCCATCGTACAGAATGGTCAGGTGCTGGGCGCCTTCAATGTCATGAAGGACTGGAGCATGATCGAACGGCTGCAAAAGAAGATCATGGATCTACAGCAAAAGCTGGTGGATCAACAGATGCCGACAGCCACAAAGAACAAAAGCGGGCTGACCGCAAAATATCAGTTCCGGGATATTATTCACGTCAGCGGCACTATGCATGAGCTGGTCGCGCAGTGCCGGCAGGTAGCAAAAAACGACTCCTCCGTTATGTTGTATGGAGAAACAGGCACTGGAAAAGAGCTGTTGGCGCAAAGCATACACAATGCCAGCCGTCGTGCGGATGGACCGTTTCTAGCAATCAACTGCGCAGCGCTGCCGGAAAACCTGTTGGAGGGCATTCTCTTTGGCACGGAAAAAGGCGCATATACAGGAGCGGAACGACGTCCCGGTTTGTTAGAGCAGGCAGACGGTGGCACGTTGCTTCTGGATGAGTTGAACTCCATGGATATTTCCCTACAGGCAAAGCTTCTGCGGGTTCTGCAAGACGGCGTAGTACGGCGAGTAGGCGGCATGAGCGAAAAGAGCGTGGATGTGCGGTTTCTGTCCAATCTCAATATTCCACCTTATCAGGCGATTGCAGAGGGTAAGCTGCGGCAGGATCTGTTTTACCGGCTGGGTGTAGTCAACTTTACGATCCCACCGCTGCGGCAGCGCAAGGAGGACATTCCGCTGCTGGCAAAGAGCTTTGTCGCAACGTATAATAAAAAGCTGCTGAAGAACGTGCGAAACATCGATGCGGAGACTCTGCAGTTGTTTATGTCGTACGATTGGCCTGGCAATGTCCGGGAATTACAGCACTGTATAGAGCATGCCATGAATGTCCTGCCGGATTCGCTGTCCACGATAACCGCAGCCTATATTCCGGCGCATATCCGCGGCGGACTGCCACATAAGGAAGCGGTGCAGACGAGCGTACAGACAACGCAGGAATTTGGCACCATGCTCCGCGGAATGGAACGGCAGGGTGTGGAGAACGCGCTCCGCCAGACGGGCGGCAACATCTCACAGGCGGCAAAGCTGCTGGGCCTCAGCCGTCAGAATTTGCAGTACCGGATACGGCGTTATCAGCTTGATCCAGCGGACTATACCAAAGCATAATGTAATAGGAAGAAGCCACGCAGAAACACGGCGTTTCTGCGTGGCTTCTTGCCCTTGCGACCATGCAGAGGAATTGCCTACAATATCCATAGGAAAAGACGATAAAGCATAGAAAATGCCCTATCTGCCAATAGCTGCCACTATTATAATGAAAGCTACAATCAGAACAAAGGAGAAGAAGACTATGAATTCTATGGAACGAGTTGTGGCGGCTCTGCAGCATCAGGAGCCGGATCGTGTACCGGTATATCCCATTCTCTGCGGCATTACCCGCAAGCTGACCGGCGTCAGCTATCCGGAGTGGTCGCAGGACGCCGACAAGTGCGCGGAAGCCTTTATCAAATCAACGGAGGAGTTTGATATCGACTGTATCGTGACCCTGATCGACCTGTCCGTTGAATGTGCCGCATGGGGTCAGAAGCTGATCTTTGACGAGAACGAGGCAGCGCATCCCGACTACAGCCAGTGCGTGATCCAGGATCTTGATGACTATCCCAAGATCAAGAAGGTGGACTACCGCACCTGCGACCGCATGATGATGCACATTGATGTGTGCAAGAAGCTGGTGGCAGCCAAGGGCGGCGAAAAGCCCATTGTGGCATTCGTGTTCGGCCCGCTGGGCGTGTTGTCCATGCTGCGCAATCAGGAAGATCTGTACATGGATATCTACGATGATCCTGACGCGGTAAAGGAAGCCGTCAAGGAGATCAACGAAACGCTGAAGGAATACTGCATCGCGCTGGCTGAAACGGGCATCAATGCGATCATGTTCGATACGCTGTTTGCTTCCGGTTCTATTATGTCCAAGGAGATGTGGGACGATATGGAGGGCGAGGCGATCGAGGAGCTGAGCAACGTTGTCCGCGAGCATAACTGCATGGTCATGATCCATAACTGCGGCGAGAAGATCTACTTCGACGCACAGATCAAGCGCATGGACCCTGTGGCAATCTCCTTCCTGTATCCGCCGGATGACTGCGCCAGCTTTGCGGAGTGCAAGGAGAAGTACGGCGACAAGGTGACGCTGATCGGCTGTGTGACGCCTGCCAACGCGGTGTTTGGTACCGACGAGGAGTGGGATAAGCAGTGCACAGATCAGATCGACGCCATGGCGAAGGGCGGCGGCTTCATGCTGGCCACCGGCTGTGAATATCCGGCTAACGCCACGTTTGACCGTGCGCAGCGGATGATCGATATTGCCAAGACCTACGGGGTTTATAAGAAGTAATGACAAAAATCGACCTTATCAACGGATTCCTGGGCAGCGGAAAGACAACGTTTATCCACCGTTATCTCCCGTGGTTGACAGCTCGCGGAGAGCGCGTAGCCGTAATCGAAAACGAATTCGGTACTGCGGGAATGGATACCGCGATCCTTTCCCAGACAGGCGTGCAAGTGCGGGAATTATCCGGAGGCTGTGTCTGCTGTGGGCAAAAGGTGAATTTCTACCGGCTCCTGCGTGAGCTCTGCGCCAGCGGAGAGTGGGATCGAGTGATCGTCGAGCCTTCCGGCGTATTTAACTGCGATGATTTTCTGGACATCGTGGAAAAGGTAGACATACGGGCGTGCGGCTATCTGAACGGTATCATAACGGTTCTGGCTCCTGCCGATATGAAATTGACGTTGCCACAGCAGCAGGAAATGCTGTACAGCCAACTGCACAGCAGCGGTGCAATCCTTCTGAGCCAGCGTGACGGCCCTACCGAGGGAATGAGTACGGCTGTCCGGACATGGGTCGATCAGATATTGGCACAGCAGGGGTGTGCCAGCTCATTTATGGGCCTGATAGAAGATACCGCGTGGAATAAGCTCACCGATGCGGAGATGGCGGAGCTCTCCTGCGCCGGTTGGCGGCGCAAGGAGCATTGGCGCAGCCATATGAACCACCAAAGCTTTGCGCAGAGCCTATCCATCTTTTCAAAACGCCTTTGGGACGAAGCGGCTCTGTCCTCTGCACTGATAAAGGCGATGGACGGCAGCTGCGGCACGGTATATCGGATCAAGGGCTGCGTTGAGGGCGCGGAAGGAGTGTTGTATCAGGTGAATGCTGCACCCAATCAGTTGGGGATTCAGTCAGCAACAGAATGGCCGGGCGGCAAAATGCTCAATGTGATCGGGCGTGATTTAGATCGCACGGCACTGAAAACACTTCTGACATGAGTGTGGTACAAATTATCTCATAAGGGGAGAGAAAAGAAGGTTGCTTGAATTTCCATTCAGGCAGCCTTCTTGTTTCGATTATTAACAGTGCAGAGGAGAGGCTCGCAACGAACCTCTCCTCTGCACTTATTTGTTAGGGGGATTACTCTTCAATACCGGCAATATTCTTGGCTAGTTTCTTCTTGCCCTGGATGTTGCCCTGCCGGGCGATCATGACACGCTGGGCCTGGGGAGAGCCTGCGCCGTGCAGGGACTCGGTGCGGTAGCCGACCGCTGCCGCGCCCAGACACATGTTCTCAAGGAAGCGCAGCACCTTCTGCCGGTTCTCGGTACTGACGCCCTCGTGAGTGGCGAAATACTTGTTGCAGATCTCGCTGATGGTCTCGCCCTGATTGCCCACAGGCAGATCGGAGCTGAAGTCCTTCTCGCTGGGCATGGTGACCATCAGGCCGCCCGCAATATCCTCTGCCAGACGAACGATCTCATAGGGGAAGCGGGTGACGTTCTGCTTGCAGACGTTGGCCAGCAGCAGGTCAATCTGATAGTTGCCCGCCTTGGTGGGGCAGCCCTCGCAGGAGCAGGCGATGCCGCAGGAATACAACGTCTCATTCAGATGCGTCATCTCAATGAGCTTGTCCTTGATGTGGCTGGCCTTCTCCACGCCGTTGTACTCGGCGGCCAGCGCTGCCGCGCCGATGACCACGTCGCCCACGCCGACTTTGCAGCCGCCGTAGCTCTGGCGGTGATAACCGGCGAAGCGCTCCACCATCATACCGGCAAATTCATACTCGCCGTTGAGGAATACATACTCATTGGGGATAAACACATGATCCAGGACGACCAGTGCTTCCTGTCCGCCGAACTTGCTGTTGCCTACGTCGATGCAGCCCTCCTCCAGCTTGCGGGTATCGCAGGACTGGCGACCGTAGATCATGTACAGGCCCTCGGCGTCAGAGGGGCAGGCGAAGGAGACTGCGTAATCCTTGTCCGCCTCGCCCATGGCGATGGTGGGCATGAAGATGTGCCAGTGGGAGTTCACCGCGCCGGTCTGGTGTACCTTGGCACCGTTGACCACGATGCCGTCGGGGCGGCGCTCCACCACCCGCAGGAACAGGTCGGGATCCTTCTGCTGATGGGGCGCCTTGCTGCGGTCGCCCTTGGGGTCGGTCATAGCGCCGTCCACCGTCAGGTCGTTGTCCTGCACCATAATGAGGAACTTCTTGAAGTTCTCGTGGTAGTGGGTGCCGCACTTCTCGTCCACTTCATAGGTGGTGGAGTACACAGCGTTGAAAGCGTCCATACCCACGCAGCGCTGGAAGCAGGAGGCGGTCTTCTGGCCCAGCAGGCGCTGCATCTTTACCTTCTTCACCAGATCGTCCGCAGACTGATGCAGGTGGGTGAAGCGGTTGACCTTCCGTCCGGTGAGGTTGGAGGTGGCGGTCATGAGCTCCTCGTACTGAGGATCCTGCGCCAAAGCGTAGGTCATGGCCACACAGTTGATGGAGGGGCGGATGATGGGGTGATCCACCCAGTTGTCGATCTTCTCGCCGAACATGTACACGCGGGTGTTCAGCTTGCGCAGGGAGTCGATATACTCTTTCGCGGTCATCAATGCCATGGTTCGATCCTCCTTTTCTTATTCCTTTGCCAGTTTGACATAGCCTTCATAACGCTCCTTAGCGTCGTTGGCAGCCTTGTGATACAGGGCGTCCGCCTTCTCGGGGAAGGACAGCTTCAGGGATGCGTAGCGGTTCTCGCCCATGAGGAACTGCTGGAAGTCGCCGGTGGGCGCCTTGGAATCCAACTGGAAGGGATTCTTGCCCTCCTCCTTCAGGCGGGGATCATAGCGGTACAGGTGCCAGTAGCCGCACTCCACAGCCTTCTTCTCCTCAATCTGACTCAGGCCCATGCTGGCCTTCATGCCGTGCTCGATGCAGGGGCAGTAGCAGATGACGATGGAGGGGCCGTCGTAGGCCTCGGCCTCCCGGATCGCCTTCAGGGTCTGGGCGGGATCGGCGCCCATGGCCACCTGTGCCACATAGACGTAGCCATAGCTCATGGCCATCAGGCCCAGATCCTTCTTCTTGGTGACCTTGCCGCCTGCGGAGAACTTGGCGATGGCCGCGGCAGCGGTAGCCTTGGAGGACTGGCCGCCGGTGTTGGAATACACCTCGGTATCCAGCACCAGAACATTGATGTTCTTGCCGGAGGCCAGCACGTGATCCAGACCGCCGTAGCCGATGTCGTAGGCCCAGCCGTCGCCGCCGAAGGCCCACACGGACTTCTTGGTGAGAAACTCCTTGTTGTTGCGGATGAACTCGGCCTCATCGCTCTTGTCGCCAGCCACAGCCGCCAGCAGCGCATCGGCAGCCATGCGGGATTCGGCGGCGCTTTCGGCCTTGGCGATGTAATCCTTGCACACATCGGCGGCCACGCCCTTGTCGGCCAGCGTCTGGGCGGCGGCCTTCAACTGGCGCTTGATGGCGTCCTGACCCAGCAGATAGCCGTAGGCGTACTCGGCATTATCCTCAAACAGGCTCATGGCCCAGGCGGGGCCGCAGCCGTTGCAGTCGGTGCAGTAGGGGGAGCTGGGGGTGGAGCCACCGTAAGCGGAGGAGCAGCCGGAGGCGTTGGTGATGTACATATGGTCGCCGAAGAGCTGGGTCACCAGCTTGATATAGGGTGTCTCGCCGCAACCTGCGCAGGCGCCGGAGAACTCGAAGTAGGGCTTGGCGAACTGGGACGCCTTCACCGTCTTGTCGCTGACGGCGTCCTTCTTCACGGTGACGGTCTCCACGGCGTATTCCCAATTCTCTGCCTGACCGAGCTGGCTCTCCAGCGGCTGCATGACCAGCGCCTTCTCCTTGGCGGGGCAGACGTTGACGCAGCTTCCGCAGCCGGTGCAGTCATAGGGAGAGACCTGCATACGGTACTGATACTGAGCCAGACCGGTGGCCTTCTTGGTCTCGAAGCCGGCGGGAGCGTGCTGCTGCTCGCTCTCGTCCAGCAGCACGGGGCGGATGGCAGCGTGGGGGCAGACCAGGGAGCACTGGTTGCACTGGATGCACTTGGTCATATCCCACTGGGGCACTTCCACAGCGGCGCCGCGCTTTTCATACTTGGTGGAGCCTGCGTGCCAGGTGCCGTCCTCCAGACCGTACTTCTTCATGATGGACACCGGCAGGCTGTCGCCCTCCTGACGGTTCATCACGTCCACCACCTCGCGGATGAAGGCGGGGGCCTTGCGCTCCACGGGAGCGTCCTGGGCGGTGGCCCAGGCAGCGGGGATGGCCACCTCTGCCAGCTCGTTGATGCCGTGCTCGATGGAGGCGTTGTTCATGTCCACCACGGCCTGACCCTTCTTCTTATAGTAGGTCTTATAGATGGCGTCCTTCATCTCGGCCACAGCCTGCTCCAGAGGGATAACGTTGGCCAACTTGAAGAAAGCCGCCTGCAGAATGGTATTGGTGCGGCTGCCCAGACCCAGCTCGCGGGCGATCTTAATGGCGTCGATGGTGTAGAACTTGGCCTTCTTCTCTGCCAAAGCCCGCTTCATGGCGGCGGGCAGGTTCTTCTCCAGACCCTCGGCATCCCATGCGCAGTTCAGCAGGAACACGCCGCCCTCCTTCAGGTTCTTCACCATGTCGTACTTATGGACATAGGAGGGGTTGTGGCAGGCCACGAAATCGGCAGACTGGATCAGATATGGGGAGCGGATGGGCTCCTTACCGAACCGCAGATGGCTCTGGGTCAGGCCGCCGGACTTCTTGGAGTCGTAGACGAAGTACGCCTGACAGTACAGATCCGTGGCGTGGCCGATGATCTTGATGGAGTTCTTGTTGGCGCCCACGGTGCCGTCGGAGCCCATGCCCCAGAACTCGGCGCTGGTCTGCCCGGCGGGAGAAGTGTCGATCTCGCAGGTCACATCCAGAGAGGTATGGGTCACATCGTCCACGATGCCCACGGTGAAATTGTTCTTGGGCTTATCCTGCTTCAGATTATCCAGCACGGCAATGATCTGGCCGGGGGTGGTGTCCTTGCTGCTGAGGCCGTAGCGGCCGCCCACGATGACCATATCGCTGTCCAGCTCCTTGTATACGGAGCAGATGTCCTGATACAGCGGCTCGCCCATGGCGCCGGGCTCCTTGGTGCGGTCCAGCACCGCCAGCTTCTTGCAGGAGGCGGGGATGGCGGCCACGAACTTATCGGCGGCGAAGGGACGGTACAGATGAACGTTCAGCAGACCCACCTTCTCGCCCTTGGCGGTCAGGTAGTCGATGGCCTCCTTGGCAGTCTCGGCAGCGCTGCCCATGAGGACAACAACGCGCTCGGCATCGGAAGCGCCGTAGTAGTTGAACAGCTTGTACTCGCGGCCCGTCAGCTTGCTGATCTCGGCCATATAGTGCTCAACGACGGCCGGAACGGCATCATAGTAACGGTTGCAGCTCTCACGATGCGCGAAGAAGGTCTCTGGGTTCTCCGCCATGCCCTTTGCCTGCGGCTGCGTGCCATGCAGCAGGGGGAACCGCTTCTGCGGGTCGTTACGGTGCTGTGTCAGGGCTGGCTGGAGCCGCAGTCGGCGCTGCGGGCACAGTCGGAGCAGCTTTTATGGGCGGCGCGCCACGGCGAGAATGAAACGCTCCGGCTGCTGCTTACCGATGAAAACATCACCGCTGTCGGCGGCAACGGCAGTTACCGTTTTGCCGGTGACGGGGTCGGTAAGCTGAACGGCATAGCGGGTCAGCCCCTCTGCCTCGCCGGAAAGGTAGGTCTCCGGCAGCTCGCCGCCGAGGGTGGCCCATACCCGCACGGTAAAGAGGTCGGTGCAGAGGCTCCATTCCTCCACCGGCAGTACATTGATGCCGAAGGACGCCCGCAGGTCCAAAAGGGGACGGTTGTCCTCATCGATGCAGTAGCAAAGGGTAGTCTCTCTGCCCTCCACCGTGGCGGGCTGCAGCACCCAATGCTGCGCCCCGATGGTCATGGCGGTGGGGTCTCCGGCGGAGACGACTGAGCCGGACAGCCCCAGCTTTTCCCACAGCACTGCGTTATCGGGATCGGCAAGCCATTCGGCGCGTTCCGTCTCTGCGGCGGCAAACACCGCAGAAAGATCATATTGGGGGGTACCGCAGGCAGTCAGCAGAACCAGCGTGACCGCCAGCAGCATCGCAATGATTTTTTTCAGCATACATTTCTCCCATTCGGTAGGTTTTGGTCATTTTACCACAGCCTGCCGAAAAAGGCAAATCTATCCGGAGCAGGAGGTCTTCCGGGGTGGGGCTTCGCGGCGCAGTGCTTTCAGTTCCTCCTTTTGCGCAGGAGAGAGCCGAAGGCTTTCCACCGCCTTTTGAATGGTTTTTTGCCGCACCCACGGGGAAAGTGCATCCCCGGTGAGAAGGGGCAGGAGCTCCTCGTAGCGGAAGGCCAGCGCCGTGGCAAAGTACCAGGCCTGCATCATGCGGACATAGTAGTGCTCGCTTTGCACCGCCGCCACCCGGCGGGGGT
>OQWM01000352.1_pt1 | contig 28336 bp, 41 predicted proteins | sample 1691531 | NCBI WGS metagenome assembly OQWM01 (sample SAMN03418257, study PRJEB22391) | human gut metagenome | biome: human-gut; feature: organic feature; material: feces | host: Homo sapiens | place: Tanzania | collected 2013-01
GGTATTTTTTTATGTGTGTTTCTTCCTGCTGGGTGAGGGAGAGACGGTTGGCGTATCAAAAAGCATAGCTGGGGATATCTGGAGAGCTTTAGCTAGCAACATGATTTTAGTATGCTTCATTGTTGCAAGGTTTCCAGATTCCCATCTAGAAACGGTTGCTTCGCTAACGCCTACTTTTTCGGCTAATTCTTTCATTGTGTAGCCACATTCTAAACGTTTCTGTCTAATAATATCTTTTATATTCATAGGAATGCCCCCTTTCTGCTTACAGTATACAGTCAACATTGCAAAAATGCAATAAAAACTTGCAAAAAGTGTTGACAACAGCTCTTTAAAATGGTATTATGAACTTGCAGAAATGCAAGAAAGAGGTGATAAAATGGCTACAAATATTCCCGAATTGAAAGCAGAGTGCGCACGCCACGGCGTGACTTTAGAAGAGCTTGCGTCAAGAATAGGAGTAAATAACGCTACTTTATACAGAAAAATGACTGGCAAGAGTGAGTTTTATCGCAATGAGTTGCAGGCCATTAGAGACGCGCTGTACTTAGATGACGAAAAATTTCTGTTTATTTTTTTTAATAACAAACTTGCAGAAACGCAAGAAAAACAATCTGCTTGTTAAGCGTTTTATAATCTTTGTTCCTTGAAAATCTGAAGACAGAAGAACACGTAAAAAGAAGGGGGGCGGAGGAGTGTTGTCTGGAACTGAACTCGCTTAGCAAGGCGGAGAGATGTTGGTAGATTTTAAAATTCGCAATTCCAAAAGAGCTGATGAAATTTTGCAGGCCATCGCCGAAAAAAGACGCGAAATTGACAGCTTGTGCTATGAACTGCGTGAATGTCTGATGCTGGAAGCAGAAATCAAAAAGAGCAGCTACGACGATAGCTGCTCTAAAAGTCAATGAGTCTGTTTTAAGAATAGGAAGAGGGTGGAGAGATGGATATCCATGAAGAAAAAAATAAAAGCCAGCACAAGGCTGGCATTAACTGGAAGAAGGCAAAACATTATTTATTTTGCTGCATCCCGTTTTTCTCAAATGAATTTTTGGAAAGACTGACGTTCTGGGACTGGGCGCCGATGATTGTTGGCTGCGCTTCTCTGCTTATTTCAATCTTGACATATTGCTCAGTGCTTTGACTTTTAGAATAGGCAAGGAAAGAAATAATCAAAGACGCACAGGATATTGACAGCGCGGCGAACTTCCAAAAGCGATCCTCAAAAAGAAACCAGAAAATACCGCGCTGATTGGATTCATAATCGGCTAAAGCTTGCAGGCCTTCGGTTGTGATGGTGTAGGTTCTGTCATAAAAATCTACGCCGCAGCCAATTTCTACATAAAGATTTTTTATAAGAGAAACCATGCGGCAGTCGATTATTTTCGCAGGCTCGTCGCAATATTTTGCAAGACCATCCGGGTTAAGGCCGGGGTGCTGTTTAATGGTTTTTAAGATGTTGTACTCGAATTTGTTCAATAACGTCATTATTAAACCTCGCTTTCCTTTTTGCTTATATTATAGCACGGATAGCGAGAACAGGAAGGGGTGAAGAGATGAAACTTGAGATTACCTTATATGAGGCCGCAACCGCTTCTCGCGCTCTGTATTTCAAGACTGAGAGTGCAGAGGAAAATGCGCTGGAATGCGCAAAGCTGGGCTTGGACGACGATGCTGCGGCTTGGAGAGAAAGAGCCTTGGATTACAGAAAAGTCTATGAAAAAATTGAAGCTCAGATCCAGCAAGCCATCGAAGAGTACAAGCGTACAGAAGAGTATAAGCGTACAATCGCTGCGGCGAGAGAAGAAGGAAAGAAAGCAGCTTCGGATATGGCGTAAAAAAAGAGCAGCCTGCAAAGGCCGCCCAAAAACAAAAAACTGCAATTTTATTATGCGCCATTTATCCCAAAAAGTCAACTTTTGAAAGAGGTGGGATATTATGAAAAATACTGTCATGAAAGACAGACCTGTTGAAATCATCCAGCATGAAGACTGCGTTGAGTACGTGATGCAGGTCGGCAAGCAGATTGCCCATGTTCGCATCCACGGCGAAATCGGCTACACGCCGGAGCTGGAGCGCGCGACGCGCGAGTTTATGCAGCGCAGGCTGCGCGGCAAGTCTGCGGGGGAAGGCGCTGCAAGGGAGGGAAAAGCATGATGAAGCTCACGAAGTACGAGCGCGACCGCGTTGTTGATGCAATCAATATCGCTCTCGACAGCTTCCGGATTAAGAGCAGCGACAGCGACGCCTGGAAGACGATTCGCGATAAGCTGCAGCAGGGATACGGCTTGTGCTCCATGGAAGAGCACATATTGAAGAAGTGGCTCTTAGATCCGCAAAGTCTTATCGGCTTCTCTATTTCCGGCCGGCTGCTCCTCAGAGGCATAGCAAGCAAGCTGAGCCTGTGGACAGAAGACGTGCCGGAAAAGGACAGTTCCTTGTCGTAAAGAAGGGAGAACCTGAAATGAAAATCAATGTTCAGCTCACTGAAGGGGAGATTTTGCATCTCCAGTCTGTTTTAAGGCTTAAAATTCAAAAGTGCGAAGAAAATGTGAGGGCTATGGCAAAAATCAACGCAGACAGCGCCGGTTACTGGTTAGAAGAAATAAACGAGACTCTGGCTTTAGGCAACAAGCTTGAAGCTGCGCGTAAAGCAGCCTTCGACAAGTACCTGTGCGAGGAATACGGAGGGTGCAAACATGAGTAAAGGGCCTAAACCGTTCGACGGCTTCACGAGCAAGCTGCTCTCCTGCGCCGCTTTGAAATCGCAGGAGTATAAAGCAAAACGTGCTGAAGCTAATACGCGGATGATAGAGCGTTACCAGCGTGCAATGCGCTTTATGCATGAAGGTGATGGCCATGCTGTCCGCAACAAGGAATGAGCTGCGCCGCTGTGTACGCTGCGGCCGTCTGCTGCATTACTGGCATATCATAACAACATCTGACGAAGAATATGGGTGCGCTTGCGTGGATGAACGCTCATGTCATAGCAGACAGCGTACACGCAAACAGAAAAAACTTTTAGAGCTGCAAAAGAGGTGGGCAAAATGAAATTTATAATTATAATCGTCTCTGTTCTGGCATTCTGCGCAGGCTATGAGTATTGCGATGCTCAAAGACCTGTAGAATATAAGCCTGTAACCGTCACTGTTACTGATGGCGATACGCTGGGCGCTATTGCCTGGCGGCTTAAACGGGATTACAACGATACGCGCGACTGGCGCGTCATCGCGTCGCGGGCCAAAGAAGATAATTCCCTTGGCCGCTACATCTATCCCGGGCAAAAATTGTTATTTAAAGTGGAGGTAAAAAAATGAGTTATTTTTTGAAAAGATTTGAACTGCAAACCATCAGCAGAGTCACTGCTGAAGCTCTCGCACAGGTTGAAAAAGAGCCACCTGTTGACGGCAGCGCTGATGCCGTTCCTGTTCCGGTCATCATTCCCATTGAAGCAGAAGTGCTCATGAGAATGATTCGTGAGATTGAACAGCGCCGCCAGAAGAATTATGAGAACTGGTGCAAGCGTATGGCTATCGCAAAAAGGAAGGCGCAAAAATGATAGAATACGTCAACAGAAGCACAGGAGAGATTCTTAAAGCAGAAGAGCTCAGCCTGGACAACATGAACAAGGGCGTCCTGAACGATCTGTTCTGCGTTGAGCTGCAGAAGCTGACGAAGGAACTGCTGCTGCGCGGCGGTGCAGGCGCTGTCAACATCTGCGTCAAGGTGGAAGTATCTGCGGATCCGACAGGTGACACTATCGTCCTGCTGGAAAGCAGCGTTGCAACTAAATATCCTAAGCAAAAGCTGGGAGAGAACACAAGAGCAAAAATTGCTGACGGCGGCGTACTGGTGCAGTGCGAACAGCCGGATATGTTCAAGGAAAAAGAATAATAAGCTACAAAAAGGTCGTCTATAGCATATACAAGCAGTGCGCATTACGAAAAGTGAAGAAGTGGACGGCCTTTTTGCTATACAGGTGATAATTATGTCTACAGAAGTTTGTGTGTCTGCTGAGGAATTAAAGCAGACGCTGGAATATGTGTCGCTCATCGGCGCGACCGGTGGCGGCAAGGGCAAGAAAAAGGACGACGATACACAGCAGGTGTCAGGCGTGCTGAGAATCACTGCTGCGTCGCCACACAAGGACAAGAGCTACATCCTATGCTTTGAGTGCCTGGGCGCATCTGAGCAGCTTCTTTACCGCATGGAGGGAAAGAGCTACAACAGCGCCGAAACTGTCAGCACTCAAGTCGAAGGCTGGCGCCTGGCTGCCTTGGCAAAAACCTTTGACGGCGATGTGACCTTGCGCTTCGACGAGCGCTGTCTGGGCATTGTCTGCGGTACCAGCGCGTACAAAATCACTGTTGTCAAAACAGAGCTGCCGGAAATGCGGCTGCCGGACAAGCGGAACGCCATTACCTTATCGGTGAACTTCTTGCAGGAAGCCGTGCGGCATTGCACGCCTGCCGTCGTCAAGGATGATGCACGCGCCTGGCTGAAGTGCATACAGCTGCAGCTGCGTGCGGATGGTAGCGCCTACTGCTACGCTACTGATACGCATCGTCTGGCGCGTTATGCGGCGACCAACACCGGGAGCAAAGCAGATGCCGTTCTGCTTATGACTCCTGCCGCCCTGCAGCATATTATTGAGATGTGCGACCAGAATGAAATCACGCTCATACCGACTGAGCGGTATATTTATGCAAGCACACCGCGCTACGACTGGCTCTGCTATAAGATTACCGGGCGCTTCCCGAACTGTGAGGAAGTGTTCAAAAAACATAAGCCGCTCATGAGCATTACCGTGAACAGAAGGAAGATGCTCGGCGCGATCAGCCGCGCCAGCATTGTTTCTGACAACAACAGCGATAACCGAATCAACCTTGCCAGCGATACGCAGGCTCTCTATATAGAGTCTGCCAGCGTCGCAGGCAGCGGCCTTGACAGCGTCCCTGTGGAGACGTTCAGCGGCTCTGACGATGAGGCCTACGCTGTATCTGCTTTTAGCTTAAACAAGCTATTATCTGCCTACGCGTCTGAGAACGTGTCTATCACGACACACGGCAAGTTACTGCCCTTGCTTATCTGCGTGCCCGGCAGCGAGAACGGCTATCTGCTGGCCGGAATGAGGTGAATAATATGGACGGATGGATAAAGCTTCACCGTAAGCTTCTCAGCAGTCTTGTATGGAATACAGCTGACGCAGAAGGCAAGGTTATACTCATCACCCTGCTGCTACGCGCCAGTCATGCTGCTACACAGTGGCGGATAAACGGATCTAAAACTGTTGCTCTGAATCCGGGACAATTATTTATAACTTACCGCACTTTTGCCGTAAAGTGCGGCGTATCAGTAAAAAAAATTACCACGGAGCTTCTGCGTCTGGAGAGCCTGGGCTTCATCAGCACGAAGAAGGGCCGTGACGGAACTATCATCACTATTTGCAGCTGGGACTACTATCAGCAGGCGGAAACACCAAAGGGAACACCAACGGATACGCCTGCGGGTACACCTGCAAAGCCTGTTCCTGCAAGCGTTTCGGGGCAAAATAACGCTCCGACGGAAACACCAATGGATACGCCAACGGATACAGGTTTGGAAACACATAACAAGATATATATATTATTAAAAAATAAACATAACAAGACTGACCTAAACAACAAGCTTCTGGAGCAGGCTGAGCAGCATCCTGATTACCAGCTGGCGTTGGCCAGATATGCAGAGATGTTTCCTGACAAGGGGAACGCTTTGCGCATAGAGGACGCGTACACCCTGAAGGTTATCGCTGCGCTTTTGGGAGCAAACTGGATTTACCGCGCGGTGTACGAGCTGAAGGCGGCAAAGAGCGAAAAGAGAATTAAAAATCCTCGCAAGTATCTTCTGGGCATCCTGCAAAACTGGCTGCTCAACGGTATGCCGAATGACAGCAAGGGTAAAGAGCAGGAGCTTCAGGATTTCTACAGAGAAGAAGGGATAATATGAGCTGCATCAACAAGCAAAGTATATACAAGGCGTTCTACCAGCTCGACAAGCAGGGCATCCCGTTCCGGCCTGTCGATGGTGTCGACACTGACGATTTCAAAAGCGTCAAGGCGCGTTCTGCCTTGTGCAAGGTCTGGCTGGATGCTCTCACAGGACTGGAAGAGGAAACATGGTGCGCTGTCGTGCGCATGGTGCTGGCCGAATGTAAGCAGTACCCTAGCGTCGAGCAGCTTTACGAGTTCATCAGCCGCGTGCCGTCTGATAATGGTATTGCCGCCGATGAAGCGCCTGCTCCTGCTCCGAAGCCTAAGCCTGTGAGAAGAGCAGCTAAAGCTCAGGCGCCGGATGAGCGCCTTCAGCGTATGTTCGCCCTGGCGAAAGAGGGACGCTGGAAGGAAGCAGCTGCCTGCACAAAGGCAGCAGGAACTGAAGCGAAACTGGACGCTTTTGCTAAAAAACATTTTCCGGCTAAGTATTCGCCGTCCTGGGTGGAACGAAACCATGAGGAGCTGACGGATATCATGCGCGAGGAAGAGCGCTGCACTGCCTGTACCGGTTATCACCGCTGCACAAGCATGGGCATTACATACATCGGTACACTGGATAAATACGGAAACATTGCCGTTAAAGGCATGGAGTGCATAAAGAAGGTGAAGGCGAATGAAAAAGTATTATGACGGGGCAGACGTGCTGGAGGTGGTGCGCTGTCCGGCCGGGCGTTATATCATCAGGAATTTTGGCGTCATGCAGAACGCGACGGCCAGCAAGGAAGTAGCGCAAAGCTTCCTCGACAGCTGGGCAGGCAAGCGCAAGCTCTTGGTATCTGATGATCTGGATGTTGATATGTATTACGACGAAAAAGGCGATGGACGTGCCTGCAAGAGCTGCATTGCCTACAAGAACGGACACTGCGGGAGGTTATAAAATGGACAACGAGCAGACTATAGAGCGCATCAAGCAGTACAGGGCCTACGTATTGCGGATAGTGAAGCTGCACAACGATATAGATTATCTGGCAAGGCGGTCTGCTCCACGCAATAATCTCACCGCGCAGCTTAGCGGCGACAAAGGCAGCTGCACGTCACCGGCGCGACCGGATGCAGTGAATATTCTCAGCCAGATAAACAACAAGCACATCCGTATCCTGGAGCTTGAATGGCTGGTTGAACGTATGGAAAGCTCTTTCGCCCTTCTCTCTTGCGAGGAGCGCGAGGTGTTGATTATGAAATATATTGATGGCTGGCATGTAAATGCTATTGCTGAGTATTTCGGATACGCTTCCCGACAGTCTGTTTATTCGCTTCTTAATAGGGCTGTCACAAATTTTTCACAAATAATGCATGACAGTGTCTAAAATTGGACAAATCGTAGACACTTTTTGATTTTCAAAGTGATATAATGCTAGTAGGTAGAAAAGCAAAAGAAACACACACAAGCATCAGGAATTGACCTGGTGCTTTTCTTTTGTTCTTTTACCTATTTTTATGCAAGGATGTGAGATGATGCCTGCACGCTTCAAGAAGGAATGCCGCAAGGCCGGCTGCCATGCTCTCACTGATAACGCTAATGGCTATTGCAATGACCACCAGCGCGAGCTTTATCGTTACGACGAAAAGCGCTTGAACAGCTGTCAGCGCGGATACGATGCAAAGTGGCGCAGATATCGACGCTGGTTCTTGGAACGGCATCCGCTCTGCAACATCTGCGGCGCTCCGGCTACGGTTGTCGACCATATCATACCGCACAAGGGTGACAAGGGATTGTTTTGGGATATAAACAACCATCAGGCTCTTTGCAAACATTGTCATGACGTTAAAACTGTGCGCGAGGATGGCGGTTTTGGTAAAAAGGGGTAGGGGGTGCAAATCCCTGGGAGAAAAAATCGGTAAACCGGCGGCGGTCTCGTTTGTTTAAAAATTTCCCCTATCACAAAGTTTTTCATGAAAAGCATGAGCAGTATTGTTATTATTTAAAATTCACAAGGGAGGTGATAATATGCCGACACCTGCGTTTTCTGCAAAAGTTATTTCATTCAATCGACAGAATGGAATTGGCAAGCATCGTACAGCTGCCGAAATCAAGGCAAGGGAAGCTGCCGCCGAAAAATTGACGCGCAAAGAAGTTAAGCTGAAAGTACCAGCGTTTTTAAAAACTCGCGCCTGTGCTCCGGCATTGAAAATCTGGAAAGAGGTCGTCAAGGAAGGCATGGAGATTAGCCTGTTCGATAACGTTGACAATCGTATTTTGGCGGATTACTGCCGCTATCAGGCTTTGCTGGAAGAAGAGCTGGAGCGAAATTTTCCGAGCGGCAAGGAAATCGACCGCTTGGGCAAGCTGACTCTTGCCTACGCCGAAAAATTGGGCCTGACACCGACTGCTCGCGCTCGTCTGGCCGTTAAGCGTGCTAATCAGAGCGACGAAGTCAAGGAAGAACTGGATGCGATGATGGCATGAAGTACGAAGGTATGTATGTTACGCACCGGTATGCTCAGGAAGTCGTCGACGGCCTGCGCAAGGTCTGCCGCATGGAATACTTGGCCTGCAAGCGGCACCTTGATGACCTGGAGCGGCAGGGAACGGAAAGCTTTCCCTATGTCTTTGACGAGACGCGTGCTGATAGGATTTTCGACTGGTTTGAAAAATACTGCCACCATGTACGCGGCGCCTTCAGCGGCGAGCTCATCCAGCTGCAGCCGTTTCAGTATTTCGACCTTGGCTGCATTTTCGGCTGGGTACACATGGAGACCGGAGCGCGGCGCTTCAAGACCGCGTTCGAGTTCCGCGCCCGTGGCAATGTAAAATCAACGGAAATGTCCGGCGTGGCTCTGTACGGCATGTGCGCAGATGCGATTTATCCGCCGTATCAGCCGGAGCTGCGCAAGTTTGAGACAATGCCGGAGATTGAGTGTGCTGCTGTCGACCGCGAGCAGGCGCGGCGCGTCTGGGGCGACGCTAAGGCCATGGGCGAGAAGTCAGACAAAATTTCTAAGTGTCTGGATATCAAAAAGACGTATATCACGCATAAGCGACTGGGCGGCTGGCTGCGTCCTCTGTCGAAGGACACAAAAAACAAGGACTCAGGCGCTCCGTGTATGGTAATTGTCGACGAATATCACGCGCATACCAGCAGTGAAATCGTGGACGTCTTAAAGTCCGGCTTCGGCAAGCGCTTCCAGTCGCTCATGGTCATTATTTCGACCGCCGGGAAGGACGCGGAAAACAATCCTTGCAAAAAAGAGTATGATTACGCCTGCGACGTGCTCAAGGGCAAAATCGTCAATGAAAATTATTACGCGAGCATCCGCGAGCTGGAAGAAGGCGACGATCCGGCGAATCCTGCCTGCTGGGTAAAGGCGAATCCCATCCTCCAGCATGAGAATGATTACAGCGCTGGCCTTTTGAAGGAAATCAAAGAAGACTACACCCGCGCTTATGGCAGCGGCGATCCGGATAAGGTGCGCGAATTTCTGACGAAACGCTGCAACCTGTGGCAGCAGGACAGCGAGGAAAAATATTTAAGCAGCGAGCAGCTGCGTATCTGGGATAGTCTTGCAGTGTCTCGCGAGCAGTTCAAGCAGCTGGTAGCCGGCAGAGATTATCTTGTTGGCTACGATTTGTCGAAGAAAATCGACTTGACGGCCTGCGCTGGCTGCTGCCAGCTTGCGGATGGGCGCATTGCCGTCTGGGCACACGGCTTTATCCCTGAAGAGTCTGTGCGCTTCCATGAGAAAAAGGACAACGTGCCCTATCGCTCGTGGATTAACAATCAATGGGTTACAGAAACGTCAGGCGCTGTTGTTGATTATGACGTTGTGGCCGATTATGTTGATACGCAGGCATTGTGGATAGGCAAAAAGCCTGAAGAGGACTGCTTCGATCCGTACAACGCTACATTTTACATGATAAAGCTGGGCGAAAAAGGCGATAGGACGCCTGTAGAGGTTCGCCAGAACACCTTCACACTGTCCGAGCCTACAAACTGGCTGCGTGAGCTGATTGTCAGCCGCCGCGTTGTGCATGATGGCAGCCCGCTGCTGACCTGGGCGATAAGCAACGCCTACGCCTACACCGACGGCAACGGCAATATCAAGCTCAGCAAGAAGAATAAGGACGACACTCAGCGTATAGATCCGGTGGCAGCTCTGATAAATGCGCTTAGCCGTCTGCCTAAAGCACAGCCGCAACGCTCGAAATATGAGGATGAAGGCTTTGCTGAGTGGTAGTTTTGGAAGGGGGTGAGAAAATGCAACTAAGAATACCTTTTACGAATTTGTCCTTGCGCATGAATGTAGGCACTGCCGGGAATTGGCACGCCTCTGATGGCGATTTCAGCCTGGCTAACCTGCGAGGAGCAGTCACTGAGGAGAGAGCACTGGGAATTGATGCCGTGTATGCCTGCGTCAACCTATACGCACGTACAATAGCGTCTATGCCGCTCGTGCTGTACCGCAAGGGAAAAAACGGCAAAGAACGCGCGACAGATCATCCGCTGTATAATCTGCTGCATGATGAGCCTAACATGAATATGTCCTCGCACACATTCCGCAAAATCATGGAAGCAAGCTTAAAGCTGTGGGGTAATGCTTACGCCTGGATAGAGTACGACCGGTACTACCGTGTGAAAGCATTGTGGCCGCTTACGCCTGGCAGTGTGTTCCCACAACGCAGCCGAAAGACGGGCGAGCTTTACTATGACGCTATCCTCTACGACGGCACAGCAAAGCGCCTGCGTGCTTATGAGATGATACATATCCCGGGGCTAGGCTTTGACGGTATAAGCGGCCGTTCTCCTATCCGGCAGTTTGCCGAAACGATGGGATTGAACCTTGATATCAAGGATTATGGCTGTAAATTTTTTAAAAACGGTGCCAGACCGTCCGGCGTGCTGGAGCATCCGGGGCGCTTGTCCGAGGAAGCGCAGGAGCGGCTGCGTAAGCAGTTCGATAGGCGTTATGCCGGCTCTGCGAACAGCGGCAAAACTATGCTGCTCGAAGAGGGCATGAAATACGCACAAATCAGCGTGCCGCCGGAGGAAGCGCAGTTTCTGGAAAGCAGAAAGTACGGCGTGAATGAGATAGCCCGTATCTATGGTGTTCCGCCGCACATGATTGCAGACCTGGAGCACGCGACGTTCAGCAATATCGAATCGCAGGATATTAACTTTGCTAAGCATAGCATTGTGCCTGAATGCGTGAACTGGGAACAGGAGCTGATGCGTAAGCTCCTGAACGGAGAGGAACGCAAGGATTACGAAATAGAATTCAACATGGAAGGCCTTGTACGTGGCGATATGCAAAGCCGTTATCAGGCTTACGCTATTGGCCGTCAATGGGGCTTCCTGACTGCTGATGATATCCGCGCTAAAGAAAATATGGGCAACGTGGACGGAGGCAAGACTACGTATACACCGCTCAATATGATTAGCTCTGAATTGGCCGACGCTTATTGGCTGGCCAAAATAGAGAGTATGCAGCCGAAAGGGGGTGAGAAGAATGCCGAATAAGAATAACAATGTGTTTTTCCGCGACTTGCGCATGGACGGCAATGTTGATGATGCGGCTCGCACCGTCGATATCAGCTTTTCCAGTGAAGCGCCGGTAAAGCGCTATGACTGGCGTGAAGGCGCCTATTACAACGAAATCCTGGGGCATGACGTGGGGAATGTCGACCTTACGCGCCTGGAAAACTTAGGCGTAGCTCTGTATAACCATGACCGCGATAAGGTCATTGGCGCTATCGTTGAGCCTTATCTGGATACCTCTGAGCATAGATGCAAGGCTAAAATTCGCTTTGACTCTGACGATTTTGCCGAAACGATTTACCAAAAGGTGAAATCGGGCACATTGAAGGGAATTTCCGTCGGTTATCTCATTGATAACGTAGAGGTTGTGGCAGATGGCAAAAAGTCAGCTGATGGCCGTTTTGCCGGCCCTTGCAAGATTGCGCGGCTGTGGACACCGCTAGAAGCGTCCGTAGTCAGCGTGCCTGCTGATATTGATGTTGGTATTGGCCGTAGCTATGGACAGGATATCGACGAGGAAGAGCTTCAGTCGTTCCGTGAGTACCAGAAAATGCGCAAACAACAGGAGCGCCAGAAGCAGCTTGCTGACCTGGAGAACCTGAAAAGAGAATTAGAAATCTTAGAAATGGAGTGTTAAGACAATGGATAAAATTTTACAGATGAAACAAAAACGTGCTAGCCTGATTAAACAAATGCGTGAAATGGTGGCAGGCGCTCAAGCAGCGCAGCGTTCCCTTACTGCGGATGAAAAGACTTCCTACGAAAAGCTGCGTGATCAGGCTGCCAACCTGGCAGACGATATCGTGCGTGAAGAGGAGCTGCGTGAGCTCGAAAGCAAGCTGCCTGCTCCTGGCGTTACGGCTTCCGGCAGCAGAGACGAAAAGCTTGAGCCTGGCATCCGCGCTGCACGTTTCGTGAAGGTTGCATTGCTGAGCGCTCGCAGCCACCAAACGGAAAGCGTTGCTGATATTGCTGCTCGTATGTATCCGCAAGATGAGCAGCTGCGTGCAGTGATGACTGAAAGCACGCCAGAAGATGGCGGCTATACTATCCCGCAAAACCTGTACAACGAAATCATCCCTCTGCTGCGCCAGACCGGCGTGACTCGTTCCCTGGGCGTTTCTGAACTGCCTTTGCCGAACGGCAACCTGAGCCTTATTAAGCAGACCGGAGCTGCTAACTTCAGCTGGGTGGGCGAAAATAAGCCTATCACTTCCAGCAAGGTAACGCTTGGCAGCATGAAGCTGTCTGCTAAGAAGCTGGCGGGCATCATCCCTATTTCTAACGAGCTCCTGCGCGATTCCAGTTTAGCGGCTGACCGCTTTGTCCGCGACGAAATGGTGAATGGCATTGCTGAATCTGAGGATATTACCGCTTTGTATGGCAGCGGCACTGAATATGCACCTAAAGGCGTTACTGTAGCCTGCGCTAGTCAAAAAATTGCTGTAGACAACGTACTGACTGATGAAATCATCTACGAGATGGTGGGCAAGCTGCTGAGCGCCAAACTTAACAATCCTGCTCTCGCATGGCGCATCCCGGGCGTGCTGTGGGCAAAGCTGTACGGTATGCAGACCGCCGGCGGCAGCTATATCTTCCGCGACGAAATGAAAGACGGCAAGCTTTGCGGCTATCCGTTTGTGATTGACAACAACATCAAGGTGGGCGACGACGTCAATGGCAAAACTCAGATTTTCTTCGGCGACTGGAAAAACTTCATGATTGGCGTAGAATCCGCTCTGGAAATCGCAATTTCTGGCGATGCATCCTTCACTGACGGTAACAAGGCCGTCTCCGCCTTTGAAAACGATCTGACCTTGATGCGTGGAATTGTGCGCGAGGATTTCGGCGTGCGCTACAATGAGGCCTTCGTTTGGGCTGATGGCGTATTCAGCAAGGGCACTAAAGAATAATCATGAAGCTGGAATACACAGGCCAGGCCAGCAAGCAGGAAGTGCTGTCTGTCGATGATGTCAAGGCTTATCTCCGCGTTGAAGGCGACGAAGAAAATGCCGTGCTGGCATCATTGATAGCAGCTGCCCAACGCTATTGTGAGGACTACCAGCATAGAACCTATGGCCTGCTTGCTTTGCGCTTGACAGTTTCGACTGCTGACGCTCAGGCAGATATAGAGCTGCCACGCTCCAAAAGCTTGAGCGAGATAGTGAATATAGCTGTCAGATGGCCATCTGGCAAAGAACAGGCAATTGATAATTATACGCTCAGGTATGGCGAAATCAACACGCGCTTGCGCGTTAAGGAGACGCTGCCTGCCGATGCGGATCTGATTATTGATTACCGTGTTAAGGGTGAATGCGACGAAAGTGCACTGCTGGCCATGCGCCTGCTGGTTGCTAACTGGTATGAAAATAGGCTGGCGGCAGATGACAGAAGCCGCAAGGAAGCGCCATTTGCCGTAACTGCTCTGCTTAATCCCGGGAGGGTGCTGCTATGAATCCGGGCAAGCTAAACAAAAGAATAACACTGTTGCGCTGCGAACCTGCAGAACGCGACGAAATGGGCGGCCTGCGCGAGAGTGACTACGAGGCTGTGGGGAGCTTTTGGGCTATGCAGCGCGATAAAACCTCTACGCATAAGCAGGTCATAGGTGATTATGTTACAGTCAACACCTGTTATTTCGTTCTGCGTGATATTACCGGCAGATATCCGCTTACTACGGACTGGCGCGTGCTCCACGATGGCTATACGTATGTAATCAACTCTATAACCAGGCTGACGGACAGCGTGCCGTTCTATCTGGAGATAGAAGCAACGCGCTTAGGAGGGATAGGCTGATGATTTTTAAAGCTCCTCTAATCGCTTTTCAGAGCGAACTTTACGCAATGCTTAGCAATGCGGACGAAATGACCTTTAGCGTATACGACAGCTCCATGACGATTAGCGAAATACTGAACTCACTAAAAAATCAGGAGGTTGTCAACTATGGCGTCATTGCTGACGTGTCCTGCTCTCCGTCCAGCGCTAAGGCTGACAGCGTCATGTGGCGCGTAAATGTACGCATAGAGCTGTTTTCTACTTACCGTGGCCGCAAGCAGGTTGCTGACATGATTAACGTAATCGGCAGCGTAGCAACGCAGTACGCGGATGTGTTTGACGCCAACCTTGCCGCCAAAGGCTATAGGCTTATAAAAATGGAGGCCGGGGAAAGCGTCATCGGCGGCGCCGTGGAAGCCAGCGGCATTGTCTGGCAGAACGGTTATATAAATTTAAATTATCAATTGTATCAGCTTGATACGTGAAAGTGAGGATTAGAAATGTCTTATACTGCTGAAAAATACCCTGCTCATGATGGCTCTACGGCCATCGCAGGCAAGAAGTTTTTGCTGTATGTGGCTTACGACAACAAATGGAACCTGATTGGCGGCCTGCGTGACACGACGCTGGAAATTTCCGCTGACAGCATTGATGCATCCAGCAAGGATAACGGCGGCTGGGGCGAGTCATTGCCGGGACAGCGCTCCTGGTCTGCAAGCCCGTCTATTGTCGTCAAGTCGAGCAACGAGGGTAATGATATTATTGAAAACTGGGTGCTTGACGAGGAGCTGCAGAACCAGAAGCCTGCGCTGCGCTTTGCCTTCGTCAACACTGCTGACAAAAATTATTATGACGGCTGGGGTGTTGTTACGTCCTACAGCATTGAAGCTTCTTACGATGACGTTATGACGAAATCCATGGAAATCAATGGCGTTGGCCCCGTTGTGAAGAAAACTGCGTTTGACTCAGCAACCATTGCTAGCGAATAAAAAAAGAAGGGCAGACCGCGTGAGCGGCTGCCCTTAATTGATATCTGGAGGGACAAAGTGAATACTATCGACAGAACTGTTGAATTAAAGCTGCCGAATAATCCGGGGCATGTGCTGCATTATACTGTGAAGAGCATTATTGAATGCGAAAAGGAATTGACTAATCGCAATCTCATCCTTACCGTAGCAAGCCTTGCGGCATCGCCGTTATCCATCAGCGACGCTTACACGCTTCTGAAGTGGGGACTGCGTGGAGAAAAGGCGTACAGTGACGATGATGTGGATGCGGTTTTCATGGACTGCGTCGAGGAAATGGGCATCGTTGCGCTTCAAACAAACCTTATTCTGGCGCTGGAGAAGTCCGGCCTTATTGGTAAGAAAAAAAACAAAAAAGCGCTGCCACGGGCAAAGAAATAACCTACGGCAGCGCTGCTGAATTTATTGAGGATATCCTGCCTTTGTGCTATGGCAGGCTGGGGCTGACGACGCGGCAGATTGAAAAATGCTGCATCTGTGAGCTTATGGCCATGATGGAGGGATGGCAGCAACGTCATGATGATCTGGAAGATTTACTGATAGAATGCTGCGCAATGCCTGTGTATCAGATGCATTTAGGCCGCAAAGCGCCACGCTTCCATGACCTTGTAAAGCGTCGCAAGAAGCGTGATGAATTTGCGGATATGTCGCATGATGAGCTGCTGGCGTTCGCCAGCGAATAAAAAAGCCCGCTCAGTGAGCAGGCTTTTATTTATTCGTTTTGCTGGTCTTGTTTAATGTAGTGCTTACATAGCTCTTCGTGGGCTTTGAGCTTATCGTTTTTGCCTGTTGCGGAGCTAACTTCTTTTACAGTGCGATAGAGCATGTAAAGAGCGAACGGAAAGCAGATACCGAAAGCAAAGAGAAACAATACCCAGTTAAAATACCATTTGCTATCATCGCCAAAAAAATACATCCATTTCATTAGCTTCACCGCCCTTCATCTATAATTATAACATCTGGGGGCTATTATGGCTAGAAGAAGATGCATGTTTCATCTGGATAGACATAAAGGATTTTTTTATGTAATGCAGCGCGCTCCACAACGGCTGCATGATGACCTGAAGGCTGCTATGGATAAATGGGCAGCATCCGTACAAGGTGATTATGATAACGCGACCGGATACGGAGAAGGCTTTACAAAGATAACCGGGAAAAGCTTTGCCGTAGTTGAATCACTAAAAAAAGGCAAAGGCGTATATGTCGCTGTTGGGCATGGAGCTTTTATAGCTCGCTTTTTGGAAACCGGCACTAAAGAGCATGATATAGTGCAGGAAAAAAGAAAGAGGGTTATCCGCGTGAGCGGCATCAAGGGAACAAAAGCTCTTTCTAAGGCCTGGAAGAAACACGAAAGCCGGATACCGGACGTGATAGATAGCGTTATCAAAAATATAATTTCGGGAGGTGATTAATTTGGCGGGAGCGACAAGCTTATCAGTAACATTAAATATCGACAGTGTGGTAGACAGCCTTGATAAAGCTGCGGCGAAATTTGAGGATTTTGCTAAATGGGCCGGCGAATCTATGGGCAAAGTCGATAAAGCTGCATCCGGGATGAGCGAGGTTCAAAGGCGTGCTTACGAGGTTATGAAGAGAAGCACTAATAATCATATTCAGGCTATGCAGGAGCTTAGCAAGGAATACGAGGTGCTGCGCAACAAGCAGAAGAACGGCATAACGCTGACTCAGCAGGAATGCACGCAGCTGCAGGTTTTAACAAAACAGTTCAAAGAGCATCAAGGCGCCGTTGGACGCAACGCTGTTGATTTATCTAAGCTGGCGAGGTCTTTTAGCAGCGTAGGCGACGAAGTCATGAGCGTAAATGGCATCGCGCAGGCTTCTGTGGCTGCCATTGGCGGCGCTGTTGCGGTTGCTCTTCCAAAAATTGGCGAGTTCATCGGCACGTTGATAGGCAACATTGCAAAGCTAGGACTGCAAACACAGCAGACTGTGGCGCAGTTCGGCGCGATGGCCAACAACATGACGAGTGCTGCTGCAACGTATCAGGCCTTTAATGATGTAGCGCGTAACACGAATTACGATTTTGACGTAGTGTATAACATGGGTAAGCAGCTGCTTAACATGGGTTTCAGCGCTAAAAACGCTGCGGATTTGATACAGCAGTGTGCTGACACTGCTGCCGGCTTAGGCAAGGATGTGAGCGGCGCCCAACAGCTCGTGACTACCATTGCACGCATTCAGGCGGCAGGCAAGCTTACAAGCGAACAGCTTGTTGAATTGCAAATGGCCGGCATCAATCTTGATGACGTGTTTGAACCTATCGGCATGAGCGGCGAAGAAGCCATGCAGAAGCTTACGGACGGAACCATGGACAGCCAGCAGGCCATGGATGCGCTGACGCAGTACATGAATAAGTTTGACGGCGCTATGGATAAGTCTAAGCAGAATATCACTGATGCGTGGGGCGACGTTACCGGAAATCTTGCTACGGCTTGCGGCGAAATTGGCCAAAGCATTGTTGACGCCTTCAGCCAGAGCGAGATTGTGCAGGATTTAATAGATTTCACGCAAAGCCTGGTTGACCTGGTGCGCGGCGAGGGCTGTGGCGCTTTCAGTGATTTGGGGGCTGTGGCACAGTTTATCCTCGATCTGATTGCTGATGCCTTGCAGTTTACCTGGTCTGTTATTAAGCTGGGCATCATCTGGGTAAATGAGCTTTACGCTGCTTTCAAGGAAATGTGCCGCAAGGTCTACAATTACCTTAGCTGGCTACTAGATCCGCTGGCGGAAATTTTTACCGTTGTGGGGAAAATCATCAAGAAGATTGGACAGGAGATTAAGGGCGGCATAGATGAATCCTTTAAGCAAACCTTCAAGCCTAAGGTTGTCGTAGAGGATACCGGGAATCATTTCCGCAAGCCCGTTGTCAACGGCTCTAAAACTCAAAAGAGTGGCGCGGGCAAGAGCGCCACGAACAAACTGACAGAGGAAGAGCGTGCTGTTGAGGCACTGGTTAAAAAGTATGCTGACGCCAGCAAGCAGGCACAGACACGCGGCAAGCTGGCGCTACAGACAGCAGCGCTGAACGCATCTATGCTTATTGGCGAAGCAAAGGCTCAGGCTGAGCTGGAGAATAAGCTGGAAGGCTTCAAGCTGAACCATGATGCTGTTATTGAAGGCTATCAGAAAGAGCTTGCTTTAGCCGAAAAAATCAAAGACACAGGCACGCGTTCCGGCGTTATCGCTGAAATCAATGCGCAGATAGATGCGCAGGATAAGCTGTACGCTGCTCAGGTTAAGGCTGCCAGCTTCAGCAAAAATTATAATGAGCTGCAGAAACAAAGCAAGGATCTTGTCACAGCAGCTTTCGGCGATCCGAGTCGCGTAGACCAAAAGCTGAAGGATTACAAGGAAAAGCTTGATAATTTCATGCAAGAGGTCGACGCCATTGAAGCTAATCAGAAGGACAGCCTTACTAGCGGGAATATTGGCCAGAGCTTGTCAGATGAGAGCATGAGCTTCCTGGGCAAAATGCTTAAAATGACGCCCGAGGAGCTGGCAGCGGATTTTGAAGCTAAAAAAGAGCAGTTCGCAAACTTTGCGGCTTATATTCAGGACGCTATGGCGCAAGCCACGGCTGCTGAATCACAAAATCTGTCTATTGGCCAGCAATGGGCCGATAAGCAGAAGGAATGGCAGACAGAGCTTGGCAGCTCTATGGGCAATGCGGTCAGCGAATGGCTTACAGGCAGCAAAACGATAGGGCAGGCTATGAAGGATATGGTGAAAGATTTAATCAGCAATGCTATCAAGCTCCTATCGCAATGGACGATGATGTGGGGCGTTTTTATGGCGTTCGGCAGTTCTCCTAAGGCTGCGGCCGAAAGCGCGAACAAGGCTGTTTTTGGTGTGTCCAGGTTTGCCTCAGGCGGCTTTGTCAGCGGGCCCGGCACTGCTACCAGTGACAGTATACCGGCGCTGCTTAGCAACGGCGAATACGTGCTGAATGCAGCTGCTGTACGTAGGTTGGGCGTAGCGCGACTTAATGGCTTGAACAGTGGCAGAGGTTACGCTGATGGCGGCCTTGTTGCCTCTGAGAGCGTATCTCAGGCTGCACCTGCATCATCAAACCAAACCTTTAATCTTAATATCCAGACCATGGATGCTCTTAGCTTCGCTGACTTCCTGGCTCGCGGAGGGTTAAAGGCAATCAAGCAGGCGACTGCTGATGATAACCGCAATTTTAACGCGGCCTTTGACACGTTTTAGGAGGGACTATGGCAGAGAGATTTTTTCCTTTAGACTCAGGCTCTGCGACGTGGGGCAGCACTATATCGCAGGCCTGGGATGTTACGCAGGCGGAAACAGCCAGCGGCAGACGTAGGGCGATTTGCAATCAGGTTTTTCCGAAGACAACCTTTAACCTGAGCTTTCCTGCTTTATCTGACGCAGACGTAAACAAGCTGCTAGGCTTTTATAGCAAATGCAAAGGAACACTGTTACCGTTTTGGTACAAGGATTACGGCAGCCGCGTCGAAATGCAAAAAATATACCGCAACAGCGACGGCGCATATCAATGCTACACCGACCAGGGCGGGTATATACTTGCGTGTGAATATGTTGATAACGTGCGCGTCTATGTTGATAACATAGAAACGCTTGATTTTACTGTTAACGGCGGATTGATGAACGTGCCTGGCGCTAAACCTGCCAGCGTTGTGACTGCCTGCTATGATTATTATTGGCGCGTGCGGTTCGACGGCAATCTGTCTGTCACGCAGACCTTTGCGGATATCAATAGCGTCAGTGTGAAATTAGTGACAGTGAGGTGATAACATGAAGAATTGTACGCTAGACTTAGCTCAGCATCTGAATGCAGATGCTGAATTTATCTGCTGCGACTTATTTACATTAAAGCTGGCTGATGGCAGCATTTACCGTACCGCTGAATTTGATGCAGATGTCAGCTTTAATGGCAAGCTGTACAAAGCTGACCGCTTTATCATGCAGCGGGAGCAAACCAAAAGCGCCGGTGCTCCGTCTGTAGAAACGCTCGGCGTTGCGCTGAACACAGACCGTCTGCATGATGATAAGGTTGGCGGAAAGCATCTTTTGCAGGCGGTGCATGACGGCACGCTTGACGACGCTTATCTGACGCTTGGCCGCGCTTTTCTGGACGCTGAGACGGGCGCCGTCCTAGGCGTGCTGGAGCTTTTTACAGGCCGGTGTGAGATATCATCTTGCGGCGGCATCAGCTGCAAGCTGTCCGTAAAAAGCGAAACCGTTGGGCTAAATGCATCTGTACCCTTGCGCACCTTTGCACCGCAAAACGTATACCAGGAGGCGGACGGCGTGGTCAGCACGGCCAGCAAAGACACCTACACGTGCATGATTCCGCTCAAACCATCGAAGAATGTGCTGGTGAAAATATGAATAAACTTTTAGAATTAGCAAAAACATATGTAGGCACGCCGCATATTAACGGCGGCGATGTAAAGGGAGCAGGGCTTGACTGCTGCACCCTTGTTACTAACTATTATGCTGAGCTAGGGCACGAAAAAATCAAGGTTAAATTTGGTTACAGTGCAGACTGGTATTGCCAAAAGGATTGCAAGGAGCTGCTACTGCCTTACCTGAATAAACATTTCAAACGTACACCTTGCCTGCTTCCGGGTTATTTAATTAGTTACCGCTGGGGGCATAGCAAGTACGCACATCTTGCGGTTTATTTGGGCGGCAGAATGGTGCTGCACTGCGACGCTGATGACGGTACGGTCATTACGAACCTTGATGATCCAAAATTCAAGGATGCTCTTGGCAAAAGCAGGATGACAGGATTCTGGAGGCCAAAGCATGGGATTATTTAAAAAGACAAGCTTTACAAGCCGCTCTAACAAGATAGATGCTTTTCAGAGCACTGTCTGCGAGTTCGGCACACCGGTGCCGCTGCTTTTTGGCACGTGCAAGGTGGCACCTAACCTGATTTGCTATCAGGATTTTACGACACGCGAAAGACGCGTAACACAAAAAAGCGGCAAATCAAAGAGCACAACGATTACGTATCTGTACTACGTATATGTAGAGCTGGCCTTGGGTGAGGGCGTCATCGATGGAATTAGCAAGGTTTGGGTTGGCGATACTGCGTATAGCACGCTTTATGCGCTTAACGCTAACAGCGGCAATGAGGGCGCAGGCCTGGCTCTGAACCGTGGCGACAACAGCGCACCTACGGCCTACATGAGTACAAACCACGCTGACATTGCTACCGGTTATACTAATCTGGCCTATCTTTACGGCAAAATATTCCTAGGTGAGGATAACGCATCAATGCCTTCCTATAGCTTCGAGGTCAGAGGAACGCTGCTAGGAAGCGGTGATGGCGTAGATGCTAATCCTGCATATGTTATCCGTGATATTTTACGCAGTATTGGCCTTGGCGAGTATGTCGACGATACAAGCTTTAAAAATTATGCTGATTATTGCAATGCCACCGACTTGCTGATCAGCAGCTATAATGAAGCTTTCTCTAGTCAAAAAAAGGCACAGGAGATTATAGCTGAGATTTTAGAGCTGACCAACACTTACATGTTCTGGAGCGTCGACAGGTTTAAGTTTGTACCGCGCGACGACGTGCAACGTGGCATATGGAAGCCGAATACTGAGATCATCTATGACATTGATGCGGATGAGCTAATAAGCCAGAATGGCGCTCCAGTTGTTTTCCGCCGCAAGGATAGCACGGAGATTTATAATTACGTTACTGTAAATTTCCTGAACCGTGCGAATGACTACGAAGAGGAAAGCGTAAGCTTCCAGGACATTGCCAGCATTAAGGCCTATGGCGTGCGTAGCGTGAGCTACGATGCTAAATGGCTGCACACGAAGGAACGCGCTCTGAAATACGCGCAAATGAAGACGCGCCTGGCGCAAACCGAATGTAATCAATATACGCTCAAGCTGCCGTGGAAATATTGCCGCCTTGAACCTGGCGACCTTATCCGCATCACGGATGAAGCGATAGGCATTAAAGGGCAGGTGGCCATGGTCAGCGAGGTCACGGAGGCAAACGATGGCTTGATAACAGTCACTGCCCTGCAGCGTGCCCCGGGTGATTACAGCGAGGCTAAATACAAGGTAGACAATAAGTATCAGTACCAGGATTTTAACATTGATCCAGGCGATACCGCGCGACCGCTTTTTATTATCCCGCCGTCTGACCTGGTGGCGAGCAGTAGCGGCTGTGAGCTCTGGGTAGCTTTGCATGGCAACAGCGCAGACTGGGGCGGCTGCGATGTTTACGTGTCAACTAAGGATGGCGATTATAGCTATAACGGCACGCATGGTGTGAGCAGCGTCTATGGCCAGCTGGCATCTGATTTGTCTTATGATGGGGATAGCGTTGATATATATCTGGATAATCCGCGTGCTGTCGAGCTTTTGACCGGCAGCACACAGGATGCTGCAGATGGTAATACGCTGATTTGGATAAACGGCGAGTGCATGAGCTATAGCTTAGCAACGTTGCAGGGCTCAAACGTCTATACTCTGAGCGGCCTTGTCCGTGCGCAATACGGCACTAAGCTGGGAGAGCATTACTTTGATGATGACGTTGCTGTCCTTGATGGCAATATTTATGCGCTTTCTTTGCCTAAAGCGTACACCGGCAAAACGCTGTATTTTAAGTTCCCGGCGTTCAATGCCTTCAAGGCAAACGGGCAGGATTTAGCTGACGTTGACTGCTATACGTGCGTTGCTGGCGTGGGCGACCTGCCAAATTGCACAAACGTCTTGGCGTATAACAAATATCGTGATGCTGATGGCGTCGTCGTCTATCATGACATAATCGTCGAATGGCAACCACCTGCGGGTTTCGATAATTACCAGCAGGCTCAGGTCTGGTACAAGGCATCCACGGAAAGCAAGTGGCAATATGGCGGGCAGGGCTATAGCAAGGCTACGCTGCCACAGGTCGATATCGGCGTAACATACGATATCGCTGTGTGCACGCAGGATATTTTTGGCAATACGGAGACGCCTGATGCGTCGGCAAAAACAAGCATTCTTGTAGCGTTAAGCACAGAGGTGCCCAACACGCCGCAAAATGTCAGCGTCAGCATCGGCGAGCTGTTTAAAATTGCTTGGGATGAGGTACATAATGCCGATATCAAATATTACGAGGTACGTCTGGACGCAAAAGTTGGTGAGGACAACAGCAATTTCATTGCACGCGTGAGCGACGCCAGCTGCACGACTAATAATATCAGCGCTGAGAGCGGCACGATATACATTTTTGCTGTCAGCGCTTACGGCAAAGTATCTGCTCCGGCTACGGCGCAATTTAGTATTACTAAACCTAAAGCGCCGACGATTACTGTTACTGCTAAGCTTACAGGCATAGACTGCCGCGTACCATCCATACCGGCGAACTGCATCGGCGTGCACTGGTATTTCACCGCCGGCGGCGACGCAAGCGACGACAAGACGCAGGGCAACACCTTTTTCAAGAATTGTGATGCCGGCAACTATGAGGTACGCGCTTGCTACTATACCTATTTTGGCGACGGCGCTTTTAGCAAGTCGCAGATGGTACATGTCTCGGGCAAGGTCAATAAAGGCATGATTGAGACCGGTGCAGTAATTGCGGATAACATTGATGTTGATAGCCTGAGCGCGATCAGCGCGACGATAGGCACACTGAGAACTGCGACGACTGGCGCAAGAACGGAAATCAAGGATAACTTGATTGAGATTTACGACGAAAATGATGTGCTTAGAGTAAGAATGGGAGTGTGGGAATGATGCTAGAAAGGCGGCAGACATGAAAGCGAGTTTGGAAATATTTGACGAACATGGACGGGCAATTTACGATTCTTCGGTGAATACTACAACGTATCTTGGCTCAGGACAAACAAATGGCATTAGTGGTAGTTTACAAGACGACAGATTGAATGGGAAAAATTTTTGGGTTACAATTACGTCGCGAGAAACACCTAACAATCAATATTTTGGTTGGATAGCACCTGTGTTTTCCTGTTCCGGGAGCACCTTGTCGTGGGAGTACCCTGGCAACAATTTAGGTGAAGCGAAAAATAATGGGTTTATTTACGGAGTATATTGATATGGCTAATTATTTTGAAGCGAAAAACGAGAACAACAAAGTGACTATTGACGATAGAACCACAATGTTGTCTTTGCTTAGATGCGGAACACTAGACTCGATAGCATCATATACAAAAGGCGTAACTTTCGGTTGGAAAGGGGCAGAGCCCCCTAGTAATGATAGACGAATGAACCTTGCGTTTATTTATAGTTTGACGCTTAATGACAACGAAAAAAATGTAGCTTTAGCGATTCCCGATGATGAGAACATTGCTGTTTGTACGAATCGAATTTCAACACAATCAGTAAACGTTGTCGTTTTTAGAAACGTGCAAAGCTCTGAAGGTATAGAGAGCCTTGCTAATAAAATTAAAGTTTATATCTTTGGTGAAGATCATGTAGCTAACAATAAGTCTGGCATACAGGTTTATAATGCGGCTGGACAGCTTGCGTTCAAAAGCACGAACTACTTGCTTGATGTTAAAGGGAAATGGGAGATGTCAAAAAATATATATATAGCAAAGTGTAATTCTTTGCCAGCATCTTTTCTTATCGAAGAAAATGCAAAAGATTTAGCAGTTGTGTGCAACGCATATATCGCTAATTGGGTTAAAGACCCTCATGGGCAATCAATGACTCCATATATCGGGATATATGGAATTAGCAAAGTAGGAACAAAATTATATGCTAAATTAATGGTATGTTTTTGGTTCAGCGATTCTTATAGTTACTATAATGGTCTCAGCAATCAAGCCGCTATATTGCTTACCAATATAACTAACGCACCAATATAAAGTAATCACAGCGAGGTAAAATTATGCAGATTAAAATCAATGTAGACGCTCAACGTCTTACACTTAACAGCAACACTATTGTTAGCGGTACTAATAATTTTGTTGAGTGTGCTTTTGCGTTTAGCGCCGATTGGGCAGAGCTTGACAAATGGGCTCTGTTTAAATGCGACAACAACACCTATGAGATGTACGTCACGGATAATAAATGCATTGTCCCGACGCAATGCATCGCTAAACAAGGTGTTATCGTTATGTCCGTTGTTGGCCGTAGCAACGGCAAAAATATTACTGCGACGGCTGAGGATAAGCTGCTGGTCGTTAACGGCAGGGCGTTTGACGGCGAGGGCGAGGAGAGACTCACGGAGACGTACCTGGAAGAAACGCTTGGCCTTGTCCAAAATATCCGCGGCCAGGTCGTGGACAGCGGCGACGCAGCAAAAGCTGCTGCGGAAAAGGCAACGCAGGAAGCGGCTAAGTCTGAAAGCTCCGCTCAGCGCTCTGAGCGTGCTGCTGCCGGCGTGCAGACCATCAATGACCAGCTGGACAGAGCTGAGACGCTGGCGACGCAGACACAGCAGAACGCTGATGATGCAAAGAGTGCTGCAGCTGCGGCGCAGACTGCCGTCACTGAGCCTGTGCTAGCCGCAGCCGGCGTTACAATCCGAGATGGCAAATTGTGTTATGTTTATTACAAGGAGGTAGAAGGATAATGGCATTAAAACAAATTACTGATCCGGCCTTACTGGACTCAACTGGACAAAAAATCTTGAAGGAAATGCAGGTCCAGAATGCATATTTGGCTCTTTTGGCGCAGGATAAAATCACCACGCTCGACAGTACCTGGGACAAGGTGGCGGCGCTTGTGCGTGCTGGCCACGGCAAAGCGGTTTATGGCATTGGCGATAAATTTATTGACACGTGGACGGACAAGGCTAGCAGCAACAAAGAGTATAACGATTACACCTGGCGCGTAGATCATCACGGCAGCGTTGAGCTGGAAAACGGTGATGTTGTGCCGGGCATGTACCTAGCAACACAATATACGCACCCTGTAGCTGTGACATTTTGCCAATATCAGGCTTTTTATTACGCTGAGGAGGAGCTGGCTGCCGGCACATATTATGTAACGCTTGGCTACACCTGGGGTAGCAAGGATTGCGTCAAAGGCGCAAGCTTTTGCTTTACGCTGACAAAGCCTGTCCCTAAAGGCGGCAAGCTGGCAGGCTTCCGCCGCATCGCAGACGATCCGTGTAGCAGCTGGGATGTACGCAGCTATGACGTGGACAGCAAAACGGTTATTGAGACCGTTAAGGTCAGCAAAGGCGTTGCTGGCACATGTTTAATCAATGAGTGGGGCGCATATTATAGCGGCGAGGGCAACATCAACGGCCTGCAGCGCACAGCATATGGCTACGGACGCTGGTCTCAAAGCGCTATCCGCCAATATCTCAACAGCGACGCTGATGCTGGCAAATGGTGGACGCCGCAAAACAAATTTGATTTGGCACCGGATAACTTGGACACAACAGCCGGTTATCTGAGCGGTCTGCCTGCTGACCTTTTGGCAGCAATTAAGCCTGTAAAGGTTGTGACCTACACAAACACCTGCGAGACGGCCGATAAAGCGCAGGAAAAGGACATTACCTACGATAGAGTGTTTTTGCCGTCGTTAGAAGAGATGTATGCAAAACCGCAAGCGCCTGCCGGCGGCGAGGGCGTACCGCACGACTATTGGCGTATCATTAGCGGCAGCAGTCAGCCTGTGGCACAGTATGGCACCTATCCGCGCTATAAGCAATTTGCTCTGACCAGCAAAACCAGTGCGCAGGGTGTGCGTTTGCGCTCAGCTGACCGCGGCGGCGCTTGCTATACGTGGTTTGTGTACACGTCGGGCTATGTCTACGGCAGTGACGCGCATTGGGCTACTGCGTGCGCCCCGCTTGTCGTAATTTGCTAATCTTTTAATCAATAATAATCCCGGCACCCACGGATGCCGGGGACAAAGAAGGTGAACGTAAATGACTGTACCCGTCAGCAGACGTGGAGAAAATAAATTAGCGGCGGCCATAGCAGCCCATGAGCTTGCAGTGTATACAATCAAAATATGCTGCAATGCGAAAGTTTTCGTGCCACAATATCAGACAGCACTCACAAGAGACATCGTAGACACAGCGAAAAATATTGCTAAGCTAACCATGAGAGCAAACAATGTGCTGGTAAAATCAACGCAGCTGGCACAAATGCGCCTGCACTATCAGCACGAAGCAGCGAACTACTGCAATGACCTTCTAGTGCTTATCCAATTAGCAAAACCAGTATTTCACCTAGCAGGAAAACGCGTGAAATACTGGGGCGGCCTTGTGCTTAAGGCGCGGGAACTCATCCGCGCCTGGCACGACGCCAACGCGAAAGAATACAAGACAAAAGACCTTTTAGTCTGACTTATAAATGAAGGATGCAGGCTATTAGTGCGCAGAATGTGCGTTTGCGCTCAGCTAACCGCGGCAACGCTTACAATACGTGGAATGTGAACACGTCGGGCAATGTCAACAACAATAACGCGAATTGGGCTAATGCGTGCGCCCCGATTGTGATTACCAGCGTGACCGTGAGCAACTGTCTAACAGTTGTGGTCGCGCTCTTAACCAATCACAAGGAGCCTGCGATTCCTGGCCATACGGCCGAACAATACCACAGCAACGCGCCGGACCTGCGGGCCTGCGAGCGCTATGGTGCTGCGGAGAAAGATGGATAAAACAAAGATATTGAATAAAGATAAATTAATCAGCTATGACGCTCTTGACTCGACATATAGAAAATGCTGTCTAGGCGTGCGTTGGAAGCCGTCGGTATCTCACTTTATTTTGAACGAAGTTGAAGAACTGACAAAATTAACTAATCAACTGACAGATGGCAGCTATAAGCCACGCAAGCCGAAACCTGTAAAAATAACTTATCCCAAACCGCGTGACGGCCTCAGCATTGCTTTTAGAGATAGAGTATATCAAAGGTCATTAAATGACAACGCCGTCTACCCTGCTTTAACAAAATCTTTTGTTTATGATAACTGCGCCTGCCAGAAGGGCAAGGGAACAGACTTTGCGCGGGAAAGACTTAGGCGGCATCTACGTAAATATTTTGCTCATTATGGCTATGACGGCTATGTACTGCAGATAGAC
>OQWM01000353.1_pt1 | contig 28279 bp, 24 predicted proteins | sample 1691531 | NCBI WGS metagenome assembly OQWM01 (sample SAMN03418257, study PRJEB22391) | human gut metagenome | biome: human-gut; feature: organic feature; material: feces | host: Homo sapiens | place: Tanzania | collected 2013-01
ATGGCACCATGCTGCACGACTGCCTGGTGCGCGTAGCCGGCAAGAACATACCATGCGTGGACAAAGGCTTCCGCCAGGATGAGCTGGTGGATGTGGTCATACGTCCAGAAGACATAGAGGTGGCGAGCGACACCAGCCACGCACAGTTTACAGGCAAGATAACATCATGCATCTTCAAGGGCGTGCACTACGAGATGTGGGCCACGACAGACAACGGGCATGAGTTGCTCATACAGAACTACAAGCACTTTGCCGTGGGCGACACCGTGGGCATGAACGTCACTCCCGACAACATACACATCATGCGCAAAGAGCGCACGGCCAACGTGCTGGAAGCCAAGATAACAGGCAGCGACATCATAGAGTTGCTCGGATGCGAGATGCGCTGCCAGGTGCCGGCAGAGCTGCGCGGCAAGAGCACAGCCATGGCCACCGTGCCGTTTGACAAGATAGAGCTCTTCGACAACGAGGAAGAAGGCACCTTCACAGGCGACATAAGCTTCATCCTCTTCAAGGGCGACCACTATCACCTCACCATCGACACCGACTGGGGAGAGAAAATCTATGTGGACACCCAGGATGTATGGGACCTCGGCGACCACGTTGCCATCACCATTCCGGCAAACGGGATTAAAGTGAAGAATGAAGAGTGAAGAATTCATTAGCATGAAGGGCGCACGCCTAATTATTAATTCTTAATTATTAATTCTTAATTAAAATTGAACGTAGTCAAATTTATATCCTCTCGCCAAAGTTGGTCGATACCATACGCCATCTTTGCAGCGATATTCGTGGTATTGCCATTGCTTCTCATCGTGGTGTTTGCATTCACCGACGAGAACGGCAGTTTCACGCTCTATAATTTCCAAAAGTTTCTGGTGCATCCCGAGGCCATCAATACCTTTGTGTATTCCATCGGCATCGCCTTCCTCAACACGCTGCTTTGCATCTTGCTGGGCTATCCTGCGGCATACATCCTGACGCAGACCAAGATGAAGTATGCCAATACCATCGTGATGCTCTTTATCCTTCCGATGTGGGTCAACATCCTGGTGCGCACACTTGCCACCGTGGCACTCTTCGACTTTGCCGACCTGCCACTGGGCGAGGGAGCCCTCCTGTTTGGTATGGTGTATAACTTCATCCCCTTCATGATTTACCCTATCTACAATACATTGCAGAAGATGGACCGCAGCTATATCGAGGCAGCCGAGGACTTGGGAGCCTCACCATGGCAGCAGTTCTTCAAAGTAGTGTTGCCACTCTCCATGCCAGGTGTGGCAAGTGGCATTCTGATGGTGTTTATGCCAACCATCTCCACCTTCGCCATCTCCGAACTGCTGACGATGAACAACATTAAGCTCTTCGGTACTACCATCCAGGAGAACATCAACAATTCGATGTGGAACTATGGTGCAGCCCTCTCGCTCATCATGCTCTTCCTCATCGGAGCATCCACCCTCATCGCCGGCGACGGTAGCAAGCAGGAAGGAGGTATCAGATGATAAAATCACTCTTTTCAAAAGATATGATGAAGAAGGTATTCTGCCAGGGCTATCTGTGGCTGCTCTTGCTGCTGCTCTACTCCCCTATCCTCATCATCGTCATCTTCTCCTTCACCGAGGCTAAGGTGATGGGCAACTGGACGGGATTTTCTTTGCAGCTCTATAAGAACCTCTTCGTGGAGGGTACCCACCATTCGCTCACGGCGGCTCTCATCAATACAATTACCATCGCCCTGATTACAGCCACAGTCAGCACCCTCTTCGGTACCCTGACTGCCATCGGCATCCACAACCTGCGCAACCGCAGAGCCCGACAAGCCATCTCGTTTGTCAACAACATTCCGATATTGAATGGCGACATCATCATCGGTATCTCGCTCTTCCTGCTCTTCATCACGCTGGGCATTCCGCAGGGTTATATGACGGTGGTCATTGCCCATATCACCTTCTGCCTGCCATACGTCATCCTGAGCGTGATGCCTAGGCTCAAGCAGATGAACCCCAACCTCTATGAGGCAGCTCTAGACCTGGGTGCATCACCGATGCAGGCACTGCGCAAGATTATCATCCCAGAGATATTGCCAGGCATGATTTCGGGCTTCATGCTCGCCATCACCATGAGTATCGACGATTTCGCCGTCACCATTTTTACCATCGGAAATGAGGGACTGGAGACGCTCTCCACCTTTATCTATGCAGATGCCAGAAAGGGAGGTTTGACTCCAGAGCTCCGTCCACTGAGTACAATTATCTTCGTATTGGTGCTCGTGATGCTGATTATCATCAACAAACGTTCAGTAAAGAAAGCAAAATGAAAAAGATGAATATAAAGTTAGGAGTTAGGAGTTGGGAGTTAGGAGTTAAATGCCTATTTTTCGTTGCTCTTATGCTCATAAACCTCATGCTATCCTCCTGCTACAACAAGGAGAACAGAGAGGAGATTCTGAAGGTATATAACTGGGCCGACTACATAGACGAAGACGTGCTTGCCAACTTCCCGAAATGGTATGAGGCGCAGACGGGCAAGAAAATACGCGTCATCTACCAGACCTTTGATATCAACGAGGTGATGCTGACCAAGATAGAACGTGGACATGAGGACTACGACGTGGTTTGTCCTTCGGAATACATCATCGAGCGAATGCTGCGCAAGGACCTCCTCCTGCCCATCGACACTTGTTTTGGCAAGACCCCAAACTATCTCAAGAACATATCTCCCTACATCGTAGAGCAGATAGACGCCACCAGCAACCATGGCAGAACCGCCCATCAGTATGCCGTGCCATACATGTGGGGAACGGCAGGCATCTTATATAATAAGGTACACGTACCTATAAAAGATGCTCTGACCTGGGGTACCCTTTGGAACTCGAAGTATCGTGGCAAGCTCTTGATGAAGGATTCCTATCGTGACTCTTACGGCACCGCCCTTATCTGGGCGCATCGCAAGGACTTGGCAGCAGGCAAGGTGACGGTACCACAGCTGATGAACGACTATTCGCCAAAAGCTGTGGCTACAGTAGAGAAATACCTCAAAGCACTGAAACCAAACATCGAGGGCTGGGAGGCAGACTTTGGCAAGGAGACGATGACCAAGGGCAAGGCTTACCTGAACATGACCTGGAGCGGTGATGCCGTCTGGGCCATCGAGGAGGCTGAAAAGGTAGGTGTGCCACTGGGTTATGAAGTGCCAAAGGAAGGCAGCAACGTATGGTTTGACGGTTGGGTAATCCCTAAGTACTCCCGCAACCCGAAGGCAGCCGCTTATTTCATCAACTATCTCTGCCAGGAGGATGTGGCACTCGCCAATATGGAGACCACTGGCTATGTGAGCAGCATCAGTGGCAAGAAGATATTGGAGGAGATGAGCGACAAGGATGCTTATCCCGAAACGGTGAACGCCGCTTACTTCTTCGGCTGTGAAGAGGGCAAGAAGGCACACATCAACCCGATTATGTATCCAGACAGCAGTGTGGTGGCAAGATGCGCCATGATTCACGATGCAGGCGACCACACTCCAGAGGTATTGGATATGTGGTCGAAAGTGAAGGGCGACAACCTGGGTGGCGGCATCGTCATCTTCCTCTTGGCGGTAGTGGCAGCTATCACAGCCTTTGTAGGAATCAAGAAATATGAGCACTACAAGCACCGCAGACTGTCAAGAAAGCACCGCAGACACCACGTAATCAAAGTAAAATAGCAGTTTTTTGAAAGAAAAGTGAAAAAAGTGAGGAAAAAATTTGGTAATATGAAATAAAAGTGTTACCTTTGCACTCGCTTTTGAGACATAAAGCGTTTGGGTAGTTACCAGAGTGGCCAAATGGGGCAGACTGTAAATCTGCTGGCTATGCCTTCGGTGGTTCGAATCCATCACTACCCACTTTTCCCAAAATAACTCAAAAATATAAAAGGTCTGACTTTCGAAAGAGAGTTAGACTTTTTTGCTTTTAGCATCTTCGGAACTTATACTTTCATCGGACTTCACAGAATATACGGAAGAAAGAAATCATGAATCACAAACATAAAAAAATCGGAATTCAATAGGAATCCGTTTAAATTCCGATTAAATTCCGATGATATATTAATCTTTCAAGCTATCCTGATACCACTCGAAGAGTTTCTGCACTCCATCCTCAATCTCGACCTTGTGGGTCCAGCCAAGGCTGTGAAGCTTCTCTACATCGATAAGCTTACGAGGAGTACCATCAGGCTTGCTGGCATCAAACTCTACTGTGCCCTCAAAGCCTACTGCCTTTACTACCAACTCTGAAAGCTCACGGATGGTAAGTTCCTTGCCTGTACCTACATTGATATGACAGTTGCGAATCTCACCCAGTGATGGGATGGCACCGCCACGACCCTCAGAATTGTTGCGGTCTACGGCTCCATCTACCTTGGCACCATAGAATACAGAGCTGTACTTCTCGATACCGATGATATCCTTGAAGTCTACGTTCAAGAGCACATGCACACTGGCATCAGCCATATCCTCGCTCCATAGGAACTCACGGAGAGGCTTACCTGTACCCCAGAGCACCACCTTATTATCATAGATGCCATAGAACTCCAGAGCCTTCAGGATGCGCTCATGGTCGTTGTTGCCATCCACATTACCCTCGCCGATGATGGCACGCAGCTTATCAGTAGGGTTGATAGGACGCTTGTTCATGTCCACCTCAATACTATGCCAGTCACCATCGTGGATGAGCTTGGCAAGATAAATCTTACGCATCATCGCTGGCATCACGTGGCTATTCTCCAAGTGGAAGTTGTCGTTAGGACCATAGAGGTTGGTTGGCATCACTGCAATATAGTTGGTACCATACTGCAGGTTGTAGCTCTCACACATCTTCAGTCCGGCTATCTTGGCGATGGCATACTCCTCGTTGGTATACTCCAGCGGCGAAGTCAGCAAGACATCCTCCTTCATTGGCTGAGGTGCATCCTTAGGATAGATGCAAGTAGAGCCGAGGAAGAGGAGCTTTTTTACGCCATGAGAGTAGGCATTGCTGATGACATTGCACTGCATCTTCATGTTCTGCATAATGAAGTCGGCACGATAGAGGCTGTTGGCCATGATACCGCCCACGAAGGCAGCTGCCAAGACCACAGCATCAGGCTGCTCCTCGTCAAAGAACTTCTGCACTGCATACTGGTCGGTCAAGTCGAGTTCTTTGTGAGAACGACCCACCAGATTATGATAGCCTCTCTTCTTGAGGTTATTCCAAATAGCAGAACCCACGAGACCGTGGTGTCCTGCTATATAAATCTTACTATCTTTTGATAACATTGATTATTGCTATAAACTATCAACTGTTAACTATAAACTAACTTACTTAACGATACCTTTCTCCAAGTACTCAGCCAAGTTGCAGCGCACTTTCTGACCTGCATCCTCAGCAGCTACCTTAGCCATATCGCTCTCTACCATGATCTTAACCAGCTCCTCGAAGGTAGTAGTGTTTGGATTCCAGCCGAGCTTAGCCTTAGCTTTGGTAGGATCGCCCCAGAGGTTAACCACGTCGGTAGGACGATAGAAGTCTGGAGATACCTCAACGAGAGTCTTGCCGATCAACTCCTCAGGCCCCTCTACGCAGATACCCTTCTCGTTCTCATCCTTTCCTTCCCACTTCAGCTCGATGCCTACATGGTGGAATGCCAACTGGGCAAATTCACGTACGCTATGCTGTACACCTGTGGCGATAACAAAGTCCTCTGGCTTCTCAGCCTGGAGAATGAGCCACATACACTCTACATAGTCCTTGGCATAACCCCAGTCGCGGAGAGAATCCAAGTTACCGAGATAGAGCTTATCCTGCTTGCCCTGCTTGATACGAGCGGCAGCGAGAGTAATCTTACGAGTAACGAATGTCTCGCCACGGCGCTCACTCTCATGATTGAAGAGGATGCCAGAGCAGCAGAACATATTGTAAGCCTCACGATACTCCCTCACAATCCAGAAACCATACTGCTTAGCTACAGCGTATGGACTGTATGGGTGGAATGGAGTATTCTCGTTCTGAGGGACCTCCTCTACCTTGCCATAAAGTTCAGAGGTAGAAGCCTGATACATACGGCAGGTCTTCTCCAAGCCACACTGACGGATGGCCTCCAAGATGCGAAGCACACCTGTGGCATCTACATCGGCTGTAAACTCAGGAGAGTCGAAACTTACCTGTACATGGCTCTGTGCTGCAAGGTTGTACACCTCAGTTGGTTTCACCTTGTTCATCACCTGGATGATACTCATAGAGTCACCAAGGTCAGCATAATGGAGGTGGAAGTTTGGGGTACCCTCCAGGTGAGCGATGCGCTCACGATAGTCGGTGGATGAACGACGGATAGTGCCGTGAACATCATACCCCTTACTCAACAACAACTCTGCCAAGTAAGAACCATCTTGACCTGTGATACCTGTAATTAAAGCTACTTTTCTATTTTCCATTTATTATATGTATAAATTTGAATATTCAGGTTGCAAATTTACTACTTTTTTCCCAAACTATCAAACTTTCTGTCGTATATTTGTATTTATGAACCAATATAAATGGGATATGCAACATTTCTACTGGGGGTAATCGGCATTTTGCGTCTTCGGCCAGTTCACCAGATAGAGCATCTCCGTGGCACGAGTAAAGGCTGTATAGAGCCAGTGGATGTAATCGGGGGTGAGCATATCATCGGTCATATATCCTTGGTCCACATAAACATGAGCCCACTGTCCACCCTGTGCCTTGTGACAGGTTACGGCGTATGCAAACTTTACCTGTAGGGCATTATAGAATTTGTCATTTCTGATTGCCTTCATCCTATCCGCCTTGAGCGAAATATCCTGATAATCTTCCTCCACCTGATGGAAGAGCATTTCCTGTTGCTCATGGGTCAAGGCCGGAGCCTCACTGGTCAGGGTATCGAGCAGCACCGTAGCCTCCAGCTCATAATTGTCATAATCCGGAAACTGCAAGAGGAGCGTGGCAAAGTGGAATCCATAGAGGTCGATGCGACGGCGCACTCTCAGCACCTTCGCCCTATCTCCATTCGCCAAAAAAGAAGGAATCTCATTACTTTGAACTTTATGATTAACATCAGTGGCGCTAGCCTTAACTCCTAACTCCTCACTCCTCACTTCTAACTCCTTCCGCTCTTTCTCTGTCCAATAATAATTATTCTTTACTATCATGAGGATGTCGCCTTGGGAGAGTTCCTCTTCACGGTCCAGCACCATGTTGCGGATGCCCTGGTTGAAGATGTTGGCTCGCTTGTTGCTACGAGTTACCACGATGGTATCGTCCAAGCCCACATGATGATAGCTATCAGCAAGAGCCTCTATGAGTTCTGAGCCAGGCATCTCCTTGATGTCCGAGAAGCCAGAGAAATGAATCTTGGGCAATTGGGTGATGTCATCGTGAGTTATCATCTGCCTGATCATCGTGGCATTATAGAGGATGCCCGACTGCTGACTCTGTCGCAACACCTCGTTCAGATCGCACTCGTATACCTTCAGTCCATATCCCTCCAATACGGCAGCATGGAGAGCAGGCGATTCCTCCTCGCCGATAGGAGGCAACTGAGCCTTATCACCGATAAGGAGGAGACGGTCGTTATGTCCCTGATACACAAACTGGATCAGGTCATCGAGTAAGCAGCCACTACCAAATGTGGTACCGCCCAATCCCATATTGGCAATCATCGAAGCCTCATCAACCATAAAGAGGGTATCGGTATAGAGATTGTCATTGAGATTGAACTGTCCATCCACCCCCGCAAACGCTTTTTCGCGATAGATGCGACGATGGATGGTATAGGCAGGCACACCACTGCTCAGCGAAAAAACCTTAGCCGCCCTACCCGTAGGAGCCAAGAGCATCACCTTCTGACGGATAGCCTTGAGCGTGCGGACGATGGCACCCGAGAGCGAGGTCTTACCCGTACCAGCACTACCTCGCAATATCATGACCGAATGCGGATTGGGATCGGTCATAAACTGCGCAAACACATCAAGCGCATGAGCCTGTTCGGGCGTCGGTGAGTAGCCAAATTGTTGTAATATCTTATATTTTAGCTCATCTATTATCATAATTCAAAAAAATTATTTATCTTTGCACTTACAAAAGTAATAATACTTTTTGAAATGAGTATGAAATTAAGGAAAATAAACAATAATATCGTCTTGGGAGCCTGCGTCATCGTCATGATGCTGCTTTGCATCCTCAGCATCAGCCAACCCATCCGCTTCGACAAGCAGAAGGCTAGCCGTGAGACAGAGGTAAAGGAGAAACTAATGCAGATAAGGGATGCCGAGGAACGATACAAAGCCAAACATGGAGCATACACAGGTGACTTCAACACCCTCGTCAAGGGCAAGTATCTGAAGGCTGATGCCCAGTACATCCCTTATAGCGACGGCAAGAAGTTCTCCCTTGCCGCAACCACCATCGTGGGCAAGAGCGGTAAGCAGATACCCCTGATGGAATGTGGCGCGGAATATGGCGATTTTCTCGACGGACTGGATGAGGAATCCATACAGGAAGTAACCGACAAAGCAAACTATGCAGGCGAATATCCCGGACTCAAAATAGGTGACATCACAACAGATAATAACAATGCAGCAAACTGGTAAGAACATACAACAAGCCCGCCTCACCATCCGTGTGAGCAGAAACACCCTCAGCTTTTCGGTAGTAGACCGCGAAGCCGAGCATCAAGTGATATATGAGCCTTACACCGTGAAGAGCGGTGTATCGATAGCAGCCAATCTGCGTCAGGCATTCAAGGAGAGCCCACTTTTGCAGCGTGGCTACACCAAGGTGCGCCTCTACATAGACTCCCCTATCCTGCTTGTGCCCATAGAAGAATTTCATGAGGAAGATCTAGATGTGCTCTACCAGCATGCATTCTCGGGGCATAGTGCAGACGCTATCCTCTATCGTGTGCAACCCGCCCTCAATGCAGTAGCAGTATTCCCTGTAAACAAGGACCTGAAGATGGTGGTGGAAGATAACTTCCAAGACATCCGCTTCACCCCTATCATGCAGCCGATGTGGCACTATCTGCACCAACGCAGTTTCACGGGCATCCATCGCAAGCTCTATGTTTACTTCCATGACAAGAAACTTGACGTTTTCAGCTTTGACAAGAATCGTTTCAAGTTCTTCAATTCCTTCAATGCCGAGCATGCCAAGGATGCACTCTACTTCATTCTCTACGTATGGAAGCAGATAGGATTCAACCAGATGCAAGACGAGCTTCACGTATCGGGAGATGTGCCAGACAAGGACTGGTTTCTCTACAACACCAAGCTCTACATCAAGAAGACCTTTCTCTTGAATCCAGCCGCCGAGTTCAACCGTGCCCCCATCACCGAGATCAAGGGCATGCCATTCGATTTGATAACACTCTATTTAAGTAAATAAAAATGAGAATCATAACAGGACTATATAAGGGACGCCATTTCGATATACCTCGAACTTTCAAGGCGCGTCCAACTACAGATTTTGCTAAAGAGAACATCTTTAACGTATTGCAGGGTTACATCAACTTTGAGGATGCCACTGCCCTCGACCTCTTTGCAGGCACAGGCAGCATCTCCCTGGAGTTAGTATCAAGAGGCTGTAGCCGAGTGGTAAGTGTGGAAGCCGACCGCGACCACGCCAACTTTATCCGCCAATGCTTCAAGAAACTTGGTGAAGACAAAGACCTCCTAATCCGTGGCGATGTATTCCGCTTCTTGAAGAGCAACAAGCAGAAGTATGACTTCATCTTTGCCGACCCACCATACGCACTGGAGAAGTTGCCAGAGATTCCAGACCTCGTGCTAAATGGCGATATGCTCAATGAGGACGGCATCTTCGTATTCGAGCATGGCAAGAACTACGATTTCTCCGACCATCCAAGATTCCTGGAGCACAGAAGTTACGGCAGCGTCAACTTCTCGATCTTCAGATAGATTCAACTTTAATAAAATAGAAATAGGTTATTGGCTTTCATATTCAGAAACCAATAACCTATTTTTTATAATGGTGATTACAATTGCAACTATAGCAGTGGCGAAAGCAATCTTACGATGCTCTCGAAGAGGCGCTTGAGGAAAGGACGCTTCACGAAGTAGGTGACGTCATCCACCAAGATGCTTTGAGCCTCATCATCCAGGTATATCTGCTTGATACGCTGCGCCATACCCTCATCAAAGAAGAAGGCATTTGCCTCAAAATTATTCTCGAAACTACGGAAATCCACATTCGTGCTGCCCACCGTACAGAGATTGTCATCGCTCACCAAAAGCTTGCTATGGTTGAAGCCACCCGTGTAAAGATATACCTTCACTCCAGCCTCTATTGCCTCCATCAGATAAGAACGGGATGCCCACTCCACCAACTTGGCATCGGCATGGCGAGGCATCAAGAGACGAATGTCCACTCCTGCCAAGGCAGCCGTTCGCATGGCAAAGAGCACAGGCTCGGTAGGCAGGAAGTAAGGCGTCTCCATATAGACATAATGTTGCGCCTGAAGCAAGATGCGCACATAGCCCTGCATGATGTCGGGCCATGGGGCAATCGGGCTGCTAGTTACTACCTGCACCAAGCAATTATTGTTGATAGGGATATCCACAGGCGGATAGTACTTGCGATTAGTAACCAGGGTGCGATCCACAAAATACCAGTCTACCAAGAAGGCGCGCTGGATGGCATATACGCCACCTCCCTCTATACGGAGATGGGTATCTCGCCAAGCCTGCTTCTTGGTACCTTTCACATACCGCTGGGCGATGTTCATACCACCAATGAAGCCTACCCTGCCATCTATCACGCACAACTTGCGGTGGTTGCGATAATTCACCTTGCTGGTAAAGGCAGGGAAACGCACAGGCATAAAGGCATGCACGTCGATGCCCGCATCTCTCATTCGCTCGAAGAAGGCATCCTTCACCTTCCAGCAGCCCACATCATCATAGATGAGGCGTACCTCCACGCCTTGTTCCGCCTTGTCTATCAAGGCATCAGCCACCAGATAGCCCAAGGCGTCGTCTTCCAAGATATAGGTATCCAGATGGATATGGTCCTTAGCCTGCCCTATATTATATAATAAGGTGAGAATGAAGTCATAGCCATTGGTAAAAATATCCACCTTGTTGTCCTTGAAAGGAAAAGCCCAGTTCTGGTTGGTAAAGAGATTCATCAGGGGCTTGTTGTTGGCAGGCAAGTGGAGATTCTCTTGCTCGGCAAACTCCAGCATGGAGCGCTTGGTGAGTTGGTCCATGCTTCGGTCGCTGATGAGTCGCTCCTTGCGAGTGTTCTGACCGAAGAAGATGTAAAAGATAAAACCAATAACGGGCATGAAAGAGAGCACAAGAATCCATGCCATCGTCTTGGCGGGCTGTCGATTGTCCATCAAGACGGTGATAATCGCCGGTATCGTAATGACGACATATACAAGCAGGTATATCCAGTGAAAATAAATCATACCGTTATTTTTTTAAAACTAAAAACTCCTAACTCCTAACTCCTAACTCCTAACTTAATTAAACACAGAGTTGGTTTGGCTAGCCAAGAGGGTATTCATCTGCTTGAGTTTCATAAACTCCATGAGCAATTCCCTATTGCTCGGATTCTTGGCAAACTCTTGCTGCACCTCGATGAGTCGCTGGGCGATGTAGTGGGTACGGAAGCTAAGCAGGTCCTTCTGCACAAACTGACGTAGCTTCTCCGGACTCAACTGCAAGCGCAAACTTGCCGTAGCTATCTCTTGCTCACCCGTAGACTGACCTGCTATGCGACTAATCTCGGGATTAGAATGATTGGCGAAATAGGTCTCTGCCACAAAGTCTTCATCTTCGAGATGCTGCACAGCCTCTTGCAATATCTGATTGTAGAGTTCTTTATGAAACTTGAAGCCATCGCCTCCCAAATCTAGACCGATATATTGTGCCACAGGTACATCCACATCATTGCCATCCACATCCTGAACGGTAATCAACTTCTCACCATGATGGATGATGAGCTGAATGAGCAAGTCTTCCACCTCTAGCAGTTTGTCGAGTGGCGTAACACTTCTCATCATTGCCGGCTGTGGATGGACGGCACGTGGGTCACGGAGTCCTGCCGCACGTCGCTCCTCCTTCACCTGCTGGCTCATACCATTGCGCACAAAGTTGTTGAGGGCATTCACGATGATTGCCTCGTTCACTCCCAGGCGGTGGGCACAGTCAGTGATATAGGATGCACGGGTTATCTGATTCTTAATCTTGGAGATGCTCTCTACGATGGAATTGATAGCCTCGCTGCGCTTCACGGGGTCGGTAACTCCACGCAGCATGATGTCGGTCTTAAACTGGATGAAGTCGGTCTGGTTGTCCTCTATATACTTCTTGAAGTCGGCAGCCGTATGGTTGCGAGCAAAGCTATCCGGGTCGTTGCCATCTGGCAAGAAGAGCACCTTCACGTTCATCTCCTCCTCCAAGAGCATATCCGTACCTCGAAGGGCAGCATGTACACCGGCAGTATCACCATCATAGAGCAACACGATATTGCTGGTGAAGCGATGCAACAGGCGAATCTGATGCACACTGAGGGCGGTACCCGAGTTGGCCACCACATTTTCTATGCCACACTGGTGCATGGAGATGACATCGGTATATCCCTCCACCATGTATACGCAGTCTTCCTTGGCTATCGCCTTCTTGGCTTGGTAGAGACCATAGAGTTCACGCTCCTTGTGGTAAATCTCACTATCTGGCGAGTTGACATACTTCTGGTTCACACCCTTGGTGCGACTATCGAGCACACGACCACCAAATGCCACCACCTTGCCACTCACACTGAGCCAAGGGAAGATGGCACGGCCGGAGAATCTATCCAGATACTTATCCTCCCCACTCTTGTTGCCAGCCTCATTCTTATCCACCTTGAAGCAAAGTCCCGTTGCCACCAAAAACTTCGGATTGTACCCCTGCTTCACAGCCTCATCAAAGAGAGCCGTGCGCTGAGTGAGGGCGAAACCCAACTGAAACTTCTTGATGATATCGTCCCTGAATCCACGGCTGCGGAAATACTGCATACCGATGGCTCTGCCGTCCACATCATTCTGAAGAATGTCTTGGAAATACTTCGCCGCCCATTCATTGACGATGAACATGGATTCTCGTTCGCTCTCACGCTGCTTCTCCTCGCTTGTCAGTTCTCGCTCCTTGATTTCGATATGATACTTGTTGGCGAGCCAGCGAAGGGCATCGGGATAAGTCATCTGCTCCAACTCCATGAGGAAGTTGACCGCATTGCCACCTTTGCCACAAGTAAAGCAATGGCAGATGCCTCGGGTAGGCGACACGGAGAAAGACGGATGGGAGTCGTTATGGAATGGACATAGACCGATATAGTTGACGCCACGCTTCTTGAGCGTAACGAATTCAGATACCACCTCTTCTATCTTGGTGGCATCCATGATGCGGGCTATGGTCGGCTTATCTATCATATTCTTATTCTAATCTATTTAGCTGCAAAAGTAATACTTTTCTCTGAAAATACAAAAAGAAACGCCCAGAAATAAGGAAAAGATAGGGAGATTGAGGGGAAGAAAAGCCAAAATGAAACAAATAACAAACAAAAGGTAACACCAGACAAAGACAATTTGCCAGAAAAGCCGTACCTTTGCAGCAACAAACAACAATCCAAATAATGATAAGACTTAACAACATCAAGAAAACATTCTTTGTTGGCGCAGCTGTGCTCTCCTCAATGAGCATGAACGCAGCCGACAGATTCGTGAGTTTCCTGCAAGGCGACCTGCTGCTCAACGCAGGCAACCAAGTAAATATCTATATGGATGCCAACGACTGCAAGGGTGTGAGCTATGCGGCACATGCCCTGGTCAAGGACATCCAGAAAGTGAGCGGTAGCCAAGCCTGCATCACAAGCGATGCAAAGAGTGAAACAGGAAAAAAGCCAACTATCCTCGTGGGCACTATCGGCCATTCTGCCGCAATCGACCAGCTCATCAAGCAGCGTCGCATCGACAGCAAGCAGCTCAAGGGCAAGCGCGAGAAGTTCATCATCACCGTGGTGGACGGTCAGCTGGTCATTGCCGGTAGTGATCGCCGAGGCACCATTTATGGTATCTATGAGCTATCTCAGCAGATGGGCGTATCCCCTTGGTACGACTGGGCAGATGTACCAGTGGAACACCATGACTCCATCTTTGTGAACAAGGGTACCTATACCGATGGTGAGCCTGCCGTGCGCTACCGTGGCATTTTCCTTAATGACGAGGCTCCGTGTCTTACCTCTTGGGTCAAGAACACTTACGGCACTGATTATGGTGACCACCGCTTCTACCAGCGAGTATTTGAGTTGGTGCTCCGCTTGCGAGGCAACATGATGTGGCCAGCCATGTGGGGTTGGGCTTTCTATGCCGATGACCCTGAGAACGAGAAGACAGCCGATGAGATGGGCATCGTGATGAGCACATCCCACCATGAGCCGATGGCTCGCAACCACCAAGAGTATGCTCGCAACCGACAGGGTTGGGGTGCTTGGAACTATCAGAAGAACAAGGAAGGACTAAAGAAATTCTTCCGTGAAGGTATAGAGCGAATGAAGGGCACCGAGCAAATCGTAACCATCGGTATGCGTGGTGATGGCGACGAGGCGATGAGCGAGGATGCCGATACCAAACTGATGCAGCAGATCATCACCGACCAGCGACAGATTATCGCTGACGTTACCGGTAAGAAAGCAAGTGAGACCCCTCAGGTCTGGGCATTATATAAAGAGGTGTTGGATTATTACGACAAGGGCATGAAGGTGCCTGACGACGTAACCCTCCTGCTCTGCGATGACAACTGGGGCAATGTACGCCGTGTGCCGAATGCCCAGGAGCGCAAGCATAAGGGTGGATGGGGTCTCTACTACCACGTGGACTATGTGGGAGCACCTCGCAACTCGAAAATGCTCAACTGCACCCCTGTGCAAAATCCATGGGAGCAACTCACCCTAGCCTACGAGAATGGCATCGACCGACTCTGGATACTCAATGTGGGCGACCTCAAACCGATGGAGTATCCTATCAGCCAGTTTATGGGCATCGCTTGGAATCCACATAAATATGCCGTCAATCATATCACGGACCATACAAGAGACTGGTGCGCCCAGCAGTTTGGCGAGGAGCAAGCAGATGAAGCTGCCAGATTGCTCAATCTCATCTGCAAGTACAATGGCCGTTGCACCCCAGAGATGCTCGACAAGAACACCTATAGTCTGGAGAATGGAGAGTGGCAGGAAGTGGTGAGCCAGTATCTGCAAATAGAAGCCGATGCACTTCGCCAGTACAACAGTCTGCCAGCTGCATATCACGATGCTTATCGTCAGATCATCCTCTTCCCTATCGAGGTGATGAGCAATCTGCACCAGATGTATTTTGCCCAGGCGATGAACCATCAGCTTTACAAGCAGGGCAATCCGAAAGCCAACGTTTGGGCGGATGAATGCGAACGACTCTTCAAGCGCGACTCTCTGATTTGCGATGAGTACAACCATAAGATGTCGGGAGGCAAATGGAATGGCATGATGACGCAAAAGCACATCGGCTATACCTCTTGGAATGACGCCTTCGAGAAAGATACCTGTCCGCAGCTCTTCCGAGTATCTACTTCTGAGGGAACTGTAATCTGTGATATTCATGGTGTGGTAGAAATCGAAGCACCTTATTATACTAGTAAGACAGATGGTGCCGAGGCGAAATGGACGGAGATTCCATTCATGGGAAAGAGCCTGGGTGGTATGACTTTGATGCCATATACCAAGAGCGTGAAGGGAGCCAGCATCTCTTATAAATTTAAGATGAACGCTGGAAAGGCTGCGGATGGCAAGGCAGACAAGGCAGACAATGGTAGCCCCCAGAAGGTTCGCATCCACGTCATCACAAAGTCCACATTGGATTACCTCAACAAGGGTGGTTTCACCTATGGTGTCAGCATCGACGGAGCCACTCCTATTCAGGTCAACTTCAACAAAAACCTGAACGAGAAGCCAGAGAATATCTACAACATCTATTACCCTACGATAGCCACTCGCATCGTAGATAAGGTAATCGAGGTTGAACTCCCAGCTTCGGCTGATGGCATCCATACCCTCACTCTGACCCCTAACGACCCAGCCATCATCTTCGAAAAGATCGTGGTAGATGGCAGAGCGGGAAAGAAGAGAGTAAAGGTTATCTAACCTAGAGTATATATAAAAAGGTATAGGCACGTACCCCGAAAAGGATGCGTGCCTATTTCTTTTGCTAGACTTTTTTATTTCTCTTGCAAGATGTCCAATAGCTCTGCGAAATCATCGATGATGTATTCCGCATTCTTCAATTCCTCTCTAGTAGCATTGCCGTAAGTTACGGCGCAAGCCTTGGCACCTGCATTGTGCGCCATATCCACATCGTAGGTCATATCCCCCACTACCAATGCTTCCTCTACCATACCATTAATCTCCTCCAAAGCCTTGAACACCATATCTGGTGCGGGTTTCACATGTTCTACCAAATCGCCAGCAATGATAGAAGAGATGCAATCCTCTATCCCCATCTGCTTGACATAGCCGAAAAGCGAATCACTGCCACGGCTACTGGCGATGGCAAGCTGATATCCTTGGCGATGCAAGGTATGGATGGTTTCCAAGACATGAGGGAAAGGCTGCACAATAAGGTGCTGCTTATTCTCCTCGAAAATGACACGATACGTTTCCGCACAAGCCATACCTTCCTCTGCACTCATTTCAAAGAGTTGGACGAAAGCCTCATCCAGTCGCAGGCCGATGGTAGCAGCACACTCCACATCGCTCTTCACTTCCAGTCCTCGCTTACGCATCGTATCTTGCAAGGTCTTTACAATGAGAGCCTGTGAATCACCAATGGTTCCGTCAAAATCAAAAATTATGTATTTCATCTTATGTTATATTATTCTATCTTTATCAACCTAGCTTATTGGGCAGGTAACAAACCTGCCCTCCCAATGCAAGCCTCTTAATAAATTCTTTGCCGTCTCTGGTTTCATCGCTTCATCAAGCGGCATATCTTCGGGAGTTACAGCGATGACCTTGTCGAAGCCTGCATCTAGTAATGCCTCCTTGTCGCTGATGCCACCAGATATGAGCCAAACAGGAAGATTTGCATTTGCATTCTTAGCTCGTTCGAGAATTTTCTGCGGCATTTTCCCCATGAGCGTTTGCTTGTCACTGTGTCCTTCTCCCGTTATCACTAATTCTGCATCAGCAACGAGATGTTCAAAGTCTATTGCATCCAAAAGCAAGTCGGCACCCGAATGAAACTCAGCATGGAAATACTGCAAGAAGGCATAGCCCAAGCCACCAGCGGCACCAGCCCCTGGCATTTCACTCGCATCAACAATCGTATCTTGAGCAGAATGATCATCATCCTGTTCCTTCTCAAAATGTTTCTTGCTGACCTCGGCAAACTTTCGTGCTCTGGCATCCAGAATCTCCACCATCTTGGCATCCGCTCCTTTCTGTGGAGCAAAGACATGGGCAGCGCCATTAGGACCACACAAAGGATTGGTCACATCCGAAGCCAAGACAAAGCTACAATCTTTGCGAATCTTCTTCCAGTCATCACCCATCGCCTTGAGCATACCAATGCCGCAATCAGATGTGGCACTGCCTCCCAAGCCCACGATGAAGTGACGGATTCCCCGGCGATAAGCATGCATAATCTGTTCGCCTACGCCCCAAGAAGTAGCCTTCATCGGATTGCGCTGTTCGGGTTCTATCAGAGCCAAGCCAGCCGTATTGGCTATCTCGATGATAGCCGTATCGTTGGCGATGCCATATTCCGCATCTATCCACCTCATCAAAGCATCATGGGCATGCATCGCCACTCGCTCTCCACCCATAGCCGAGAGAAAAGCATCCAGCATTCCGTCTCCCCCATCGCTCATCTCCAAGGTTACGATATCAGCATTAACTCCTAACTCTTCACTCCTAACTCCTAACTGAAAATTCACTTCCTTGCTCGTCAGGCATCCTTTGTAAGAGTCGCAAGCTATCACTATCTTCTTCTTTTCCATAATCCGTAGCATCCATTTTTACATAATCGTCCACAAAAGTAACAAAAAAATGAAAAAAAAGAGTTTTTTTTAAATCTATTTTGAGAAATATACGTTTATATGAGTAAAAGTACAAACATAAAAACAAGAAACGAATGAATATAGGCAACAAAAAGCTCATAGAAAAACTGGAGAGCCTTGTCGATGAACGACAAGACTGGCTATTTCGTTTTGCCTACATTCGAATCGGGCAACGCGAGGATGCCGAAGACATTGTGCAAGAGGTATTGCTTGCAGCCTTCAAGAAACTGAAAGAAGGACTCAAGGTGGAAGAACTCGACCGATACATCATCCGCTCCGTAAGCAACGCATGCCGAGACCACTTCCGACAAAAGCGTCCCCAATACATAACCATCAATGAGGCTGCAAGTATGCCTATTGGCAACAACGACAAGCAGATACATGAGGAATTTCTCAGAATATCGAAACTGCTAGAAGACATTCCGCAAGAACAAGCGGAAATCGTAAGAATGAAATGTTACGATAACCTGACATTCCGAGAAATAGCGGAACTGGAGGAATTACCAGAAGCCACTGTGAAATCTCGCTATCGCTATGCCATCCAACATATTCAACAACAATTAAGAAAGGAAAAACGAGTATGAAAGATCTCACAAACATCAATAACAATCATGAATTTGAGGACATAGAGCAACTGCTCCAACCTCAATGTGATTTTCATGCCTCCTCCCAAACCAAGAAGGAGGTAATGGAAAAAGCGAGGAAGAGCATGACCATCTATCGCTCCCTGCGCATCTTCCCATGGATTTGCGCTGCCTGCGTGGCTGGTATCATCGCTATCGTCTTACAACCACCCAAGGATGCAACTCTTGCGCCGAGCAATACTATAGTGGCAGTAAAGAAGACCACACAGCCTACGCAAAAGGCAATGACGCAAGAAAGGGACTTGACGGCAGAAAAGGAAAAAGCAGCAGAAATGGCTGTCGCAGCAGAGAGCAAGACTTACGAGAAGAAAAAGACCATGGCCAAGCTCAAAGCTCCCAAGAGAGAGGCTAAGCCTAAAGCTGATTTAGGTGATGACATGCCAGAAACGAAAGAAGCAGAAGGTCCAGTACGCTTCCCTATGTCAACCTTGCCCAAAGAGCATCTTTTCAAAATGCAGACAGCAGAGGTTCAAGCCACTACATGCAATGCCGTGCAAAGTGAGGATGACCGCCAACAAATACGGCGAATCACCGTTAAACTCTAAAGAAAGTATATATAATTAAGGTATAAACATTAAAGAACAAAGAACATGAAAAAGTATATCATATATTTATTGCTCATGATGTTCTCATCAATGGGAGCACAGGCACAAAAGTCTTATTTCAAAGAGGCTTTGGAGAAATTGGTAAGCAACAAGGCGTTCACCATGAATCAATCAGGAGCAAAAAATGAGGTTGGTGACACAGCACAATGGAGTTGGAAAAAATATCGCTTTAAAACTCTCAAGAAAGACAAGTTTCTCAAGGAACTGGACAGAATCAACAAGGCTTTTCAAAAAGATTGCAATCAGCCTGAAACTGACTTTTACTATATGGTAGATGGAAACAACAACCCACTTAAAACATGGATGAACTTTGACATATCCGTAGGCAACGACCTTATTATGGTTGGAAATTTCTCGGCATATAGCGTCCTTATCAATCGCCAACAAATGGGTCACTCTGGCATGCGCAGAGTCTGTGCCATAGAATGGGGCCATATCATAGAGAATGGTTTGGTTAACGAAAAAGGCTATGAAGGAAACATCAGCATCGTAGAAGGAAAAGCTCCTTTAAACAAGCACCGCGTGGCTGACGAAATAAAACAGCAACCATATAATGCCAACCACTATACAGGTGTTCTTACCCCAATAGACACCCAAGAAGAAAAGGCAGCTCCTAAAGAAGAGACTAAAGAAGAAAAAGAAGTACCTAATGAGCAGTTGACCAAGATGCTTAAAGATGCTCAGACCAACCTGAAAGGCAACTTTGAGATTATTGGCAAGCGTGACCCTGAACTTTGGGACCGTGGCTATTTTATCTGTTACAAAGACGAAACAGACATGTATGTAGAACCCATCCTTGTGGCTACCAACGGCACTAACTTCTCATACAAGCACGACCTGAAGGACATTACCATGGGAAGAGTGAGAGCACTGATGAAAGATGGAACCATCTGCTCGGAATGGATAGACATTCCTTTTGTACCAGGAGAGATAGCAGAGCTAAGCGTACACAATGGTTACTACAGCCTCACAGGATCAAGTTTCTATAAGCAGTGGGTGGAAGAGGAAAGCAAGAACCATGATGGATGGGACGAGCGCAAGTATACGGCTTACGCACTCAGCAATATCCATTCTCCTGGCATCATCTGCTATCTGTTCTATCAGCATTTGATAAAAGGTTCTTCGAATCAAAAGAAAATATTCAAAGCCCTCCCAACAACTCTACAAGAGAATCATGTGGGCCGATTTATCAAAAAGTATATGAACAATAAATTATAAAGAGTATGGGATAGGGACTAACAACATCTTTCTGATTGAATCTACAAGATTTGTCAGCAAAGTTTAAAATATTTATCTTTTCATGTCAAATTTTCAGAACTATTTGACAAGTTTGGCAAGGATTGTCTGCTCGATGAGGCTCGGATGCCAATGGCACGAGAGTTGCAACAGTAGAGGGTGAAAGCGGAAGCCGAAAGGACAAGGGTTCGAAAGAGCTAAGTACTTGAAGCAGAAGCAATCAAGAACAAATAAATTAGATAAATAAAATAACAAACAGAAGTCCCGACGGAGCCACAAGGCATCGAGAGGATGAGTAAAATAAAATCGGAGGTTTTAATTATGTTGTTAGCTCGTAGAAACAATAATTCAGATTGGTTGACAAATTGGTTTGAGGACAATTTCTTTGATACAGATTTGATGCCACGTACCAACACAAGCGCTACCGCTCCTGCAACTAACATCAAGGAGAACGAGAAGGCTTACACCATGGAGGTTGCTGCTCCTGGTTTGAAGAAAGAGTGGGTTCGCATCAATCTTGACAACGACGGCAATCTCTGCATCGCCATCGAGAACAAGATGGAGCACAAGAATGAGGACAAGCACGAGCATTACTTGCGCCGTGAGTTCTCTTACAGCAACTACCAGCAGTGCTACACTTTGCCTGAGGATGCCGACCGTGAGAAAATTTCAGCCAAGGTTGCCGATGGCATACTTGAGGTTGAGATTCCTAAGCTGACTCCAAAGGAAGAGGCTAAGACCACCAAGAACATTGAGGTGAAGTAATCCTTCGCCCCAATGGGATTGATTACCAGCATCATTTTTGATTGATTCATATAAGATTGTTTTCATTTGGTTAGTTGGTTGATAATAGAAGGCAGATTCCAAGTCCAAGCGACTTGGGGGCTGCCTTTTTTTGTATATTAATTGATTATCATTTCTTGTATATCGGATAAAATTCGGTTGTGTTCTTCCATCCCCACTTGCCATTCTTTTGTGGAGCGAACTCACGTCCCATCTTTGCTCCCACTCCCCAATGCTGATTGAACATCACTTCTACAAATCCACCGTATGCACTCTTGGGCATAAAAGGAGACATGATGACACTCCTCATATCAGTGGTTTTCGTAGGAACATACTGACCATAAAATCCAACCCTAAGCCAATCGTTCACTTGATAAGACATATTGCCGCCAAAGGTGGCTTTATTAAAATAACCCAATCTATAGGCACCCGTATTCACCTGTTCTACCCCTACATAGGGAGAAAAAGTGAACCTTCCGATGTCTTGCTGATAAACGAACATGGCTGCCCTCTTATCCATCAATCCAGGAGCTTCGGTCATAAAAGAATAAGCTGCTATTGGCCCTATATTCGCAGAAGGTAACGTATAGTGAGGAATTGCATCTGGAGCAATCTTCAAAGGTGTCTCGTCCTTAGTTTCTGAATAATAAGAACTGCCAGACAAGACAGGAAATCCCCCAAGAGTAGGGCGAGAGACAGACTTATCATTCAAAAGATTTGGAGCCATCATTTCTGTAGGCAAAGATGATTTCGGTATTGTATCCAAAGACACACTCTTTACCTCCTGCGCTTGTAGAGCCAAAGGGCAAAAGCAAGCAACATACGCTACGACTATTCCCATATTCTTTTCCATACCTACCATATTTACATAATTATTATATACCTACTTTGGGCGAGATAAGCATCTTATATCCGATGCCTCTCACATTTACAATACGGATGTTCTCATCATCCGATAACTTATGACGGAGCTTCGTGATAAAGACGTGAAGACTACGAGAATTAAAGAAACTATCATCGCCCCATAAGTCCAACAAAATCTTTTTCATTTCCACCACTTCATTCTGATTTTCTACCAAGAAACGAAGAATCTCAGCCTCTCGATGAGACAACTCCATACGCTTATCACCCAACTGAAGAATCTGTTGGGTGGCATTGAAGAGATAACTGCCAATGTTTACCCATTCATCTTGCTTGGACTCCTGCTGGGAAACTGCAATGTCAGTAGAGGCATTCGTCTCATCCCCTTCAAAGGCACAATGACAAAGAGACTTGATGCGAATCATAAGTTCCTGTATGCCAAAAGGCTTTTTAAGATAATCATTTCCACCCAATTCAAAACCCTCCACTACATCATTGACCGCAGAGCGAGCTGTGAGAAAGAGGACAGGGGTATGCTTATCGGTCTTTCTGATACGACGAACCATCTCGAAGCCATCCATCTTGGGCATCATCACGTCTGCCACCAAGACATCAGGTTTCTGCTCCTCAAACATACGCAGTCCTTCCTCGCCATCGCCAGCTGTTCGCATCTCAAAACCTTGCACTTCCAAGGTATCGCTCAATATCATTGCCAGCGATTGTTCGTCTTCCACCAATAGTACTTTTATCTTGTTCATGTTTCTTAATTTTGAAGTTAAAAAGTTAAGGAGTCAAAGGGAGTTATGCCAACAGCCACTACTTATTAAATCTTAGCGTAAAGCGTGTACCTACCCCCAATTCACTCTCCACGGAAACCAAGCCTCCCATTTTCTCCATGAGACTCTTCACATAGAAGAGACCGAGCCCATATCCTTTCACACTATATTTATTGCCATCCGTTACCCGATAGAACTTATCGAAGATATAAAGCAATTTGTCATGAGCGATTCCGATACCATTATCCGATACGGTAATGCATTGACGAGTGGCATGAATACGAATCTCCACAGTTTCACCCGAATACTTGATGGCATTGTCGATGAGATTGCTCACGATATTGGAGAAATGCATGGCATCTGCCTGAATGGTCAAATCGTCTGGCTCTATAGACAAGGAGAAATGGACTTGTTTGCGTTCAGCTTCCCCCGATTTCACTTTCAGTTCGTGTTGCGCTATCAGATTCTCCAATACTTCCTTGACTTTCACATCCACAAGATGCAATTGCATGGTCTTCCTGCGCTCCATACTCATCGCCAGGATTTGCTCCACCATCCCACTGAGTCGCTGCAACTGCTCTTGGATAATGCCCAAATAACTACGGGCTTTCTCTGGATGCCGAATCATACCATAATTAAGCATGGCATCATTTGCAGCGTATGCCACGGCGATAGGAGTCTTGAGTTCATGGGTAATGTTGTTGGTGAAATCACTCTTCATCTCATCCAGTGTTTTCTGCTTGAGCATCGTATGGATAAGATACCCAAAAGCAAAGCCCAGTATGAGCATGATGACAAAAGAAGTAATCAAGATACCTGCCATCTGCTTCAACACCGCCATGGTGAGAGGCTCCATCACAAGCACATACTTCTCCTCATTTGGCTCCCCCTCATTACTAACAACATATTGATATCTTACTGCATCGGACGATGGAACATATCCCATTGAAGATTCCTTTTCAATTACTTTTTTGCCACGCACGAATTGTACAAGATGAGGAAATTCCTCTCTATCAGTATGGCTTGCCATCACCAAACTATCTGCCATCAATTTGTGAACCAACAAACTATCATAGACTTGAATGTCAGGTGCTGACAATTCATTCAATTTACTAAACAACGCCTGCTGCACCAAAGTTGTCAGTTTTCCCGACATCATCAGCATCAAGGTTTGCTCTTGGGCATTATCACTCACTTTCTGGTCAGAGGAATCAGAATAAACCTCCGTGATGGTTCTACCTCCAGGAACTTTCTTTACTTTCACCTTACGCAAACTTGATGTATGAGCCTTATGGTCCATTGCAAAAGCCACACTGCCATTCACCGATCCATGCGGGCCGTCTTTATCTGAGCGAAATTTCTCCACTCGCTTCTCCATCTCCATGATATGGGCATAACTCAAGCAGAGGTTGATTTTTCCATCCATCTCCTTTTTCTGCGACTGATAAAGTCCCACAAGCCAATAGGTTTGATAGGCAAAGACACCCACCAAAGCCACAACGACCAAGACTGCTATATATTTAAGATGTAACTTCATTTCTTATATATCACATTTTACTCGCCTACAAAATTAGAAAAAAACAAGGAAACCGATGCATCTCTGGAATAAAAAAGTAAATTTGATAAGACTAAATAACACTTCCGATAAGACTACTTAATCCGCATTCTTTGCCCATGATACAGAAAAACAGTACTTTTGCACCCGAATAAAAAAGATAGTAATATGAAGAAATTGGTTATTTTGAATGCCTGCTTGGCTATGAGCCTCGCAACATTCGCACAAAACAATGCAGAAAAAGAGAGTAAGGATAACTCACTCACAAAATCTGACTCCCTGCGTATGGACAGCATCATCCATGCTCTGCCAGATGTGATGGTGAAGGGAACTCGCCCTATCGTCAAAGTGAAGGGAGCAGCCTTGACTTACGACTTACCACAACTCATGAAAGACCATCCTGTGGATAATGCCTATGAAGCCATCAAGCTGTTGCCTGGCGTAACAGAAGAGAACGATGCGCTGAAGCTCAACACCCAATCCGTAACCGTGATGATAGATGGCAAAGCCATCACCATGAGCAGCGAACAACTTTATTCGCTCTTGAAATCCATCCCTACCAATCGTATCGCTAACGCCGAGGTATTGTATAATGCACCCGCAAGATACCAAGTAAAAGGACAAGTAATCAACTTGCAACTGAAGCACAACCAAGGTATCACAACCTTCCAAGGTGAAGCCTTCGGCAGCATGGAACACCAAAGCCGCAACAGATATACCGAGCGAGCATCCCTACTCTATACCAACAAGAAGTGGGAAATCGATATGCTCTATTCTTTCAGCCATGGCAAAACTTTCTACTATACAGACAATGAGTTTGCTCATAACTTAACAGATGGTTCATCCTATTCCTATGTTACGAGAAGTGACATTAATGGGCGAAATCTCAGCCACAACATTCGGTTAGGCATCAACCACAACATTGCCAAGAACCATCAAATCAGTTTGGCTTACACCTCCCAATTTGACGATCAAAAGAGAACTGCGGAAAGCTCTGGCGATTTCGAATCACTTCTAAAGATAAATACCAAAAGTTATCTCCATAACTTCCGCCTCGACTACACCACTCCTTTCGGTTTCTCGGCAGGTGCGGAATACACCTACTATAAGTCACCAGACGAGCAATGGATTACCAGTAGCCTCTTCGACACAGACGAAAACTACGACATCACCAGCAAGCAGAACATCAACAAATGGAAAGTCTTCCTCAAACAGGAACATGACTTGGGAAGCAACTGGGGGCTGAACTACGGAGCTAACTACACGACCACAAGAGACAAAAGTTCGCAAGAGAATACTATCACCAACCAGACCGAAGATGAAGTAAGTTTTTATATGGGTGCTACCAAAAACCTCGGTACCAAGTTGATGATGGAAGCCTCGCTGATGGAAGAATACTACCATACCACCATTTGGCATGAGTGGAACCTTTATCCAACTCTCTCCGTTACTTATCTCCCCAAGGCTGGACATGTTATCAAGATGGGCATAAGCAGCAATCGCAATTATCCAAGCTATTGGTCAGTGAAGAACTTCACCACCTACGCATTTGGTGGATATGGCAAGATTGTGGGTAATTCCTATCTGAAGCCATCACGAGAGTTGGATGCCTCACTTACATACATCTATCATAGCCAGTATATCGTCAGTCTGTTTATGGAGAATGATAAGGACGGTTTCCGCCAATTTCCTTACCAAAGCAGCACAAAGAAAGAGATGGAATACAAATTCAGCAACTGCGACCATATCATCAATAGCGGTCTGATGCTCAGAGCACCTCTCAACGTTTGCAAATGGTGGAAGAATAATCTCACATTGATTGGCGTTTACCAAAATCAGAAGAACTCGCAATTCTATGACTTGCCGTTCGACCGAAGCAATTGGTATTGTGTAGCAAAATGGAATGGCAACTTCATCCTTGGCAAGCACCTTCTCCTCAATATGGACGGTACCATCCACACCAAAGCCATTCAAGGAGTCATTGACATCCCAACTTCTGGTTACCTCAACGCAGCCCTAACATGGAAGCCACTCAACAATGACAAGCTACAAGTAAAAGCATACTGCAACGACATTTTCAAGTCTACCGAAAACTACCTGCATGACACCTATAAGGGACAACATGTTATCAACGAGACACATGAAGACCGCACCCTCGGCGTATCCCTCACCTATCGCTTCGGTGGATACAAGGCAAAGCAGCATGAAAAAGTTGATACTTCCAGATATGGAATATAAATCGAGTATATATTAATAGAAGGCAGATTCCAAGTCCAAGCGACTTGGGGTCTGCCTTTTTTGTTTTTACATGAGACACTGCATATACTTTTATTGAAAAGTAGTTAAAACATTTGGTTATTAGAAAGTTTCCCCGTAATTTTGCAATGAATTATCTTAAGAAGAATAGTTTATGTGTAAATATGAAGAAATAGAAGGTTGGCGTCTTTCCAATGGCAAAACCATCCGAGAGATAAATAATGCCGTACACGCAGAAGTAGAGCGCATCTATCTAGAAGCGTGGGCGAAAGGTATCTCCGTGCCATATTTCGAGGATGGCAAGACCTATCTTGCCAATCCTGATGGAAGCGATGATGAAGTAAATTTCGACATAAAAACAAGGAAAAATACAGTTCTTCATCGTATAGCTGCTCCAGGAAAAGGAAAAATGGGATACTTATTACAACAAACATAACAGATCATCCAGCATTATGGTTTGACCTATATTTCAAAGATCTTTTCGATAATCTAAAATAAAATTCTTTTATGAAATATCCTATAGAAATTAAATACAATCTTGTAAGATTTTCCCTCTTAATGAGCGTTTTGATTTATTGTATGGGAACAGTTAATATGCAAGCCCAGACCTGCGAGGGACGTGTATGCCTAAAAAATAACACCCAGCAACTCTATGTTGGAAATGATCGAATAGAAATTCCTCGAAAGAAAAAAGACGTACAAGTTTACCGAAACTTCTTTTCTCGCCAATGCCAGAGCAATATGATTCCGATAGCAAGCATTGATTCTGTCGTGGTGTGGAATGCTACTTCACAACAGAACGCACGTATATTGGTCCCATTGGAGAATGTAGGTTGGAGTTGGCTGTATGTCAATCATCCACAAATCCAAGTTTATATCTACGCCTCACAAGGCTATTCTGTAACAGATATGGGAGGCATGAAAGCTTATCAAGGTAACACTGTTGCCGCATTGTTTCTCATTCCGAGTAAGACTGCATGTGATTTCTATATCAAGCAACCTAATGGCAAACTTGTTTGTTTAGGGGATGTCTATAAGAAATGCGACAAGTCTTTTATCCGTGAACTTTGCCACAGCGCAGGACTAACACAGGAATGGGAACAGAGACTCATAGAACTAAGAGAGTACAATCGAAGCTCCATGATACAACGAGTAGTAGAAATATTAGATGATAAACAATAACAACTAACAGAAAGGACACATTATGAAGACAATGAAGATTTGGCTGCTTTTTTTGGCAGTAATGATGGTAGCTATTTCAGCACACGCACGTAAGAACAATGACCCAGAAATGCGCCATGTACGCCTCACGATGATGGACGGCAAACAAGTGGAGGGTTATATACCGAAGAAGTATATGACTTGGATGCTAGAATATCAGGTGAGACTTTCCGAGAATCCTAATGGCAAAAAAGCCAAGAAGTATGATGTTGA
>OQWM01000358.1_pt1 | contig 28158 bp, 29 predicted proteins | sample 1691531 | NCBI WGS metagenome assembly OQWM01 (sample SAMN03418257, study PRJEB22391) | human gut metagenome | biome: human-gut; feature: organic feature; material: feces | host: Homo sapiens | place: Tanzania | collected 2013-01
ATTTCAAAAGCATTTTAACCGCCGACATTCCACTGTGGCTGAAACTGTACTTGTTGGGTGGAAAGTAAGATGGCTGAGTACATCGAGAAACATAAAGTGGTCAATCTGCTGACCGAATTAGAGAACGAATTTCAGCAGTTTAAGCCATTCAAAGGCTTTGAACACGCAATGTATCGTAAGTTGTGTGAAACTAAAATTGCTATCGAAAAGTTGCCAGCCGCCCAATGCAATAAAAGGAGGTAAGCTATGGAGGATCGGGACAAAAAACTGCTGAAAACCTATGCGGAGAACAACATGAGCATGAAAAAGACCGGCGGCGCGGTTTACCTGCACTATAACTCCATCCGCTACCGCTTTCGGCTCATTCAGCGGGAAACCGGGCTGAACCCGCGGAATTTTTACGATCTGGAAAAGCTGTTAGCCATGATAGACGCGCAGGGGTCCTGACTACCTGCATCGGTAGATCAAAAGGGGAGGGGCACTTCATAAAGGAGGCCCAATATGAAATACCGATACACCGTCCAGCAGCTCCAAAAAATGGAGCAGTGCCGTTATCTCACCGACCGGGAGCGGCGCGTGTTCAATCTGGTTTGCCGCCGTGGCTGGGCGATCGAGGACGCGGCGGCAGAGCTGTACCTATCCCGTTCCTCCGTAAACGCCTGCCTGCACTCCATCCGGGATAAAGCAGGCATCTCCCGCCCAAACAAAAAACATCCTTAGACCATGACAAGCGGTGTCCTGTGGTACGGTAACCATAGAGCACCGCTTGTTTTGCGCGCGGAAACAGGGGGTGTATTTTTAGAGAAGGAGGAATCTCTCTATGGCTGAATTTGCAAGCAAGGGCGTCGCAGGCACTGCTCTCGGCACCGGCATTGCCGGTCTGTCTCTGGGCGTCCTAAACTCTCTGGGCGGTCTCGGCGGGATGCTGCTGGGCAATCGCGTCATCCCCTTTGCCGCTGGTATGGCGGCGGAGGCCGGATGCAGCGAGAACCACACGGTCAACCGCTACGAGCTGTCCATGGTGCAGGAGAACGCCAAGCTCCGCAGTGACATTGCCCTGCGGGATGCCAACACCTACCAGGACCAGAAGATGCTGGAGATGTATAAGTACATCGACGGCAAGCTGGGCGAGGTACAGGGTGTGCTGGCTTCTCAGGCGATCAGTAATCAGGCCACCAAGGACAGCTTCCAGCTGTTGCAGGAGCGTATGGACTGCTGCAAGAACGAGCTGTGCGGGGCCATTTCCCGGGAGCGGGACGAACGGAAGTGCGCTGACAATACCATTGTCACTTACACGAACGCCACCTTTTATCCCAAAATGGTCGCGGACATCACCACCGGCACCGGCACCACGCCCCAGTCCACCTATAACCCCCTCCCCGTCTCCACCTGCGACTGCAACTGCGGTCGCTAAGAGGCGCAGAGGGAAGAAGAGAGGGGCATAGCGCCCCTCTCTCCCGTCATTGGAGGAATCTATGGTAACATTGGAACAGATCAAGCAGGGCGCTGCCCGCTATGTGGATGAGGAATTTACCGGCAAGCTCACCGGCTGGCAGAAATGGGCGGTCGGCGCCGGGGCTGCTATGGCCCTGGGCAATCTGGACGCCAGCCTTTCCGCCCTCCGGGAGCATCCCGCCGTAAAGGCCCTCGGCGTCTTTGACGAGGCGGGGAACGTAGATATTGACAAGATCTACACCTGCCTGAAAACCGAAGCCGCCAAAGGCCCCGTCACCACCAATATCCCCCTGATCGGGAACGTCACGCTGAATGAAACGGATGTGGATAAGCTCTACACCCTCATCAAGCAGAGTTAGGAGGATCGTATGAACGAGATCAAACACTTGGCAGAGCAGATCCGGGAGGAGCTGGACGATGCCGAGAAGTACGCCCGGGAGGCCGTCAAGCACGCCGGGGAGGACCCGGAGGACGCCAGCACCTACGCCGACCTCAGCCGTCAGGAGCTGGGCCATGCCAACCGGCTTCATGAAATGGCCATCCGCCATATCGAAAAGGCGAAGGACGCCGGTCTCCATCCTACGGAGGCCGAGAAAGCCGTCTGGGACTGGGAGCATGAGCGGATGCTGGACCGCACCGCCCATGTGAAATCGCTCCTGTCCATGATGTAAACCCCAAACAAAACACCCCCGCCAATCGGCGAGGGTGTTTTCTTACTTATAGGGGTTCTTGGCTCCAGTGGTGCACAGCAGGCTCCACAGGTCCGCCCGGTTCTCCTGACCGGCAAGGGCGGCGCTGGCCTCCGCCTTGCTGACCTTGCCGTTGCCGTCTGCATCGGCCTTGTCCTTCAGGGAGAAATACTCCTTGGGGGAAAGTCCGGCATCATGCGCCTGCTTTACCTTCTCGTAGGCTTTCCCGCTCATTTTCTCGCTGCCGTACTTCTGATACAGGGCCAGAAATTCCCCGGTGGATACGCCGATGTCCCGCTTGGACGTTTTGGCGTTCTCAATCCACTTGTCACTGGGTTCATACTTGGGGTCAACCTGCTGGCGGGCCGTCTCTCTGGCGTACTTGTAAACGTTCTGGATGTAGTCCGCCTTTTCACTGTCGCTCATGGACTTGTAGGCGGGCAGCTTCACCGCTGCCTCCACCAGCTCCTTCCGCGTCTGGCCCATGGCCTTGGCGTATTTGGTATATTCTTCACCCGTCAGGTATTTGGTCTCTCCGTTGACCATGAAGGACTTCTCCGCCGCCGCCGGATAAACGGCGCTTTCCCCGGTGGCCTTTGCCAGCCGCCGGATCTCCTGCGTGGCGGGGCTGTTGTCCTGCGCTTTCAGGAAGCCGGGGGAAAGGAAGGACTGGAACACCCGCTCCGGCGCGGAGCCGTTGGAGACCTCATTGCCCCACATGTCCACGAGAGGCTGAAGCTGATTCCGTGCGCCGGGGACCTTCTTCGCCGCCCCCTGCAAGAAATAGTTCACGTCAGAGGCTACCTGCCCGGAACCCTCTTCCACATAGCTTTTGCGCGCCGTATCATCAAATACGGAGGCGACCTTGCTGCCGATGGTGGGGATATACTGTCCGGCGTAGCTGCTGGCCGCCTTGCTGATAAGATATGCCCCCGGATCATCCGCATAACTCCAATAGGAGACCAGATCATTCAGGGCGGACAGCATAGAGGTTTCCCAAACAACGCTGCTGATATTCTTGATGGCATCTGCGAAAGCATCAAATGTATTGCCGCCTTTCTCCAAAGACTTTTCGAGGGAGGCCCCTGCAAACAGCGGCATTGCTGCCGGAAGCGCCCAGTCCAATGTATAGGACTTGTCCCCGATCTGAATAGCATAGTCCTGCCCCCCCATGGCCTTTTCAAAATCTTCTTCCTTATCATCGTCACCGGCCCGCACGTGGAGCAGTCCCTCTGCCGCCAGATAAGCGCCCAGCGCCAGAATCCCGGTGCCGGTGAGACCGGATGCAAGGGAATCCACGGCATCCGCCGCCGTGCATTTCCCGGATTTCACGTCCACCATGGCTTCCTTAATGCCCTTGGCCAGCCCAACAGGGCTGTAATCAAGGCCCGTGGTCAGGATGTTGGCCGGGGTCTTGCGGAAGGGGAGGAAGGCGTCTGCCGCAAAGGATGCGACCTTTAATACCGGGTCATCCCCCTGATACCGCCCCATCTTGGACAGCGCCTCAGAAAGCGCCGTGGTGTTGCGGTAAGTGGCCTTCTGCGCTTCCTCAATGGCGTAGGCCCGTGCCGCCTCCACGTCTGCGGCTCTGGTGCCCGCGTGGGCCTCTGCCGCCGTCACGCCCTTGGCTTGCAGTGCTTGGGCGAAGCTGTCCACATAGGCGTTCCGGTTGAAAATCACATCCTCATAATCAAGGGCGCGGCTGTTCAGGTCTCCGATGCCCTGCACGGCACGGGAGAGAACGTCCTCCCCCTTGAACATTTTCCGCTTGCTCTGGATCTCACGCTCAATACCTGCCGCCGTGGCGTCGGAATACTTCCCGCTGCCCATGGCTGCGCTCTGGTCCGTCTCATACTGGCCCTTGGCAAAGGCTTTCAGATCCTTGTCAACATTCACGGCCTTTGTCCGCTGAGAGGGATCCTTGATGACCGCCCGCTCGATTGCGGTTCCGATGCCGTTCTTGATCTTTCGCGCACCCATCTGAATGGCGTTGCCCATGATGTTGCGGATGTGGGTGGTTGGGTTGGTCAGCATGGAGGTATACCGCCAGAAATTGGCCTTCTCCCGGAACGTTCTGGGGATCTGGTCTGCAATGGAGGTGGTGATGGCGTCCCACGCCGCCGCCCGCTCCGCGTCCGTCTCTGCCATCAGGTAGTTGGTGGCCAGCTCGTCAGAGAGGGTGAAGCCTGTCACCTTGTCGATGTAGTCCACCCGTGCGCTTTCTACGTCTCCGCTGTTGGGGGTACTCTGCCGAGGCGTCCGGTTCTGCCGCGCCGCCCGGTCATTCATCCGGTCTACCAGCCGCCGCAGCGTCAGCAGACGGCCCTCCGGCGTCAACCGGTTCATCAGGTTCATGGCCTGCACCATCTGTGCGCTGTCATGGGCCGCGTTCGCAATGGCCGTTGCCAGCTCAAAAGCGGCCTTGTGGTCTTTTTCGGAAATGGCAAGGTTGTAGGCGCTGATAGCCTCGGCGGTGTCTGCCTTGGTGATCCGCTGACCCAGCTCCGCCTTGGCAATGAAACTGTTCGCCACCTCGCGCCAGCCGTCCCGCGCGATCTTGGTCTGTGCCTGCTGTACGGCGCTCCGGTCCGTCACCACGTCATAATCGAACGCGCCGCCTGCAATGGCGTTTTCATACACGGTCGCCATTTCCGGGGAGGTCAGGGGGCTGTTCAGAATGGTAGAGACCGTTTTCTCCACGTTCCGCCCGGTATCAGGGTTCACAACGGGGACCTCAGAGGATGCCCGCCGCTGGTCATTCTGCACCCGCTTTGCGCTGTTGGGATTGACCGGGTAAAACTCATCACTCTTGGCCTGCATGGCATCAAAGGGCGTGTTCACCGTCCCGGCGTCTGCGTTGCCGAGGCCGTCATAGCCGTCAATCCCATCCAGCCCGTGCCCTCTGGCCTGCGTCTCACCCGCGCCCAAAATGCTCTGCTTGGCGGTGAGATACCCGCTGTTGGGTCCCACCTGTTCGCCGGTCATGGTGGTATAGCCGTTAGAGAGCATATCGTCCAGAATCAACTCCACCCGCTTGGCCGCCGCCACGTTCTCCTGCCCCTGATCGGTGATGATCCGCTGGGCTGCGTCGATGATGGCGTCACGGGAAAGCCCGGTTTCATCCATGGCCTGACGCAGGTGGGGCGAGGTCTGCGCCGCCTGCTGGACGGCGTTGCCCTCCATGGTCCGCTCGTAACGGCGGCTCATGGGCTGCTGGAGGGAGAGGTCTGCATCCGCGATCAGGGCGTTGGCCGCTTCCTGATAATAGCGGTGCAGCTCCGGGTGGTCGAACTGGAAGGCGTTTACGTCTCTGCCGCCCACCGTCTCCATCCGCCGCCGGTCGATGTGCTGCTCCGGGTCGATCTGGAACACCTTGCCGGTGGCGTCCATGCCAACGGTTCCGGCTTCATTGGCCTGATATATGGCGCTTTGCTGCTCCGGCGTCATGGCATTCATATCCGCCCGTTTCTTCCCAAACAGAATCTCAGAGAGAATATCCCGGTTGCTTTTTGCTTCTGCCTGTGATATATTGTTCTTAGCGAGGATGTCATCAGCCATCGCCTTGGGGAATTGTACCCCATTGGAAAGAAGCTGATGGACGTCCTCGTTGTTTTTTGTGTAGAGCACATTGCTGTCTGCTTCTCCAAGATAGCTTTGCATGTGGCCTGTCTGGTAAGCGCTGGCAATTCTATTTTCCACACTGATTGCTCCCTGCTTGTCTAGATGCAGCGGGACAATAATGCTCTTGTCGCCGTCTTTCCACGCGGTCAGCAACACAATGCTGCTTGGCTGTGTGTTCGACTTTAAAATCGCAACTGGGTTTTCGATTTGATAGGGGAGCTGCTTTAGAACAGACATACCCAAATTATGTTTGCCGCCCATATACCCTTCCGGGTATGCGATTTTATAAGCTGCATCTTGCGTCATTGTCATCGGAAGCGGGTTTGCCCCGTAACGGGTCAAAAGCTCCGGCGTGTCCCCAACAGACAGCAATTTGCCGCTTGGATAGTCTCCCGAAAAAACCTTGTCAATATCGCTTCGATACCGCAACATATTGTCCGTGCTCGTCAGCCTGCCCGCCGTATCCACACCGGGGGCGGCGTTTTGCGTGCTCTCTGCGGCGTTTGCGGGGGTGGGGGTATCAATACCATCCCGTACCTCTGGGCGCACCTCCTGCGTGGGCTGTGCGTCCGCCTGACCGTTTCCACGCTGCCGGATAACGTCAGCGCCAGCGCCGATACCGCCCATAGCAGCGCCCACCGCCGCGTCATACAGCGCATCGCCCCAATCAAACTTGGCGGAGGGGTCATAGGTGGCCCGCTGCAAAATGGGTTGGACAACATCTTCCAGAAATTCTTCTCCGCCCTCGGAGATCATGGAGAGGGCCAATTTACCCGCTGGCCGCTTGGCTAAACTGCTCATGATCTGAGCGGCTGTACTCTCTCCAAATTTTGCGATCAATTTGCCAGCCGCCTTATCAGCAAGACCCGCGCCGAACGCCTTCTTGAAGGGGCCTGCCACGTTGCTGATCTTCTCCGTGGCAAGGCTCAGAGCGCCGCTTCCCAGTCCGTAGGCAAGCTGCTGGCCATAGGTGGCCCCGGCCTGTCTGGCCTGTTGGGCGCTGCTTCCGGCGGAACGGGCCGTCATCAGGGCAAGACCGGCTCCGGGGATCACGGCGCTGGCCGCCACGTCTCCCGCCATCTGTACACCCTGAACGCCCAGATCCACGGCGAATTGGCCCACCGGCCCCAGCCCTTCCTTGGCCTGTGCCACATCCGCAGCGGAGCTTTGGGACAGACGGTCCGCCTTCTGATACGCCTTGTCCGCCACCGCCTTGTCGGACCGCTCCACCGCCTTGGTGTAGCCCTCGTGGGCCGCGATGCGGCGTTTGGCGCTGGCAAGGTAGCCCTGCACCTGCTTCACGTCCGCCGCCGTCATGGCCTTGCCGTTGGCCCACTTCACGTCCCGGAGCATCTTCTCATACCGCTTCACCGCGTCATGGTCGCTTTGCAGGGAATCCCCGGCGTTCTGGTTGGCAATGCGGGTATTCAGCTTTCCGGCCCCCTCTGCCAGCACACCGCCCAGATTTGTATAGGCGGAGCCGACGGACTTCACCGCACCGGAAATTACCTTCCCCGTCCGCCCGTTATCCAGAGAGGGGGGCGTGGTGCCGCCGGTCCGCACGTCTGCCAGCAGGCGGCTGTTGGGTCGGCTGTTCCCGGTGCTGGCGTTCTCCATAGGCCGGGGGGAGGCAGAAGGCGTAACGGCCTTCGTCTCCTTGGCCTTGGCGGGTTGGGTCCCACTCTTTCGCTCGACCGGCGTACCGTCTAAGTGCATCAGACCCCGACCGGATGATGGAGCGCTCTGCCCGCCGTTCACAGCCTGCCCGGTTTTGATATACACCAGCTTACCCATACTGTCACCCCTTGTAAACAATGCCGTAAGGCTTCAAAACTTCTGCGTTGATTCGACGCTGCTGCTCTGCCGTCAGCTTAGACCAGTTGTTATCCAGCCACCGGCCCACCTTTTCGGTGTTGCCGTTCTTCAGGTCCGTATTCAGGCCGGACGCCCATGCAGCAAGGTTGCCGACGTTTTCATACTTGCCGCCGCTGCTGCCGCCGCCCTGATACTTCGCCCACGCCTGATCAGCCGTCAGGCCGCCCGCGGCCTTCTTGGAGTTGGCCCCCCACTTGCCGTCCTGAGACACGCCGTAGTATTTCTGGAGCTGCTTCACCTGCTGATTGGTCAGGGAACCGTTGGAATAGCTTCCCTTCTTTTTGCCGGTGCTGCTGCCGGTTTTGGCAGTGCCGGTTGTCCCCGCCGTCAACCTGCCGGTGCCGTACAGGGAATCGTAGGCCCCCTGCCCATAGTAATAATCAAAGGCGGAGATCACGTCATCCGTCACGATACCGTTTTTCAGGGCAGACTGCACCTGACTGGCGGTTAGCGTCGGCTTTACAACGGTGTTGCCGCCGGAAGAACCGGAGCCGGAGCCGCCGGTCTGCCCGCCGTACTTGGCGTAGAGATTCTGCTGCCGGACGTATTCCTCATACAGGGCGTTTGCCAGCTCCGCGTCTCCTGTGGCCTCTGCCTTGGCAATGGCGTTCCGGTACTCCGTGTCAAGCTGGCTCCGCTGGAGGTCGATCGCCGCCGTCTTTTCCGCCTGCTCCCGGTCGATCTGAGAGAGGTTCTGCTGAAGCACAACGTCCTGTGCCAGCGCCGCCTGTCCGGTGGTGCCGGTGTTCAGGCCGTTTGCCACCGCCATCTCCTGAAACGCGCCCCGGCTCAAAGCGTTCTGGTTGGCCGCACTGTTCCGGGCAATGTCGTATACCGGCTCGATCTGCGCACGGCTGGCATCCAGCGTGGCAGTGTTCTGTTCGTAGGCAGATTTCAGCGCCGCCAGCTCTGCCGCCACCTTCTTGGCGTACAGCTCTTTCAGATAGTCGTTGCCGTCCCCAATGTCAAAGCTCGTTCCGGCCTGCGCCGTGAAATTGCTCGCCGGGGTACTGCCTGCGTTAATATCCGTGACCCGCTGCTGCTGGCTGTATGCCGGGGTCCCGTAGCCGGGTGTACCGGCCTGTGCGCCGCCATTCGCCGCCATGAAATCGCCAAAGGACTGCACCTTGCCGTTGACCTGTGCGGTGGGGGAGGTGTCCGTTCCCATGAGATAGCGGTAATAGTTCAGTTCTGCGCTCTCCGGGCTGGTTGAAAAGCCCAGCCGCCGCCGCAGATCGTTCACGGAAGAAAGTGCACCGCTGTCCGTCACATAGCCGTTCTTGTCAATGGTGTAGCCGTATCCGGCGCGAATGGCATTTGCCGCCTGGTTGGCCTGATCGCCGGTAATCTCACCCCGTTGCAGGCGGTTGCGGATGTCCTGAATCTTGGAGCGGTCCAGTGCGGACATCATCTCATTGTCTGTCCACGCGCCGCTTTTGCCGTAACTGCCGTTCCCGGCGTTGATGTCCTGATGGGGGGTGTAGTCTGCCACGCCTTTGGACGCCTTGTAGGCGTAGCCGTCTTTGTCATAGAACACAGTATATCCGTTAGAAATCAGTATGCGCCCCGCCAGATCCTCACGGCGGCTCATATCAGGCCCTACCTGATAAGTCACACCGCCCTGCTTGTAGTTCTTTACCTCGGAGTTGCTGGTCGGTACGCCGTAAATGCCGCTTCCGCTGTTACTGCGGTCATACTCTACACCCCAATATGTCCCTTTGCTGTTACCGCCAGAGGAACCGCCGCTCCCACTGCCGGAGGAACTGTTTCCCCGGTCGTTGTTATATTCGTTTCCATACCGTCCGCCGGAATATCCGGCATTGCCACGGATGCTTTCTGCCGCCTTGTGAGCGTCAGCCCACGACATTTCGCCCCGCTGTGCTTTGGACGTTACATCCGCAATGCGGTCTTGGTCCTTCTGGGATAGGTTTTTCTTATCGTATTCAGAAACTGCCATACTTGGCCCTCCTTATCCGTTCCAGTCGGCACGGGTCTCCCGCACGTCGATGTGCGTGAAGCCCTTCTGACTGTATACGCCCACGCCGCCCCAGTCTGGCATCAGCTGCCGTGCATAAGCCGCCACCTGCGCCGGGGTCTTGCCCCGTACCACAATGTCAGCCGCCGTGCCGTAGCAGTGCTGGCTGTCCGTCACGCCGCCCACCTTGGCGTTGTACTGGGGCGTCCGGTACCCGCTGTTGATGGTCACAGCCGCACAAAAGTGACTGCGGAGGCTCTGGAGCACCATCACCAGCCGGGGCGCCACCAGTACGGCGTCGGAGCCGTCCTTGCTGGCAAATTCTTTCACTTTAAAGTTTGTAGACAGCTTCTTATCGCCGTCCTTCGCCTTGGAATAGGCGTTGATCTCGACCATAGGTTTCTCTCCTTCCGGCTCGTATGCATCCCCACTTTTCTTTTTCCACACGAGGAAGAACGGGATCACCCGTCCGTCCCCGGTAAAGCCTTTGCCTGTCGAATCCATGAAGCAGGTAGACCCGCCGCCGTCCATCATAATGGCGTTGTCCCAGCCGGACGCGGCCAGCAGGTCACGAAGCTGTTCCGGTGTCCGCCGGTTCTTGCTCACATAGTAGGCGAACCGCCCGTTCTTGGTGCCGATAGCCGTCCGTGGCGCACGGTAGCGCATATCCGCTCCGCAGGTGACGGGGCTGATCTTCTTCCCGCCGATGATGAGGTGGACGCACTCCATATAATTCCGGTCCCCGTTGGGCACGGTTTTCACGCCGAAATCCGCCGGGGTGTCCCAGCTGATGGCCCACGCCCGGTAATTGGGGGCCTTGTAGACCTTACCGTCTGCCTTTAAATGGCAGGCCGGTGTCTGGTTCCGCAGGAAAATGGAGCCATTGCAGATAGCGTCCCCGCCCGCCTCCGCCAGCATCTTTTTCAGGTTGGCCGTGGTGGAGCGGAGACGCTTCCGGTTGAAATAGATCTTCAAAAATTGGAGATCGGAGAGCGGGACGGTGCCCGCTCTCGTGCTCATGTGTGAGCCTCCGTATTTTGTTTCCCCTGATCGCTGGCCTGACGAATGGCATCCAGCATATTTTTAATAAAGGCGGGGTAGGGGATCCCCATTACTGCCGTATTCTCCAAAATCGACAATCCCTCGTTGGCAATAAAGAACATACACACTGCGTCACGGGCAAAGTCGCTGGATGTGGCCTGATCCAATAATGCCCCCATCCATACCAGCGCCAGCATGACGCACTTCTTCGCCAGCCCCTTGAACCCGGCGTCGGAACTCAGCGCCCCGGTTTTGCTCTTGCCGGACTTGTGCCAGATCGCTGCCACCAGCCAGCCGGTGACGTAGTCCAGCGCCATAAAGCAGATCAGAACTTTGAGCGCCACGTCCCAGCCTCCCAGTGCCTGGGCGATGGCGGAGCCAGCCACAGCCAGCACCGCCAACACCGTATTTTTGATGTGTAAAGCGTTCATAGTGTCCCTCCTTTCGGTGTAACCCGCACATTCATTTTCCCAGGTTCATCCGGCTGTAGCAGTAGCCCCGGCTGTCATAGCCCAGCTTCCAGTGGCCCACGGTGATGACAGTACCGGCACGGCTTTCGTCCCGATCCATCACGGGAATGGCGGTGCTGTATACCCCACCGCCCGGTGCCTTGTGGGAAAAGCGGATGGGTTTGCCGTCGCTGGCGATTCCGTACAGGTTATCCTTCCGGTCATCCTCCGCATGGACAAAGCCCTCGGCCATCTCAGCCTCGGTCCAGCCATCCACAGGTGCGCCGAACGGGTTCAGGTGGAAATTGGCCCCCGCCGCCTTCAGCTCGGCATTGATGGCCGAGATGGTCTTGCGGCTCTTGCAGCCCTCGTTGATGATCTCAGCAAACTTCTTTTCCATGATGTATACCCCTTTCATTTTTTCGGTTGTCTGTGCAACCGTTTTAAATTAAATAAATCCGACTTGCTTTCGTGCAAGTCAAAAGTCCGACTTGGTTTCGTGCAGGTTAAAATTCGGGCCACGTTCGTTGACAGATTGGGCAGACCTGTAAGCCCTCCGGGATGATAGCCCCACAGCATACGCAGGTGTTTTCCATAGAGTCACCTACTTTGTATACCACATTTGCACGCGGGCACTCTTTCCAAGGCTTTTTGAGTTTGTGGTCAGCAGAATGCGGATTGTAAAATTATAGTTCGCACCGAAGTCAATACTGGGAAAATCGCCCTTGAGTTCTTCTTTGGGTAATCGGCTAACAATCTGCGGGACCCATCGCCCGCTATCATCATAGGGCCACTGGGTTTCTCCGCTAAATCGGATGATACTGCCGCCGGGCGAATACATCTGGCTTGTGCTTAAATTATCGAACTGCTTGATCTTCGTGTATACTGGCTTACCCAAGTATCGCTCCGTAGTACGGTACTCAGTGTCCAACTCCATGGGAGGGTTGATCCACTCAAACGGTTGCCACACGCCGGCAACCTTAATCATTCGCCATTGAGAACATGTAGGGTCGGGCATTCCAATATTGTAAACACCGCAATACCCGTCTGTATGCTGGAAAACAATCGAGCATGTGGAAGATGATTTCCCGTATATCTGTGGAGGGTACACATGCAATAACTTTACAGAGTTGTTTGGCATTTCGGACATAACCTCATCGAGCCTTGCGCAAAACGACTCATAGGTTTCGTCTTTGCTTGTTGCGCTTACTGTCTTTATAGGTTCTCCACCGAACCCAAACCCGCCGGGGGCGGCGTTGATATTTCCCCTCGCCTGCACCTTCTGCGCGTCGGTGAGGCTCTGGGCCGCGTCGTAGCGGATGGAACCGGCTACCGCAACCCGGAGGTCGTGGTGTGCGTTTTTGCTCTCGTTATGCGCCGTTACATAGCCCTGCGCCTCCACTTTTGTAGCAAAGTCACCGCCTGCAACTGCCTCCGCATGCTCTGCCCAATACTTGGCGTTGTTCGTGTCCTCGCCGGGGCGGGTCCCGGTTCCGCCCACCGCCCAGCTTTGGGCGCTCTTATTGGCGGTCTCTCCGTTTGCCGCACTCTGCGCCGCCGCTGCCGCTGCTGCGCTGGCCTGAGACGCGGAGCCGGATGCCGCTGCCGCCGACTGGCTGGCGGAGTTTGCCGCGCCGGTTGCCGTACCAGCCGCATCCTTGGCGCTCTGCTCGCTGCCTGCGGCTTGGGACGCGCTGCCCGCCGCCGCATTGGCCTGTGCCGTTGCCCGGGCTACGATACCGGCTGTTTCGTCGGCTCTGGCCGTCTCCGCCGCCTCTCTCGCGTTTTCGGCGGACACGCGGGAGGATTCGGCCTCGGACCGGGCTTGCTCCGCCGCTGCCCGTGCCGTTTCCGCAGATACCCGGCCTTCCTCGGCGGTCACGCGCCCCTGCTCTGCCGCGACCCGCGCCGCCTCCGCCTGCTTGCGGCTTTCTTCTGTGGCGTCATCCGTCAGAACCGCCGGGATCAGGGTCTCGTTGATGTACTTCTTGATGATGTTGCCGGATTCGTCAAACTTGGCTTTCAGCTCCGCACTGGTCAGACCGCCCACGTCGTTCGGCTCATCGTCCAGCTTTTGAATGATGTTCAGATCGCCGTCCAGCAGTTGGATTTCCAGATTGGAGTTGGCTACCACGTTCAGATCCGCTGTCAATCGTTTCTCCATTTAAGCACCTACCTCCGTTTTCGGCACTTCGCCGGTCTCGTTGATCTTCCTCTGCAACTGGCCGTATCCGGCCCCGCCCCGAATGGGGACGGCTCCCTCTTCGGCAACAGGCTGTTCGCCCTCTGCTCCCGGCTGACCGCCCATCATGGCACGTTCCTGCTGCTGGAGGGCTTGGATCAGCGCCTCCTTGTCGGTGATCTGTCCGGCGGGCAGACGCTTCAGATATTCCACCGTGGAGATCTTGCCCTGCATCAGCAGATTGTCCAAGGTCTGCATGGCGGCGATCTCGCTCCAGTAGGAAGCCGCGCCCGCGTCCAGTCCGATGGTGAAGGGAATCTCCTTCAGGATGGAGAAGTCAAAGGGAACTACCAATTTGCTGTTGTCATAGGGGTTGGAGATCTCCACATACCGCTCTCCGTAGTATTCACCCATGAACTCCATGTAGATGCGGCCCAGATCCTCAATGCTCTGCAAGAGGTTCTGCTTCGTCAGCTCCATAGGCGTTGCCGCCGCCCGCTGCAAGGCGATAATGGCGGAGGTGTTGTCCGGGCGGGTATCGCCCAGCGCCACGTCCGATGCGCCGAGGAACTTCTGCGTGTAGCTGATGGCAATGTCGATAAACTGGCTGATCTGAGGGGAGATGCTGGCGGGGTCAATAATCTTCGCCACGCCCTCCACGCTGCCGTTTACCGGAATGGCCCCGCCGATCTTGTTTGTCCACTTGGCTACCTTGGTGGAATCGTATACCACCTTCGGATAGGCCAGCGTCATGAGGGAGATCATGGACATGGCGAACAGCTTATTGACAAAGATCTGGTTAGGCAGCAGGCCGGTAATCATGGCCTGTCCGTGATAGCAGTCCTGCACATAGTCCCAGTTCATCCACGTCAGGGGATACAGCTTGATGCCGAGGTCCAGATCGCCCCGGATCTCCGCCTGCCGGGTGCACTCGTAGGCGTGGACGGTGCCGGTCTCGTCATCCTTCCACAGCCGAAGCAGCACCGTCACCTTGTTCCCGCTGCCGCTCATGGAATCCATGTAGTTGTTGCCGCAGTCCTTGTTGTCCGGCTGGATCTCGTCGGGGTCCTTGCCGTACCGCTTGGCCCGCTTCCGGGCCTCACTCAGCAGCATTCGCCGTTCCAGAATGATGTAAGGCTGGCTCTGCACGTCCCGGTTGTTGGGGTTGCCGAACAAAACCTGCGTGTTCATCAAAACTTCCGTGCGGATGGCCCCCTTGCTGGCCTGTCCGGTCTCCGCCGTATCGTCCCAGTAGGTATACATACAGCCGTCACCGTCCACGGCGGCGTTGCGGGTGTACTCCCGGATGCGCCCGCCGAGACTGTTGTGCTCAGAGATGGACGCGAACTGATCGTTGAGAATGTCGGCCACCAGCTCCAAAGTCTGCGTGTTCCGCTCCCCGCTGGAGGACATGGCCCGCGCCCACAGCTTCAAGTTGTCCGTGGAGATATTCGCCACGGAGAACAAAACCACCCGCTTCAAAAAGTTGAATACGGGGGTGGGGAGGCCGTTGCTTTGCACACCCTCCCACTGCTTCCCTATGAAGAAATTTTCGTTGGTCTCCACGCAGTCATAGAGGTCAATACCGCTGTTGAAGCTGATACCCGCGTTGTATTCCTTACCGACCCGCTCCGGGGTCATCGTCTGTTTGCTCATGGGTTCACCCCTTTATTTCACATTTCCGGTATAGCGGAGCTGCACGTCCGTCTCCAGAACCGTTGCGGTAGACGATGCCGATTTGCTCTTGAATACCAGCTTGTAGAAGGTGGCCTTCTTCACCTTCATTTTCACCCGCCGCACCTGCGGCTTCCGGTTGGTGCCGAAGGACCAGTGGGCGAAATCCGCATGGGCAAAGGTGGTCAGGCCGGAGGATACGATTTTCTCCGGGTAGTCGCTGCGGCGGTTGGTCTCCACCGTCACGTGCACCCGTGCGTTGCTCTCCGGCTGGATCGCCACGAAAATAAGCGGGCTGTATTTCAGCACCCAGTCCCGGTCAAAGTCCATGGAGCCGGTGGCGGCGTAGGCGTTAATATCCTTGCCGTCATCGTTCCGGTACTGCCGTGAAAGATGCACCACGCCGCCGTCAGTCCGGAAGCCGTAGGTTTCCAGCCCCACCTCCACCATGGCCCGGAAGCTCAAACCGGTGTAGAGATACCATGCGTCTGCGCCGTAGTTCAGGATCAGCGCCTTGTCTCCGTACATCCACCAGTATTCCTGCGCCGACTTTCGGTTGAAGGTCCGGGTCTCTGCCATGTCAAAGCCTTTCAGCGTCACCTCTACCCGGTTGCTGATCCGTTCCGCGTTCCGCTCGTCAAAGGTAATGTTGCCGCTGGTAGATACGCTCCGCCACCGGTACACCGCCTGATCGTCCAGCGTCAGGGGGTTGTTCTCCAGAATGTCCACTTGCCCCGGAGCCTTATTGCCGAACTGCCGGTTGACAGGGGTCACATAGAACGCCGCCGTGGTGACGTCCGTAGCCGTTACCAGCGTGGAATAGCTCATGGAGTAGGTGGCGTCCTGCTTGAACACCACCAGCCGTGCGTAATGGCGCACCATGCCGGTGATAGGCGTGTTGGCCTCGCCAACCTCCGCCTCGTACAGATCCGGGAAGTATTCCGCCGAAGGCTTGCCGGTGGCGGAATCAATACCGGAGTAGATGGTCTTGTTGGTGCCGTCTCCGTAGAGAAACACACGGCTGTCCGTCTGGCCGTTATAAAGCTCGGAGAAGCGCATTCCCGTTACCTGTGCCCGTTCTCCGTTGCCGCTGCGGTAGATCAGCTCCAGTGTGTTGGTTCCGGCAGCGGGGGCGGGGGTAATGGTGAAGGTCCGTGCCGTCAGGTCAGGGGTGTAGGTCTGCGCCGTGTCCCCGATCTTTACGGAGATGATCTCATCCACCGTCTTTTCCGGGATGTGGAAAACCGTCTCCTTGCCGTCGGGGGAATACAGCACCTTTCGCTTGCCCGTCAGCCGGTTCACGTTTTCCAGCAGAAACCCACCGCCCGCAGGCGTGGTGGCGTTCATCACCGTAGGGATATAGCCCTCTACCGCCGTAAAGCTGCTGTCGTCCTTGCCGTCCCAGCTCATGTATTCATGGCCGTTCAGTAGGTAAACCTTGTTGGAAAAGCCGAAGAACGAAGTCTGAGCCTGCGTGCACTGGCCCACAACCTTAGTAGTTGCCGCCGCCGGGTCCAGAGAGAAGATCAGCCCGCCGAAGGCGGCAAGGGTCCGCTGTTTGCTGTCTACCACGCCCTCCCACGCGCCGGAGAAAACCGGGTTTGCTGTGGGGGCCGTATGGCCGCTCTCCGCGCACCATGCGTCCCATGCCGTTTTCAGGTTCAGGACCGTCTTGGTGCCGGGGCGCAGCTGCAAGTGCTTCTCCCGCGTCACACGGAAGTTCCGCATCTTGCTCATTTCGCCGTTCTTGATTTTGGTATCCCCGTCCGGGTTCTCGTTCAGGCCCAAAAACTGGCGGATCTTCAACACCTGGATATCGTTGCTGGATGTGATTTGAGCCATCGTCCGGGCCTCCTTTATCCGTAGGATAGATAACCGGCGGTCATTTCCCCGCCCGTCATCACGTCATCGTAGTCCTCGCCCTCGTCAAAATCGTCCACGATCTTTTCCACGGTTTTCTGGGCACCCAGTACGCGGGTAACGCAGAAATACCGGGCAGCGTCGCAGATATGGGTGATCTCGTGGGGCTCCGTGGCGCAGTCCGATGGGTTTTTCTCGTCATGCTGGATGGAGGGCAGGTTGCGGATCAGACCCACGCAGTTTTCCGTCACCAGCAGTCCGGGGCGGTCCGTGTCGCTTTTCATGGGCTTCAGCAGCTCCTTGACGGCCATCCAGCCCTGAACGCGGTTGTTGCTGGCTTTCAGCAGCCCTAACCCGTTCTGCGCGAAGATCTCCGCCATGCTCCGCCCGCTGTCCTTCTGCCGGTTCCACATATCCGGCGGGGCAATGGTGAACTCAATGTGTTCCTCTGGCGGGGTCAGTGCATTTGCCAGCTTTGCCGCTTCGCTGACGATCAAGCCGCTTTGCTGTACCTCCCGGTACACATAGGCCCGCCCCTCAAAGTCCACCGCCACCCATAGGCAGGCGAACATATCAAGGCCGTAGTCAAACGCCCGGTATTTCTTCCACTCCCGTGGCACCCGTACAAAAGGCGCGATCACATGGGTTTCTTTGCGGAACTCCGGGAAGAACGTGCCTGCCATGGCGTTCCAGTCACCGTAACGCCACGCCCGCCGCACATCCTCCGGCAGCAGGTCCAGCATTTGCTTGTACTCTGGGGACGCCTCCAAAAGCTGTGGGTTATCGTCCACCGTGGCGGGGATAAAGGTGTAATCCTTGGCCTTTTCCCCCTCCCGGTACTCCCGGTCCACGAACAGCCGCTTTACCCACAGGTGGCCGATGTCGCCGGGGTTGCAGGTCAGGTACATCCGCCGGGGGAACTTGGTCGCGCCGCGCAAACACGCGCCCAGTGTGCGGAACTGGGATTCCGAGAACTGAGTGGCCTCCTCCATGAAGATCCAGTCAAACTCAAGGCCCTGATACTCCTGATCGTCTCCGGCCCCGTAGTGACCGAACTTGATGATGCTGCCGTTGCAGAAGAACATCATGCGCATACTGCCGTTGTAGCTACCCACCTCCGGCGGGATCAGCTTTTGCATGGGTAAGATGATGTTCTGCTCCAATTCCGGGTATTCCCGGCGCACGATCAGGATCTTAATGCCGGGGTAGGTGAGCGCGCCGCCTGCCGCCTTCCGCAGCAGAACGTGTGTCTTGCCGCCGCCTCTGGCGCCGCCGTAAGCCGTGTACCGGCTCCGAGACTGGCAGAACTTCTTCTGCTTGGGGTTCAGCGTCCCCAGATCCACCTGCACCGTTCCGCCTGCTGTCTGTTTATATCGAGGCATAATCGCTCCTTATATCTGGTAAACGGGCCGGGTTCATGCACCCGCTCCGTCCATATATGGGGGAAGGGGCCGAAGCCCCCTCCCATGAGATCACTCGTAATCCTTGGTGCCCTCGATGCCCACGCAGCCGTCCTTGGTGCCCACAGCCCGCATGGTCTGGCCTTTGGTCAGGGTCACAGCAGCGGTGTAGATCTGGGCGGTGTTGGAGTACCGGGGGTTGGTGCCGTCGGTGGTGTACTTGAACACCACGCCGGACACGGCGGTGATGCTGACGGCGTGAGACGCGATAGACATCACGGGTGCCGCCAAAATAGCGGCATTGCCGCAGACAGCCACGCCGTCGCCCTTGGCCCCCAGCACAAAGCTGTCATAGTAGGTCACGCCCTGCACCACGGGGCCGGAATAGCCCTTTACCTTTGGCAGAATGTCGTACTGCGCCAGCTTCACGGGATCCACGGTGCTGCCCTTCCACTTGATGAAGAAGTACACACCGTCAGGCATATAGCGGTCGGGGATGTTCTTCACCCGGCAGCCGTCGTACTGGCCCACCACACCGCGGGTCAGGGTCTCCTTGGCAAGGCTCTCGGTGCCCAGCCAGGCGGGGTCCTGCTTCAGCAGCTTGTAATAGCTGGTGGCAATGTAGATGGTGCGGTTCTCCATGGGCACCAGGGCGTTGGTCATATCGGCGTTCAGATCGATAATCAGGCCACCGATGGTGCTCTTGGTAGGGGTGGTTGCCTCCTGACGCTGGATATTAGCGCCCATCACCCACTTCTTGATGCGGTGGCGGTCCATGTTGGGGGTGGTCCGCTGCTCCAGCTGACGCCGCAGGGCGCGGGAAGCGGACTTCTCAATGGCCTGATCCGTCTGATCCACCGCGTCGATGGTGAAGGAGAAGGCGGGCTTCTGCTCGCAGGTCATCTCCTGCTGGGTGTCGCCCAGGTCATAGGTGGTGCCGAATCGGTTGTCGCCGGTGTTGGTGTACTCGGTCTCCGGCACGGTGTCCACGCTGCCAACGACAATGGTCTTGCTGTTGGGGCCGGTCCAGGTGTATGCCTTACCGGCATCGTCGTCGGTGATAGAAGGCTTAGAGAAAGCCTCCGCGATCTTGGTTGCGTATTTAACGGCGTAATTGATAGCCATGGTTCAAAACCTCTCTTTCGTCGGTCTCCCCGGCGATGCAAAGGCTTAGTCCCCCCAGCCCTCCAGGAACGGGTCCTTAGACTTCAGCCCATCACCGGCGCTTCTCATGCTGCCGGTGGAGCGCTCCGCGTTCCGCTGGTTCTGCTGTACGGAGGCGGTCTCCCGCTTGGCGTCTGCCGCGTCCTGCCGCGCCTGCTGCACGGCGTACCGGGCGTAGGCGGCTACCAGAGAAGAGCCGTTCCGCACGTCTGCCCAAACCTGGGGCGGGATGCTGTTGGGGTCCTTTGCTGCCTCGGGGAATGTCTGTTGAAATTCCTGAATGTCCGCCTGTCGGCGGCTTGCCGCCTCGGCCTCGGCCCGCTGGGCCTGCGCCATGGCGTCCTGCTGGGCCTGCCGCTCCGCTTCTGCGACGGCCACAACGGCCTCCCGGTCCTCAAGCTCCACGGAGCGCCGTGCGTCCGCTTCACTCAGGCCCTCGGCCTGCTTTGCCTGCGTCCGGAGCATGGAAATGTAGTCCTTGGTGTTCAACCCCTGCTGGTTCGCAAAGCGGTTGACCATCTCCATCACAGGCTTAAACTCGTCATACTGGCTGCGGATGCGGTCATAGTCCATGCCCTTCTGGGCCAGTGCCACCATTTCCGCTTCGTTGGCCTGCCGCACCTCGCCTATGTGCCGCAGCTCCCATGTCTGGGGCCGTGCGTCCACGGTCTCCGCCTCGGTCTGCTGCGTCTGGGCTGCCTGTTCCGCATCTGCGGGAGGCTCAGTGCCCTCTTCCGGCGTCTCTGCGCTCTCACTGGGGTCCTCGGCAAGCGTTTCCTCGCCAGTCTCCACCGGCTCTGCGTCCACTTCCGGCTGGTCTGCCGCTGCTTCTGCTTCGCCGTCCCAGCCATCCAGAAAGGCGTCCGTGGTCTCGGGCTCCTGTTCGGGGATCTGGTTCATGTTTTCGTCCATATTGGCCTCTTTCCCCGGCCTGGTCTGGCCGGATCTTTGTATTTTCAAAGCCTGGTCTGGCTTTGCTGACAAAACAAAAAACGAGACCACAAGAAACGGCTTTCGCCGTTCTCATGGCCTCGTTGGGCTCTCGTTTTTATTCGGTTTTCAGGGGGAAGGGGACGTCTGTATCCAGCTCCCGCCCCTCAAAAATGGTGGGGTAGTGGCTCACCTTGCATCTTCGGCAGTAAATCGGCGTGTTGTAGATCACGCTGTCCGGTTCGATGTGCTGAAGTGCTTTCCCGCAGATAGGGCAGCGGTAGACCCACGTCCCATCTACCACCATGCTCCAAACTCCCCGTGTTCAATGCCGCCGTAAAGGTTTTCCACGTCCCCGATCACGCTGGGCAGGCTCTGGCGGCACAGCTCCAGCTGTTCCAGAAACGTCTGCCACAGGAAGTTGGCCCGGCTGGGGTCCTCCTCCAGCAGCAGCAGACCTGCCAGACCGTAAGGCAGCGCTCCAGTGCAGATCCGCTCATCCAGCGCCACCTCGTCCGCCATCTCCGTCACCTTGGGGCAGATAGGCCGCTTGCCGCCCGCCGCCTCCAAAGCGTCCCGGTAGTTGTCGCTGTACGGGAACGCCCGGTCTAAAACGCTGTTCAGCAGGGAAACGGTCCGCAGCTTATACTCCTTGGTGTCCGCCGTGTCCGTGGAGCCGGTGGATTCGTTCTGGGAATCCATCAGGTGGATGGCGATGTCAAAAATCTGCTGTACCGTAACCGCCATATCACACCTCCCGCCCCTTCAGGCTGGCTTTCATGGTGTTCAGGTCGTATTTCATCAGATTATCAATACCCTGTTCCACGCTTTTCTGCCGGTCCGTAGGCTCCTCCGCCTCCGGCTTTTCCGGTTCTGTGGGGGAGGGGGCTTTGATCTCCCGCAGAAGCCGCAGAATCAGCACTGCGCATACGGCAGCGCCCATGCTGGCCGCGCCGCAGATCAGGGATAAAACCAAAATCAGGCCGTTCACCTCGCCGCCTCCTCACTTGAAGTCGCTTGCGTCCACGCCGTCCCCAAAGGTCACGTTCACGCTGATGTCCTGGCGGGTCTCCTGCTTGTCCTGATAGCCGCCCAGGCGCTTCTGCTTGTTCAGGAAAATGCCTCGCGTCACCATGCCCTTTTCCTGGTAGATGGGGCTGGTGTCGATCTGCTCCTGAATCCGCTGGTATGCCAGCCGCACGTAGTAGCTCATGACGCAGCGGGGATCGGTGATTTCCTCGTCACCCGCTTCAAAGGCCTCCACCTGCGCCTCAACTACCTCGGCCTCCCGGCCATCGTTGTAGTCGTAATACCCCTGAAGCCGCTGAACCGTCCATCGCATCGCATTGGCAAGGCCCGCCTCGCTGTATGCCTGCTCCAGCCGGTCCTGCGTGTCAAAGTATTCCTCGGATTCCTTCAGGAACGCCTTGATCTTCTCAATCGTCTGTTTCCTGTGGGCCGCGGCGGCTTTCTTGTTCATGTTGTTCATGTGCGCCTTGCGCTCTTCCGCAGTGGGATTTTTCTTCTGATAAGCCATGCCCCGGCCCCCTCTCACAAAAAATTCTGGTGCAGATGGCAGGACTCGAACCTGCGCATACCGCCCATCTGGTGCGGTGCTCTCCCAACTGAGCTACGTCTGCAAATGTCCCTCCTGGGCCACATCGTCGAGAGGTGCGGAGGGTCCTGCGCCCCGATTTATCAGGCTCTCAAAGTCCCGTTGCGTCGTGGCTCGCGCGTCGCGCTCCTGAGCGACTTGCCCTCGTTGCTATTTCCGAGGCGTCAGGTTGGTCTATCGCGTTTCCTGCGGCTGACTTTCACAGCCGGGTGCGACCCGGTATTTTGGCGGTCCCGGCAGGGATCGAACCTGCGACCCAGCGGTTAACAACCGCTCGCTCTTCCAGCTGAGCTACGAAACCATGCTCCGGTGGGCTGTTCGGACCCACCGGGCAACAGGAAAGGAACTGAAGGTGAAAACTGGCGTCTGACATAGGAGGCAGGCGGGTTCTATCCCGCTAACTTCATTCAAGCATATTTCGTCAAGTGGACGCAATGGGTTTCAGTTATTTTCGTAATGTTCTACATAAAATCCCCCGCCCCCTTTTTCCGCCACCCCCCAGAGGGAACTCCGGCATAGCTTCCCGCAGCTGCACTGTAAGTTCTTGGAGGGGGAGAGGGGATGTGTGCATATCAGCCCTATACCCTGCGCGAAAGACACCCCCTGTTTTTCCGCTACCCCCCTAACCCCCTGCTCTCTGGTCTCTACCTCTGGCCCCCTGACCCCCAGCCGGTGAAGCCTCGGCCCGTCCTGATGGAATCAGCCCCCAGCCGGAGCAGCCAACAGGAATTGCACCCGACCGGGCGAGGGAAATACACAGAATCGACACAGCAACAGCCGAAGCCCAGCAGCTCCAACGAAAATATTTAATAGCCCCTTAAATCTCACCGGGAAAGGGTAATTGCCCCACCGAATTGGAGCCGCTGACCTCTGACCGGATCACCGGACTATCTGCGAATAGCTCCGAATACCTCGCAAATGCTCTGTTTTGCTCCCATTTTCTCTCGTTCTCTCGCGTTTTTTATTCGCTGGCTCTCCTTCTTTCGCTACTCTCTCGGTAGAGTATATATATAACACCCCCCTGTAAGAAATATATATTTATCTCTCTGGGGTAGGGGGAATACGCCCCCATCTCTCACTCTCCTATTCTCTCCCCCTATAGTCCCCCTCTCCTTCCCCCTCTCTCCCTGCCCCCGCTGCCGCTGCCGCTGCTGCCGCCGCCCCGCCCACGCTCACAAAGAGAAAAGCGCCGGGGGTGTTATCCCTCGACGCTCTGTCGCTCGTTACAGCTTGTCCCGGATGGCCTCAATGATCCAAGCATTTACGCTTTGGCCTGCCGCAGCTGCTGCCGCTCTGATCTGGGCCTTGCTGGGGTCGGTGCCGATCCTCAGCTTGACCGTGACTTTCTCGTTGTTCTCGCGCTCCCATTTGAGGGAGGCGTCACGCTGGGCCTTGCTGGTCTTCAATTCCTTGTGCTCCAATGGCTACACCTCCTTTTGCGTCCTATTATATCGCATAGGCGCGTATAAGTCAGCCTGACAACATGCACAAAAAAGTCCGCCTGATACTGTGCGAACCTGCCAAACCTGCACGAATTTGCAAAAACCCCCTTGACAGCTCGTATCAGTCCGCCTTATAATTCAGGCAACAACAGCAAACACGACAACGCCACAGGCCGACAGGCCGGAAAGGATAACACCATGACTACTTACTTCATCAACTGCAAGAACCTCGACGAGCTGAAGAAGGCTTACAAGGCCGCCGCCATGAAGAACCACCCCAACATGGGCGGAGACACCGCCACCATGCAGGCCATCAACGCCGAGTATTCGGCCCGGTTTGAGGTCCTGAAGCGGTCCCAGAATGAGCAGGCCGCCGAGGACACCACCGGACGGACCCACGCCACCACCGAGAGCGCAGGCGATTTCATTGCCATCATCGCGGCCCTGCTGAAGCTGGACGGCCTCGAGATTGAGTTATGCGGCCGCTGGCTCTGGATCGGCGGCAACACCCGCGAACATAAGGAAGCCCTGAAGGCTGCTGGGTGCCGGTGGAGCAGCACGAAAAAGCTTTGGTCCTGGCATTTCGCCGAGGAAGGCCAGCGCTGGCACAAGGGCACCAAGACCATGGCAGAGATCCGCAGCAAGTACGGCAGCACCACCTTCGCCCGTTCCACCAATTCCGACGCGCTCCCGGCTTGACCGGGACGCGCCACCACCAGAAAGGAGTATCGCCATGATTTATGCAATCGAAACCAGCGGCTACGGCAAGCGCACCCGCTACGCCGTGAAAGCCGTCACCGAGACCGGCACGAACCCCACCAACGGCAAAGCCTACCGCACCGAGGACGCCGCCCGCCGTGCCGCCGCTGAAATGGGCCTGACCATTTCCGTTGTGGGGGATCTCTGGCAGATCCTCCACGCCACCCACTGAAAGGAGAATCGAACATGAAGAAGCTGCACGTTTACACCGTCTACATGGATGACGGGGACGCATTCAAGGTCACCGTCCCGGCAGAGAGCGAAGCCGCCGCAAGAAAATACGTTGCCGGAAATGGTGACGTGATCGCCGTAAAAGATGCCCCCTTGCAGGACATCGACACCGGATGTTTGGCCGACACCCTCCGCCGGGACGGATGGGGCCAGATGGAAATTGACGTAATCACCCGCGCTCTTGCCACCGTTGGCCTGGAGCGATAACAGAAAGGAGCATGAACCATGAAAACAGCCGGATATTGGGCATGCAGAAGCGAGATCATCGCCGCCCACCTCGCCGCCCCGCACAGATATGAACCTTTTACGGAACTTTTCGACGTGGACCAGCTCGACGCCATCCGTGACAAATACGGCGTTGACCTTTACCGCGAATGCTGCGCAGAAGCAGGCCACGAGATCATGGTAGTAGCCGACACCGTAACATTCCTTCGAATGCTGGGCGTTGAGTGCAAGCCGGTATTCTCCCCGGATGACTGCCACGCGGATTTTATCGCCGTCTTTTCTCTTGGCAGATCAACCGCCGAACGCATCAATCAGATCGCCCGCAGGAATGGCCTTTGCGTCCTGTTCCAGTGCCCCACCCACTAACCACCACGCCCGCCCCGGAGGTCACGAGGGCAGAAGGGACCCATATATGAGCTATCTTGACCTATTCCAGCGCTACGGCAACCCCAGCCGGGAAGCGGAAATACGGCTGACTGCCTATCTGCTCCGGCCCGACATCCTGACCGCCGACCGCATCAAGGCCCACGATGACAGCGCCGCCCGGATGATTGCCCGGTGTAACGAGCTGATCGCCCAGCTGACCGAGTACCGCGCAGCCCTGACGGAGCGATACGCCGCCCTTGCTACTGCCGCATACCGTGACCGGCTGGAGCTAACCCGTGAGCGCCGCTGGCGTGATAGTCCGGTTCTGTACCATGTGCAGATTATCCGCACCTATGAGGACGGCACCACGGAAACCGTGCTGCATGAGCACTTCACCGGCAAGGAGCGCCGCGCAGCTTTCGCCCGGTTCGCGGAGCTGAAGCACCAGCGCCCCGGTATTGAGACCGTGCAGGACACCGAGAAGCGCAGCTGGGAGCGTTGACAATCAACGCAGCCCATGTTACCATCAACTTACAGACCGGCCAACGCCGGAGAAAGGACGGAAAACACATGATCGCCCATCTTTACAAAATCCCCTCAACCTTTCGGAACGTTCCCGACGCGGTGAAGGTTCGCGCGGTTCCCTTTGAGAATTTCCCCGGCACCTGGCTGCATGCAACGCTGGATTTGCCCGACAGTCTCCGCGTGGCCGACTCAAAATACGGAGAAGGGGCCTTTATCACGGAGTCCGGCGAGGTCATCTGCGAGGCATACGCGGACCCCGAACAGATCAGCGGAAACGAGCTTAAAGGCCGCGTTACCGTGCGGGACTCCGCCGGGAAATTCCTTGTTGATACCGTTGTCACCTGGCAATAATTCCCAGCACAAAAGAACAGCGGCCCGGAAAACCTCCGAGCCGCTGATTTTTTATGCCGTTTTCGCCATGCTTCACAGTACGTTCACAGTATAGCCGCAATCCCTTGCCATTCCTCAAAAAGTCTTACAAAAGTTTTAAATTTTCACCATTTCCTCATTTTTCTTTAAAATCAAGGCATCCATTGTCCCGCAACGCTTCCAGCGCTATTTTTGTGTTGCAAATGCTTGTGCTTGTTTGCGCCTTTTTGCGTTCCGAACTTCACAGTAACTTCACAGTTGGGAGCCGTCTTTTCGCCGAAAAGTTCACACGAAAGTGTTTTTACTTTACAGCTTCAAAATACGCCGTCAGCTTTTCGGCTGCGGTCTGTCTCCGGTCCTGCCGCAGATGGGTGTAAACCGCCTCCACCACGTCCGGCGTATCGCCCAGCAGGCCAGCCGCCTGTCTGGGATCAAGCCCCGCCTCATAACAGATCGTCGCGAAGCTGTGCCGGAAGCAGTGCGGCGTGATGGGGAACGTCTCCACCGTCTCGCCGTTTTCGCCCTGCTGGATCTCATTCAGGCCCACGTCCCGGCAGTAGTGCCGCCACTCCCGCGTGATCTCATGGGGCCGCATATAACCCCCATCATCCCCCGGAAACAGCAGCCCGATTCGGTTTTTCGGCAACGCCGCCGCCAGAGGGGGCAGCAGGGGAATGTCCCGCAGACCGTTTTCGGATTTCAGATGGTTTTCCAAAACCGGCTTGCCGGTGGCGTAGTTGACCTTCTTGTCGACGTGGATCACACCGGCTTTGCGGTCAATGTCCCGATACGTCAGCGCCAGCGCCTCACCCCGGCGGCATCCGGTGTACAACAGCAGATAGCCAAACAGCCACCAGCGGACCGCCTTTGTCAGCCCCGCCGCTTTCACGGCCTCCTCCTGCTCTTCCGTCAGCGCCTCCCGCTTTTTGCAGGGCAGGCCCCGGCTCTTCTTGACCTCCGCCGCCGGACTGATCCGAATATCGCCCTTAATAACGGCATGTGCAAAGATCATCCGGCAGACGGCAAGCTCAATACCGACGCTGTTTGCGCTGCGTCCCTGGGCCTCAAAACGCTTGATGTAGTTTCGCACGTCTATCGGCTCGATCTCCGACGCCCTACCCGGGAACGCCTCTTTCAGGCGCTTCACGGCGTAGCTGTATACTCGCCGGGATGATTCGGAGATCTCGCTCTCGTGTTCCCTCTCCCATTCATCCGCGATCACCGGGAAATTCCGGCCCTTCTCCGCCTCCAGCTTGTATTCCAGGATTTTGCGGTCAATTTCCCGATCTGTCTTGCCCCGAAAGGCTACCCGCTTGCCGTTGATGGTGCGGATCGCCTCGTGCAGCCCGTCCTTGCGGACGCCATATTTACTTTTCTTCGCCATTTTTTCCTTTCCTCCTGTTGCATCGCCAGGGGGATCGTGCTATACTGTGAATGATCCTCCTTTGGCTTTGTCGTGATTGCGATTGGTGGTATCATCTGCCGTCTGAGTGTTCCCGCACTCAGGCGGCTTTTATTTACCAGTGTGGCTTGTAGCCTGCCTTTTCTAATAGTTCCCTGTATCCAGGAACAGCTAATCGCTTCTCGGATTCTTTCAATTCTGTTTCCATTGTGTTTTTGATAAACCTTGTGGAAAGGAGCAATAGAAGCAGACAAACAGCAACGCCAATCGCCGTCGATATGTCATGCCCAAGATTTGCGATGCCTTCCGCAACAGCAAACCCAAGCAGCCCAAAAAACGCAGACCTCCAGGCCATACTAAACATCATTTTTCTGGCAAACCGTTTCCGGCCATAGGTGGACAACATTCCTATTTCGATACGGTCCGGGTGAATGTACGTTTTCCCGCATGCCCTACACGTTACCAATGGCGTGTCGAATGTTTTTTCATTATCTATGCTGGATTTTCTCGTTTTTGCTCCGCAGTAAGGACATTTCTCACTCCAATATTCCAACTTTATGCCTCCAATTCATGCCGCTAAAGGTGCTTGCATCAGGCGGCTTTTTATCCAATGTACCGGAACGCGCCCCAGTCTCCGTGGGCGGCGTCCAGATAGAGCAGCAGCGTAAGGAACATGAAGAACAGCAGAATCCCGAACAAAACCCGCTTCTCCCTCTGCTGCTGGCGGATCAAGCGCCGCAGATCGTCAATATGGGCGGCGTAAATGCCCCGGTCGTCGTCTTGCTCACTGTTCCGCAGCACTTCCAGAATCTTTTCGGCCACATCGTCCGGCGGTTTCGCCGCGCCGGAAATGTAGCGCGATACCATGCTTTCAGATACGTTGCACTGTTCCCCGATCTCCCGCAGCGT
>OQWM01000360.1_pt1 | contig 28026 bp, 26 predicted proteins | sample 1691531 | NCBI WGS metagenome assembly OQWM01 (sample SAMN03418257, study PRJEB22391) | human gut metagenome | biome: human-gut; feature: organic feature; material: feces | host: Homo sapiens | place: Tanzania | collected 2013-01
TGACCGGCTGGCGCATCGGCTACGCGTTGTGTGCAGCGCCGATCGCAAAGGCTATGGCCAATTATCTCAGCCACTCGACCGGTGCACCGGGCACGATGTGCCAGTGCGCGGCCATTGAGGCGCTCTCCGGCCCGCAGGATACCGTTGCCGTCATGTGCGGCGAGTACGCCAGACGCCGTAGCCGCGTAGCGCAGCTTCTGCAGGAAATCCCTGGGGTTCGCTTTTCCATGCCGTCCGGCGCATTCTATTTCTGGGTCGATGTCTCCGCTTATTTAGGCAAAAGTCACGGCGGCAAAAAGATCAACACCGCCGTCGATCTTGCCAACTTCCTGCTTGAGCAGGCATACGCCGCCGTCGTCCCCGGCGAGGCATTCCATATGCCCGGCAGCATCCGCATCTCCTACGCAAACTCCATGAAAAACATCGAGCTGGCCCTTACAGCCATCAAAGAGGCTCTCGCACTGCTGTAACAAAGATAGAGAGGTGTTGTAACGATGTCTGTTGGAAAACGCATTTACTTAAAGCGGCGTATGCCGGATCCCGAATTGGTCAAAGCCTTTGAAACGATCCCCGCCTCAAATGTTGCCGACGTTATGGGGCGCAACTGCGCCATGAATCCGCGCATCCACCTGGTCAGTTCTCCCAAAAAGCAGATGATGTCCGGTGTTGCCTATACCGTAAAGGCGCGCGGCGGCGATAATCTTGCCCTGCACGCGGCGCTGAATCTTGCCGGTGAGGGTGATGTCATTGTTGTCTCCAATGAAGAGGACTCCACCCGTTCTCTCATCGGCGAAGTAATGATGTCCTATCTGCGCTATACGAAAAAGATTGCCGGCATCGTGCTGGACGGCCCGATCCGCGATATCGATGAGATCGGCAAATGGGATTTCCCCGTATACTGCACCGGTACGACTCCCGGCGGCCCGTATAAAGAGGGCCCTGGAGAAATCAATGTGCCCATTGCCTGCGGCGGCGTCAGCGTCATGCCGGGAGATATCATTCTGGCGGATCCGGATGGTGTCATCGTGATCCCGCAAAAGGATGCATCCACCATTCTCAAGGATGCGCTCGCCTTTCAGGCGGCCGATGAAGCCAAGGCTATCGCGGCCCGCAACGGCACCGCCAAACGCGACTGGGTCGAAAAGAGCCTGAAAGAAAAGGGCTTCGAAATCATCGACGGAATTTATGAGCCCTGATGGAGAGGGGTGAACAATCCCCATGGGTGGAGAGACGCACATCACACAATGAGAGTCTCCCCCGCTGACCGTTAATAAAACTACGGAGGTGCATTTTGCCGCGCTGTAGCTGATTTGGTTCAGTATGATGAGAGGGGAGCGACTTCAGATTCCTTTACTTGCTACATAGAACTACTGAGCGCAGAAATAGGACAATGACCTATTATAAGCGGCCGTTTAGCGATAAATGGTATTTCCAGCAACAATCTCCTCCACTGCATTACGGATGTTATTCATTGCTCCGACCCACGCCATTTGATCCTCGGACTTTATCTGCTCCGTGATGCCTTGCGCCTGCGCCATCTGCTCAATCAGCAGCCGCAGCATCTTGTTTGCTTCACGGTCGATCTCATTGAGATGCTGCGTCAGTTGACCGGACGTTTTCAAATTGATATAGGTCGCTCTGCGGTGCTCTTTCAGATATTGGAGCCGCATACGGCCAAAGCATCCATAGGTTGCCGGTTCTTTCTCGGATATTGCCAGATCCGGCAGGTAGTAATCTCCGTACTTGCTATATGTAATTTCCATTGTGTGACAGTCCTTTCTTGAGCTTTGATTTTACCCTTATTTGTACCCTTTATAGCGTTAGCTTTTATAAAACAACTGGACTGACTGATACCATGTTTTATAGTTTCAGAACTATTTATCACAAAATTTAATGGAATTTGTTACAAAAGAGAACTTTTCTTGAATTCGAGTCCTGTACCGCGCACCAGAAAAAACCTTGAAGCTTCAGTGGCTTCAAGGTTTTTTTATTGCCCTGAAACCCTGTTTAGCCTTATTTTTTAGCCTTATTGTCCCTCAAGCATCCGAAACGCTCTTGATAAACTGCTCCATACGGGCAGCACTGTCCTGCTTCATCTGCTTCGTAACGTGTCCGTAAACGTCTAATGTAAACGCTGCGGTGGCGTGACCGAGATTTTCCTGCACGGTCTTAATGTCGTCGCCGCTCTTGATAGAGGCAACGGCAAAAGTATGCCGCAGATCGTGGAAGCGTGTGGCCGGTGCGCCGATGTTTCGGACAATGCGCATAGTGCAGGCGTTTGCGAACATAAGGAAGGGCCAGAGAGAAACTGGTTTACATTACGGCTACGCAATACTACACAGGTAAGGTTAGGTGTAGTATTGCGTAGTCGTGGGTCGACAATACTATGCAGACTACAGCTCTGCAGGGTCGCCTGCTTTGTTGGTGCGCCCGATGAGTGTACGTTCTAACAAGTGAAAGCCCCGGATCCGCTCGGCAGTAAGAAGAATATAAAAAAGAACTTGCCAAAATACATCAGACATATTATACTCTAGACCAAACAAACAATCGATACAGGAAAGAAGGCAGAGTATGAAAAATGCGGTTGGGGGAAAATCGCGCGTCGATCTTGCAGTCGATCAGATCATTCAGGTCATTTTGGACCGCGATATGAAGGCCGGTGACAAGCTGCCGAACGAGTATGATCTGGCGCGCGAGCTGGGCGTGGGCCGCAGCACGCTGCGCGAGGCGATTAAGCGCCTTGTTGCCCGCAATATTTTAACGGCGCGGCAGGGCGCGGGCACGTTTGTCTCGGAGAAGAACGGCGTGCCGGAAGACCCGCTCGGACTGACGTTTATGATGGAAGAGGGCTCGGAGAATCTCGCGCTCGACCTGCAGGATATTCGATTGATGCTTGAGCCGGAGACCTGCGCGATCGTTGCGCGCGGCGCAACGCCCGAGCAGATCGACCAGATGCAGGCATACTGCGATGAGGCGACGCGCCTGATCGAAGCGGAGGAGGATTATTCCGCCGCCGACGCAAAGTTCCACCAGTATCTTGCCGAATGCAGCGGAAACCATGTGCTGCCCAATCTCATCCCGATCATCGCCTCGGCGATCGGCGTTGTGATCACGGTGACGAACGATGAGCACCGCTCCCAGAGCGGCATGGAACACCAGCGTATCGTCGACGCCATCCGCCGCCATGACCCGGAGGGGGCAAAGTACAGCATGATCGCGCACCTGAACACCAGCCGCAATTCCATGGTTCATTCTCGGGATAACTGCGCGGCGAAGCGCTGAAAGCGCACCACACCTTGAGTCATCACACAACTAACGCACAGAGATTTCGTATGCCTAACGAAATTTCTGTGCGTTTTTGCAAAATAACTAAAAAAGGCGCAAAGAAATCAGACGAAATACAGAAAACATTGTGAACTAAATATTAACTATTGACGAACGGAGTTGTCTGATGTATTCTGAATTTGCAAAATACATCAGACAACAGCACAAAGCCATCCACCAACCAATAAAAAAAGAGGAGAAAGATCATGAAAAAGTTTATTGCAATGCTTCTTGCCCTTGTGATGGTGCTTTCCCTTGTTGCCTGCGGCGACAAGAAGGACGACGCCGCCGGAACGGACGATTCCGACAAGGACTCTCAGGACACCATTACGCTTAAGATGCACTTCGTCGACCCCGAGACCGCTCCCTTTGTTCAGGGCGGTAAGAAGATCGCCGAGCTCGTCAGCGAGGCGACCGACGGCCGCATCCAGATCGAGGTTCTCGCCGGCGGTTCCCTCGGCGGCGAGCGCGACACGATCGAGCTCGCGATGGACAACAGCCTGGATATCGCCACCTGCGCGAACTCCGTGCTGACCAACTTCATCCCCGAGATGGGCATCCTTGACCAGGCTTACCTCTGGAAGAACGCCGATGAGGCGCACGCTGCCGTTGACGGCAAGCTCGGCGATCTCATCAAGGAAAAGGCTGAGGCGCTCGGCCTGCACATCATCGGCTTTGAGGAGTCCGGCTTCCGCAACACCTTCTCCACCAAGCCCATCCAGACCATGGCCGACTTCAAGGGCGTGACCATCCGCACCATGGAGAACAAGTATCACCAGGCAGCGTTCGAATCCTTCGGCGCCATGCCCGTTGCCATGAACTACAACGACGTGTTCACCGCGCTGCAGCAGGGCACGATCGATGCCTGCGAGAACGCAACGGCCAACTGCCTCAACTCCGGCTATTATGAGGTCACCAAGAACGTCACCTTCACCCAGCACGCCTTCGTTTACATCGTCCTCTGCATGAGCGACGATGCGTGGAACAAGATCCCGGAGGATCTTCGCGAGCCGTTCCTTGCCGCCGTTCAGGAGGGTGTCGAGTATGAGCGTAACCTGCTCAATGAGGCCAATGATGATGCCATCGCCAAGCTCAAGGATCTGGGCGTGAACTTCTATGATATCGACGTTGCCGAGCTGCAGGCCGCCTATCAGGCCAAGGCCGAGGAGAAGGGCTTCACCTTCGACCCCGAGTGGCAGGCTGCCGTTGACGAGGCGATCGCAAGCGTCGCCAACTGAGAGCGACGGATCGACAGCAACACGAACCGCACATAAGAAAAACGGGAGCAGCCGCGATCGGCGGCTCCCGTTTCCTTTGAAACGCATGAAAACAGTATAAAGCGCAGTTCAGGAGGGCTAAACATGAAAAAAGTACTGCACGCATTGCAGAGCCTGGAAAAATGGATCATCGTGATCGCGTTCGTCATCATGGTCGTCGCCATTTTCTGCCAGGTGGTCAACCGCAATATCTTTAAGATCCCGGTCTCCGGCTTTGAAGAGGCGGCAAAGTATTCCATGGCCTACATGGTTCTGCTCGGCACGGAGCTCGGCCTGCGTGACGGCACGCAGATCGCCATCAAGGGCGTTGTGGACAAGCTCAAGGGCAAGGTCAAGAAGGTGATCGTCATCATCTCCCAGATCATTGTGGTCGCGTTTGCCGCGATCATGACCAAGGCGAGCTTCGCCATGGTGCTCAAGCAGGCGGCGATCGGCCAGACCTCTCCGGGTCTCGGCATCCCGATGTCCGTTCCGTATTTTTCGCTGGTGCTCGGCTTCGGCCTGATCGCCGTGGTGCAGGCAGGCGAGCTTGTCAGCATGATCGTTCACTTCAACAAGCCTGAAGACGAGATGAAAGAGGAGGTAGAAGCATGACAGCATTACTGATGTTCGGCGGCTTTGCGCTGCTTCTGATCCTCGGCGTCCCCATTGCACTGTCGCTCGGCGTGTCCACGATGGCCGCCATTGCCGGCAGCCCTGACATCACCGTTTCCATCAACACCGTTGCCCAGCGTATTTTCGGCGGTCTGGACTCCACCTCCATCATGGCCATCGCATTCTTTGTCCTTTCGGGCAACCTGATGACCAAGGGCGGAATTTCCCGCCGCATCTGCGAGTTCGCACGCTCCATCATCGGCGGCGTGCGCGGCGGCATGGCGCTGACGCTGGTTCTGGCCTGCGCGTTCTTCGCCGCGCTCTCCGGCTCCGCGCCCGCAACGGTCGTCGCCATCGGCACGATGCTCTACGGCGACATGGTCCGCATGGGCTATCCCGGCGACCGCACGGCCGGCCTTCTGGTCGTTTCCGGCGGCCTCGGCCCCATCATCCCGCCGAGTATCATCATGGTCGTTTACGCAACGATCACCGGCGCCTCCGTCGGCGATATGTTCAAGTCCGGTATGGGCATCGGCATCGGCATCATGATCGTTCTGATGATCGTGGTCATTGTCCTTGCACACAAGGAGCAGTGGCCGAAAGATGAGATCCACTTCAACCTCAAGGAATTCTGCATCAGCTTCCTCAAGGCCATCCCCGCGCTGATGCTGCCCATCATCATCCTCGGCGGCATTTACTCCGGCCTGCTCACCGCGACGGAGTCCTCTGCCATCGCGGTCGTGTGGTCCTTCATCGCGGGCATGTTCATCTACCGCGAGCTGAAGTGGTCCGATCTCTTTGATATCTTTGTCGACTCCGCCAAGAGCTCGGCGATGACGCTCTTCATCATCGCGACCTCTACCGCGTTTGCGTGGCTCTTCGCCTACGCCGGCATTTCCCAGAAGCTCGTCGACTTTGTCGTCGGCATGAATCTCTCCGCCACGATGTACTGCCTGGTGGTGGCCGTTATCCTGCTGATCTTCGGCACCTTCCTCGAGGGCATTGCCACGGCGGTCCTGCTCGTTCCCGTGCTCTGGCCGGTGGCGCAGGCGCTGGGCGTCAATGTGATTCACTTCGGCATGATCGTTTCCATCGCCAATGTGGTCGGCACCATGACTCCGCCGGTCGCGGTCAATATTTTCTCCGCCGCCTCCGTCACTAAGCTGTCGATGGGCAAGATCGTCCACGGACAGTGGCCGTTCTTCATCGGCTATGTCGGCTTCTTCTTCCTGGTCGTATTTATTCCCGCACTTAGTACATTTCTGCTGTAAGGAGGCTTTATAATGCGTAATCTTGAAAACAAGGCCCGTATGGAGACGTGGAGCGTCCAGTCCCCTGAGGAACCCGGCTTCCATGCGGTCATCACGCCGGATAAGAGCGAATGCCGCGAGGAATACATTTATCGTCTAAACCTGCCCAAGGGTGAGAGCTATACGCTCTCCTCCGGCAAGCTTGAGCTGCATCCCGTGCTCATTGAGGGCGCAGCGAAGCTCTCCGGTCATGCCGTGCTGAACGAGACGATGAAGCAGTTTGACGCCTTTTATATCCCAGGCGGCGACAGCGTGACTATTACCGCGCTGGAGGACTGCATCTTCTACATCGCCGGTGCAGTGTATGAGGGCATCGGTCATGCGTTCTTCCGCAGCTTTGACCTCTCCCAGCCGGTAGGCGACATCCATCAGATCCATGGCGAGGGCATCGGTCAGCGCGAGGTCATGATGACCCTGTCGGACAAGGATGAGGCGTCCCGCCTGATCTGCGGCCTTACATGGGGCGGCGAGGGCGCATGGACCAGCTGGCCTCCGCACCAGCACGAAAAGGATCTTGAAGAGGTCTACTGCTACTTCGGTATGCCGCTGCCGCACTTCGGCTTCCACATCAGCTATCTCAAGAGCGGCGAGGTCGAGGATATCGTGACCCACACCGTTCACTCCGGCACGATGGTGGAGGCCCCCGTGGGCTATCACCCGACGGTCGCGAGCCCCGGCACGCGCAACTCCTATCTGTGGGTGCTTGCTGCGCACAGTCATTCCAGCCGCAGCTATAACCTCGCTGTGCTGGATCCTGCGCTGGAAAACTTCAATTCCGCGCGCTGATTTTGAGAAAAAAGGAGCATTCGTATGACGAATTTATTTGATTTGACCGGCAGTCGTGCCATCGTGACCGGCGGTACCCGCGGTCTCGGCCACGGCATGGCCGAGGGCCTGATGGAAGCGGGCGCTTCCGTCGTTATCTTCGGCTCGAGCGATAAGGTCGAGCAGGTCGCGGCCGACTTCCGTGCCAAGGGCTATTCCTGCCAGGGCGTGAAGGCGAATCTCGCCAGCGCGGAGGAGCGCAAGGCCGGCTTTGAAAAGGCTGTCGCGCTGCTCGGCGGGCTCGATATTATCATCAATGCCGCCGGCATCCAGCGCCGCTATCCCAGCCCCGATTTTCCGCTTGAAGACTGGAACGATGTGATCGAGGTCAACCTCACCGCGCCGTTCGATCTCAGCCAGATGGCTGCGCGCGAATTTCTGAAAAAAGAGCAGCCCTACGGCAAGATCGTTAATATCGCCTCCATGCTCAGCTTCTTCGGCGGCTTTACCGTTCCGGCGTACGCTGCCTCCAAGGGCGGCGTGGCACAGTTCAGCAAGGCGCTGTGCAATGAACTGGCGGGTAAGGGCATTACCGTCAACTGCATTGCTCCCGGCTATATGGATACTGAGATGAACACAGCCCTGACCGACCCCAGCAATCCCCGTTATCAGGAAATTACTGACCGTATCCCCGCACACCGCTGGGGCACGCCGGACGACATGAAGGGCACGGCCATCTTCCTTTCCTCCCACGCCTCCGACTATCTCAACGGTGCGGTCATCCCCGTTGACGGCGGCTATCTTGTCAAGTAAAGGCGGGGGGAAGCAATGGCAAAATATCTTGTTTGTGTCAGCGATGAGCGCCATGCGAGCTATGAGATCGAGCGCGCCATTCTGGAAAAGGCCGGTGCAGAGCTGAAGCTCTGCCACTGCGAAAGCGCTGCGGATATCGCCGCGCAGTGTGCGGATGCGGACGCCGTACTGCTTGACCTTGCACCTATGACCGCCGAGGCGGTTGCAGGGTTGAGAAAATGCAAGGTCATCAGCCGCTACGGTGTCGGTTTTGAGAATGTCGATCTGGATGCGGCGACCGCCGCGGGCATTCAGGTCACCAATGTTCCCGATTACTGCATGGAGGATGTTTCCGACCATGCGTTGGCGCTGATGCTTTCCTGTCTGCGTCATATCCCACTGCGCGACCGCGAGGTCCGCGAGGGGAAATGGAACATTCAGGCAGACAGCTTCCGGCTGAAGGGCAAAACGCTCGGTGTCATCGGCGCAGGCCGCATCGCGCGCGCGCTGATCCGCAAGGTCAGCGGCTTCGGTTTTGCCGAGGTCGTGGCATACGATCCCTATATCAGCGCCGAGCAGTTGGCTGAGATCGGCGTGCGCAAGGTGGAAAAGGAGGAGCTGTTCCGCATTTCCGATATCATCTCCCTCCATCTGCACGCCAATGCTGAGACAAACGGCATGATCTGCAAGGAGACGCTTGCACTGATGAAGCCGACGGCGATCCTCATCAACGTCAGCCGCGGTCCGCTCGTCAAGGACGAGGATCTGCTCGACGCGCTGACCATACGCTACGCCGGTGAGCACCGTGGGCGGCGGGGGGGGCAGGGTGACACAGCTGGGTTACGATGCCGAGGGACGCGTGGCGCTCACGCAGGCCTTCTACGGTGGAAGGGCTGTGGTGGAGGAGACCGCCTACACCCTCAATGGCCGTATGGGGCGCAGGACGGTGACGGCGATGGGGGCAGGCAGCGATGCGCACACGGAGGAGTACGCATACAGTTATGACGCACAGGCACGGCTCACGCGTGTCACGCAGCGACGGCCTGCCGCGCCGCATAGATTTCGACGACGGCAGCCACATAGACTACGCCTACTCGGCCGACGGGGAGAAGCTGAGGGTAGATTACTATCTCAATCCCTACACCCCGGCCGTGCCCGACGGCGAGGAGTTCGGCATAGCCTGCGACAGCAGCCAGCTGGTGCACACGTGGCGCGAGTATGCAGGCAACAGGGTCTATGAGAATGGCGTGCTCAGCCGCCTGCTCTTCGACGGTGGATATGTGTCCTTCGGCGACAGTGGAGAACCCACATACCATTATTATATCAAGGACTACTTGGGCAACAACCGCATAGTGGCCGACGCACACGGCAATGTGGAGGAGGTGAACCACTACTACCCCTATGGCGCGCTCATGGGCGACAGCCGCAATGCCACCACCCAACCCTACAAATACATAGGCAATGAACTCGACCGCACCCACGGTGCCCGCCACCACGCCCCGTAACCAGAATTATCCCCATGGTTTATCGGGTGAGCGCTGTGGACGCGCCGGCAAGTGGGACGGTGGGGAAAATACGGGAACTGCCAATAATAAAAAAGTCCTAAGGAACTCCTTAGGACTTTCAGCGCTTCAAGATGGGCTTGAACCAACGACCCCCTGATTAACAGTCAGGTGCTCTAACCAACTGAGCTATTGAAGCAGTGTGCATCATTTCTGAATTGCGAGTGCAAAGGTACAGCGTTTTTCTCAAACCTCCAAACATTTCTCCATATTTTTTTCAGAAACATCAAAAAAAAATATTTTTTCGCTCATTTCATGCCCTAATGTGCCGTGTTATTCGTACTTTTGCATATTATGAGAAAGGTATTTATAGTAATACTTCTGGCGATGGGCATCTCCGTCCACGCCCAGAACAAAGACCACAATCTTGAAGTGGCCAAAAACTTGGAAGTTTTCAACTCCATATACAAGCATCTCGACCTGCTTTATGTCGATACCCTCAACGCCAAGGAGGTGGTGGGCAATGCCATCAACGGCATGTTGCGCAGTCTGGACCCCTACACGGTGTACTACTCGGAAGACAAGACCAACGAGCTGCGCACCATGCTCACGGGCAAGTATGCGGGCATAGGCAGTATAATAAGGTGGAACTCGCAAATCAGCAACTCGGTCATCGAGGAGCCCTATGAGGGCATGCCTGCCGCCGAAGCCGGTCTGCGCAAGGGCGACGTGATACTCAGCATCGACGGCGAGTCGATGAAGGGCAAGGACAACGCCTACGTGAGCGACCATCTGCGTGGCGACGCCGGTACCACCTTCGAACTCAAGATACGCCGACCCTCTACTGGCAAGGAGATGCGGTTCAAGATTACGCGTCGGTCCATCCAGATGCCCGCAGTGCCCTATTACGGCGTGCAGCAGGGTGGAATAGGGTATATCAAGCTCAATGAATTTACAGAGAACAGCGCCAAGATTGTGCGCAACGCCTTCATCGATATGCGCCACCAGCAGATTAAGGGACTCATCCTTGACCTGCGCAACAATGTCGGCGGTTCGGAACTCGAGGCAGCCAATCTGGTAAACCTCTTTGTGCCCAAGGGCGTGACCGTAGTGTCCAACCGTGGCAAGCTGAAGCGTGCCAACCACGACTACAAGACCACCAGCGAGCCCATAGACACCGTGATACCCATCGTGGTGATGGTCAACGGCAACTCAGCCTCGTCGGCAGAGATTGTCACCGGTGCCCTGCAGGACATGGACCGCGCCGTGGTGCTCGGTACCAAGACCTACGGCAAGGGTCTGGTGCAGATGCCCATCGACCTGCCTTACAACAGCGAGATGAAGGTGACCACCAGCCGTTACTACATACCCAGCGGCCGCTGCATACAGGCACGCAAGTATCGTCACAATGACGGCGGCTCGTCGGAGGTGATAGCCGACTCTACCAAGCGCAAGTTCTATACCCTCAACGGCCGCGAGGTGCTCGATGCCGGTGGCATCACGCCCGACGTGGTGGTCGAGGGCGACTCGCTGCCCAATATCGCCTACTATCTGGCGGCTGCGCGCGACTCCAACGAGGTGCTGCTCAACTACGAAGTAGACTATATCGCCAAGCATCCTACGGTGGCTCAGCCTGCCGACTTTGAACTCTCCGACGAAGACTATGCCGAGTTCAAGAAGCGTGTGCTCGACTCGGGCTTCACCTATGACCGCACCAGCGAGAAGTTCCTGAAAGACCTCGAACAGCTCACCCGCTTTGAGGGATACTATGACGACGCCAAGCCCGAGCTCGAGGCGCTCAAGAAGAAGCTCAGCCACAACGTCGCCAAGGACCTCGAATACAACAAACAGGCCATCAAGAACATCATCAACAATGACCTGATGGCTGCCTACTACTTCCAGCGCGGTGCCACCCAGAACTCGCTGCGCCACGACAAGCAGATGGACGAGGCGATGAAGCTCATTGCCGACGGCGAGCGCTATGCCAAGATACTCAACCCCAAGAAGTAGCCGGAGTCCAATCTCCCTTCACCGCTGAAGCATGGCACAGACGCTGAAACAGAAAACCATAGGAGCCATAATATGGAACCTGCTCGACCGTGGCGGTCAGCAGGTCCTGCAGATGGCCATGGTCATCGTGGTAGCCAACATCCTCTGCCCCGACGACTATGCCCTCGTGGCCATGCTTGCCATCTTCACCGCCGTGGGCAATCTGGTGGTCGAGAGCGGCTTTGGCGCCGCCCTCATCCAGCGTCACGATGCCGACGACCGTCACTACTCATCGGTCTTCTGGTTCAATCTCGCGATGAGCAGCGCCCTCTATCTGCTGCTCTTGGGCTGTTCGCCCTGGATAGCGGCATACTTTGGCGAGCCCCAGTTGGTGGCACTCTCGGCGGTAGTCTTCCTGAGTCTTCCCCTCAACGCCACCATGCTCATCCAGACCACCCTGCTCAACAAGCAGATACGGTTCCGCCACCTTGCCAAGGTCAATCTGGCGGCGATGCTCGTGTCGTCGCTGGCTGCCATCGTGATGGCGCTCTGCGGCTGTGGCGTCTGGACCCTGGCGTGGCAGCCCGTAATCCTCGCCGGCGTGAAGAGCGGGCTGCTCTGGACCACCAACCGCTGGCGCCCCCAGTGCTACTTCAGCATGGCGATTATCCGCGACCTCTTCGGCTTCGCGTCGAGTCTGCTGCTCTCGGGCCTGCTCAACGTGGTCTTCATCAATGTCTACTCGCTCGTCATCCCGCGACTCTACCCCAAGCGCGAACTGGGCCTGTTTACCCAGGGCAACAAGATATGTGACCCCATAGTGAGTTTGGTGTACGGCAGCATACAGAACGCCACATACCCCATCTTCAGCAACATACAGAACCAGCACGACAGGCTCATCAACGCCTACCGCAAGTCGATACGCTTCACCTCATTCCTCACCTTCCCGCTGCTCATCGGCGGCGTGATGGTGGCGCCGGCACTCTTCCGTCTGCTCTTCAAGAGCGAGTGGTGGGACGCCATACCCTTCTTCCAGCTGCTGTGCATGGGCGGCTGCTTCACCGTGCTCACCGCCATCAACAACAACTTCATCAAGGTGAGCGGGCGCTCTTCGGGCATACTGCGCATAGAGATTATCAAAATGGCACTCACCGCCGTGTCGATAGCCCTGCTTGCCCGCGAGAGCGTGCTGGCTATGGTGGCTGGCCTGATGGCGGTAAGAGGCGTGGTACACCTTATTAATATATATTACACCCAACGCTACACCGGCTATGGCATGTGGGCGCAACTCTGCGACACGGTTCCCTATCTGCTGCTGGCCGTGGTAATGGCTGCCGCCGTGTGGAGTGTGGGTCTGGTGGTCGACAAGCCCTGGCTGCTGCTGCCTCTGCAGATAGTGGCGGGCGCGGCGGTATATACCCTGCTGGCTTATGCCACCGGCAGCAAGATACTCAAAGATGCCATCCGTTTACTGCTTAAGAAAGAAACATTATGAACAGAGACGTCAAGGTGAGCGTGCTGATGCTCGCCTACAACCAGCAACAATATGTCGATGAGGCCATACGCAGTGTGGTGCTCCAGGAGACCGACTTCGATTACGAACTCATCATCGGCGACGATGGCAGCAGCGATGCCACCGCCGAGCGGTGCCGCGAGTGGCAGCAGCGCTATCCCGACCGCATAAGGCTGCTCGACCACAGCGACAATGTGGGTCTGGCGCGCAACTTCGTGCGCACCTACCGTGAAGCCACCGGCCGCTACATCGCCATCTGCGAGGCCGACGACTTCTGGACCGACCGTCACAAGCTGCAGATACAGGCCGACTTCCTCGACAGCCACCCTGAGTATGCCATGTGCTTCCACCGGGTGGTCAACTACTACGAGGCCAACGGCACCAAGAGTCTGAGCAATGGCGGCCAGCGTCACGAGATGACCATCAACGACATAGCCCTGTGCAACCCCATCACCAACGTGTCGGTGTGCTACCGTCGCGGCGTCTTCGGCGAACTGCCGGAGTGGATGGACCGCGTGACAAGCTATGACCTGGTGATGCATCTGCTCACCCTGCAGTATGGCAAGGTATACTACATGCACCGCGTGATGGCTGTCTATCGCAAGTTGGCCACCAGCATCTGGACCGGAGGCGACAAGGCCCGCCGCGCCGAAATCTCGCGCAAGAACCGCGACCTGCTCATCGGCTACTTCGCCGACCGCAATCCCGAGGTGTGCGACATCCTGCGCCGCGCCAACGCCCTCAACTGCATCGACATGGCCAACAGCATGGACGACTGTGGCAAGCACGAAGAGGCAGGCACCTATCTGCAGATGGTGAGCCAATACAAGCCCGACTGGAGCCCTGCCGAGATCTACAGGTACCGCCACAACATGACCAAGAGCCAGCGCCCACGCCCCATGCGCCGTCTGCTCACCGCCTGCCGCGCCTTTGTCTCCAAGTTTATCCCATTACCACGAATACGATGACACAGAACCCCCGCTCACATATCACCCTGGTGCCCTTTGGCGGACTGGGCAACCGGCTCAAGGCCATCAGTGCCGGCATAAAGCTGGCGCGCCAGACCCATAGCGACATCGACATCTACTGGGTCGTGGACAGCGGACTGGCCTGCCGTTTCGACCAGCTCTTCCTGCCCATCGACACCGACAGCGTGAAACTCATCGAGGCCACCGCCGACGACCTCAAGCGATGGGACCGTCCCCGCCGCAAGAACCTCTACCGCCCCTACCTCTACATGCTCAGCCACGGCGTCAGGATGTTTGCCAATGTGCAGAGCCAGGACGAGATAGACCGCTGCTTTGCCGATGGCAAGACGCACAACGTGTGGATTTCGAGCTGCGTCTACTTCCCCGACAAGGACCACGTGCCCGTCGACGCCTACGACATCTTCCGCCCCAAAGCCGAGATACAGGCCGAGATAGACCGGATAGCCCGCGACTTCGGCGACAATACCGTGGGAGTGCACGTGCGCCGTACCGACAATGCCGGCTCTATCCAGGGCAGCAAGACCGAGGACTTCCTGGAGTGTATGGAACTGCAGCAAGCCGACACCCGCTTCTATCTCGCCACCGACGAGGAAGAGATAAAGACCCTGATGCGTGGCGAGTTTGGCGACCGCATCATCAGTATGGACGCCGAGGCATGTCGCTCTACCGCCGACGGCATACGCAACGCTGTAGTCGAGATGTATGTGCTCTCGCGTACCTGCCGCATCTTCGGTTCGCACCGTTCTACCTTCTCGGCAGCGTCGGCATGTATCGGCAGGATACCTTACGAGACGACCGACGCATCGACCGCCGACAAGTTGGAGCCCTCTGCCCCCGTGGCGACGAAGATACTGACCATCATCGTGTCCTACAACTTCATGCCGTGGATAGACCGCTGTCTGGGGTCGCTCATCCACTCGCAGACTCCCACCGACATCATGGTGATAGACAACTGCTCCAAGGACGAGACCGTGGCAGAGATAGAGCGACGCTATCCCCAGGTGATGCTCGTGAGAAACAGCGAGAACCTGGGCTTCGGCCGTGCCAACAATATCGGTATGTGCTACGCCATAGACCATGGCTACGACGCCGTGCTGCTGCTGAACCAGGACGCATGGATAGACGCCGACGCCTTAGGCAGACTGGCTGAGGCGAGCCGTCGTCATCCCCGTTACGGCATACTCTCGCCCATCCACCTCACCGGCAGCGGCGACAAGATAGAGCATGGCTTCTCGGTCTACAGCGGTGTGCAGAGCAAGGACAGCCAGCCCGAGGCTTCGCTGGTGCAGGTGCCCTTCATCGATGCAGCCATCTGGTATATGCCCGTGGCTGCTCTGAAGCGTGTGGGACTCTTCGCGCCCATCTACAAACACTACGGCGAAGACAAAGACCTGGCCAACCGCATGGCATACCATCACTACCGCATCGGATTTCTGCCCCGCGTCTATGGCAGTCATGCCCGCGAAGAGCGCAAGGTGACCCACGACGCCTTCATCCATTCCGAGTTTGTCTATCACCTCTCGCAGGAGACCAACCCCAATGAGAAGTACAAGCATATACACCGGATAAACCATCTGGCACTGTGGAAAAAGGAACTCATGGCCATCATTACCCTGCAGTGGTGGCGTCTGGGCCGTTTTGTCAGGATATGGCGCCAGCTCAAAGACCTGCAGGGCGAGATAGAGAAGACTCGCAGCGAGTCGTGTAACGTAGACATCAACAATTACAGATAATGGAAACAGCCCCAATCATACTCCTGGCTTACAACAGGCCAGAACACGTGGAGCGGGCAGTGGCTTCGCTCCTCCGCAATGCCGAGGCGGCGCAGTCGGACCTCTACATCTACTGCGACGGAGCCAAGCCCGGCACCGACCCGGAACCGGTGGAACGCGTGAGGGAGATAGCCCGCAGCGTAGAAGGCTTCAGAGAGGTGCATCTCGTGATGCGTGAGCGCAACTACGGCCTCGCCGCCAACGTGATAGATAGTGTGACGCAGGTGGTCAACACCTACGGACGCGTCATCGTGGTCGAAGACGACCTGGTGGTGGCTCCCTACTTCCTGAGGTTTATGAACGACGCCCTCGAGACCTACAAGGACGAAGAGCGCGTGGGCCATATCCAGGCCTGCGACTTCACCCACGCCCCTCTGCCCGATACCTTTCTCATCAAGTGGACCGGCAGCTGGGGTTGGGCTACCTGGAAGCGCGCCTGGCGCCACTTCAACCCCGACGGCAAGGTACTGCTCGCCGAGCTGCGTGCCCGCGGGCTCACCCGGAGATTTGACTTCAACGGCAAGTATGGCTTTACGCGTATGCTGCGCCGTCAGACCCAGGGTCTCAATGACTCGTGGGCCATCCGCTGGAATGCCACGCTCTTCCTCGCCGACATCCTGTCGCTCAACGTGGGTCGCTCGCTCGTCGCCAACGAAGGCTTTGACGGCAGCGGCACCAACTGTGGTGGCGGAGGGCTCTACGACTCGCTGCTCTATCCCCACCGTCTCGCTGTGGAGAAGATAGAGCCCATCGAGGAAAACCTCGAGGCGCGTAGAGAGTTTGAGCGCTATTATGCCCGCACCAACTCGTTCTGGGCAAAGGCACGCCGCCGCATCATCCGTACACTCCACGGCGACTTCGGAGCCTGAGCCATGCCCCGAAAGCGCCATAAAGCCGGCGGAAGTAGCAATTTTCTCTGCAATAACCGTCGTGGTTTGGCTTTTTTTCAGTAAGTTTGCAATCTATGGAAGAAAAAACGAAGACATTGCATGTCATTGACAGACTGTTGACCCTCCTGTTTGCCCCCATCAAGGCCAACACCCTGTTCTTTGTCACCATGTACCTGCTTGGGGTGGTGGGCGAGTGGCTCACGCTGCCCAACATTAAGGGCATACACCTCTATGGCAATCTCTATCTCGAACTCTTCATCGACATCTATGTCGTCTGCGCCCTGCTTATGCTCCTTCCCGGCAAGGTAAGGATGTGGGTTCGTCGCCTTATATATATAATAGTATACAGTGTGGCCATCGTGGACATCTATTGCTTCTGGAAATTCCGGTCGACGATAACCCCCACGATGCTGCTGCTCGTCGACGAGACCGACTCGAGGGAGGCGGGCGAGTTTCTGCGCTCCTACCTCTCGCCCGAGGTGGTGTTCAGTCCGGTGGGATGGGTGTTCCTGCTCATCGGAGTTCATGCCCTCGCGGTGTGGAAGCGCCATTGGCTGAAGCAGCGGCTGTTGCCCGTAGCCGAGAAGTATGCTCCCGTGTTGGGAGGACTGGTCGTGGTGGCTGGCGTGTGGGCCATGGTGTCGAGCTGGCACAACAAGACGGCGCTGGCGAAGCTCCTCTCAGCCCGTACGATAGGCGAGGTGGAGCATACGCTCACCGACCCGCAGCACGCCGTACTCTATACGCCCCTGTGGAGGCTCACCTTCAGCGTGTATGCCAACTCGCTCGCCGCACAGCAGATAAGCCGTCTGGTGCAGAACGTGGATAAAATACAGGTAGACACCTGCTCTTTCCGCTCACCTACCATCGTGCTGATTATCGGTGAAAGCTACGGCAAGCACCACTCCCAGCAGTATGGCTATGAGCTGCCTACGACGCCACGGCAGTCGGCTCGCGAGCGCCGCGGACGACTGGTGAAGTTTACCGACGTGGTGTCGCCGTGGAACCTCACCAGCTTTGTGTTCAAGAACACCTTCTCCCTGCACGTCATGGGACAGCCGGGCGAGTGGTGCGATTATCCCCTCTTCCCCGAGGTATTCCGCAGCGCCGGGTATCATGTCACTTTCCTCACCAACCAATTCCTGCCCAAAGCCAAGGAGGCAGTCTACGACTTCAGCGGCGGCTTCTTCCTAAACAATCCCACGCTGAGTGCCGCCCAGTTTGACACCCGCAACACCGAGGTGCACAAGTATGACGACGGACTGCTCTCGGACTATGACCAGATAGCCGACTCGACCGCCAAGAACCGTGGCAACCTCTATATCTTCCACCTCTTGGGGCAGCATGTGGCCTATCGCGACCGCTATCCCCACAAGCGCACCCACTTCTATGCGTCGGACTATGAGGAACGGCGTCCGGAACTCTCTGCCAAGCAGCGCAAGATGGTGAGCTACTATGACAACGCCGTGCTCTATAACGACTCCATCGTCGACGCTATCTGCCACCGCTTTGACAACCAGGACGCCATCGTCATCTATATGCCCGACCACGGCGAAGAGTGTTACGAGGAAAACCGAGGCATCATCTGCCGCAACCATTCAGCCAAAATCGACTACGGACTGGCCAAGTATGAGTTTGAGATACCCTTCTGGATCTACTGCACCCATCGTTATGCCGTGCGTCATCCACAGATATTCAAGCAGATAGTAGAAGCACGCAAGCGGCCATACATGACCGACGCGCTGCCACATCTGCTGCTCTATCTCGCCGGCATCTCCACGCCCGATTACTGCTCCCGCTACAATATCCTAAGTGATGACTACGATGCCTCGCGCCCCCGTCTGCTCAAGGGAAAGACCGACTATGACAAGCTGGTGCCGCCTGCGAAACCAGCCAACACTGTTTCCACCCCATTCAAATAACCGATAATTATGACATCCAATACTTCAGCCCAGCCCCTGCTCACCCGCGCCGAGTGCAATGTACTGAGAGGTGTGGCCATCATTGGCATCTTCCTCCACAACTTCTGCCACTGGCTCAGCCCCATTGTCAAGGAGAACGAATACACCTTCGTGCGCCACAATGTGGATGTGCTCAACCAGGTGCTGAGCCATCCCGACATCTATCTCCCTGTGCATCTGCTGTCGTTCTTCGGTCACTACGGCGTCCCGGTGTTCCTCTTCCTCAGTGCCTATGGTCTGGTGAAGAAGTATGAGGCTCCCGCCATTCCCGGAGATGGCTCCCGAGTGCCCGGGAGATGGCTGTTTGTGCGCTATCATTACCTGAAACTGCTGAAGATGATGATCGTGGGCTTCGTGGCGTTTGTCCTGGTCGACGCCGTCACCCCCGGCAGCTGGCATTACACTGTCACCCAGGTGCTGGCCCAGCTGGTTATGGTCAACAACCTGCTGCCCGACCCCGACCATCAGATATGGCCCGGACCCTACTGGTTCTTCGGACTGATGCTGCAGCTGTATATCGTCTATCGGCTGGTGCTCTGCCGCCGTCACTGGGGCGGGACCGTGGCGCTGATGGTGGTCTGCGTGGGACTGCAGTTGATGATGAGTCCCGAGGGAGATGCCATCAACCGTTACCGTTACAACTTCATGGGCGGTATGCTGCCCTTCGGCCTCGGCCTGCTCTATGCCCGCTATGGTGAAGGGCTGCGACAGGAACGCTGGTCGCCATCATTGTGGGGCGCAGGCTTCATCCTGTCGTGTCTGCTCACCTATGCCTGCAGCCTGTTGTTCAGCCTGTGGGCAGTGGCTCCCGCCATCATCTGCGTCGGAGCCATCTGTATGGTCAAGTGGATAGCCGGCTGGTGGCAGAGAGTGGGCCACCCCGTGCTTTACGGGCTCGAATGGATGGGCCAGATATCAGCTGCGCTCTTCGTATGTCACCCCATAGTGCGCAAGATGCTCATCCCCATAAGTCGCCACGGCGACATCTACACCGGGTTGTTGCTCTACCTGTTAGCCTCGATATGTCTGGCATGGCTCTTCCGCCTGCTGATGAACAAGATACCTAACCCTAAACTCTGAACGATGGACGCGAGACGAATAGAGTGGGCCAGCCTGTCGCGCTACCGCGGAGTGCTGATGGGCATCGCCATCATTATGATTGTGCTCTTCCACGTGGCACTGCCGCGCAGCAGTGCCTTCTTCGGGCTGAAGCGCATGGGCAACATGGGAGTGGACATCTTCTTCTTCCTGAGCGGTATCGGCTTGTGGTTTGCATGGACCAAGCGTCCCGAAGTGCTCCATTTCTACCGTCGCCGCCTGCTGCGCATACTGCCGGCATGGCTGCTGGCATCGACGGCGTTCTATCTGCCCGACTATCTCGGACCGCGGCGGTTCTCGTCGTCATTGCCCGACCTGATAGGCGACATTACCGTCAACTGGGACTTCTGGATACACGACGAACTGACATTCTGGTACATCCCCGCCACACTGATGCTCTATCTGTGGGCACCCTGGTTTATGAGGCTGGTCATGCGCAACCGCTGGTGGAGCCTCCTGCCCGTGCTGATGATGGCCTGGTGTGTGGCGGTGCAATATCTGCCGCCCGTACATCATGCCGTGGGACATATCGAGATATTCTGGAGCCGCGTGCCCATCTTCTTTATCGGCATCGTAGCCGGTCAGTGGGTCAAGGAGCAGTATGCCCTGCCCCGCGCCGCCCTGCCCGTGGTGGCTGTCACCGCCCTGCTCACACTGGCACTCTGCATCGCGCTCGAGCAGACGGTACACGGGCGCTTCCCCATCTTCCTCGAACGTATGCTATACATCCCTCTTACCCTCGCAGCCACACTCTGGCTCTGCCATTACCTGCACTGCCTGCCCCAGAGGGTAGCTGCGGCGCTGACATTCGTAGGAGGAATAAGTCTGGAGATATACCTCCTGCACTGCCACTTCATCTTGAAGTACATAGAACCGCTGGCGCTGGGCTACTGGTCCACCGCCCTTCTCTGTCTGGCCATCACCATACCCCTGGCGTGGCTGATACATCAGTTGTTGAATGTAGTAATCAAACTCCTTAGGCTATGAGAGCTAAAATTATCGGTGCCCTGCGCGTCATACGTGTACGCCAGTGGGTCAAAAACTTCTTCGTCTTCATCCCTATCTTCTTCGGTGGAGCCATCTTCGATGTCGACCAGCTCGGCGCAGGTGCCGTCACGTGGATGGCGTTCTGCTTTGCGGCGTCGGCCATCTACTGTCTCAATGACATCATCGACGTTGAGGCCGACCGAGCCCATCCCGTCAAGTGCAAACGCCCCATAGCTTCGGGCGCGATATCGGTGGGCGAGGCATACCTCATGATGGGAGTGATGGTGGCCCTGTCTATGGTCATGCTGTCGCTGCTCACCGAGTGGAAGGCAGTGGGCGGAATAGTGGTGTTCTACCTGGTGCTCAACGTGCTCTACTGCATACGCCTCAAGGACAAGGCCATCGTCGACGTGTGTATCGTGGCGTTCGGATTTGTGCTGCGCATCCTCGCCGGAGGTTTCGCCACCGACATCGTGCTGAGCAAGTGGATTGTGCTGATGACCTTCTTGCTCACCCTCTTCCTGAGCTTTGCCAAGCGGCGCGACGATGTGCTGCGTATGGAGGCTACGGGAGTGGCGCCGCGCAAGAATACCATCCGCTACAACCTCACCTTCATCAACCAGGCCATCACCATCACCGGCTCGGTGATGCTGGTATGCTATATCATGTACACCGTGTCGCCCGAGACCCTTTCCCATTTCCACAACGACTATCTCTACCTCACCAGCGTCTTCGTTTTGCTCGGTCTGTTGAGGTATATACAGATAGCGGTGGTAGACAAGAAGAGCGGCGACCCTACCAAGGTGATACTCAAAGACCGTTCGACCCAGCTCATCGTGGCTGCGTGGTTCCTGGCGTTCCTCTTCATCATCTATATCTGATCTATGCGCCAAGTCTTTGTCTTCGATTTCGACGGTACGCTTACCCATAGCGACACGCTGATAGCCTTTATCCGCCACGCCTGTGGCCGATGGGCGATGTTGTGGGGCTTTGCGCTCTGCTCGCCATGGATTGTACTGATGTTCATGCACCTCTATCCCAACTACAAAGCCAAGCAGAGGCTCTTCGCCCACTTCTTCGGCGGGTGGGAAGAGGCACGCTTCGATGCCGCCTGCCGCGATTTCGCCCGCAGCCATCGCCATCTGCTGCGCCAAGAGGGACTCCGCGAGTTGGGTAGGGCACTGACAGAGGGCGCCGAGGTGGCCATCGTGAGCGCCAGCATCGACAACTGGGTGGCACCGTTCTTCGACGAGGTCGCCGGAACCCAACGCCGGCCTGTCGTGTTGGGCACCAAGGTCGAGACCCGCGATGGCAGACTCACCGGACGCTTTGCCACGCCCAACTGCTATGGCCCCGAGAAGGTGCGCCGTATCATAGAGGTCTTTCCCGACCGCGACAATTATCACCTGATAGCCTTCGGCGACAGCCGGGGCGACAAAGAAATGTTAGACTATGCAGACCAAGGATACTACAAGCCCTTCAGATAACCGCCGCCGCCAGACGGTGGGCGAGATCGTACGCTTTGGCATCGTGGGAGTCATCGCCACCGCCATACAGTATGGTGTCTATTGGCTCTTGCTGCCCACTATGGCGCCCTCGTTGGCCATGACCATCGCCTATGCCATCAGCTTCGCGTTCAACTTCACCGCCTCCACCCGCTACACCTTCCGTGTCAAGGCCAGCGTGAGCCATGGCGCCGGTTTCGCCCTCTCCCATGCCGTCAACTATCTCCTGCAGATAGCCGTGCTCAATGTGGCGATATGGCTCGGTGTCGACGAGAGTTTGGCACCTATCCCCATGTTTGCCATCTGCGTCCCCGTCAACTTTATCCTGGTGAGATTTTTTCTCAAGAGGTAATGCCCACAGATTTACGTTATTGTCTATGACCCACAATCCCATCTCTACACCCATATCTTTGAGCCACCTGTTTCGGCTGCGCCGCGACGAGCGGTGGATGATGCTGGCTGTGGCGCTGCTGCTGGTGGCGCTCAATGCCCTCACCATCATCCATTACTACGGAGTCTTCACCCCGATTACCGACCATTACTGGAACCTCTTTGTCGGTAAGTTCCATATCTCTGGCTTTGACCCTATTTCCTATTATGTCGTCTCCAACTGGGATGCGCGATACAATGTGTACCGCCATCCGTTGTTGGCGTTTATGATGTGGGTACCTTACCTGCTCAACCAGGCGCTGATGTGGATGACTGGCATCAACTGCGCCCTCTTCATCATGACTGCCATCCAGGTGGTGGCGGCGTGGTATGCCTTCCTGTTCCTCTACCGTCTGCTGGTCGAGGTGATGGGACTCGCGCGCACCGACGCCCGTCTGCTGTCGTTCTTCCTCTATTCCTTTGCTTTCGTCATGGTCACCGCCATGGTGCCCGACCACTTCGTGCTGTCCCTCTGCGTGCTGCTTTTTGTCCTCTATTATTCGGGCTTGCTTATCACCCGGCGCCTGCAGATGTCATTGCCGGCGGCGATAGTGCTGTTTGTGATCACTGCCGGCATATCCCTCAACAACGGGCTGAAGGTCTTCCTCTCTGGCCTCGTGGTCAACGGCCGCCGCTTCTTCCGCCCCAAGTTCCTGCTGCTTGCTGTGGTGGTTCCCGCCTTGGTCATCTGGGTCGGCGCACGCTATGAGTATCGCTATCTCGTGGCTCCCGGCGAGAACGCCCGCCATGCGGCTATAGCCAAAAAGCGTGCCGAACAGAAGCGGGAGGCACAGCTCAAGGCGCAGCAGCCGTCTCCTGCACAGCCGGCACCAGCGGCAGCCAAGCCCAAACCCAAGCGCCAGCCTAAGAAGGGCAAGCCGTTCATGCAGGGCGAGTTTATGCGGTGGAGCGACAAGACCTCGCCGCGCGTGGCGTCGGTCGTGGAAAATCTCTTCGGCGAGTCTATCCAGCTGCACCCCGACTACCTGCTTCAGGACCAAAGCCGCTTCCGCCCCATGATTATCGAGTATCGCTGGGCGGTCAACTATGTCGTCGAGGCCATCATCGCCGCGTTCTTTCTGGCAGGCATCTGGATGGGTCGGCGCAACCGTCTGCTATGGCTCTGTCTGTCGTGGTTCGGCCTCGATATGCTGCTCCATGTCGGAATAGGCTTCGCGCTCAACGAGATATACATCATGACTGCCCACTGGATATTCGTCATCCCCGTGGCGATGGCCGCGCTGCTGGCCAGACCCACTCGCTGGCGTCCCCTCTGCCGTGGCGCCATCGTGGCACTTACCCTCTGGCTCTATGCCTATAATGGTTATCACATCGTCAAATACATGCTATGCTGAAAATGTTCAAGATAAAACCCGCCGAGCGGCTCGTCGCCGTGGTGGCTTTCGTGGTGATAGCGACGCTCAATGCCCTCGTCGTCGCCCAGTATTTCCCGCAGTTGTCTGCCCTTGGTGTCAACTATCACGACATGGCCCGCGACACGTTCCACATGTCAGGTTTCGACGCGTGGAGCTACTCTGTGGTGTCCGAGTGGAGCGGTTGGCAGTATAATATCATACGCCACCCGCTGCTCGCCATCTTCATGTACGTGCCATACCTCATCAACCAGGCCCTCATCTGGATCACGGGCGTCAACTGTGCCGTCATCGTGGTGGCAGTGGTCGAGGTGTTCTTCGGGTTCTACGGCACCGTGTTCTTCTTCCGCATCATGCGCGAAATCGTGGGGCTCACCCGCTCCGACGCGTGGCTCCTCATGGCCTTCTTCTACTCCATGGCGTATATCATGCTCACCGTGATGGTGCCCGACCATTTTAACCTCACTCTCTGCATGATGATGGTGGTGCTCTATGTGGCAGGCCGACAGCTGCAGACGGGTGCCGCGATGAAGATATGGCAGACGGTGGTGATGTTCTTCCTCATGGCGGGCGTGTCGCTCAACAATGGCGTCAAGGTCTTCCTCTCGGCGCTCTTCGTCAACGGCCGCCGTCTCTTCCGGTGGCGCTACATGCTGCTCGCCATAGCCCTGCCGTCGGCGCTGATATGGGGCGTCGCCAAGTTGGAACACCACACTTGGGCAGAGCCTTTAGAGATAGCCGCCAAGGCCAGACTCAAGGCTCAGGACAAGGCGTTCCGCGACAGCCTCTATAGGGCTTATGCCGACACAGCCACTACCCACGACCCCCGACTTATCCAGCAGGGAGTCAACAAGATACTCCGCCGTCTGGCTCAGGAGAAATACCGTCGCAACCATGCCAATCCCAAGATTGGCGACCCCATGTCCAAGAAAGGATTTATGGCCTGGACCGACCGCAGTACCGACCGCTGGGCGAGCATTGTCGAAAACCTCTTTGGTGAGTCCATCCAGCTCCACCGCAATGTCCTCCTCCAGGATATCCTCAAGGACAACCGTCCTATGATAGTCCCCTATGATCACTGGGGCTACTACTGCGTCGAGGCTCTTGTCGCCCTGCTCTTTGCAGCGGGCATCTGGGCGTCGCGCCGCAGCCGTTTCTTCTGGATGGCATTCTCCTGGTTCGCCTTCGACATGTTTGTCCATATCGTCTTGGGCTTCGGCATCAACGAGGTGTATATCATGACCGCCCAGTGGGCCTTCATCATCCCCCTCGCCATGGCCTACCTGCTCCGTTCTGCCCATGGCCGCATGGCCGTGGCGGTGCGCGCTGTCACCATCATGCTCGCCCTTTGGCTGTGGATTTACAATGGCAGTCTCATCGTGGGCTACCTCAGCTGAACCATGCCCCCTATATATAATAAGGTATAGTATGGCGGGCTGCCGACCATCGCCGAATATGCTAAAGTGCTGAATGGGAGCGTAAAATAAACTGACAATTCCTTTGCTGTTTATCTGAATTTTAGTAACTTTGCAGCCGAAATGTACAATTTGGCACCTTTGAAAATCGACTTGAAAGGTTTGCAAGAAGGTTTGACCACCGTCGACATCAAACTTGACGACGCTTTTTTTGAGGCCATTGAGGCCCCGGACATTAAGCGTGGTCAGCTTGATTTGCGATTGACTATCAGCCGGAATGAGAGCTTCTTTGAGTTGATGTTTGATATAAAAGGTCAGGTTATAGTACCTTGCGACCTGTGTCTCGACGACATGCTTCAGCCTGTCGCCTGTGACGAGAGGCTCGTAGTCAAATTTGGGGACGAATACTCCGAAGACGATGACCTTGTGACTGTCAACGAGGACGAAGGAATACTCGATGTCGCATGGTTTGTCTACGAATTTATCGTTCTTAATATCCCTATCAGGCATGTGCATGCACCTGGAAAATGCAACCCTGCCATGATGAAGGTTCTTGATGAACTTTCCACCTCCCGAAGTGGTGAAGAGGATGAAGAGCATAACGTAGACCCTCGTTGGGAGGCCCTTAGGCAACTGAATATTAAAGATTAAATTAAAAATTACACAACAATGGCACATCCTAAAAGAAGACAGTCAAAGACACGTACACTCAAGAGAAGAACTCATGATAAGGCAGTAGCTCCTACATTGGCAGTTTGTCCTAACTGCGGTGCTTACTATGTATATCACACAGTATGCCCAACTTGCGGTTACTACAGAGGCAAGGTTGCAATTGTTAAGGAAGCAGCTGAATAATGGGTAAAATTAATGCTGTTATAACAGGTGTCGGTGGCTACGTGCCAGATTATATCCTCAACAACGAGGAGTTGTCGCGCATGGTAGATACCAACGATGAATGGATTACCACTCGAGTTGGTATCAAGGAACGCCGCATCCTGACAGAGGAAGGTCTTGGAACCAGTTATTTGGCCCGTAAGGCTGCCAAGGAATTGATTCAGAAGACTGGAGTGGATCCTGATACAATCGATGCACTGATTGTAACTACCACAACACCAGATTACAAATTCCCTTCAACAGCATCTATCGTATTGGGCAAGTTGGGTTTGAAAAATGCATTTGCGTTTGATTTCTCGGCTGCTTGTTGTGGTTTCTTGTATACACTTGATGTTGCTGCAAGCATGATTCAGAGTGGTCGTTACAAGAAAATTATTGTGATAGGCGCAGACAAGATGTCTTCATTGGTCGACTATACCGACCGTGCTACTTGCGTACTCTTCGGTGACGGAGCAGGCGCAGTGCTTGTGGAGGCAACTGAGGAGGAGAATGTAGGTGTTCAGAACTCATATCTTCGTACTGATGGCAAGGGCTTGCCTTTCCTTCACATGAAGGCTGGTGGTTCTGTTTGTCCTCCTTCACGTTTTACTGTTGATCATCGCATGCATTACCTCTATCAGGAGGGTCGTACTGTGTTCCGTTACGCAGTGACAGACATGAGCAACGATGTGTTGAAGATTTTGGAGATGAATAATCTTACAGCAGATGACGTGAATTGGGTTATTCCACATGAGGCAAACCTCCGCATTATTGAGGCTGTTACCAAGCGTGCGGGTATTCCTTTGGAAAAAGTTGTTGTCAACATTGACCATTATGGCAATACCAGTGCTGCCACAATTCCTCTGGCACTTTGGGATGCTGAGAGCAAACTGAAAAAGGGGGATAATATTATCTTTACAGCATTCGGTGCAGGTTTTGTACATGGTGCTTCTTACTATAAGTGGGCTTACGATGGTGCTGCTTATGGTAAATAAGTTGAGATAAAGATATCCATATTTATATAAAAAACGCATCTTTCTTATATTATCATAAGGGATGCGTTTTTTTAGCTTAAAATCAATTAGCTTTAAAATCAAGTTATTATGCATAAAGCAGGTTTTGTAAACATCGTTGGAAATCCCAATGTTGGTAAAAGTACACTGATGAATCAGCTGGTGGGTGAGCGTATCAGTATAGCCACTTTCAAGGCTCAGACCACTCGTCACCGTATCATGGGAATCGTGAATACTGATGATATGCAGATTGTTTTTTCAGACACTCCAGGTGTCTTGAAGCCTAATTACAAGATGCAGGAGATGATGCTTGCTTTCTCGGAGAGTGCTTTGGCTGATGCTGATATTCTGCTTTATGTGACCGATGTCATTGAGAATCCAGAAAAGAACATGGACTTCTTAGATAAGGTTAAAAAGATGAGCATTCCTGTTCTCTTGCTTATAAACAAGATTGACGAGAGCGATCAGACTAAGTTGGGAGATATTGTAGAGAAATGGCATGCATTGTTGCCCAATGCCGAAATCCTTCCCATTTCTGCCAAGAACAAGTTTGGTACCGATATGCTCTTGAAACGTATCAAGGAGTTGTTGCCCGAATCGCCTGCTTTCTTTGATAAGGATCAGTTGACAGATAAGCCTGCTCGCTTCTTTGTGT
>OQWM01000363.1_pt1 | contig 27998 bp, 42 predicted proteins | sample 1691531 | NCBI WGS metagenome assembly OQWM01 (sample SAMN03418257, study PRJEB22391) | human gut metagenome | biome: human-gut; feature: organic feature; material: feces | host: Homo sapiens | place: Tanzania | collected 2013-01
GCATGATCTCGCGCATCTTCGCCTCGCTTTTTCTGCGGAATGCACCATCGCCCACAGAAAGTACCTCATCCAGGATCAAAATATCCGGGTGCACCAGTGAGGCAATGGCAAATGCCAGCCGCGATTTCATACCGGAAGAGAGCTGTCTAAACGGTCGATCCTGAAACTCCGTCAATTCCGCAAATTCAATGATCTCCTCGTATGTCTCATTCATAAATTCCCGGGTATAGCCCAGCATAGCCCCCCGAAGATACGTGTTCTCCCGAACGGTCAGATCTCCGTCAAAGCCGCTGGCCAGCTCGAGCAGCGCCGCGATGGTTCCATTTCGCTTTACGCTGCCCGTACTGGGCTCCATAATGCCGGAAACCGCCTTCAGCAGGGTGGATTTTCCCGCCCCGTTGGTTCCTATGATCCCCAGCATATCCCCTTTTTCAAGGGAAAACGTGATGTTCCTGTCTGCCCAGAACTCCGTGGCGTGATAATCCTTCTTCACCTTGCGTATCAGGTATTCCTTGACCCCGATATCCTTAAAGTCACCGACCTTGTACCGGATAGAGACATCCTTCACTTCTAAAACACTCATATCCCGCAGCCTCTTACACATAAAACAGGAACCGGTGGTTGTATTTTTTATACATCCAGCAGCCCAGTCCCAGCACGATCGCCGCATCCGCTGCCATCAAAAGATGGAACCACAGTGAGGGGATCGCGCCATCGATCACGATTTTCCGGAAGTATCGTATAAACAAATACACCGGGTTTATCAGGAAAATATACTGCACCGAGCGGTCGTATCCATCGATGTTGTAAAAGATCGCTGATGCGTACATCAGCAGCTTCAGAAACACATCGTACAGATATTTGGTATCACGGAAAAACACATACAGCGCAGACAGAATCAGCCCCACACCGATGTTGAATGCCAACAACAGCACCGTGGGGTACAGCAGCATCAAAAACTTCCAAGAAAATGCCAGCCCATCGAACGCCACAAAGATAAAGAACAGCACCAGCGTCAACAGAAAGCCGATAAACGCCAGCGTCCATGCAAACCAACTCATGTCGTTTCCTCCTGCCGAATGTACTCGACCTCGATAATTTCCATTCCGTTCTGCCGTGCCCATAACATCACGGCAATTTCAGCACACGTCATAATCTCTTGCCTTTCCTCTGCGGTCGTGGTATACTATCCGCAGAACATTTTGGTAGATGTTTCGGAGACGCCCTGTCCAGTGCCGCAACCACTGGGCGGGGCTTTTTCTTACCCCTGCGGCATCGTCCCCATCAGCTCCTCCACCTTCACGCCGTAGTGCTTCGCTACCAGCTTCGCGTGCTTCGGGTGCGGCTTAATGCCGTTCTTCCAGTTCGTAATGGACGTCTGATGTACGCCGATAGCCTTTGCCAGTCGGTAACTCGTCTCGCCGTGTTCCTCCTGCAACCGTGCGAGGTTTTCACCAAATCCCAAAATATCACCTCCAAAGTTAGATTATTTTCTTGACAAATTAGAGTATTTGTGATAGTTTGGTTTTGCTACAAACTTTCCTATCACGCCAGCCCTATTTATCGGGGTGGTGCAGGTTTTTATTGCCTGTCCACGACGACAATTATACCCTAACTTAGGGCATCTGTCAACCGAATTTAGGGTGTCAAAATGCACTAAATTAGGGTTCTGTTTTTATGAGTTTTACCAATAATTTTAACTACGCTTTAGAGCAGCGCGAATATTCTGCGTACAGATTTGCAAAAATTATAGGAGTAAACGGTCAATCTGTCGCAAACTGGAAAGCGGGCACTGTAATTCCGCACCCCAAAACGCGCCAAAAAATAGCCGAGCATTTCGGCATTACGCTTGCGGAGCTGGACGGTGACGAACTGCCCGTCCTGCCGCCGGAAGGCGCAAAAAAAGCCCCCGCCGCAAAGGGCGAGGACGAAGCAAAGCTTGCACAATTTGTAGACGGCTTTATGCGCCTTACTCCTCAACAAAAGGATACTGTGCTTGCTCTAATAAAAGGCTTTCTACAAGATCAAGCATAACGTCTTTTTGCTCCGGGGTTAGCATCATAAAAAGTGCGGCTGCCATTTTTACCTGGTTGTCCATTTCTTTCCCCTTTCTTAATTTGACATATTATTTTCTCGGTGTACAACTAAGTTAGTACACTTATAGTTACGCACACGCTGTTTGTTGCCCACAAATGGGCAACACATTGAAAATTTTTGGGGGGCTAAAATGAAAAGGCATCGTAAACTAAAGGCTGTAGTTATTTTTGTTCTCACTTTGTTTTTTACCATTATAGCGTTGTTGCTCATTCCTTTCGCAAGTGTGCCACAAGAAGACGGAACGGCAATGCTTACTTATGGCGCGACCGCAGCTCTTATTATTGTCCCGTCCGCGTTTACAGCATTGTTTGTGTGGATTGATAAGCGCGTTGAAAAAGCAAGCTTGCCGCAAGAGCCTTTTATTACTGCCAATGGCAAAGCCCACGATCCGCTCATACCGGATGCAATAAAAGTAGTCATGGAAACCGGGCAAGCGTCCGTTTCTATGCTGCAGCGTAAGCTCAATCTTGGGTATTCTCAAGCCTTACGATTGATCGACGAGATGGAAACGCTGGGTATTGTCGGCCCGTTCGAAGGTTCTCGGCCTCGGCAAATATTGCTTACGCGGTCACAATGCGAAGCGCTTATTCCAACGCTTAAGATTGCCCGCGCAAATTCATGTTTCGCGCCTTGTGAAGCAAGCAATCCGGACGCGGAGCTATACAAAATAGATGGAATGGAAGGGCACGATTTTGAGTATTGGTGTGCAGACCTTCTAAAGAAAAACGGTTTTTCCAATGTTGAAGTCACACGTGGCAGCGGAGATCAGGGCGTTGACGTCCTTGCTAAATTTGGCGATGCCAAATATGCCATTCAATGTAAGTGCTATTCTTTCGATTTAGGAAACAAGCCGGTGCAGGAAGTAAATGCTGGAAAAGCATTTTACCATTGTCATATTGGGGTTGTAATGACAAATAGGTATTTTACAGCAGGCGCGAAAGAAATTGCGGAAGCAACCGGCGTTTTGCTGTGGGATAGGGACACGCTTAAGCGCTTGATTAAAAATGGGGGGCGTAATGATGATTAAAGCAAGCAAATAGCCCCGCTGCTCCCGCAACGGACAGCGGGGCTATTTTGCCGGTGGCCTCCCGGCTTTCCGGCTGCACGTTCACACTAACAAATTAGGGTTTGGCAGGGCAATACCAAATTCGGATAATTACCGTTTGCGGCAAAACAGAATTGGGATTCTTCTGCCCGAAAAAGGAGTAAAAGGGGAAAATGGTAAAAACATTGCAGGATTTGTGCAGGGATGCAAAAGACCGACAGAATTTAACTATACAAGATTTGTCCGACATGACGGACATTTCAGCATCAACCATAAGCAATTTTTTCTCCGCATCATCAAAGGAGCCGAGCGTGTACAAAATGGGTTTAATTTGTGCCGCGCTTGGCGTTTCGATGGACGAATATTTCGGGATTGAAAAAGAAGTGACAACGGAAGATCAATTGACGAAAGCCAATGAACAGCTGAAGCATCAAAAGCAGCTGCATGATGCCGATGTGCAGATAGCCCATCTTGAGGGCAGCATGGAGCAGATGGCAAAAACCATTAACTACCATCGCAAGAAATCGCGGGACACAAAATTTGCTATTTATGGCCTTACGCTTTTGTGCGCCATATTTATGGCTGTTATCGTGGGATATATCTTTTTTGACTACCACATTCCCCATAAGGGGCTTATTCAGGGCGGGCAAGCTGGTGTATTTGCATGGATTGTCTTTTTGCTTCTTGCCGCCGGTATTGGCATTTTTGCCGCTATTTTGATGATGTATTTGCGCTATGCAAAGAAGTATACATTGTCGCCAGATAAGGGAGGAGATGAACAATGAGTGTAGTATTGCGGGCAGCATTATACCCGCGTGTGTCCACAGAAGAACAGAAAAAGTTTGGCCTGTCTATTCACGATCAGCAGAACGACCTCGAAGAATACGCCAAAGCCCACAATATGAAGGTGGTAGGCGTTTTCCAGGATGCCGGGTTTTCCGCCAGAAAGAAGATTGAAAAGCGTCCCGCCATGCTTCAACTGCTGGAAGCCGTAAAGCATGATGAAATAGACATTATTCTTGTCACAAAGCTGGACCGGTGGTTTCGCAACATCGGCGAGTATTACAAAGTGCAGGAAATCCTTGAAGCCCACAACGTGTCATGGAAAACGATTTACGAGGACTACGACACGTCTACAGCTGCAGGCCGGTTGAAGATTAACATTATGCTTTCCGTAGCACAGGACGAAGCTGACCGCGCCAGTGAACGCATAAAAAAAGTGCTTGATGCAAAAAAAGATCGAAATGAGGTTTGCACCGGTCATCTTCCTAAAGGCTATAAAAGAGAGGGTAAGTTTGCGGTTATAGACAAAGAAGCAGAGCCGATAATGCGCAGATTTTTTTCAACCTTCTTTGAAACCGGCGCAATAACAAAGGCGATGGATGCTGTGCCTGAATTAAATCTCAACTATAAAACCGCAAGCGCGATACTGAATAACACCGCTTATATGGGCAAATGGAACGGCCTTACGCTGCCGCCGTACCTAACACAACAGGAATTTCAAAGGGTACAAGAATTAAGGCGGCGAGTTACAAGAAAATCACCGTATAACCGCATCTATTTATTCTCGGGGCTTACCGTGTGCGGCGAGTGTGGGAGAAGAATGACAGGACACCCTACCACATTAAAAGATGGCACGTGTGTTTACAAGTATCTTTGCCAGGGCGCGAAGCAAAGAAGGGGGTGTGACAATGGCTTAGTTGTTCGCGAACAAGACATAGAAAATTATTTCATGTTTTCCATTGACGAACAGATACAGATCAAACTAAAAGCTAAAGCCCAGCACGCGCCCAAAATTAACACCGACGCGCAAATTAAAGCTATACAAAAAAAGCTTGCCAAACTGTCTGAGTTGTATATAGATGACATGATCTCAAAGCCAGACTACTCTAAAAAGTACGCAGAGCTGACGAAGCAAGTAGAGGCGCTTAAACAAACACAAGTACAAAGCCGCGCTCCGGAAGAAGTCGCGGACTTGTTCGCCCCCGGCTGGCAAGACATTTATAAAGATCTTACCCGCGAGAACAAACGGGCTTTTTGGAAACTCAAAATAAAAGAAATCCGGCTATACAAAGACAGCCGGATTGAATTCGATTTTCTCTAAAAACTTAGTTAGACGTAACCTGACGGTTGCATCCAACTAAGTACACGGCAATATCCCCCGCCCAAACAGGCGGGGGATCGCTTATCCTCGCATCTTTCGCATCACGTTATCATACATTCGCGCATTGGTTACTTTCAGCGCATCCATCAACTCGTCCACTATGGCCCACGCCTGTTCCGGCGCGCGGGATGATACCGCTTGCATGAAGTCACTGTCACCGTCTACCACATCAGGAGCCGGCGCGCTGGAATACATAGCCACCGGTGCAGGGTTTCTCTGCCCTTCGTGCTGGTTTTGTATAATGTACAGCGCGGCCAACTTCTCGTAGTTCGGCCAGCTTGACTGTTCCGTTTCCAGTCTGGCTATCCAGGCTTTAAGTTCCTTTTCGTCGATCAAGGGGAACTACCCCCTCTCAGCCCTCCACGGCATCCATGCACCGCTGAATGGCGTTGCGGATTGTATCATCGTCCGCATTGTCCAGCATCTCCTGCAGCTGGCGCTTCATGTCGTCCTTCGCACTGTCGCGGCTATAATGTCCGCGCACGTAGTGAGTGCCGCGCCGTGCGTAGGAGCTGCCGCCGCCGTAGCTGTCGCGGGAATACCTGCGCTGGGAATAGTCGCCGTCGCGGGAGTAACGCCGCTGGGAATAATCGCCGTCGCGGCTGTATCCTTCGTCGTCCATCAGATCGATCTTGTCGATGTTCTTGATGGTGCTTACCAGCTTATGCGCGATGTCCAGATCCCCGGCGCCCAGCTCTCCTTTGTGGGCGATTTCGTCAAGCTCCTTGCACAGCATATCGCGCAAATCGTACATTGCTTTCATGCTCATAGTTTGCTCCTTTCAGCTTACGCGGTCAACGGTCAAGTTGGAGTTGGCGAAATTGATTGCCTGTGCGCTCGTGTTTTCCATAGCTACAGTCAGGCAACAGCCCTTCGGCACTTCCACAATGGCGCTGACATAAATGTTGAAATAGTTTTCCACTGCGGCGGGTGTAACGGTCGCCACGGCACTACTAAGCGGTTCCCCGTTGATAGCCAGCGCGGCGGTAATAGCTTCCACCGTGCCGCCGGTAGGGATAGCGATGTTGCCGCCAAAAGCCACGCGAAAACGTGCCTTGCACTGGTTTGTCAGCCCGCGCAAAGTTACGATGCCTGCTCCGGCTCGATGCACGATGCACGGCTTGCTGTTGACCGCGGTTTCCGTCAGAGGCACATTCTGCCCTGCGGCCACAGTCACGATATTGGCGTTGGTAAATTCGGCCAAAATAATCACTCCTTTCAAAATACAGCGGCGGAGCTATTGCCCCGCCGCGTTGGTGTCAGTATCAGCACGGGGCTGAACAGTTCGGAAATCCCGAACAGCTGGTGCTATGCACTTTTCAGCAGCCGCAGCCGGTTCCGCATCCGCCATAGCCGCTGCCCGCCCACGGATTACAAGTGATGTAAGCTGGGGTGGGGCAAGGGCGCAGCTGGGAAATCAGGTAGTTGTTCTGCGCAGCCTGAGAAGCGGCAAGGCGCAACTCCTGATTGGCACTTTCCAGATCGCGCATCTTGCTCTGCGTCAGGAAGTCGAGGATCGCGCGGCTGTTGCTGTTGGCGTTGTCGATGATGTCGCGCGTGGCGTTCTGCACGGTGTTGCGCGTGTCACACGCCTGCGCCGCCATGTCGTAGCGCACGCCCTCGATGCTGCGCTGGGTGGTGCAGCAACATTCAGCTGCCTGCATCTGCATGGCGTTGAGCTGCTGCATTAGCGCCGCCTGCTGGTTGCTACGGGACAGCTCGGCCTGTGCAAAGCCGTTTGCCATCGCCATGTTGGTGCCGTTGACAAGCTGCGCCTGCTGGTAAAACCCGTCGCAAAGTCCCTGATTTACACTGTCGATCTTGCGCTCGACATTGGCAAAGTCAGAGGTCAGAACATAACCGTCCATCACGCCGTTGCCGCCGTTACCGAAACCAAAGCCGTTACCCCAGCCGCCGAACGCGGCGAAAATAAGGAACAGAACGATCCACCACGCACCATCACCGCCCCAGCCGAAACCGTTACCGTTTCCGGTGTTGGCAGGAGCCACAGGCATAGTCATCATGGGGGTGCCATCGGAAAGAGACATAGTATCACTCCTTTTGAAAAAATATTTATATCAAACCGTGGCCACGATTTTGATTACTTGAAAAGCCCCTGAAATTGGTTCGCCATTGACTGTATCTTGTTCAACTGATCTTGTGAGATTCTGCCGCTTTGCAGCATTTTCTCTACTTCCGCTTTTGGGTCGCCTTTAAAGCTCGCTTTGAATTGCTTAAACTGCTGCAAAAGCTGAGGAAAGCCGCTCATCGACCTCGGCATCTGCCCGCCGCACAATGCATTGAAAAACGGATTGTTACTCATCGTCCTCGTCCTCCTCCACCTTGCGTTTCTTCTTGCCCTTCATTTCGCCCACAAGAGCCGCCAGCGCGTCGAACTCTTTACGGGTCACATATTCCGGGGCGGGAGCTTTCTGCGCGTCAGGAGCGCTTGCAAGGCGTTCTACAAGGTCATACGTCTTAAGGGTCGGCTTGCCGCTTGCATCGGTCTGTTTTAGGTACACCACGGGAGCCGTGCTGTCCCACAGCGCAATAGCGGAGTTAGGCGCGATCAGCCAGTTTTCCGCCTCCGGCCTACCAGCTACCCACTGTACGCCGCCCTGCGCCACCGGGTTCTGCATGGGCGGGATTTGCGGTATCTGCGGCGGCATGGTCTGCATCTGCTGCTGTCGAAGCTGAGCAAGGTTGTCCTGCATCGGCTGCGGGTAATAAGGGTTAAAATACGGATTAAATGCCATAGTTACGCCTCACTTTCTTTTTGCCAGTAATACAAAACAATTTCGTTTTCGCTGTTCCAGCTGTCGTAGATCACGCCGTCCTGAACACATACAACGTGCCCGGATAGCGCAAGGATAAACGTCCCTTCCGGGTGTTCGTCGGCAAACCTACCGACCGTGTAGCAATCCGGGCAAGTGTCCGGCACAATGTACCGCCGATAGCCTATACGACGCAGATACGCGCCCCACACTGCGTTGGCCGACGGCATATCCCCTTCCAGATACCCCTGCACCGCCATAGCAAGGTACGTTTCGCCCCACTCTTTCCCGGTGGCTTTGGAGATAGCCCGCACAGTGCAATCCCCCACGTTTTTCCCACGCGGGTTCTTGTTGTAATAGCTATACATGAGCTGCTACCAACTCGATAACTTGCACATAGGATTTCAGCCCCGGAAGATCGTCCTGATACGCCCAAATGATGTCCTCCGCCATTTGCTGTGTAAATCCCAACGACACCAGCTTTTCGACCATGCAAGCACCTCCGTTTCTTGCAATAAGCGTAACAAAAAACTGCCCCCGCAAAGGGGCAGTTAAAGGTCAGAAAAAGGCCGTTAATTTGCGAAATATTTACTTGTACAATACCGCAGAAACGGTGTATAATAAAACCAGCCACTTCGAAATGCTCCCGGAGGGCATCTTCCCCATTCATTATGCCCGGTTCCCCCCCCCTACCGGGCGCAAACAAAGAAGCCGCACCTAAATGGTGCGGCTTCTTTCTTCGTCTGCAAATTTCTGATACGCCCTTTTGCGGCACCGCTTTACCGTTTCCGGAGAAACATTCAGCAGGAACGCAGTTTCGCAATAGCTCTTCCGTTTTACGTCACATTCAATAACGCACACCGCTTCGTCAGGCGGTAGCTGTACGCTCATCACATACGCAATAGCCCGCTTTGGTGCCATGCTCTGCAATCTGCGCCGTATCTGCTTGTGGTAGCTGTCCATAACACGGTTATAGCCGTGAGCTTGCGGGACTTTACGCCGGGGAAAGAGGCGGCTTGTCGTAGCTCTTTCCCGCCCAGCAGATTTATTTTACTTCACGATCTCCCACGTGCCGCACGTTCCTGCTCTGTTCATGATCTTCACCAGCAGCTCGCCGGGGGTCATAGGCTTCTCCGGCTCCGCAGGCTTCGTCTCCTCCACATACGGAATACCGAACCACTCACACAGCCCCTTGGCCGCGCTCTCCGCGATCTCCTTCATGTGGGTGTGGAACCATGTGGCGTCCTCCATGTTGTCGTGAAACACGTGCTCCTCGTAGAAGCTCACCGCCTTGGGCTTGTAAAGCTCATACCACTTGGATCTGGCCACCAGCTTCACCGTGCGCGGGTAAATCTGCTTCCGGTACTTCACCATGATCTCGCCCAGCTTCTTGCCGTTCTTTGAGTAGGTGTAGTACATAGGGAAGCAACCCCGGGAGTTACCCTTGCCGTCTGCGCTGCCGTTGGTGTGGCTGACGTAATGCACGTCTGCGCCCCAAGCGTCGCTCTCCCGCACGTTCTGCTTCATGATGGCGTCGCCGTTGTCGCCGTTCATGGGGGTGCGCCGGTAGCCGCGCTTGGTGGCAATGCCGCAGCGGTTCAGGATCGGCTCAAGGATGTCGATGTACTCGTTGTTCTCCAGTGCCTCATAGCACTGCTGCCCGTCCGGGCGAGGATATACACAGGGGTTTGCCATGTGCATAGCCGGGGACAGGTAGACCTTCGGGGCGGCCATTTACATAGCCTCCTCGTTGTTGGTAGACTTCATCTGCTTAAACACCTGATTAACGCCCGTTGCGGTCAGGCCGGACATAATGCCCACGGCAACCGCCGTAAAGTAGTCCTCGGCGGGGAAATCCGGCATGTGGAACGCCAGTGCCAGCGCACCGATGATGCCGCCGCACACGCCGCAAATAATGGGGATCCATTTGCTGTCCAGCGCCGTAGCCTTCACGATCATGCCGACCAGATAGCAGATGACGATGATAGCGGCAACAGTGGCCACTCCGATAGTGTTGATGTCCATAGTTACTTCCTTTCCGGCTTTACGCCTCTCGCTTGATGGGCAGTTTCCTTACTTCCTCCATGACCCTTTTTGCACTGCCGTTGCCGCCCATCTTCTCATACGGCTGATACAGATAGTCATTGAGGTTTTCGTACTCGTCCTGCGTGATATAACCCCGGGTCACGTATGCCATGCCCAGATGGATAATGCGGTCATGTGCCAGACCCACCAGCATCTTCCGCTCTGCGTTGTTCTTGTCCGCCCGCTTCGATACCAGCGCCCACAAGCCGCTGCTTGTCAGCACCGCTACCGCCAGCGGTACGGCGATCTGCTGTACCCACGGTTCCATTCGCTCTCCTTTCTCACCCATACCACGGCTCACTGCCGCCTGTCTTTGGCGACAGCGCCGGCTGGGAGCTTTCTATCTCTCCTGTGCCGCCCGGTGCGGACGCCGCCTCTCCGTTGCTGGCCGCCACCCGCTGTCTCTCCTCCGGCAGCTGCACCGCATGTGGATGCCTCCTGCCCGCATACAGCGTCAGGGCGATGATGCCGCCAATGATGGCGCATAAAAGCAGATGGTAAGCGGCAACTCGGATCCAGAGCTTCATTAGCGTCCTCCCCGGTGTCCGAATCGAACACCTTACTCCATAGACACCTTTAGGTTGTTTTCGTAGATCAGCAGGGTATTGCCCTCCGGTACCGTGACGGGTGTGGTCAGTGCACCGGCCATGACGGGCGCACCGCCAGTCTGCGCGGAAAACAGCCCGAAGTGCGTCACTGTGCCGAAGCCTCCGCCGCCCTCCACCGCCGTGGCGATGTAGATCTTGTTGCTGCCGTTCTTGATCTCCCCGCTGGCCGCCGCGTCCATCGTGTAGGTGGCAGTGTTGCCCTTGATGCCCAGCCGCACCCGCTTGTAGCCCGTGGCGGCGCCGGGCTCGGTGAAGTTGGTGATGGCACCTGCGGCCGAGAGGGTCGGCGTGGTTGTGCTGACGCCCAGATAGCACTCCCCCGCCGTGGGGATCGCCGGGTTGCTGTCGCCCCTGGCAAAAAATGCGTTCAGCAGCGCGTTGCTAATTGCAGTTGCGATCATAGTTTTTACCTCCATTTTATAAAATTAGTTTGTTACTTCTGTTGCCTTCAGGGTGCCGGTGTCGTCTACGGTGATTTCGAATTTCTTCCCGTTGTCAGAATAAAGATACAGTGATTTTTGGTCATAGTTTACAAGCTGCGGAATAGCTTTAAGAGAAAGCGGTTCTGTGCCAAAATCCCCTGTGCTGGCATCCTCTATATTAACTGTGGTTAAACTTTTGGTATAGGCTATCACATCGCCAGATTTCATATAAGCAAACCATATTCCAGCAGTCAGAGTAATTCCGGGAGCTACTTCGAAAGCTCGATGTACAACAGCACCATACTCCCCACACGCTATCGTGTCATCTAAGTTTTTTTGAAGAACACTGGGCGTGTTCAGTTGAACCGTCGCGTCCCCTTGTGGGCTATAAAACACAACCGACCCTCCAAAAAGCTGATAATACCACGGAGTATCATCACTCACTTTTACAAACGCCACCCCGCCGGATGCATCTCCGTTAACCCACGCAACTTCTTTACCGGTCAAGTCGCCGTCAAAAGTATATGTTTTGGATGGCACTTCGCCTGAAAGTCCGGTGGAAAACCCCCCCGGCCTATTTTTTACATAGTCCACTGCTGTACTATCGTTCTGCGCCCAGTTTGCTTGCACGCCGCCCCCACCTCCTGCCACATTCACCGTCGCCGTTAGCTTGCTCATCCCGTCATACCCCGCGTCCGGAGTTACCTCTGTGGTGCCGTTGGAGGTGATAGACACTGACTTCTCCTGTAAATTTCCACCGCCGCTGGGCACATTGACATTTAGCGCCACCTTGCGGATGCCGCTTTTGCCCGCCGTGGGTACGATGGTCTGCGCCCCGTTCTCCGTCACATCCACGCTCTGGGTGTCCTGTGTCACCTCGGACAGCAGGGCGTAGAAGTTGCTTGCGTTCAGCAGGTCGTTGGGCTGCTGGATGCCGAAGGTCACGGCGGCAGGGTCTGCGATTTGGGCATAGCCCGCAACAGTCCCATCCTTGTCATACAACATCTGTCCCCATCCGGGCTGTGCGGTAAACACCGCCGCGCTCTCGATGTTAAGAATTTCCAGTAGAACCGCGCTGCTAAGCGGCTCGTAGAGGTACAACAGCATCGTCGTCGTCCACGGCGTTTCCGTGACACCCGTAACAGGGGTCTTGTATATCCGCATGGAGGCAATGGGCTTTGTGTTCTTGCCTTCCACTGGCCCGCTGACTGCACCAGCGAAATTGCCTCTGTCCAATTCCCCCAAAAAAGTCCCGTCACCCATGTTCAAAGCAAAAACGCCATCCGTCAGCTCGTGGGTAGGAGGGTCTTGCAGGGTGTAGTTGATCAGAGGTCGCTGGACATAGTAGGTGTTCCCACTACCGTCTACCTTGGGCACGGCGATGGTGCCGATGTCCGTATAGCTCTGCTCCTCGTCATACAGGTCTTTCAGCTTGATGTTTTCTGCCATCACGTTACCTCCAAGATATTTCCAAGTACGCCGTCCTGCTTTACAGCCGCACTATATACCTGCTTTACAACCAGCAGCGCCCCGTACTGCACCGGGTCGATCCAGCCTACCGCCTTGCAAGTCGCTTCGCTTTTAATTGCCGTCATGGCTGTTCCGCCCAGCTGTGCCGACTTTTTGAGTAGCAGTTGTACTGATGCTTGCGCTTTTGTCGCCGCTTCCCCCTCCACTGCCTCGCTCAAGCCCGCCTCCGCCGTGACCGCTCCGATCATCTGCGCCGCCAACGTATCGATATCGCCACGCGATGTCGCGGAGATATGGGGCAAGCCTCCGGGGACAAAACCCTGCGTGAAAGCTGTCTGCAGCCGCCGCACACGGCTCCGTACCGCCTTTGCCGATTGCCTCAGCAGTGCAGGCGGCGCTATCGTCACCGGCAGCGTGGGGCTGCTGTGGGGCAGGGCGTGCAGCGCCAGCGTGTACGCCTCTGCCGCCTCCGGGTGTTTGGCGCCCGATGCCAGCAGCTTTACCGTCGCCGGAAAGCGCAGCGCGTAATCGCCGCCGGTGATGCTGATAGCCTCCGCCACCGCCAGGCATACCGGTGCCCACCGATAGGGCAGGGCGGCCTCCAGCAGCTGCGACAGGATGGCCTCGGCTATTGCCTCCCGCACCCCCAGCACCGGCAGCGCCAGCGTCATACGCGCCGCGGCGGCAGGGGACAGCGCGCCGTCACCCTGCAGCTCCGCCATCAGGTACTCCACGCCCTGCAGCGACCGGATGTCCTCCCTCCACACCAGAATGTCCCCCAGATAGGCCGCCACATGGTGCCGACCGCGGAAATACACCTGGTGTATTTCATCGTTGTAAAAGATCATAGGCCGCTACTCCAGATCCCGGTAATCCCGGATCAGATACAGGGTGTCGGCGTCCGGGCTGGAGGGCAGCTTGTCCACGCTGACCACCTTCACGATGGTACCGATGACTTCATTCATGGCGCCCACCAGATTGCCGCGCTGCTGCGTCTTCAGGGCGCCCATATCGCCGATGGCCTCGTCCAGCACATCGGCGTTTCCGTTAAAGTCCTCCACCCGCACATAGTCCGAACCCTGCGGCTTTGTCAGTCCCAGATTAGGCGTCTGCGTTGCCATGCTTCTTTGCCTCCTTCCTCAGCTCGTTCACCTCATTGATGCACGCCACCACGATGGCGCAGTTTTCGTAGCCCTTCACCTGCAGCATGCCCAGCAGCTGTACGATTTTATCCAGCTTTTCCCGCACCTCAACTCACCTCGCCTTCATAGGCCCGCCGCAGCGACACCCGTACCGCCGAGGCGTCATTGTAGGCGTATTCCACGCCCAGCAGCTTGGTATACCCCTCATATACGGTCACCTCGTTCCCGGCGCGGTACTCCATGCGCCGGGTGTTGTCCGGGTCCCCGAAGATCTCCAGCGCCCCGGCCAGAGATGCGTGCAGAATATCCACATACAGGATCCCCACGCTGGCCAGCCCGCAGAAGGGGCACTCAAACTGGGCTCCATCACTTGTAATAAAAACAGACATTATTTCTACCTCCCTATCACATACGTGGCTAAATCTTTCTTCATAGTTCTGTAGTTTTCTCCGTCGATCATGAACGTATTGCCCGCCACGGTCAAAGCAGAAATTTCTGAGACTGCTGCGTACATTTTTTTCGTCCACAAGTTATCCGCTTGCATTTGACCCGTCACAATCTTAGTGGCATAAATAACATCTGCGAAGTACCCGTTGATAGTGCTGTTGCAGGTGGACGGGTACACGGATCCGCTGGTCAGGTGCCGGTTGACAATGGCGTCTGTCGCGATCTTGCTTGCGGTGATGGCGTTGGCCTCAATGCGGTCGCCGGAAAAAGCGCCGGCTGTGATGCTGTCCGCATTCAGATTCGTCACGTTGATCTCGTCGGCGTCGATGGTGCCGCCCCGGATGCGGTCGGCGCTCATGAAGCCCGTGGTGATGTTGGCGCCGTTAATGACCGTCTGTCCGGCCGTTTTCAGGCTCTCGAAGGGCACCAGCCCGCGGAAGCTGATCTGCGTGCTGGACAGCGCGATCTTTCCCGACCGCAGATCCAGCGACGCACCAGTGTTATCTGCGTTATTGGTGACCTTGATGCTCAACCCTTCAGCAAACAGCTTCAGGTCGGTCATATTGCCGTCCTGATCTGCAATGTGGGACTGGATGCCCTGCACCGTCACCTCCAGCTTATGCAGCGCCGCCGCCTGCCGGTATGTCTCACGCCGCTCCGTGGTCGGCTGCGGCCGCGCCGCGCTGCCGGTGCTCTGATACTCGCTGCTCACGCCGCCCTTGTAGGTGATGGTGTGCCGGAAAACGGGCAGCGGCACGCCGTCCACGCGGATGATGTCCCCGGCCTGCACCGCCCAGTTCCCCAGGGCGCGTACCGTCATCGGCTGATACGTCCCAAAGGCAGCCAGCCGGCTGCGGATGGGCTCGGCCAGCGCCCGCACCGTCTCCTCCTGCCCGTACAGCATGGGGTTGTCCATGATCTGATACACGTTCCCTTTGCTGCCGACCAGCACCCCCACATCGTTCTCCGCACACAGTACCTGCACGCCGGTGACCTGCGGCACAGTAAACTCCGCCCTGTCCGTGTCCGGAAAGTATTGTCCGGAGCTAAGGGAGAGTGCGGCGTCCTGGAACCAGACCAGCTCCAAAGCGCCGTTGCGCGTCATTCTGGCATAGCTGCACGCCGCCTCCGCGATCCATTTCAGCACATCCCGATAGGTCAGCGCAGATGCAGCTATGGGCGCGGAGGCGAGCGTCCGGCCGCTGTTGACAAACGTCCCCGTGGTGGCCAGGGGCACGCCCACCCGCAGGCACAGCTTCCGCAGCAGATCCTGCAGGGTGATGGGATAGCTCAGCGATCGCCACCAATCCGTGGCGTCGGCATCGAAGCGCACCATCCTGTCGTTGGCGGTCACGGCCACCGTCAGCGTCCGGCGCTTACTGGGCGTGTCCGCAGTGAAAACGCCCAGCGGCACATACTCATACCGCTCCACGGCGGTGTCGGTAAACTCGTAGCAGAGATCGTCTGCATACCACAAACCTCGACCCGTCCAACCCTGCAGCTTGCGGCGCATGAATTCGCTCAGGTCGGTGGCCGGGGCGTACTCAGCCCACTTCCGCACCGCCGTCTGCGCCCAGGTATAGCGCGCCAGATCTGCCCAGGTGTAGTCGTCCAGGTGCTCCAGCGCAGAGCCTGTCCATATCGCCGTCCACACATCACCGCTTTCCAGCACGCAGTATACCGTGCTGCCGTCCGCTACGATGGCATACACAGCACTCTCCGGCTGCGCCGGGGATGCAGAGCCGTTCACCTTCAGATACGGCTCCGTGTCACACCCGTCCAGCCGCACCCGGGCAGCGGTGCCGTAGCCCAGCACCGCCGTGCATACGCTGTCCTTGCCCCGTGTCCATGCCGCGCTGTCGGTCCTTACGCCCAGCAGCACCCGGCACTCTCCGTAGGAGAAGTTATCCAGCAGCCCGGCGCGGTTCAATATGTGCATCTGCAGCTCCGCCGACGGCGCGGCGCCCACGGTCAGATCGTCGTCCGGGTTCAGGTACTCCGCTGCCTCCAGCCCGCCGGCCTGCAGATCCTCCGCCGTGAAGATCACCGGCGAATCCAGAAACCGCACCAGTGGCCGGATGACTGCGTTCCGCGCGTACACCGCCTCGCGAAACGCGCTGCTCACTTGATACAAGCCGCCACCTCCTCAGTACTCGATAAATGCATAGCGCACGGCGTCGTAAAAAATATTATTTTCACTGCAATGATTGATTGTGAATTGCGGATTTGGCATGTAGCAATCAGCCGTTCTGTAACTATCTGTTTCCATGTCATAGTATTCCACTTCTACTGTGCGCTCTATGTTTTGCGTTGTCATCCCAAGAGCACTGTTGATAAGCACGATATCTTCGTTATCGACCGGAAGAGTTTGCAACTCGATTTTTACCGGCATGTGTTGACAAACAGACCTGTGCAACACTCCGGAAGCATCGCGCCCAGAATCTAAGTCAATGCGCTGATTGGGCGATACTACATAGTTTTTCTCAGATATGTACTTTCCGGGAAACTCCATCCCGTTTACTTTAAGCAAATATCCTTTATAAGCCATATTTTACCCCTTTACTCGTGCGTATGCGGCCAACGACTGGTCTACCCAGCGGCCTGTCGCGCTGTTTGGCGCCCCCAGCGTAAAGTCCTTCGCCGCCGTCGCGCGGGTGTAGTCCTCGATAGCCTGGATGTTGCCGATCATACCAGTAGCAATAAACGCAGAGACAATAGCCTGTGCAAGCTGCGGAGACATATTTGCAAACGTTTGCGCCACGGCTTGCTGGATGGTTTCCAGTGGAGCTTCAACGTTTGTCCCGTGCTTTTGGTCTCCCAGCACGGCAAGAAATTCGCGGTTGGGAGGGATAACAGCGCCCTGCGCCAGACGGGGGATTTTAAGCTCGTTTACATGGGAAATATTGATGCCGAAGGATTTACCGCCGATACCCGGTATCCAATCCGGGATTTCAAAGTGTATCTTGTTCAGCTGGTCAATAAGCCAGTTGATACCTTTGATGATAAGGTTTACAGCCGCTTCCAAAACGCCGGCGATGGTATTCCAAATGCCCCGGAAAATTTCTTTGATACCTTCCCACGCTTTTTTCCAGTCCAGCGTAAACACGCCGGTCAGGAAATCAATAAGGCCGCCAAAGATTTGCTTGACACCATCGATAACATCGCTGACATAGGTTTTCGCCAGTTCAATGATTTCGTGAAAACGTCCGTTTGTTTTTCCGTCCAGCCAGTCCAGCAGACTTGTTAGACCCAGTTTAAACCAGTCAAAAATTCCAAACACAAATGTTTTCACGCCGGTAAGCATTTGGATAACCGACTGTTTCATTTTTTCTAAGTCGCCTGTCAGTATGCCGGAAATAAGCCCCAGCGCGCCCTGCACAATGCCCTTGATACCAGTCAACATATCTCCTACCGGAGTACCGGCAAGGCCGCACTTTTCTATTATGGTGTCTATGATCGCTCCAAAAATATACCCCACAAAGTCCAGCAAATCGGCCAGCAAAATACGGGCGTGGTTTACAAAGTTGATGATGTTGTCCAGCGCTGCGCCCCAATCTCCGGAGAATACGTTGCCGATAAACCCAGTGACATCCTTAAACAGGTTTACAATGTCCTGCCCGATCTTCTTGAACTTGTCCGCGATTTTATCAAGAAATGCGAAATTTGCCGCTGTGCTGAAATCCGGTAGAATAATGCCGGATCCGCCGCCACCTTCGCCGCTTAACTTGTTGATCTCATCAAACGACGCAAGCTGCTTACTGGCAGACTTTGCCGCGCCTCCCACGCCCTTATATGCGTTTTTTTGGTCATTCAGGGATTTTGCCGCATTGGCGCTTTCCTTTGCCGTTGTTCCAAATAGGGCGGATACAATATTTGCGATAAACGAAACCACCGTAGCCAGTACCTTAACCAGCGCAGTAAACGCCGGGATAATGATCTGCACAAGCGGCTGTGCCAGCGTCAGCAGCGCACCCTTGAGCTGCGCAATAGCGTCTCGTGCTTCGCCGTTTACGGCCACCACGTCCGCCAGCCAATCCCGGATGGCCGCCAACGCACGGGCAATGATGGTAAAGACCAGCGCACGCTTTGCCAGCATTTTTACGCGCTTCGTGAATGCCTCCATGCCCTTGGATGCTTTGTCCAACCCCTCTTGTATTTTACCGGCGTTTTTTCCGGTGTTGCCAAGCTGCTTACCTAACTCCCCTGCTTTTGCTTTTATACGGTCAAGCTCTGCTTCACCGTCACGGATAGAGGCGTTCTGCTTGTCCAATTTATCATTCATGGCGTTCCATTCTTTTTCCATAGACGCTACAGCTGCCTCCTGCTGCTTGATAGCATCACTGGTGAAGAACTTGCCGCCGCCCTTCATTTGCGCCAGCTTGGCCTTTGCTTCGTCAAGCTGTGCGCCCAAGTTGTTGGCTTGGTTAAACAAAGTATCTCGCGCGGATTTCTTGTTGGTGAGCTTTTCCTGCAGCGCTTCTATTTTCTTTTCCAGCGCATTGAGTTCTTTCTGCGCTTGCTTATCGTCAATGTCGGCCTTGATGATAACGGAGCCGTCCGCGTTTGCCATATAATCACCTACTTGCTTTTATGGTATTTATGTGGTACTATAAACAAACCACAAAAAAACTTCTTGGAGGGTGGAAGAAAATGGATAAAATGACTAAGTGTAAGACCTGCGGCGCAGATATTGCAAAATCCGCGAAAACATGCCCAGTTTGCGGGGCCAAACAGAAAAAGCCGGTCGTGCTGATCGTTATAGCTGTGTTTATTGCTATCGGCATTATTGGCACCGCGCTTGGCGGTAGCTCCCCAGAAAAGGTGGGGACTACAGACGAAAAACCAGGAAACGGATCATCTGATTCGCAGAAAACGGAATTTGCAGTTGGTGACGTTGTATCTCTTAAAGACATTGAAGTCACATTTGTGTCTTGCACCCAATCAAGCGGAGAAGGTTTTTACACACCAGACAGCGGCAACGTGTTTCTATTTTGCGAATTTGCCATTGAAAACAAATCCAGCAAAGATATTTCCATAAGCTCTATAATGTCTTTTGAAGCGTATGTCGATGACTACTCCACAAACATGAGCATGACCGGAACGTTGGCCGCAGACAAAGGTCAGTTGGACGGTACTGTTGCATCAGGGAAAAAGATGTCCGGCGTAATAGGCTACGAAGTACCAGCAGATTGGAAAACGATTGAAATCAGATTTACCCCGGATTTTTGGTCTGGAAACGACATTACATTTATTGCGAATCACTGACCGCTACGCAGCCGCCTTCCGGGGCGGCTTTTTTACGTCCAGCCCTTAATGACTTCTTCCTCCGCCTCCGAGTACCTGCGCTTAATGTCGATAGCGTCTCGGTTTCTGCGGTAAAACTCCTTGTCGGATTTGTCTTTTAGCTTGCCCTTTGCTTTTAAGTCTCGGATCCTCACGATTTGGGCAAAGTAGCAATCCCCGATTTCTCCGTAGTATGAAAGAAACGTCCACCAATGCAGATACGGCACCGCCCGCACCTCCTGCCCCGCTATGCGGTTGATAGGGGCGATGAGCAGTTGAAAGTCCTGTTCCCAGTCCATCAATTTGGTTGATTTTTTTTGCGTTTCCTCATTTCCGCCGTTGATAAACCAAAAGCACTGTTTTATCGCTTCTTCCACGTGCTCCCCAGGCATGGTGAAAAACCCGGGGTAAAACATTCCCAAAACGCCGATGCACTTTTCTTCGCTCGTTAGTTCAACAGCAGACAGCACCGAGAATATGTCCAGTATCACGCGGAAATCCGTTTCTATTGGGTATTCCGTTCCACACACCTCAAGGCTCGTTGGAAGGTCGTACATCATCTGTGATACTTGGCCGTATACTTCGCAAGCCTCTCACTGTGAAAAGCCTTTTCACGCTTAATCTCCTCGTCCAGCTCGTCCATGATGGCAACCATCAGGTTCATCCACAGCGGCGCACCGTCCGCGATAGCGTAAACGCTCACGTCGCCAAACAGCGGCTCACACACGGGCTGCTCAAACACCCCGTCAATAGTCTCGCGCATTTCGGCGTCCATATTTCGGAGCCAGTCAAACATTTCGCGGGCGCTCATTTTTTCTACGTTATCGTCCCGCGCATCCTGCTTCTTTTTCAGCGCGTCAAACGCTGTGTAAAGCTTGTCTGCAAACGCCGGATCGCTGGGATTAAAATACACCGTGCATTTGTCATTCAGGTGGTATTCCTGTACGCCGGTAGTGATTGTCAGTTCCTTCATGTGTTCCCTCCAAAACAGGGGCGGTTGCCCGCCCCTTTATTTAGGCCGCAGTAAACTCAATAGTGCCGCTGCTGCCCTTCTTTACAGTGCCCACAGTGCGGGTGCCGCCATAGGTGATCTCGCTGGTGATGTTCAGGGTGCCGCCGCCCTCGCCGCCGATGCCGGTAATGGCAATAGCGCAAGCGTCGTAGCGCTCCGCGAACATCGCCTCGCCGCTGGTGGCGTAGAAGTGACCGATCATCATGTCCTGATTTGCCAGCGCCTGGGCGTCCTGGTCTTTGACGGCCAGGTTCCACATCTTCACCGCCGCAGCATCGCCCGCATCCAAAGGAATGGGGTCAAAGGTCTGCGTGATGGTGGGCTTCTTCATGGTCGTAAAGGTGTGTCCCAGAATGTCCTGCTTGGTGTCGGTGCTCCAGTCCATTTCCTCGCTGCTGTCCTCGACGCGCTTACCGATAGCGCTCCACACAGGCGCGGATGCGGTGCCGGTGTTCAGGTACGCAATAAGCAGTTCGCGGTCAATGGTCTGGCCCACTGTGGTGTTGAATTCCAAATCTGCCATTATACATTCACCTCGTAATTCAGTTTCATAAGGATTTGGTGATCTTCGTCCCCGTTTTCATACATGGCAAACAGGGAAGATCGCGTGGTTGGCTCCATGCTGATAACGCGCTTGTCATCGCCAATGTTTGGTTTCTGGCCGTTTGCCCAATCCCCGATAGCGTTCAACAGTTCGTCAGCCTTGAGCCGTTTGTCGTTGCTGTTCCCCGGCTTAACTCGGTAGATTATCTTGAACTGATACTCCGCCACATAACCGCCGGTGATATACTTTCGCACGATGTAAGCCGCCTGAATGGTCGACATCGCCATAGCGGAAGTGTCGGCAGGAAGAAACTCAAAGCGGATAAGGTCAACTGGCAGCTCCGGGTATGTGTTCAGCCACACAAGCAGCTTGCGCGATACCTGATCCTCTTCCGCCGCTGACACGGCCTTTTTAATCTTTTCCAAATTTCTTCACCGCCTTATCTGCCACCCGCACCCACTTCTCCATGTTCTGCGCTTTGGAAGCATCAAACCAATGTGCCTGTGCCTGCGGATGCATTGTTGTGTTAAATACAAGATTTCGGTCTGTTGTCACCTTGTGCCCGCCTTTTGGGGCGTATGTGCTGCCGGTCGCCGGGTCTACCATCACCTTACCGTAGTACAGGAAGCGGGCGTATGGGCCGGGGTAAATGACCTCGTTACCGACCACCCGCGTTCTCTGCGTCAGAGAGCCTGTAAGCGCAGGGACAAATGGGGTGGTATCTTTCATCACCTGTTGCGCTAAAGCGCTTTCAGCGCGGCTACAGACCCTTGCAAGCTGCCGCTTTACCTCGTCCATGCCGGACACGTCAACAGAAAACTTGAGCGACATCTTATGCCCCTCCGACTTCCCAATGCTGCATATCCACGCTGCCAAAATCTTTCTCGTCTACTTTGGTCACGTTGTAGCAGCCGTCCTGTGCCATAGCCACATCCTCTTTGTCTGTGACAAACTCGCCTTTCACAAAGAACGTCAGCCCGCCGTTACCGTTCACAGACAGCGTCCACAGCCCGGACTTGTCCGCCGCCGCAAGAAACGCCTGCGGGGGCGCGTAGGTCTTGGCCTTGCCTGTCGTGCCGTCCACCGCTTTTACGGAAAACGGAATGTACAGGTTTACCGCGTCCGCGCTCTCAAGTCCGCTTTCACGCACGTTGACAGCCTTGCTGGCCTGCAGCATAACCCCGCGCATGATGGTCACATACAGCTTTGTAGTTTCCTCAAAGGTCGCCGCGTCTGTCTCCTGCACGGCATTGTAGACCGTTATAGTGTGGGGCGCGTACAACCACAGCACCCCCTTCCCCGATACAGCAGCCCGGTATGGGCTAGATACTCGTTACAGGTCGCCGCCAGCAGTTTCTTCGCCCCGTCCGTTGCACTTAGCGCAGCCACGGCGCTTTCACCGCCGCTGGCCAGCGTCCGGGAGTACCCGCCTACCGTTTCGCTTTTTACATCATCCCCGGTCACCGCGCTTGTCAGCCTGGTTGCGGCAAGCTGCTGTGCGGCTTCGATTACCTGATACTTGTCCACCAGTGCACAGCAGCACATTTTTACAGCGTCCATATCAGCGTTATTTTTTGCCCGGTTTTGGGTGTAGTAATCGAGGAAGGAGCTGGCTCTTACAGCCAGACGCGGGAAATCTTCCTCGCTCACGGTGCCCATATAGGTGCCGGAGTAGTAAGAATAATCAGCGTATGTCATATGAGCCAGCTCCTTTCAAATCAACTGCCGGTTTTGGGGGACAGGATGATGCCATCCAGCACAGCGGCTTTCAGGGTGTTCTTCAGCACCACACCGGCCACAAGCTCGACTTCGCCGGTCTTCACAGCACCGGGGGCGTTCATGTCGGGCATATAGCTGGAGATGACGCTGTTGCCGGTGGGGGAGATACCGTGGAAGCCGTCCAGGCCGATACTCACCGCGTAGATGCTGGTGGTGCCGTTGGCAGAAGCAGTAGCGGCAGATGTGCCGATAACGTCCACGGAGTTAGTACCGTTGTAGTACTTGCCCATGTCCATCAGGGGGATACCGGCAAAGGTCTCCACCACCTGACCAAAGTCATTCTTGGTGCGCTCGTAGTAACCGGCGCGGCGGGCGCAGGAACGCACCTTCATCAGCATGTCGCCGTTCATCATCAGCATGGTGGTGTCACCGTCGATGGTGTGAACCAGCTGATCCAGCTGGTCGATAAACGCGTTGGCGTTGCTATCCAGCAGGGCAGAGGTGGACAGGTTGATGTCGGAAGTCAGCTCCGTAGAAGTGCCGGACAGCAGTTTCTTCAGGCCGTCAAAGGTGCCGGTCACATAACCAGCGCCGGTAGCGGCGGAAGTGCCGTTGATGACCAGGTTGTGGAAGTAGTTGCTGGTCGCCTTAATTTTCTGCTGTGCCTGGAACGCCAGTTCGTCCACAGCGCCGGAGGTGTTCTGCAGCACACGGTCAACGGAGAAGGAACCGCCCATGATGATGGCCTTTGCGGTCTTCTCAACGCGCTTGGCTTCGTTGGCGGTGTACTCGCTGTTGATCGCACGAACAGCGGCGGTAGAGGGGGTGTTCAGCTGAATGTAGCCGTAGGTCAGGGTGGAACCACCTGTGCCCGGAGAGATGGCGTTATCAAACACCAGTCTGTCCAGCAGCAGAGAACTGCGGCGAAATTCGTCGACGATCATCTGGTCGACCTTGTCGGCCATGCCGACCTTAGCTTCAGCAAGAGTAATAGCCATGTGTCATTGTCTCCTTTACTTGTCGTATTTTTCGTGGAGCGCACCCAGCAAAGACGTGGGCTTCGTTTCACGAGTGCCGCCCTCAAGCGAACCCTGCGTGTCAACACGAGCGCCAGCCTTTACAAATGCGCTGGGATCCTCGGACTTTGCTTTTTCGAGGTACTTGTCGAACCCATCCAAAGCGCCGTCCTTCATTTCGAGCTTGCTGTCTCCGATACCCGCTCGGAAAGCCTTTTCCGCAGACTTGGAGGAAAACTTCACGCCGCTGTCGGCAATCGCCTTGTCAATGGCGGTCTGATAATCCCGCTGTGCAAGTTGCGCCTTGTACGCTTCGGTTTCCTTGTCATACTTGCCTTGCAGCTCGTCCAGCTTTTCCTGGATTTTGGCAGCGTCACCGCTGGTCTTTTTCAGCTCCGCGATGTCCTTATCCCGGTCTGCGACCTGCTGTTCCAGCGCGTCCTTGTCCGCCTTTGCGTCCTCTGCGGCTTTTTTGTGCTTCTCGATGTCCTTGCCGTTCATGGCAAAAACCTTGTCCGCCTGCTCTTCCGTCAGGCCGATGTTCAACAGCTCTTCTTTCTTCATGTTCAACTCCTTACGGGATAGGCTTTTTAGGTCGTTGCCATGACCACCCCGCCTGCACTTTTAGGCTTGCAGATAGCCGATTTTTGTATAACCCCCGCATACGCGGTTTTTACTGAAATTGAAAAAGCCAACCTGTAAGAAATTCTTACAAGTTGGCTCCTATTGCCCTTCCCAGTGCCCGATTACACCGGGGATTGATATTTGATTTTCTTTTGGACTTCCAACACGATAACGCCGTCGCCCTTTCGCCGCACCTCGGCGTTGTTGCCGCGCTTCAAGATGGCTTCGATAGCCTGTACCATTTCATCACGGTTCATTGACTACCTCAATTTCTTTGGGGGCAACATCCGTAAGTTCAACTTTTGCGCCATCATCGGTTCAAGCACAATTCCTTCGTAACCTCTTACTTTAATTCTCATACAGCACCTTCATCCTTTCCCGTTGCTCCGGCAGCCCCGCCGCCTTGCTGAACGCTTTGTATTTGGCGTTCAGGCGGCGCAGTTTGATATTCACGGCCTGTTCTTCGTCTTTCAGCCCTGCGGCGCTGTACGCCGCCTTTTCGCGCTTGAGCTTGCGTATGGTGCGCTCCACCTTGCGCTGCTCCTGCGTGGCTTCGTATGCCGTATAGGTCTTGCCATCAAACGTACAGCCCAGCCCATCGTCAATGTGGGAAAGCTGTTCGTCGGTGTAAGTGCGTTCGCTTACACCTTCCACCCAAATATCGCGCCTGTGTCGGCAGTTGGCTCCTTCCAGCCCATCCACAGCGCCCAGGCCGCACACCTCGTAGATGTTTGGGTAGATGTCGCCACTGCGGGTGGAATACACTTTGCCCTGCCACTCCTTGTGCGATGACCACGGCGACCGCCCCGGTACATCACGCGCCCCGGCATGGGCGGACACCTCGTAGTAAGGCGTTTTTAGGTATTCCGACGCCTGCTCTGTGTACTTCGCGCACAGCTGCGATACGCCCGTCATAACTGCGCGGCGCGCTGCAACGTCTACATGGTCACGGTGTCCGCTTTCATAGTCCACCACGCGCAGTCCGCCGCTTGCAAGCTCTCTTACGGCGTCTTTGATAGCTTGCCCATAAGAGATAGCCCCGCTTTCTACTTTCAACGTAGCGGCATTTAAAGCCCACTGGTACGCCTTTGCCGGGGAAAGCATTGTGCGCCCTGCGTCTACCAAAAAGCCCATCGAAGCGGTGATGTTTCGGAACACGTCCTGCGTCTGCCGTTTTATGGCGTCAATGGTGGTTGCATCCACCAGCACGTCAGGCTTTGTGACATGGGCAAAGTCTATGACATCGGCGTAATACTTTTGGTTGCGCTCCACCACATCGTCTATTAGCTCGTTCAGCTTCTTCTCGCTGATGCCGGTGGCCTGTCGTATGGCTTTCTCAATCTCTTTTAGATCGATGCCATGCGCCCGCAGCGCCTTGATGTCCTGCACCGTGACCTCGTTCAACTTGTCCCGCAGCTTTAGCCGGGAGCATATCTCTGTAAGCAACGTGTCCTCAATCCCACGGTACAGCTCTGCCAGTTCCTCGGGCATGGCATCCAGCAGTTCGGGGGTGAATGGATACTTGCTCATCTTACATGGCCCAAAACTACCCAATTAGGGTTTTCATCTGTGCCAATGTTTACCCAAAAAGTACCGGGGTTTTCTCCATAGCCCATTACTCCACCTCCTGTTGCTGCTCCGTGGTCATGTCCTGCATCTTTGGCAACGCCGCTTTTGCGGTGGCCTCGTCCTCGTTCATGTATTTGGCGCGAAACTCCCAGTCGTTCATAATGCCAGCACTAAGCATCTGCATATCGCGGGAAAACTCGCTTTGCTTGTCCTCTATGATGCTGTCATCAAAGTCGATGGAAATCTCCACATCCTCATTCAGCCCAGCGTTCATGGCCGTGTTACCCAGCCGTAGCAGGATGCGGCATAGCTCCACCAGCGCTTGTTCCAGCACGATCTCCATCTTTTTGATGGTGCGGAACATGGTGGAGTTTTCGCTGATGACCTGTGTGGCAGTTGCCACGCTGCCGCCATCAAAGCGGTAATAGGTTTCACCGAAGCCGCACTTGCTGGAAAGGATGTTCAACTGGTCTTGGATGCCGGTGTTGTGCTCCGCCGTCCGCAGCGTCATGTCAATAGGCGTTACAACTGCGCCGTCTTCTGTATCCTCCGGCATGACGTAAAACACCACATCGTCAGGGTCAAAAGCGGGGGTGCCGTCAAGATACTGCGCCGCAGACGGCTTGACCATGATGCGCTTCTTGCCCAGCTTGAACTCGTTGACGTAGCTGTCATAGGCAATATCTACGCCCTGCAATACGTCAATGGCATTGGCGTAGACCGCAATACCGGTTGGCAGCAGATAATTGACGTTGTTTGCAATGTTAGGCCGGTCAATGACAAACTGCCGCTTGTCGCTGCCCGTGTGCACTACAGGTGGGATATTTTCAAAGCCCTTGACATTTACAAGCTGTTCGTCCGCCAGCTGCTCATTGTCGTACCGATAGATGCGGTTCTCAATGGCATAGTTGCCGTTGTCCTCACGCCGATGTATCTGCAAGTACAGATAATCTTTACCGCCCCGCGTAACAGCGGAAGAAAACGCGCACTCGCTGATATACCCATTTTGCCAGGACAGCGGGTAGATGTTTTCGATAGTCACATAATCCAGCACGATACCGGATGCGTTGCCTGGTACAATATCACCGCTTTCGCTGATCTCCTGGCCAATGACGCGGGGAACATAGGCCACAGTGCCCAGGGCAGATTTCATCTCCTGCATCTCGTTGGCCTTGACGGTAAAGTTGTTTTCCGTCAGCACCAAATCGATGAACTCCTGCTCTTTTTGCCCCTCAAGCGTGATTTGGACTTTCTCGTTCATCAAGAGATTAGCCCAATCCTCGCACAGCTTCTTGCCCATGCCAAGAGAATAGCGCTTGCAGGCAACTATGCTCTCGCCGTTTCTCACGCTGTAACTGTGGAAGCCTTTTACATCGCCCTGGTACCAGCTTTTCCACTCTGCAACCTTGCTGTAAAAGCTGTCCGGGATGGTGGTATAGCCCAGCTCATCCAGTTTGATGATAACCGCGTTACTCATGCAATAACTCCCATCCGACGGGAAATGCGCTCAACAGCGTACCGGGTGGCATCTATCAAATGGTTGTTTTCATCCGGGTAGCCGCTGATAATATCTCCGTCTTTGTTTCGGTCGTATTCGTAATTCACAAACTCGTTGTATGCGTTTGGCGTGCGTTTTCGGTCAATGACGATCTTGCGCCGCTGCAGCCACTTCATGCCGTAGTCAACAGAGCCAGGGCCTTTGACCGCCGCTTTTGCCGGAAGCCCCATAGCGCGATAGTCCGCCACGCTCTTAGGCTCTGCGCTGTCGCACGTTATATAAGCGTCTTTGTACCCGCGCTGGATGATGATGTTGCCGCTTGCTTCGTTGGTGAGCTTGTTCTGATAGATTTCATCCATCAGGTAGATAGTCTCCCGCGCTCTGTCGTAATGCAGGCGGATAAAGGCAAAGGGATCCGGGAACCAACCATAGTCCACGCCTTGATAAATGTGGTCAAAATGCGACATTTCCTCGTCGGT
>OQWM01000364.1_pt1 | contig 27963 bp, 25 predicted proteins | sample 1691531 | NCBI WGS metagenome assembly OQWM01 (sample SAMN03418257, study PRJEB22391) | human gut metagenome | biome: human-gut; feature: organic feature; material: feces | host: Homo sapiens | place: Tanzania | collected 2013-01
GAAGAAATTGCACGACACTGAGATACACTACAAGCGACTTTACGCTTGCATCATACACCACATCGTTTGAACGATGCCTTGGAGCTGTACGAATGCGTTCTCCACAATTCTTGCATACCATAACATAATGGCGTATCTCTTTGACAACAGGCTTCAACTCCGGAATGGAGACCTTTTGGGTCACATAATCGAGTATACGCTCGGCATCAGTCAAGGATTCGCCGCAATTAGTGCAGTAGTCCGGAACGTCATCAATAACTTCATCCGGAGTGTCAATACAAGAAAGTTTATGTCCTTTATGCCCCTCCTGGCCACCAGGTTTCTTGCCACTTGGTTTGCGAAGCGTTTTCGTTCTTCTGACAATCTCATCCTTCATGCGTTCCTTGCCGGGAGGCGTACTGCTGTTGCCTGAGTTTTTGTCTGGGGTCTCGTATTTGGACAAACGTTTTTTTAACTTGGCTATCTCCTCGTTCTTTTTACGGAGTTGATGATTCAAAGACTCGATGTTACGGTTTAATTTCGTGATCTCAGTATGCTGCTGATTGATGGTTTCACGCATCAATCGCATTTCTTCCGCTATGTTCAGCAGCACTTTTGATATGTCCGTAACTTGCTCTTTCATAGGTATAAAGGTACGAAAAATATCTGAAATATGCAAGAGAATATAGCTCTATTTTAGATGATTTTCAAGAAAATCCTACAAAGAAACAAGACCGAATCAGGCCATTCTTACTACCGCTGAATAGTTACTTTCTTTCGTCCTTTCGTCGGTTCGTCATACGCCGGCGGAGGAATGTTTGGCAAGCGCATAATGGTGCTTGGCGAAAGCCACTACTGTGATGAGGGCTGCGCCGACTGCGGCGACTGCCTTCGTCATAGGGAGTGTATGGAGTTTACAAATGGCGTGGTGAAGCAATATCTCGACGATGGCGTGGAGCGGCAGAGATGGATGCAGACATTCCTGAAGTTTGAGCGTTCGCTCGTTGGTATGGAGGCCGACAATGCGCTGAGGCTGAGAATATGGCAGTCGGTGGTGTTCTACAACTATCTGCAAGTGGCAATGGGTGGTCCACGAGAGGCTGGCACCTCTGCGCAATACCGACAGGCAGGGAAGACTCTGTTTGAGATGATGGAGAAATACCAGCCCGAATACATCATTGTATGGGGCAACCGCCTGTGGGACAAGCTTCCTGGTGAGCGCTGGACCGACGGCTCGGATATCGTCGTGGATGGCTATCGCGTAGCCACAGGAGCATATACCTTGGAGAGCGGCAGAAGGGTGAAGGTGATGGCTGTAAACCATCCGTCGGTGGGCTATTCGTGGGACTACTGGCACAGGGTGATAAAGGAATTCTTGAACTAAAGGAAACGGTATGAACAACAGAGTGAAATTCTATAGCTGGCTGATAGGTCAGCTTGGTCGTCGGCGCATGACGTTTGCTGAGATTGCCGATGCATGGATGGATGCTACGGCTAATGTTTACAAGGAGGAACTGACGCTGCGCTCGTTCCATCGATACCGCAATGCTATATGGTCGCAGCTTGGCTTCATGGTGGAGTGTGGCAGCAAGGCAGACGGCTATCGCTATTATGTAAAGAAAGACCCCGTGGAGTGTGACGAGATAACGGAGTGGCTGCTCAGTTCCTTGCGACTGGCATCGCTGCACGACATGCTGCAATACCACAACAAGGTGATGCTGGAGGCGCCGCCACGCAACTCCGAATATCTCGACGACATACTCTGTGCTATTGACAAGCAGTATCAGCTGAAGTTCCACTATGCCACGCCATACGGTGTGGAGAAAGACATCATGTTGTCGCCGGCTTTCGTGAGACTCTTCAAACAGCGGTGGTACGTCATTGGAGTGAACGAGAACGAGCAGGTACGCTGTCTGCCGTTCGACCGCATTGCCTTCATGGAGGTGGTCTGCAAGAAACATCCTCTGTCGGCAAAGATGAAGCGGCTGCTTACTCCCGACAGTTTCTATGACGGTTGCTTCGGCATAATGCGCATGGAGGACGAGCAGATAGAGAACATCCGCATCCGTGCCTTCTATCCGGAATATAACCTGATAGAGGAGGTGCCGTTGCATGAGAGCCAACAGAAGGTGAAGGAGTCTGCCGACGGACTGTACCGTGAATATACGCTTGCCGTTCGTCCAAGCCGAGACTTCCTGCAAGAGCTGTTATGGCATGGCAGGAACATCGTCGTGCTGAAGCCGGAGAGCTTGAAGCGGCAGATGATTGACATACTGAAGGATATGATGCAGAGCTATGAGACCGGAGAATGTAGAAATGGAGAGGAAGACTTGTAGGCATAAATAATTATAGCTACTTTTGCAGCAGAGAAACCTGAAGTGGGGGGACTTGCTATGATTGAAATGTTCTCTTTATGGTCATATATATATATGCAAATGCTACCTTATATAATATATAGAGCTTGTCAAGGGCGATGTAAATGCGTCTTGCTGCTGTTGTGTCTGATGATTATGCCGTCTTTTGCGATGGCACAACCGGAAGCCACAAAGAAGAAGCCACGCAAGAAATGGCGGGAGATACTTCATGTAGCAGACAGTATCAGATACCAGCTCAGACAGTCGGCAGACAAGGGACGGATGCTCCAATGGGGCGACTCCATCTTGATGGCAGAGTTGCAGAAGAGCAAGATGAGCGACAGGAAGAAGGCGCGCTTCATGAAGCATTATGGAAAGCTTCAGAAGCGTCTGGCTCTATATGACAAAAGACTCTTTTGGGTAGATTCTCTTTTGGCTGCCAAGTATAACAAGGTGACTTTCGACACGGCATACATCACCCGGCCAAAGGAACGATGGACCGTGAAGATGCTCGGCAACCTGTCGGGCGCAGATATACAGACCAACACAAAAGAGGGTGGGGTGGCACACGAGACGAAGGTGATGGCTGATTTCCGCGGTACGCTTAGTATGGCTGTTGCCTATCGGGGAGTGGGACTCAGCCTTTCCGTAAACCCTGCCAAGCTGGCTGGCAAGAACAAGGACTATGAGCTTAATCTTAACTCCTATAGCAACCGCTATGGTTTTGATGTGGTGTATCTGGCTTCCAAGACCTATCATGGTCATACGGATATGGGCAGCGGACGGATAGACATTCCCAAGGGACTGATTTCGCAGAATGCCCTCAATCTGAATTTCTATTATGTTTTCAACAGCCGCAGGTTCTCTTTCCCTGCCGCCTTCAGTCAGAGCTATGTGCAGAAGCGGAGTGCGGGCAGCTTGATGGTGGGAGCAAGTTTTGACGGTTCCAAGACGGTGGTGGGTACGGATGTGGAGCATCCGTCGTTGCAGCCGATAACCATTCGTCTTAATGAGTTTGCCGTCGGCGCCGGATATGGATATAACCTGGTGGCGGGCAAGCATCTGCTTTTTCATCTCTCTGCTCTCCCTACCATCACGGTGTATTCTCACGACTATACCGAGTCTGCGACAGAAACGCTTGATGAAGATGGGCTGCCGGAAACGACTACTGTGCGGAATAGGATGAATTATCATTTCCCCTCAGCTATTGTCACCGGCAGGGGTGCGGCATTGTATTCCTGGCGCAACAAGTTTGCAGGAGCCACCGCAGTATATAATTTCTCCGTTGCTGGTGATGAGGAGCATCTGCAATTGAAGAGAAACAAATGGCGAGTGAAGATGTTCTTCGGCTTCAGATTCTGATGCGGAAGGGTGATGCCTGTTCGCACGAAAAAAAATTTTTTCGGTTCTTCGTCAATTTAGGTGGTAACACGTCTTCCATTCCAGTCGGCATGAAGTAGTGTTGCCCTTAAGATAGCATGTTCAGCCTTGTTGTTAAACATGTTTCTAAAGAACACGAACAACTGCAGCTTTTATTATGTTTATTAACGTATTGATAATCAAATATTTAAATTACAAATAACCGGCACTTTTTACCACCTAAATTGACGAAGAACCATTTTTTCGAAAAAAATCTGTCATTCTGTCAGCCTCTTTTGGTAAGGTGTTATGCCTTAAAGAAATACAATGCCTGACAGAAGTCTTTCTTCAAGTGAAATCTATCATTATCTGTCACACCACAATATTCGCTCTAAAATCTTCTAACTCTCAGATACTCAACGTGATTGATGGGGCGGTGGTGCGTTATCCAAGGTTCATAGTAGCAAGCCTAAAGTCATAAAGTAAGGTCAAAAACATGTGAATTTGGCATCGAAAACACGTATAATGGAATCAGAAACACGTAAGATAGAATTCTAAACACGTAAGATAGAATCGTAAGTATGGGAGATAGAATCATAAACACGTAAGATAGAATCTTTACTATGTGAGTCTTGACCCCAAAGTCGCATGTTTTTGACCCCAAAGTCGCATCCTTATGACTTAAAAGTAGTATTCTTACGGCTTAAAAGTCGTATTATTTCCTTGTTTAAGCCATATTATAGTGGCAAAAAAGACGTTAATTGCCTGATTTCTGACAGATATATGACAGATATTGTAAATATAAACAAATTTGTCAGCCTGCTATATCTTTATATGTCAATACGTTACGTCGGAAAATGACGGAATGACAGATTTTTTCACGAAAAAAATAATTCCACGCGAACAGGCATCAACCAGAAGTAGCTCGCACACTATGCCAATGGTGTTTCCTTACCGCCTCCGAAGCATGTTGAAAAAATCAAGACGAGGCTTAGTCGTCTTGCCGAAGATATAAAAAAGTGTCTTCCAAGGGAAAGATCCCGATGGAAGACACATGAATTATTAACCTGCTTATGAAAAAATTACTTTACTACTTTTATTACCCTGCCGTTCTTGACAATTATATTCATACCTTGTTTTATGTTCTGTTGTGGTCTGCCTGCGATGTCGAAGATCTTTTCTTTGTCGCTGGTTTCACACTTGACAGATGTTATTCCGGATACGTAACCGTCGAACTCGGCACTTGTGATGGCGGCAGAGTTGGCTACATCACATTTCGTCTTGTCGTCAGGGTCGTAGTCGTGGACGAATGCCAGTATTCCTACATTATCCATGTTGTAGTCCTGTGTGTACGGTATCGAACACTCGTAAGTGTAGTCGTCGCCGTTCCATTCCAGTACGTCACCCCAGGTGCTGTTCACGCGTCGTCCCACGTTGTAGTGGTAGTAGTCGGTGCCTGCGCCAGCCTGTGCAAGAGCCTTTAGGTTTGTCTCGGTGAGTACAACCGTTATTCGGGCAGGGTTGCGTGTGAAGTCTTTCTTTGAGCGTGCACCGGTCACTTTCACGTTTATCTTCTGGTTCTCCTTGTCAAGAGATGCAGTCACCTTAAGACTGACGAAAGCGTCCTGTATCATTCTGTTGCGTATGTTTGCAAACAGTTCCTGTGAGGTTGAAGGGCTGGTGATAGGAGTGATGGCACCATCGTTTGCATGGCGGTCGTACATTACGGCTGGTGCAAACTCGTTGTCGTAGAACCATCTCCAGGCGTCATGGAAAGTTGTGGTGAGCTGATCCGTGTAGTATCCCGCATGGTTTTCCATTGTGTTGAGACGCCCTGCAAAGTCCGGTTCTTCCATTGCCTTGTGTACAAAGTTTGCCACACGTGGACAGTTAGGGCATTTCTCGGTTGTGAACTCTTCGAGCAGCACGTTGCGGACAAAGCTGTGGAGAAGAACGCTGAAGTTGCCCGTCATGGTGTTGTCGCCGGGAGTCTCGTCTGTGCCTTCGGCGAGATTGTTGAGTGTTACGCTTATGGTGCGCTCTTCCGGATCCATCGTCTGAATGCACTTTGGTTCAATGGTAAAGGTGTATAGCTTGCTTTCGTTGTAGGCTATAGGCTCCGTGCAATGTGCCGTGTATTTCTCGTCTGTTCCGTCGAAAGAACATACAGCATCGAAGCTGTTTATTGTCACCGTAGCGTTGTTTCTGACGAGCATGGACAGTTCCATCTTGCCTTTGTCCACGATGTAGTTCTTTGGCACAGTAAGTTCTACGAGCGAGAGGTCGTATTTTGGAAGGTTGTCTCCATATACGTTAGCCTCGACGCAGGCGGTAAGGGTTTCGCTATAGTCTTTCCATTCGTCGTTGCCGGAACGTGTGAAGCAGGAAAATCCCGGTACACCTGTTTCCAGGCAGCTCATCGCCTTGCACGTGCTCTTCTGGTGGTAGGAATATCCGATATAGAGCTTCTTCATACCGTTGGTTATGTCTACCGCTTTTGACAGCTTCACGGTGTTCCACCCCTTCTGCATCGTAGTGATGGTGTCGCTGGACAGTACGGGGCCGTCAAGACTCTCGCTTACCCATACTGCCAGGGAGTCAACGTTTAGTTTTGAGGTGAGGGCAGCTTTTACCTCCTGTATCTGATTTCCAGAGAGGCTCTTTATGCGTTCTTCCTTGAGAAGGATGGCGCAGCTGGTCCACGTCTTTTTCTTTGTTGACATGTCGGAGAAATAATTGTTTTCGGTTGAAGGAAATGCTCCTGCATTGCCCTGGCAATAACCGATGTTCATTCCCGACACTTGGGCATTGCCCGCCTCGCTTATAGCGAGCAATGCCAAGAGTGATAATAATGTCTTTTTCATTCTCAATCAAATTTTTATCTTATATAGATGTGTTGATTGTCAAAATTGCGGTTTGTCTGTTATCTCAAGACCTTGCGTACTACAGTTGTGCCGTCTTCCTTTTGGGTGCGGATGATGTTAAGTCCCTTGTTGAGACTGTTCATCTTGCGTCCGTCTACGGAATAGTATTCAGCTGTATTGCCAGGAATGTTGTTTATTACAGACGAGATGCCGTCGGAAGAATTCTTCATCACGTTGACGTCGTCGAGGCGCAGTATGTACTGTCCTGTGCAGTCGTGGTGGCGGAAGCCGATAACTATTTGCTTGCCGGCATAGTCTTTGAGGTCGAACTCGCGCTTTGTCCATCCGTCAACGGCTCCATTCTCTTCTTTCAGGGTTTCTGAGATGAGAGGTGTTGTCGCTTCCATGTTTTCAATGCTGAATGTAGTCTCGTCGTAAGGAATAGCGTACACGCTGTAGTGCTCCTCCCATTTCTTTGGGCTAAAGGCGGCAACATGGTATGAGAGCTTTGCTCCGTCGGCAGGGATCGTGATTACAGGAGATATTGTCCAGTTGTCTGGTGTGACGGCTCCGAGGTCGTTGCTGTATGATATTGAAGCGAGACACTCTTTGCCGCTGTGGCAGTATCCTGGTTGTTCGCCCCACAGGTTAGAGCCGAGGTTCCATGTCTCTCCGTCGTTGTCATTGTCGACAGTTGTCCATCCGTAAGCCACATCCTCGAAGTCGCCAAGATAGACGTATCCCTCGTCGGCAGCATCTTTAGCCTTGCCGTGGCATGTAACGTTGACTGGTCCTGCGCTTGTCTCTATTGTCAGGTTGCCGTTGAACTCACCGGCAGCAGACGGGTAGAACCAGAGAGTCACGTCGATGGTCTTGTTGAAAGCAGCCTTGTCGGTAGTCTCGATTCCATAGAATGGGGCATCGCCTGTTATGGAACCTACTGTGAGGTCGGCAGAGCCGGTGTTGCGTAGTGTTACTTTGGCTGTTGAATATCGGTTTACTCCTATGTACGAGTCATCAAATGTCACTTCCGGATTGAGAAGTTCCACATTGTTTTCCTCAAAGTCGATAACGCGAATCTTGATGTTTGAGATTTCGGCGAAGTCCCCTTCAGGTGCTGAGCCGCTTCCGTCATGCATCCAGCACCATGTGTAGCTGTGTGAGCCTGGCACGCATGCAAGATAGTCGCTCCATGAATCATCGTTTGCAAGTACGTCTGATCCGGCATCAACGTCGTAGCCGTATATGCTGGTATTGCCGGTGGTCATAGGATGTGACAAGGTGAGATTCAGATAACTGCTGTAGAGATGTGTGTAGTTCACTTCGTCGATAGGTCTGCCGTAGCTTCGTCCTTCCCATGAAACGTATGCCAGCTTGCCTTTAGGAATGTCCAGATTCATCTTGAACCATGAGTTGCTTGCTGTAGAGTTGTCTCCGGCGTTCTTGTTGACAGCCTTACCGTCTTTGATGATGAACGGAGCGTCGGAGTTAACCTCCCAGCCGGTAATGTATTCGGCACCCTCAGTTACGAGAGACGAGAAGTCTGGCATATCCATAATGGAAGCGTATGCCTGGGCGGTGAGTGTTCCAGCAGATGTTTCAATAGTGAATGTGGCTTCTTTCTCGCCGGAGGTCTTTGTCTCCATACTTATCGGAATGTCGATAGTCTCAAGAGTGGCAGCAGGTTTCAGACCGCTTATATCTGCTGTAAACTCGCTGTTGGAGCTTGTCACTTTATTTACTGTGAGGGCGTTTGAACCTTTGTTCTCTATAGTGATGAAGCCGTCTTTCAGACATGATTTTCCTTTTTCGAGAACAGCGTTGCCAAGGTTCACCTTCGGAGTATTTACGACAGCGTCATCGGCAACGAGGTCTTTGTCTTCGTAAGCTATGTCGTAGACGTAAAGGTTGTTCTCCTCAAGGCCAGTATATGCCTCTCCATCATACTGGAAGCGTATGAAGTGCTTGCCAGGAGCGAACTCCCAACTGTCAGACATGTCCTCGTTAGGACCGTTCCATGATTTCTTCACTCCGTCGAGAGTGTCAATGAAGTAACCACCGGCATTCTGATACCATGCGCTGCTGTTGTTGCATACGCCTCTCCAACTTACTGTAGCCAGTTTGCCCTCCGGTACGGTAAAATCGAGTCTCAACCATGAAGAGCCGTATGCTCCATGTGTGCCCGACTGTGCTACCTGTGTGCCGTCGGCAAGTGTTGCCATGGCAAATGGAAATTCGATGTTTGTTGTCACGTCAAAGTCACCGCTCTTTATGGCAGCCGAGAAGTCTGGATAGTCTTTTGCCTTGGCAGCGAGGTCGATAACGATGTTTTTCTCTTCCGTTCCGTCGTCGTAAGTCAGAGTGGCAATGCCTTCGTATTCTCCTGCATTGGCAGCGTTGAAGTTGAACGGCAGCGTATAAGAGCTTTTGGCAGGTATGGTGCCAGACATGGTGGCAGAAGTGAAGGCGTTGTCGTCAGACTCTACTTCCATCACGAATTCCGCATCCTTACCACCTCTATTATATAAGGTGACGCTCTTTTCTGTGTCGGTATTCACAAAGCTTTCACCGAAATCTACAGACTCTGTAAATGATATTATGTCGGCTGTAGCCGGATTCGGCAGGTTGCATGAGAACGATTTGTATACTCGTATGGTACCGTAATCGTATCTTGCAAGCATATTGTCGCGAAGTTTTATTGTGGCGATGTTGCCGTTGTCATCTGTTGTGACGTCAAACACGATATTGTCTGACGGAGTCAGAGAACCACTTTCGCTCACAGTTCCTCCAAGGAGCATAGCGTCATAGACACCGCCATAGCTACCACATACTATACCGGTCTTTGTCACCGGTATGGTGATGGTTTTTGCCTCTGCGTCGTATACACCGTCCACAGGATAGTCGTAGCTGCGAGCCCATGACGTTGCAGACTGGTTGTACATGTCAAACAGGTTGGTGAACGTTGCTTTTGTGCCGTTCAGCGCCAGTCCTATATTATAGCTGTATATGTCACCTCCATCATAGTTAAACTGATAGTTGGAATGGAACGACTGTGCGATGGCGAAATACTGCACCGTGTCGGCTACGGCTTCGTCCTTGCGAGGCAACTGTTTCCTTATTGGTGCCGTCGTCGTTGTTCTGACGTTGCCGTTAGGAATGATACCGTCCACGTTCTCTGGCGTGGCGAGAAAAGAAACGTCATTCGGATTAGCCGTTGATTTTAATTCCTCTGCGTTAACCTTATTATTAGGAGAGACCTTTACGGTTTGGGCCTCTGCTGATAACGTAAGAGCAAGAGAAACAATCAAGATTAGTGATAATTTCTTCATAATTCTCTGTTTTGGTTTTACAATATGTTATCTTTACTACCGCAAAGATAACCATTTGTCTTGCAGAAGTGCCTTTTATCTGTGTCTATTGTCTACAAATTCATAAAACTGAATAAATAAGGCTCTTTTATTATACAAATTCAAGAAATTGGAGAGTTTTTACTTGTTTTTTAATACCTTTGCACATAAGATAGAATGTAACAGACAATTTGAAAGCGAGTTTTCATTGTGCTTGTTTGCTCTATCTTGGTAATTGGAAAACAAAGAACAAAATGAAGAAGTCAATCATATTCGTAATATTTGTCATGCTGCTCCGTGTAATGACGGCAGCTTCCAAAGCACAGGTATTTTCTGTCGACAGCCTTGTGTTGCTTGGTGAATATTATTATCATTCAGAGAGGTATATAGATGCCATGGATGTGCTTGCAGAGGCAATGGACAAGGCAGACCGGACAGGTAATGACAAGGCTTACGTTGAGTCGCTCTTCATCATCGGTAATATATACACGATTTTTGACGACTACGACCAGGCCCTGCATTACTATACAGGTTGTCTTGACAAGGTGGATGTGATGAAGACAGATTCGCTGTCTAATAAAATCCGGAGCAACATGCTGATCTGCTACTCTATGCTTGGCAAAAGAAAGGAAGCGGAACTTTGTTATCGGGCTATCGGGACTCTGAATATGGGTAGCGAGGAGCTGAACAGATTCTACACTTATCTCAATCAGGCCCTGCTTATGACGGCTCGCAATTATCCTAAAGGTGCCATATTCTTTCATAGGCATGCTATGGACTATGCCATGGCGCATGGGATGAACGGGCTTTATGTAGTTGCCGAGATGGGGCAGATTGGTAAGATGTATGAGAAGATGCGCGATTTGGATGCTGCAGAAGAATGGTATCTTAAATGTAAGGAATATGCAGAAAAGGGGCATTATGTAGGTCCGCTGACTACAGCCTGTGAAAGACTTGCCATGATATACAGCAAGCAGGGGAAAGACGAGCTTAGCGCAAGGTATAACAAACTGTATGTGGAATATACCGACTCCTTCTTCCGTCCCAAGGATTTCAACAACAAGAAAAGTCTGATAAGCAGGTATGAAGCAATGTCTAAAGACAGACAGATGACGAAGTTGAGAGACAAGAACACGTTTCTGGTCCTCGTAATTGTCGTCATTGCCGCACTTATGTTAGCCCTTGTTGCTCTGCTTGTATATATATATAAGGTGAATCGTCGTCTCCTGGTCACACAGCGACTGCTTATAAAGAAGCATCAGGAGCATAGCCAGCAGCTGGAAGTGCAGAGCGAGATATTCACGAATATGGAAAATGCTGCGGAGCAACGTGTGGGTGGTCTGTCGTATGCAGTAGCTGATTCCGATGCCGCATCGGATGGTTTGGACTCGACTGAAAAGGGTAAGCTGTCGTCAGAAGTAGACTTGCTTGACAAGTCGCAGGTTGACATGCTGCTGGTGTCGATAGCCCAGGTGATGGAAAGAACGGAAACGGTATGTGCTCCGGACTTCAGTCTTACTATGTTGGCGCAGCTCGTCGGTTCCAATACAAAATATGTGTCATGGGTCATAAACACGAAATACGGCAAGAACTTCAAGACCTTCCTTAACGAGTATCGTATACGTACGGCGTCACAAATGCTTGTGGATACAGAAAAGTATGGCAATCTAACTATAGCTACTATCGCCGAGAGGGTAGGGTATAAGTCTCCTGCCAGTTTCCATCTTGCTTTCAAGAAGGTCTATGGCATGACACCGGCTGTATACATCAAACTGGCGAGACAGAAAGAGGATTAGTCTATTCTATTTCCTGTCGTTTGATATTTTACATTATCATCAAACTCCACATGAACCTCCAGATTGAACTCACGGACATAAATGAGGTCGTACAATGAGAAGTAGCAATGGTCGTACAGGTTATGGAAAGGATGTATAAGGTGCAGGTCTTTCGACCATTCTCTGTCAAGTTCCTCATTCCAATTGTCGTTCTCGTTTTCCATACCAAACCAATTCTCCAATGTTTCATATCCACTATACTCGGGCGTATACTCTCTGCTGAACCTGAGAGGCCAGGCGCAACCATCATCATAGAGTTTACAGAAACCTTCACATGTGAGAGCATCCCACACCTGCTTTGCCGTTTCTGTCTGAATGGGGTGAAGTGCCGGATATTTGTAATCAAGGAATATCTTTCCTTCCACCTCGAAGTCTTCAGGGTAGTCCTTATGATGCAGGCATTCCTGATATACAGCCATCGTCTGGCGATGAAGCTTCGTACAGGCATTTCGGAGTGCATCATTAAACTCAATGAGGAGTTGCTTCATTTCATCGTCATACACATTCAAACGCCTTAGTACGCTGCTACGCTCTTCGAGCAAGTACTCCATCAGATACTTTTCTTCATCTGAGTATCGATTATACTCGTTTATTCTTGCAATGTCTTCCTCCAGCATGACTATGCGAGGATCTTCAAATACATGTTTTATATCCATATCTTAATCCTATAAATTACGGTAATACTTATAAAATTGTTTTTTTTGTGCAAAATAACAAAGGATGTATGCCAACTGCGGGCATACCTCTTTGTAAAGTGAAGAAATGTATATCTGTTATCGATCTCTACAGAAGATCCTATCTATGGATGGATAAATATCTTCTTCGGTTTCGTAAGGAATAATGGTAAACCATCCAGCGGCGGTTCAGTTCCTCGAATGAAATCTTATGTGCCCGATAGATGGTCTCCACAATCCACACGAGCTTATTGGTTTGATTCAATGCCATATTCGTATATTACATTTATTTAGATAACGTTTCGACTGCAAAGATATTGCTCCGATGTGTCTTTTTTGTTCATACCATCATAATAATTGGCATGAACAACAGTTTTGCCTGAAGACAGACATGTTATAAAGTATCGTTGGTATTTTATTTAGCCCTGCTACGGACTATGTCGGATGATCCAAATTTCTTTACCGCTTGTACGATATTTTTATGCAACGACTTGAATGCTCCCTTTTGCGAATGCCAAGTTGATAAAAGTCTTGTTTTTTACGTCATAAACTTGACTTTTATATGAGCCGCCCTATCTTTGTCCCAGATTTGTCTCGGTATAAAATGAAAAAACGACATAACTCGTTGCGTTACAACTTGTTATGTCGTTATTAGTTGCGGAGGCAGGAGGCGAATATTTTAACATATATCCGCAACTAAAAATGCCCGGTGACACATTTCTTTTTAACACTTCTCCTTAGAGTCCTGAATATGGCTGAATTGCTTGACAAGCTCTATACTGTTGCTAAGGTGTTCGTTAGCTTTTTTTAAGTCTTCTATACGCTGATTCTTCTCTTCTATTACCATATTCAGAGCCTTTATCTCAGCCTGAAGCGACGTTACATCGGTATTTACATAGCTACTATTCACCACATTGTGGTGTCCGTTTATTGTCGGTATATCCGAGTTAGTGTCCGACTTTATTAAGATGTCTTCGACAGAGCAATCTAATATCTCAGCCATCTTTACAAGTGTTGATACTTTGACATCTGGTCTGGTGTCAAAATAAGTAATGGCATTGTGACTCTTTGGTCCCCAAAGGCTTCGGCTGAAGTCACCGATGCTGATGCCTGCTCGCTTCAAGAGTTCTTTCACTCTTTCGCTTTTTACAGTGCTGTTTTCGTATCTCATAATTTAAAATAGGTTAAATTCCTGCTTTATCAAGATTATTATCCTTATTAAAGTAGGACTGTTTCATCATTAATTAATATCTTTGCATCAAATTTAGACACTAAATCCGACATAAACAAGAAAATGGAGCAGAAATTTGATTCATTAGACCTACAGGGGTACTACGCTGGTCTGAGCAAAAAAGAGAAGAGCAGCCTACTCTTCTACCTTACTAAAGAGTATGATATGACATGTAGTACAATAAGGCGTAAACTGGCAGGCAACCAAGGGTTCGGGCTCAATACACTTGAGCGCATGGCGTGCCACGAAGCCATTAAAAATGAGAATCTATGGAGACATTAAAATCAATCGAATTCTACACCACACCCGATGGTTCTGTGTATTATAAAGTACCCGGGCAGGAGTCGCGCAGACTGACCAAGTTCAACGTCGACATTATCGACCCGCTATTAGAGCAGATTAAGCAGAGGTTCCCGGAGTGCTACGCTGCTCTCGCTACCAAATATCGCAACAAGCGGTTCAGCATGGCTGATAGGTTTGTCCGCTGCAACTTTGGTGAGCACGACCTGCTCACGCAAGACATCGACAACGATGTCTTGCACTTCGAGGAGGTGCGCTGCCCTCTTCGTGGTATATGTGAGCATGAGGGCGTGATTTGCAAGCCGAAGTCAATGGTCTGCCTCAGTAGATGCGAGCGAGAGATTGCCGACTTGTACCTTGAGGGGCTGACGTTCCGTGACATCGCTGCTAAGCTCGGCAAGAATGCCGAGACCGTAAAGGTGCAGCTCATGCGCATCAAGAAGAAGTGCGGTGTCAAGCACTGCCGCGACATTATCCGTGTGCTACGGCTCAAAAATTATTAGCCGATGGCTTCGATATGTAATGACTGCGAGCACACACGCCACTGCATCAACGGCCGTTGGTGCTCTATACGTAAAATATATGTTGAATACCTTAATATAGAGAAATGTGAATATGATAACAATAGATGAGTATATTAAGCATACTGACAACCTGAAGGAGATGGGACTGCTATCTGAAGACTTCCGCATTATTCAATACAAGGATGGTGACCTTCTTGCTGCTGATGGTAAATGCGAAGCGTTCGAGAATAAGCCTATTGACAATAAAGACTATATCTGGTGGCTTGGTGGTTTTGCATTTCGTTATGACGATATTTACCCTAAACATAATGTGGCTGTATTCGATGAAGATGGCACTCTTGAGCTAAGAGAGGCACCACTATGCGGTACTTTGTTTCCGGCTCTGAGTATTGATCGCAAGAGATGCAGAGCGTTGGAAAAGTTGTGATACCGTGATTTTGTGGCAGCCAAGCGCTGCCACTATCTTTGCAAAGCAAACAAAACCCAAGCGAAATGATAACAGTTCAACAGATACTTTCGGCCACTAATGGTGGTCTCGACATTATCTTGTCCCTCTACCCGCAGGCGCAGAAGTGTGTCGGGCAGAAGAACAAGCACTTTGCTATTCGCAACGAAAAAACACCCTCGGCTTGCCTCCGTCAATACCAGTCAAAAAAGTATGGCGAGATTTGGCAGGTTACTGACTTCGGAGGCGACGGCCGTGGCGAGAATGCTATCGACATATACATGCGCGAGAAGGGCTTCGACCGCTCACGGTTCAATGAGGCTATATTGGCACTCGCTGCTGAGTATGACGTGCGCGACGAGCTCAACCGCTCTCTTAACCGTCCGGAGATTCGACAACGTGAGGCTCGGGCTGATGAGCGCGATGGTACTCGCTCATTCGAGCTAAATGACAAGTTTACTGATGCCGAACTTAAGGCTCTCGGCCCTAAAGTCACACAGGCTGACGTTGATGCGCTGCACTGGCACTCGGTCAAGTGGATTACCAACGTAAAAGACCGTAAGGTTACCGTCAAGCACTCTACTGACAACTACCCGATATTCATGCGTGAGTGTGTGGTCAAAGAGGCTTATGGCAGCGAGCAGGAGACCAAGTTCTACAAGGTCTACGAGCCTTTCAACTGCGACAAGGGCTTCCGGTTCTCTTACACTCCGGCTGGTGCCAAGCCTCGATATTATATCAACGGCTTGTTCGAACTCAAAAAGGCTTACCGCGACTTCAATGCACAGCAAGAGAAGGAGTGGCAGGCTGCTCATGAAGATGGCAAGCCTTACAAAGAGCAGAAGCTTCCCGAGGCTGTGATATGCTCTGGCGAGCGCGACTCGCTGTGCTGCCACTCGATGGGCTACCATCCGCTATGGTTCAATAGTGAGACTTATCAGCTCTCTGCTGACGAGTATAAGGAGATTATGAAGTATGTCGATGTTCTCTACAACATACCCGACATCGACGAGACCGGCAAGCGCAAGGGCCGTGAGCTCGCCCTGCGCTTCATCGATATCCATACGGCGTGGCTTCCTGACAAGCTGCAGACCTACAAAGACAATCGTGGCAAACCTCGCAAGGATCTGCGCGATTGGCTTGAGATTCATAGCGAGCGAAAAGACTTCCGTAACCTTCTGAAGGTGGCCATGCCGGCGAAGTTCTGGGTGCAATACGCCAATAAAGATGGCAAGCCAAAGACTGAGGTAGACACTGCGTGCCTTTACAATTTCCTTCAGCTTAACGGGTTCTACGCTCTCCACGACGAGAACTCAGCGGTCACTCAGTTCATTCGCATCGAGGGCAACATTGTCAAAAAGGTCAACGTCAAGGATATTCGTGAGTTCATTCGCCGGTGGGTGGTTGACCGCTTCGAAGATCGCAATATCCTTAACCTGGTGCTCAATACTACCAAGCTCTCCCCTGCTGCTCTTGAGTCGCTGCAGGAGATTGACCTTAACTTCACAACATATACGCCTAACTCGCAGTATTTCTTCTTTCCTAACAAGACTGTAGAGGTGTGCCTGCCGTGCGAGACTCACCCCGAGGGCTTCAAGGAGTATGACCCTGGTGCCGACGGACTGCACAACTACGTGTGGGAGGAGGATGTTATCGGCCATCGGTTCAAGCGTCTGCCTGACATGTTCAGCATCTCGATCGATAAAAACGACGAGGGCGAGACCGTGCTTGATATTGACATAAAGAATGTCAACAGTCATTTCTTCGGTTATCTCATCAACACTTCCCGACTCTACTGGCGCGCTGAGACTGAGACTCGCTTCGGCGAAGACCGCACGGCTGCTGCAGCATATCTGGAGGCTAACCCCTTTCGCATCGATGGCGAGGGGCTTCGCTCTTACGAGATCATCGAACAGAAGCAGAACCTAATCAACAAGATATTCACGTTCGGCTATATGCTGCATAGATATAAAGATTTCGTACGCGCCTGGGCACCCCTGGCCATGGACAATAAAATAGGCGAGGAGGATGAGTGTAATGGCCGTTCTGGTAAGTCTTTCTTCTTCAAGGTGCTGTCGTTCATGATGAAGACGGTCAAGTTGTCCGGACGTAATCCGAAGCTGATGGACAACCCTCACGTCTTTGACCAGGTGAGCCAGTTTACCGACCTTCTGCTTGTCGATGACTGCGATAGATACCTTAACCTCGGTCTGTTCTATGACAACATCACGTCTGATATGACCGTCAACCCGAAGAATAACCGCTCGTTCACTATCGGCTTCGATGAGTCGCCGAAGTTGGCGTTCACCACCAACTATGTGCCAAGCGACTTCGACCCCTCTTCTGAGGCTCGTTCGCTCTACATGGTGTTCTCCGACTGGTATCATCAACGCACCGAAGATAATGACTACCACGAGACTCGCACCATTCGCGACGACTTCGGCAAAACGCTCTATGCCTTCGACTATTCCGACGACGAGTGGAATGCTGACCTCAACTTCTGGCTACAGTGCTGCCGGTTCTATCTCTCGGTAAAAGATTCCGGCATCAAGCCACAGCCTCCGATGTCTAACATGGAGCGACGCCGTCTGAAGGCCAACATGGGTGCCAATTTCGAAGACTGGGCCAACGGCTACTTCTCGCGTGAGAGTGGCCACCTCGACGACTATGTGCCGCGTGACGAGGTCTTCAATGACTATCAGCGATACTCTAACGTCAGTCGCATCACTATGCAATCGTTCACTAAGAAGCTCAAGGCGTTCTGCAAGCTGTGCCCGTGGGTTGACTGCCTTAACCCGCCAGAGCTGTGCAACTCCGGCGGTCGCATTCAGAGAGCTGTGCAGGTTACTCCAGAGCTTCGCAAGACTAAAGATATGCTGTTCGTGCGCTCTATGCCGCTCAACGAGACTACAGAGCAAGCGACAGAGCAACAGCTGCCGTTCGGCGATCATGATGACGAGCGGCCGTTCTAATCACTTTCATTTCACTTTTCATTTTGTTGGGTTTGAGCGCTGCCAGGTATTACTGCCTGTGCAGCGCTTTTTTGTTGTCACAGCTACGGACAGCCTGTAACAGACTGTTCCATTTTTCCGCAAGCTTATCTGAGAGAGTACTACGGCGGTCTTCTGCCACTCCCCGACACCCCTCCTTTATTTTGTCAGAAAACTTTGTGATTTTGTAATATGATGTTCCAAAAGGTCAAAAAGTATAATAAATAAAGGGGTTTTGAGGTGTCACAAAGTGTCACAAACCTACATCACAAAGCTGTCACAAAATTTTCGAGTTTGCAACAGACCCCTGTCGGGTGACCGTTGGCGACCGCTGTCACAAACTTGGTTTTCTGTCACAAAGTTGCTCACAAACATCTTTTTGTTTTGTGAGCACTGTGATTCAATAAGTTACAGACTTGTCACATAAATAACATCTGTCACAAACTTTTCTGACAAAATAGAGATAGACACAGAGAAAAATCTGAATAAACACGGAAACAAACCACATTTCGACCGAAAAACACCCTATTTTATTAGGATTTTTGTTCCTTTTTTCCTAATTTTGCAGGCATTCAAATATCTTATTCATTCATCATTCACTAACAGCTATATTCGTGTCACAATTTGTAGTTTACCTTAAGGTCAAACCTTTCATCGCCCAGTGGTTGGCGTTCCACTATGGCACTCCGGTCCGCTTCCCGGACCAAAGCGCCGAGAATGCGTGCATCCGCAGGTTTCTGACACGCCAACCTGGTGGCATACCTAAGATGCAGGGCGAGGGCGAGGTGGCCGTCTGCATACCAGACTCAAAACAAAAGCCGGTCATCACATACAACCATCTCGGCATCCATGCACGTGCTGCGTTGGTCGATTGCATCGAAGATACTTTCAGACTACAGCTGTGGCACGACCTTAACGGGGTCGAGGCGCTGCGCTGCCCTCTGCTTAAGGCTGTGCGTGCGTGGTGTGAGAATAATGGCATCAGCATCGACTACGAGGATACTGTCAAGATGCGTTTCCAACGCATGCGCTCTTCTTACCTCAAGTCGGGCATTGACCTGCGACGCACGTCAAGAGAAAAAGACAACTGATTTTAGTGTTAAATTATCTATAAATCATAACGACAAGAGGGCCGTTTTTGTTCACGGTCGTTCGAAGCCGTTCAAATGCTCAAAATTATGAAATCTGTCAAAATCATCAAGGCTATTGAGTATGCCTTCAACGTCGACTTGAAGCTTATGCGACGTTTGAGCCCACGCAGGGTGCGCATCCCGTCTGAGGTCACCTGGTTCCCGGTGTGCGTCAAGGAGCACCCGTCTATGGTGTCGTCTACCAAGCCAGATGATGGCAATAAGGTGGTTACTACCACTATTAAGCTGCTCACTACCGATGATTTGCTGCGATTTCATCATCGGCACCTCGTTTTCCGTGTCACGCTACTTGATGATCGACAGTTCCTCGTCGGCTCTCATGTTCGGCCGTTCACGGTCATTGAGGTTACTGACACGTGCCCTGAGTCTGTCAAAGACAATCAGCTCGTAGAGGTCACTATCACCCATCGTAGCCTGCATGTTCCGCCGTATATCGTGCCTAATGTGTATGGTTAGGGTATTTTCAATGTGCACATAATACACATTATCTTTGCATAAAAAGTTTTGCAAATGGAATATAATCTCGTCATTTCTGGCACTATCGGCAGTTGGTGGAGTTCTTGCTCGGCCGACTATGTCCGCTATGTGCTCAATCAAAATAAAGGCAAAGAGGTTCATGTCGGCTTCTGCTCGCTTGGTGGCTTCGTCAAGGATGGCCTTGAGATTAACCAGGCTTTTCGCGATCACGGCAACGTACACGCCCACGCTTTCGGCATGAATGCTTCTATCGCTACTATTGCCATGCTCGGCTGCAAATCTATCGACATTGTTAAGGGTAGCTTTTTCCTTATCCATAATGTGTCTGTGCTCATTGATAAGTATGAGCAGAGCAATAAGGAGCAGATTGACAAGTATATCGAGAAGCTCAAAGAGCAGCGCGACTCGCTCAAGTCTTTCGACGATGTGCTCGCCTCGATGTATGCCGACAAGACCGGACGCTCTGTTGATGAGTGTCTCGCCCAGATGAAGAAAGGCAACTGGCTGACCGCTCAGCAGGCGCTCGACTTCGGTCTCGTCGATGAAATACGTGTCGACAAGCAGGCTGAGAAGGCTGCTGACGAGTTCACTGGTCAGTTCATTAACCAATACAATATATCAACCAATTTCAAGGATGCAGGCATACCGCCGCTACCGCAACCACTGGCCTCGGAAGATGCTGCCTCTATGGTGGCATCAGTGGTTGACGGTGACGGCAATCCAACTCAGAGCTTCCTTCAGAAGACGTGTGAGGGTCTCAAGAGCCTATTCCGCAACCAACACGCAACTAAAAATAATATAAAGATGATCAAAATCTTCGCTTCCGTCATGGCGCTGCTCAGCGTTACTGACGGCTTCAAGACTAACGATGAGGGCAACGTGGTCCTCACTCAAGAGCAGATGAAGAGCATCGACGACCGCCTTAAGGCTGACAAGGAGAAGGCTGATGCTGACTCCAAGGCGCTTCAGGAGGCTAACGAGGCTAAGACTTCTCTTGAGACTCAGCTCGCTGAAGCTCAGAAGGCTTCGGCTGAGAAAGACGAGCAGATTAAGGCTCTCAAGGGCGCTGCTGGTGACGAGACTAACAACAAACCTGCTGGTGGTGAGGAGTCTTTCACAGCGCAGGATATGTTTAACTCTATCAAAAACGTGTAATTATGGCTTCAATAAAAGTAGGTAATATTACTTATGGTGCCGAAGATCTTGCCAAGTGCTTCAAGACTTACCGCAAGGACTTCGTCATCATGCCGCTTCTCGCTATGCAGGCTCTCGCACAGCATTGTAATGTGCGCACGGGCATCCGCTACCGTGAGATTATCGCCGAAATGTCGGCGAATGCTGAGATTGGCAACTACTCTAAGACTAAGCACGAGGATGCTGATGTCAAGGTAGACCCTCGCATCTTCGAGACTTTCTTCGGCAACGTTATTCAGGGCATCGACCCCAACGCCATCTACCAGTCTATCTGGGGCAGCAACGTCACCAAGGGCGATGGCCTTAAGAATGTGCCTATTGTCAACCAGGTGTGCGCTTATCTCGTCAAGAAGGTGGGTGAGAAGATGTTCATGAGCTCTTTCACCGCTAAGCACGATTCAGCCAACACTACTGAGACGGCCAAGTGGTTCAATGGCTTTAAGTCTATCCTCGACATGGATATCGACGGCACCAACGAACTCAAGAAGAAGCTTATCACTAAGGAGCTGGGCAACCTCGTCGAGGGTGCTGAGTCTATCACTAAGGATAATGCCGAGGATGTCATCAAAGACTTCTACTGGTCTGAGGCTGGTTCGCCCGAGGCTTGTGCCAAGCTCCGCTCTCAGCAGCTCAAGCTGTTCATGAGCGACCAGACTTATCACTACTACACTGAGGCTTATCAGACCAACCACGGCTCTCTGCCTTACAATCAGGCTTACGACAAGCGCACTCTCGAAGGTGCCAGCAATGTCGAGCTGGTTCCGCTGCCGTGCGTGCCTAAAGACTTCCTGCTGCTTACTCCTAAGAGCAACATCTACCTCCTCTTCAACCAGAAGACTGATGATGAGCAGTTCCTTGTCAAGGGCTCGCTGACTAACCACTACGATGTCGACTTCATCATGAACTACTTCTTCGGTACTCAGTTTGAGTCGGTGTCGCCTGAGGTTCTCCGCTACTGGCGCAAGTCGGCTCTCTAATCTTAAGGCTGTTGTAGATTCTCTATATATAGGTGGGCAGGGCGACCGTATGGTCTCCTGCTCTCCTCCCTTTTCATCTTCTAAATTTCAATATTATGGCAAAATGTACTGGTGCTGATACTATATACAGCGATGTTAACTTCTGCCCTGGCTCTAAGTCGCTCCCGGGCGTGCGTGGTTGGGTCTACGGCATTTCCAAGAAGGATATTGTCAAGTGGCCGACTATCGGCGGCGAGGCTCCCAAGTCTCTCGCAGAGGTGGCTAAGTATACCGGTGACTTCACCCTCGCTTCAGACAAGAAGTGGCACAAGGTGGCGCTCATTCCTAATGAGTCGCAGCTGCAGGTCGAGTCGCAGGGCACTTTCGGTTCTAAGACTTTCAAGGTTACGGGCACAGCTGTAGCTCCTGGCACTGAAGAGGAGATTACCGGTTATATCGCTCAGGCTAACAACGATGAGATGGTATATCTCTTCATTCAGCGCAACGGCAAGGCGCGCATGATAGGTTCTGAGGCGTTCACTCCAGAGCTGGCTCTGTCGCAAGACCTCGGCAAGGCTGCTACCGATACCAACTCGACAACTATTCAGGCTGTCTGCGACGACGAATATCCTGCTCCGTTCTATCCGGGCAAGATTGAGACCGCCGACGGCGACTTCTCTGGCGCTACTGGCCTCGCTGTTGTAGTGGCTGCTTAAGGCTTTTCTTCATATACTTAATAGGTGTTTCATATTTTTGGGGCGGTCTCACGAGCGATCGTGCGACTGCCCTTTTTTAGTTTTGAATTATGATCGACGACAAACTTACTCATAATATGCAGGAGTGGCTCGACTCTGAGTCTCACGACCGCGAGTCTATCCTGCGTGGTGCGGAGATGCTTCTGAAGCTCAACCGCAACATGGCTTTATACCAGACCATAATCCGCCGTCCAGAGCGCTTCGAGTCAAAGGTGCGCTACGAACTCAAGAAGTTCCTGCCTATGCGCCTCGCTAAAATGACTCTCCAGGATGTCAAGGCGCTCGATGCTGATCTCGTTCCGCAGGTCAAGGCTGCTGTCGATGAGCAGGAGGCTCACGACCAGGAGGGCGAGGCTGACGAGGGCGAGGCTGATGATGATGCGTCTTTCCTGCCGGCTGCTTCTGGCATACGTGCCGACCACGACTCGCTGCCTGATGGCGTGCGCTGTGTGTGGTCTGACAACCGCGAGCGATGGCACAAAATCAAGCAACTGTACAATACGCTGTTAGGCATTGAGCAGCCATGCGACCGCTACGAGTATCTCTGCCAGCTCAAGGAGCTTTGGTACACTTACAAGAGCGAACTGCAGCGCTACGACGACTATCAGCCTGATGCTGACAACGTTGATGAGCAGCTCTCTCCTGCTGACATTGCAAAGGAGATTGCCAACGCCCGCTCTTATATCACTAAGTATGCCGACAAGCTGCTTTCACTGCGTGAGGCTACGCTGAAGAATGACGATGCCAGGGCATTCGAAGAGTACAGCGCCCTGCAGAAGAAGGTGCAGAAGCGTGTGGCTGTGCTTGCTGACAACAAGGCTCCTATCGGCGACGATCTTAAGGCTAAACTCGATGAAGCGGGCGTTTTCGTTCCTTCCGCTGAGTGACGCTTCTACCCAGTACCACCTCGGCACTGGGTTACACACGCTCGGTCTGCTCGGGTGGATTCTCAAGCAGACCGGGCGTGCCGACGTTTATGTGTCTACGTTCTCAACTTCCGACGCTTTCCTCTCTGGCTTCCTGCGCCTTCGTCGCCGTAAGCTCATCAACAACGCTACGCTCGTCGCCGACCTCAAGGCTGCTCGCAAGACGGTGCAGCTCTATCGGCTTATGCAGAGCTGCTTCGACCACGTGTTCCTGGGGCAAAACCACTCAAAGATTGTACTTGTCAAGACGGCCGACATTACTGTGTCGGTCATTTCTTCGCAAAACCAGACTTATGGCGACCGTGCAGAGTGCACTATGATTACTACCGACACGGCTGCTTACTATCAGCTGTTGGCAGGTCTGAGGGGTATCGTCGACAAATCTCTTGAACTAAATGGACTATTCCAACGACTTACTGAGCGAGATCGAAAACCATGCGAGGGAGATGATGACTCCGACCGAGATATCCGCCCTTTTGGGTATTGATGAGCGACAGCTGTGCGACGACATAGCTACTGTCGGGCATCCGGCTCGCACAGCCTACATCAGAGGCACATCAACTACTGCGCTCGAGCTACGTCGCACTCTACACGATACTGCCATCGCTGGCTCACCATACTCTATACAAGAGTGTCAACGACTCCTGCAAGTTGCGCAGTCGTCTATCGGCTAATTCAACACTTAACACTCAACATTCAACATTCTGTATGCTTCCAGTCAATCTCGACCAATACTCTCGCTATGTCACCCTCGACGACTCTGAGCTTCGTGAGCTCAACGTTGCCGAGGGCGTGCTCGTGCGCCTTCATCGGCTGCGTGGCATGTATGCCTACTGGCTACAGTTCCCCTCGAAGCTCGACAACGACCTCGTGCAATACGATATGGCTATGTTCAAGGTATCACGCTCATTGGCTTACGAAGACCTGCATCTGGTCAAGGTGCTGCTCGGCAATCTTCAACAGACTACCAAGGAGTTTATGAGGTGGAAGATTAACAAGTCCATCGAGCAGGATATTGCTGCTGCCCGACGGGCTGGCGATTTCCGCTCGGTGGCTTCGCTCTCTAAGGTGCTCGTGCAGAATAACCGCACAGACAAAGATGATGAGCCGGAGCTTGAGTTCGACAAGATTATTCCTCAGAATTTCGAACCGACCGATGATCCGTCGGTTCTCGGCATTGAGCGCATTCCCGACCTGCGTGGCCGTATCCGTGCGCTGTATAAGAAGTACTCTAATACTATTATACAAGATGCTGAATATGAGGAGGTTCGTGAAGAGATAAAAACTGATGACGATGAGTGACAAGAATGCTCCTAACCTGCAATACTTCAACGATGCGCAATACTATGCGCTCGCTATGAATACTCGCGACGAGGTTATTGTTGCTGGGCGTGGCGTGGGCAAAGGTGCCATCCAGGCACGTCGCCTGCAGTCGTGCTTTCAGGGCATGCCCGGCTCCATGGGTGGCTTCGTGTCGCCATCCGTGAAGCGATGCCTTACTAATATTCTGCCCTCTCTGCTCATTCATCTTGAGCGGTGGGGCTACAAGCGTGACCTCCACTATATCGTTGGCAAACGACCATGGAAGCGTCTGCATTGGAAGTCGCCTATCTTCACGCCTGCCGAGTGGAGCAATACTATCTCATTCTACAATGGCTCTGTCTGCAACATCATTTCGCAAGACCGCACGGGCACCTCTAACTCAATGTCGTTAGACTATGTCATCATCGACGAGGCGAAGTTCGTAGACTTCGAACAGCTCAAAGACGAGACCTTTCAGGCAAACCGTGGCAATGAGATGTACTTCAAGCACTTCCCGCTTCACCATGGCATGACCGTCACGTCCGATATGCCGGTCACAAAAAAAGGCTCGTGGTTCCTCAGCTACAAGGATAAGCAAGACCCTGAACTTGTCGAGGTCATCGAGGGCATCGTCTTTCAGATTTGGCGACTGAAGCAGAAGCTCATCAAGTCTCCTGACAAGCAGCAGCAGATTCAGCGGCGCATCGATGATCTTAATCAGCAGCTCTCTTTCTTCCGCTCGAAGTGTCTCCTATACAAGGAGTATTCCTCGATCGAGAACTTGGCACTCCTGGGCGAAGACTTCATCCGCCGTGCCAAGCGTGACCTCCCTCCGCTCACATTCGCCACTTCTATTATGTGCCAGCGTGTGAGCATATCGGCTGATGGCTTCTATGGCGGTCTGCGTGAGGATGTCAACTTCTATACGGCTCCTAATGAGAGCGTGCTCAACATCCATAATCTCGTGACTTCTGACAATGGTGCCATCCCTAACGACTGCCGTATGGATGCCGACCGCGACGACCGCTCGCCTCTGCTCATTGCTTTCGACACCAACAACCTCATTAACTGGCTCGTTGTCGGTCAGGTGAAGGGCTCGAAGCTCAACGTTATCAAATCGTTCTTCGTCAAGTATGAGCGCAAGATTCCCGAACTGCTCGAAGACTTCAACGAGTACTATCGCTACCACCGCCGTCGGCAGATTATATTCTACTACGACTCGACCATGGTGGGCACAAACTGGGGTCTGCACTACAACGACCCTCACAAAGAGGTTGTCCGCACACTGCGCTCCATGGGGTGGACTGTGCGTGAGGTCTATCTCGGCAACCCGATGAACCATGTCGAGAAGAATGCCCTCATCAATAAAATGCTACGTGGCCGTGCCCGTCTGCAAGTGCTTATCAACCGTGACAACAACCCCGACCTTATCATCTCCATCACTTCTGCAGGCGTGCGCAACGGCAAGAAGGACAAGAGTGGAGAGAAGTATGCAGAGACCGAAGAGGACAAGCTGGAGGCCCGTACTGACGGCTCTGATGCTTTCGACGTGCTCTGCATAGGCGCTGAGACAAAACCCGTATATCAGGGTGCTGCTGGCGTCGCTAATACTTACGGTTAAGTTTTTTCTACGTTGTTTTGTGATAATAGTTTTTGATTTGTTTGCCACTGGCGCGTGATGCGTCGGTGGCTTTTTTTTTATATTCTCATTTACTAACAAAAAAGTTAGTAAATTATTTGTGTACTATTCAAAAAAATAGTATCTTTGCATTGTTCAATTAATAAAGCATTATATATGAAGAAACAAGAGACAATCAAAATGAATGTGACTCCCGAAGAGGAGGAGCTAATCAAGGCAATTCGCAATTATTGCAACAGTTATCCTAATGGTTATCCAGACCTGCTCGACTATGCAGAAGACTTGTTCCAGAGGATGACAGACATGCCTAAGGATTAAAGATTAACAACGGTTCTCCCTTCTGGGAGAGCCTTTAGATAAACAATATAAAAAGATAATCATTATGGAAGTAGTAGCAAGACAGAAGCAAGAGAAGATAACCGATATGAAGAAACGTATGCGTGACATTTACCTTGCTGTGTCATGGCGTGAGATTTCTCGCACTTACTTTGACAAGTCTGTATCGTGGTTTCAGCAGAAGATGTATGGCATAGACGGCAATGGTGGCGTAGGCGGTTTCAGCCCCGAAGAGGCAGACAAGCTGTATTGTGCCCTCAACGACCTCGCAGACCGCATACGTCATGCGGCAGACAATATAAAAGCTCCGGCTACAAATGCGCCGTTTAATTGAACACCAAGTCGCCGTTAGAGCTTTCGGCGCACTTAACTTATTATTTTGACAACTGCCTCGGAGCTTCGGCTTCGGGGCTTTTTATTGTTGTAACAAAAAAGTTATCAAAAAAATTGGTGGTTGATAACTTTTTTGTTAACTTTGCATTGTCTTAATAAAACAAGACAAAAGAGTTCTCTTACATCATGAAACATTCAGAATTGATTAGAATCTTGATTAAAGCAGGATGCTTTATCAAGCGACATGGTGCCAAGCACAACATTTGGGTAAATCCAAAGACTGGCGGAAGGACATCAGTTCCAAGGCACGGAAGTAAGGAAATCGAGAAGGAGACTGCAAACTCTATTCTTTAGGGCCTTTTAATCAAGTAAACGAGGTGGCTGCCCGGCAAGTTCCGGGCGGCTCCCTCTTCTGAATGGGTTACGGGGTAGAGAACTTAATTTCGATATATAAATAATAATGACGATAGGTTATGAAAGTAATTGCCAATGTAAAAAGAGAGCCGGGCGAGAAGAACTTTTCTTGTTACATGAATATCACAGAGCTGAAGACTGGCGTTCTTGGTCTCGGTTCGTCAGCCAAAGCTGCAATAAATGATATGATGAGCGGTTGGCAAGATGCCGTTGCTGATTTTAAGGATGACGGCATTGAGGCTCCTGAACTTGAGATTGAGTATCGCTTCGATGTGGGCTCTTTGTTCAGTTTTTACGACTTTGTCAACATTGCTGGCGTGGCACGAGAGATTGGTATCAACCCTTCTGTCATGCGACAATACGCGATAGGCACACGCAAGCCAAGCACAGAACGTAAGGCGGAGATAATGACAGGCTTTAAACGCCTTGCTTTAAAAATGCAGAATGCAGTATTGTTTTGATTTGTTTTCATGGTGTACATGAAATAAATATAAGAGAACTATTCACTCCCTCGGTGCGTGACGCATCGAGGGATTTTTCTTTAATCCGCCCACAAGGAAATTTGACGCGAGCAGAAC